>ERZ773260.4521-NODE-4521-length-11497-cov-2.877469_pt1 | contig 11497 bp, 9 predicted proteins | sample MGYA00511387_ERZ773260 | MGnify/ENA primary metagenome ERZ773260 (study PRJEB29015, sample SAMEA2737745) | human gut metagenome | biome: human gut; feature: human-associated habitat; material: faeces | place: China | collected 2012 ... | reverse complement strand
CAGCACAAACATATACCACAGTTTGGCGGAAACAGCTACTGAAACTTTTTTAGAAAAATAGCGGCTGAAACGCATAGTTTCAGCCGCTATTGGGGATGTGGGGTACTCGTGGTGCGGGCTCGCAGGTTAGCTATACCCCTACGCAGTTTTTACTTTTGTTTGCATCCATGCTGAGAGAGCCTTTTTATAACGATGCCAGCCCTGGGCAATTCGTGGTGGCATTGCGAATGATGATAAATGATATCCTGGCACCACCAATTTCCGCAAGACAGGATCAAGTCAATGCATCGTTGTCTTCCACCTTTTCCGCTTTGGACAGTTCTTCCCAATCCTCACGATTTCCGCACCTGCGAAGGTAGTCGTGACCGCCATCCACAGCGCACGAGCCGCAGCTGCAAAATTTGAAATCATGGACAGTTTCGCTTTCGATGATATCTCCACATTTTTTGCATCTGATTGCGTTCCTGATAATTTTCGGCATAATCATTCCCTCTTTAGCGCGTTTCTGATTTTCTCTGCCGTCCGTATGAAGATGCAGCGGTGGACGGCATACTACAGAGGCCAACACCTAATCCAGTACATAGCAGTGTTGTTTGCTATAATAGCATATTATGATGATAAACGCAAGGTAACGATAAACTTACACCGTAATGTAAGCCTCCTTATTGGCATATCATGTGCCCGTTATGAAGAATCGTTGTAAACTACATATCCTTGACTTGATCTGGTGGTTTTAGTACTTACCGTGCTGGTTGATGTTCATGTTCCAAAATGGAAGCCTGCTATGTCAACATTGAATTAGCTTGAATGGATTGTAAGCGAGCGATATGTGCGGCAAGGGAGTGACACACCAACGGTGTCCCACTCCCTTTGCTTGATGGTTTTTATATCGGCTAAGCAACAACTACGATAGCGTTATCTTTAACCTTGTTGATAGTCGCCATGATTTCCGATTGCATCTTTCGATCAAACAACTTTGTAAAGCTAAGTGGTTTGTCAAATGGCGGCTTGGTGAGTATAGTGACGCTTTCCATATAGCCGTTCTGCTCAATGTGGTTGATAATCTTATGTACAAAGGTAATTTGCTTCTGGCTCAGCGACTGATCATTGATAAATTGGGAAAATGCGGCCATTGCCGCATCGTGATCCAGTTTTGCGATCTTCCGCACGAGCAGTCCGAAAGGGGTATTTCCGAACTCTCGTGCATAATCTTCTTTACTCCCCAGTTCGCTGGTAAGCACCCGCTCCAGCTCCCGATAATCACCAACTGACAGAGGAATATTGTGTGTCAACTTATAGATAGCCAGTGCATTCCCGTTCTCATTAACATATCGGTCAACTTTGGCACGGTAGTCCTCGAAGTCGTAGGGAGGCTCAAGCTGAACGCCTTCCTGTTCACCGATAATAGGATCTGTTAGGCGCGTAATAATCGGGTTCTTCACAGGGCCGATTTCAACAAGGAATTGCATTAAACCTCGCAACTCTTTTCGAACCTTCTCGAAGAGCAAGATATTGTTTGCCTCCCAGAATGCATCCGTGTTTACTTCCTTGATAATCATTAGTTTTGCTTTCACCTGTGGGATGCTGATTTTCCGTTCCAGCAAAGTGCCAATATCCCTCAGCTGTCTTTGCGCATATTGAAAGGATGGCATCTGCGCCATTGCTGAAATCATAAGGCCGTACATGAAGTTATCGAAACGTTTAGCATATTCATCTGTATCGTCCAGCCGGACAATTGGTGCGATCTGCTGCAACAGCTCCCCCTTGTCGCCCTCATTAATAAAGTCAAAAGAGCCAGGCCTCTTAAACTTTTCTACGCTCTGCATCCGCAGTTTGACGGCAATCAGTTCGGTGTTCAATTCCAGAACTTGTGCATAGCATGTTCCAACCAGTTCTGAACGCCATTCCTGATATTCGTCCTCTGCATAGGTGCTTTCCTGAAGCATAACCGCTAACTTTACCTGCTTGCCAAAGATGTTTTCCGTGAGAGATTTCGCTTCCTTGGTTTCATAGCCTTCTTTGTGAGCACGAAAATATTCGAAGTTACCGCAGTAATCAAAAATAAGGAATCGCTTCTTGTCGGTATACTCCCCATCAATCTGGTCTGTACAGGTAAGTCCTTTACATAGACGAGTTCCACGCCCAATCATCTGCCAGAACTTTGCCTTGCTACGCACCTTTTTAAAGAATACAAGGTTGACACACTGGGGAACATCTATGCCGGTATCCATCATGTCGACGGAAACCGCAATGATTGGCATCTTATCTGGCACTTTGAAAGCGTCAATAATTGTCTGAGCGTAAGTATCGTCGCAGATCACACGCTGGGCAAAAACCCCACAATACTGCGGATATAACTTGTTGAAGCGTTCCAGAACAAACTCTGCGTGGCGTTTGTTTTGTGCAAAAATAATGGTTTTACCCAGTCTGTCGCCGCCTTCTACACGGATGCCACGCTCCATCAGATCTTGCAATACTGTATCTACAGTAGTCTCATTGAACACAAACTTATTGAGTTGCGCAGAAGGAATACAGTCTGGCATGAGCCCGTCCTCAATAAAGTCATCCTCGTATCGCTCTTTATCCTCGTCGGACAGATCATCGTAGGTGATGCCCTCCTCCAAAAATTTGGTTTTTACTTCGTAGTTATAATACGGGACGAGCACATGATCTGTGTAAACCGCAGTCTCGTAGTCATATGCATAAGTAGGGACACCATGCTCCATCTCAAAGAAATCGTAGGTATTGCGATCCACATCCGTTTTCGGGGTCGCAGTCAACCCCACCATGATTGCGTCGAAATATTCAAAGATGGCACGGTATTTCTTGAAAATACTGCGATGACTTTCATCGATAATAATAAGATCAAAGTGGGCAGGAGTAAACATCCGCTGTCCGTCCTTTGCTTTCATATCGTCGATGGCATTCAGCATTGTAGGGTAGGTGGAAAAAACAATTCTGGCGCTACGGTCATCTTTGTTGGAGCAGAGATTGCACAATGACATATCTGGCAGGTAGTTCTTAAAATCATCCTTGGCCTGCTTTACCAATGCAGTACGGTCTGCCAAAAAAAGAACATTGGTGACATGCTTTCCTCTACTCAACACATCCGTCAAACTGGATGCCGTTCTGGTTTTTCCGGTTCCAGTGGCCATAACCAGTAAGTGCTTTCGAAAGCCAAGGCCAATCTGCTCACACACAGCCCGGATTGCTTCCTTCTGATAGTAGCGGTCAGTTATCTTATCATCGATGGGAATGGCCATGAGATCCAGCCGCTCTGTCCGGCGATTCATCAGCTTCTGTAAGTCATCCTTGCTAAAAATTCCGCTGACCTTGCGCTGTGGACTGCTTCTGTCATCCCAAAAGTAAGTTTCGAAGCCGTTGGTTGTAAACATCATTGGGCGGCGGCCAAACTTTCTCTCTAAGCAATCTGCATACAGAACAGCTTGTTTGCGGCCAATGTTAGGGTCTTTACTGGACCGCTTGGCCTCTACGACCGCCAGCGGAAGACCATCTTTACCAAACAGGACATAGTCCACATATCCCATCTGACCGACTACGCCAGCCATACCCTCGACAGGGTATTCCTCCTGCACATCGGCATCTACCCCTGTGAACTTCCAACCCATTTGTTTTATATCTACATCGATATAAATCTTGCGGGTTTTGAATTCAGAGAGGTCAGCCGCCACGAAAGTACGATCCTGCTGATGCTGTTCCTTAGCCGCGGTAATTTGTTCGGACATCTGCTCAACCTGTTTCCGCAAAGCTTCAATCTCGGCATCTTTTTCTCCGAGCAGACTCTCCTGCTCTTTGATTTTCTTTGTATCAACAACAACTTTTTCCTTGGGGATCAGCGTTTCATCAAACTTCCGTTCCTCATAGTCGGTGCCATAGCAATAGTCCACCCACTGGATGAACTCAAATAAGCCCTGTAGCGAGGCAAGTGCATCACTTGCCTGTACACTACGCTCCGTATGGACGGCCAAATTGCCTAATTTAATGATAAAAGGCAATTTGCCCCAGGTGTTGTAGTCTACAGCAAAGCGGAAGGTGGGTTCATGAATCAAGGACTGAAGATTGTCCTTGTAAGGCATTTGCATGGTGTTATCAGCAGAATAAACCCACTTTACTGCCAACTCCAATGCCTTACGGCACCCAACAGCGCACATAGCAGGAGCAGAAGTATAGACTTTTTCCGCCTCAATTGCGGCTGAAGCAAACAGTGCATACTGCGTATTTTCATGTAAGAAACTGAAATTTGACATGTTTGTCGCCTCCTACTCCAAAGACTCATGCTAACGGAAATAATTAAGAAAATATCGTATTACAGGGTTGTCCTTGTATAAAGTACAGATTCCCGAATAGTCTCTGACAACCAAATATGGTAGCGTTGATTCGTCCCGGCCATCGGAAATATTCAGGCTAAACAGAAAATCAACATTCCGCATTCTATCTTTTGCCTGATCATATGCATTATAGCCTTCGATCTCCCTGTCATATGTAAAACCGAACTTGCGCAGAACGGTCTTTTCACTTGCACTCGTACCGTAACAAAACATGCCGACTATGATTAGGGATTCACCCGTATAATGTTGTTTGAGATTGTTGGCTGTTTCATTAATAGATCTCAACTCCGTTGCTGTGGCAGAACTCTTTATCTCCATAAACATTCGGCAATCGTTGAGATCATATAGGTTTAAATTTCCTACACGCGCACCATCTTTTAGCCAAAGGAAATCACCCTGTGTACTTTGCCAAGTGTCTGCACACAGAATTCCTGACTTTAGCAATAGCGTGGGAAACTCGTCTTGTACCAGCCGTCTAATGAATTTTTCCCGTAGTTCTCCTTTGGTCAAGCGATGCGATATGTTATCGGAAACCATATGCTGCATCTTGAGAATATCTTGTAAATACAAATCAATCTCTTCCCTGATTGGCAATATGGCTCACCACTCTTTCTATACATTATCGCTCTGTAATACTGTAATATTTTGATTTGTCGGTCTGTTCTTTAAACTGAACAAATTGCCGTTGCAGTTCCGTGGGGGGCAGATAAATTCCAATGTCTTGCATCTCTTGTGCATTGATATTGGCTTGGCCGATTGCGGCTTTACACATTCCAAGTAGCATCCGCTTTGAGAAATCTGTATTTAGGAATGCCGAGAGGAATTCGGGTAATATACGCTCCGTGACCCTGACACGAATAACGAAGCCCGCAAGTACCATCATTTCATCTCGGTTATAGACACAAGTCTTTCCAACCAGCTCTTTACTGTTTGTGCGGTTGAAAAGAACATCTCCACGCCGCACAGTGCACTTATCTAATTCGTTGTCGGGTATATCAATACGTTTGGTGTCTGTCAAATCCAATTCTCCACCATAGGTAATATTGTTCATTCGGAGATATGGATATTTGCCTCCATCAACAGCGGGGCGGCTGGATCCGTAGCGCACGTCTGTAACAATATCCCGTATAGTGGCCGTTTCCCACCCCTTTGGATTTAAAGGATATACGCCGAACAGTTCGACAAATCGGGACTTGACGAGCTGATCTAATAAAATAAGCTGGTTGCGCCGCGCAGCAACTGCTCTGTCAACACGACCAATTGTATTGGAAATATGCTCCTGCTCATCGCTGCTGTAAGCTGGAATGTACGTAGCTTCTAACACTTTTTTGCTTATTGCTTTGAATGTAGAGCCTGTTCCTTGTGCAATAAGGGAATCGACCTTGCTCTGCAATGCATAATACAGGAATTGCTTACTGCATTTGTTGCGGATAGGAGTAAGAGCTGCAAGGCCACGACCTATGCAGCAGCGCTCTACTGCCGTATTCATAGCTCCAATCGGAGCTCGAACAGAGATCAGAATATCTCCGTTCTCTGCTGTCTTCACTGGTGCTGAGCACCACACGCGGGTTATGGGGTGCGTTTCGCCAAAATCAGCATTACCTTGGTAAAACGGGAGCCCATTTCCTTGGGTGTTATATGTTTTAGAATCAGGAGACTGCCCCATATTGAGAGTACAGTACTCCGTTAAAGGTCTTACGATCATGCTGCCACCTCCATCTTACCGCAAAGTTTTGATTTGTCGGTCTGTTCGACGAAGGCCACGAATTGCTCCTGAAGTTCAAGCGGTGGAAGTAACACCGGCAAAGCTTTTAATTGCCGCATGTTAATGCTTGCAATTCCAGTAGTTTGTTTTGCGCATCCAAGAAAGTAACGCTTTGCCTTCTGATGCTTTAAGTATTCTTCGAAAAAGGCCGGAAGAATAAGTGATTCATTTAAGCGAACACGAAAAATATGATTTTGATGAATACAATTTTGTAAAGGTTCTTTTAGAATTGCTCCCCTGCCAAGCTTATCAGGATCTCCGCCTTCTGTCATTAGCACATCATCGGGTAATAGTCTATACTGTTCAATCTCTTGTTGAGTCGCTTGTATAGTTTTAACCGTAGTCCAATCGATGTACCCATCTTTGACATTAGAGACAGCCATATACGGGACTTCTATTAAGTGCGGTTCTTTAGTTTTTCGTCCTTTTGTAATCCCTGACACAACATCTGCCAATGAATCCAACTCTTGTTTCTTCCAAGCCTTAGAATTCAAAAACATATCCCCAAACAGTTCGACAAATCGGGATTGGCAATCAGCCAATAAATTTTCGGTGCGAAATCTTCACATTATTCTGATTGACCATCGCATACTGCATGGTAGTGTCGATTTTAGCGTGTCCCAGGAGCTGCTGAACCTGCTCGATGGGCATACCTTTGTCTATCGCACGTGTTGCCAGCGTCCTTCGGAACTTATGCGGATGAACTTTCGTAATTCCCAGCCTCCGGCCAAGCTTGCGCAAACGCACCTCAACACCGCTGATTTCCAATCGATTGTAGGGACTATGCAGAGAAACAAACAAGGCGGGATTTTCATCGGTTCTGCTATCCAAATAATTTCTGAGGTGGATTTTCGTCCTGGCATCAAAGTAAACGGGCCTTTCCTTACTGCCTTTGCCAAAAACTACGCACTCTCTGTTCTCAAAATCAATATCGTCCCTATTCAAATGCACCAGTTCGCCAACACGCATTCCGGTAGATGCCAGTAGATCGATCATTGCCAAGTCCCGAAGGCAACCACACTGATCTCGCATCGTTTCTAATGCTTCATCTGTATAAGTTTCCTTTACGGTTTGATTAGAGCGAATTTTGTGGATTCTGCGAACCGGACTCTTAAGGATGTAATTTTCATCTTCCAGCCAAGTAAAAAAGCTGGACATGATTCTGCGAATATTGTCGACATTTCCTTTGCTACACTGTGTTTTCCGTTGGTAATCCGATAAATAAGTGCGTAAATCATCGGTCTGCATATGTGTCACATGGCAATCTACTGCCACAAACAGTCTACGGATTGATGTTTCATAGTAGTGCAGCGTCTTTTCACTACACCCCTCAACTCGTTTAGCGGATAGAAACATATCCAGTAATTCGGCATTCGTTTCTTTATCTGGAGGCAGAATTCCTTCCTCACCTGCGATGACTTGAACACACCACAGGGTATGCCGTAAGACTTCCTGTAGGTGTTCCATCTGCGCATTGTCCAAATGCGGAAGCATTTGACGGGTAATTTCAGAGATAAGCTGATTTTTCATGTTAGTACACCTCAAAAATATGATGTGTACCAACATCCTGCACCGGCTCACTTAGCCAAAATATTGTTGCATCAGGGATTTTTTCAAAATCTCCAATTCTTCCAAGCTCTTTTGAACTGCCAATTTTGATTTGTCGGTCTGTTCGACGAAGGCCACGAACTGCTCCTGCAGCGTGATTGGGGGGAAAGGGAACACTATTTCTGACAGCTGGCTTTTGCTAAGTATCCCCTTCAATGCCATATTGATAGTGCGGTGTATCATGGGCTTTGATAGCTGCATAAGCCAATACAGATATAGCACCTCATCCTGCTCCGGCACAATGGCATTTATTTGCTGATTAAATGCCACACGGCGGTCGGTAACCGCAACATTGCCGATGCAGTCAATACTGCCAGCGATACATGTCATTAGAATACTACCTGCTTCAACAAAACGGCATTTCTCAAAACCGGCTTCAGATAAGCATTCCTGCGCTTTGGTAATGAATGTGAAAGGAGTGTTGATATTATCCGATTTGATCCACTCAATGTACTTACCGTAATTTTCAGGCTCTGAACGGGGAGGCGTATTCCCTGTGATTATTCCGCATCGCTTTCCAAGTGGCTCTATGTTCCAATCTTTTGGATTACTTACAGGGTCGCCGAACAGTTCGACAAATCGGGATTTAACGAGGGTATCCAAAGTACTCAGTTCTTCGTTTCTTAATCCAATCACGCTATCAACATAATCCAAAACGGATGCTAATTTGCGCTGCTCGTCAATTGGACGTAAATTGATAGGAAGCTCCTGCAAGACAGAAAATTTTAAATTATCTCGAACACTGCCAGTTGCAAGCGCATTAATATATGTGCGGGCAATATCGCTTTTTAGATAATGCAGCAGATATTGTTGATCCAGTTTTTTATCTACACCAAAAACAACATACAATGGGCTGACGATTACACGCTCCTCGCAGTCTTGCCAATCTACAGAACCCACATTAATTCTGGATGGATTATATGCAAAATAACCTTGGGGAACAATTTTATAGGTTGTACGATCCTTACTGGCCACCTCCTTACTGAAGTAGCCCGTACAGAAACCCTGTTCATTTGTAACGCTATAAACAGGAATATTTTCCTTGCTCTTATTACGAACAGAATATTCTGTAATTACAGTACCAAGTTTTGTAATCATAGCATTCCTCTCAGTTCTGCCAGTTCAGTCGCAATCTGTGTTTCTAATGCATCAATCTTGTCCATTATCTCTGCGGTAGAGGGATATTCGACTGCCACATACTCCGTCTTTTTGTACTTGTTGATAGAGAGGTCATAACCGCTATCGACTATCTCTTGCTTAGGTACGAAGAAGCTCTGCTCGGTGCGTTCCCGTGCAGCTTCCTGCTCCAAATGGCAGAAACGATTGACAATATCCGGAATGTCGTTGGCCGAAATCTCTGAACGCTTATCGTCAAGGCTAAAACCATCAGCCTTCATATCGTAGAACCACACATTATCCGTACCGCCTGCGCCAGTCTTGGTAAACACAAGCACAGCAGTAGAGACACCTGCGTAGGGTTTGAATACGCCGGAGGGCATAGAAATTACGGCGCGCAGCTGATGTTTTTCCACCAATTCTTTGCGAATGGACTTGTGCGCAGATGAAGAACCAAACAGGACGCCATCAGGTACGATACAGGCACACTGACCACCTTTTTTCAGCATACGGAGAAACAGAGCCAGAAACAATAGTTCCGTCTTCTTGGTGTTTGTAACGGCTTTTAGATTATCGTTGATGCTTTCTGCGTCCACAGTGCCCTTAAAGGGCGGGTTGGCAAGGCACATGGTAAACTGTTCCGTAATCTGGTTTTGCTTGGAAACGCTGTCCTTATAATCGATCTCCGGATTGCTGATTGAGTGCAACATAAGATTCATAGCAGAGATACGGAGCATTGTAAAGTCTGTATCGAAGCCGGTAAATGCGGGTCCCGCAAAATGCTCCCATTGTTCAGAGGTCATAGTATCCTCGTAATTCCGTCGGATATATTCTGAAGCTGAAACCAGGAAACCCGCAGTACCGCATGCCGGATCGCAGATGGTATCATCAGGTGTGGGCTGCAACAGTTCCACCATCATCTCACGGATATGCTTTGGAGTACGGAATTGACCATTTTGTCCGGCAGATGCCAATTTGCCCAACATATACTCATACAGGTCTCCCTGCATATCCAGTTCTGCAATGTCATGTTCGTAAAGATCATCCAAGCCTGTAATGATTTTCTGAAGGAGCTGCGGCGTAGGGATAAGGAACATCGCATTGTTCATGTACCGGGCAAATGCAGTGGTGTTCTCATCAGCCCTTCCGGGCTCATCTTCAATTTCAATCAATTCTCCCTTCTCATTAAAATCGGGAAGGCGACCGTATTTCATGCTCTTGATGGCTGGGAACACACGCTGAGACATCACTTCAAAGATTCGGCGGGGATCATCATCTTTGAACTTGCTCCATCGCATAGACTGTCCTGCTTCAGATTGAGGGAAAATCTTGGGCATCTGTTCCCCAGGCATATTCTCAAATTCTTCATTTTCCAATTCCTTTTCATCCAGAGAACGAATAAACATGAGGTAGGTGAGCTGCTCGATGACGGTCAGAGGGTTGGCAATTCCACCTGCCCAGATATCCGTCCAGATTTTATCAACTTTATTTCTAATTGCGCCTGTTATCATCTCAAATTGCCTCCATCATTAAGTGTTGCTACATCTCTTTACTTCTAATAACAATACTTTACAACAGCCATTGGAAGTTGACGGGCAAAATCAATCAAAATCCTCCGCAAAAAAGTCGCTGTCAATTCTTTTGATTTCGTATGTAGCTTCCGTAGACACACCCAAATTATATTCGATCATCAATTTTGCCAGCGCAGTGCCATCAACAAGCACAACCTTTGTGGTATGTTGCTTCTCTGCATATTGATATGCTTCTTTCGTGAACTTAGCAGTCGTAATGAACAATCCTTTGGAAGCACCCTGCCCCGCCAGCGCACCAACGAATTTCTGAATCTCAGGTCTGCCAACGGTTTTGTCATAATCCCAACGCTTCGCCTGAATATAAATCAAGCTGAAGCCAAGTTTGTCTTCACGGATGATGCCATCAATGCCTTCATCACCGGTTTGCCCTATGACCGTGCCGGCATTGTCCACCGAGCCACCATATCCCATTTGCATCAACAGTTTGACGACCAGATGTTCAAAGAAAGCAGGCGGTTGCTTCATTACTTCACTCAAGAGATCATCTGCCAGGGTGGTATTGATCTGCTGAAAGGCTTCATCCAAAACATCCTGCGGTGTTTTACCGGACACCTTTGCCGTGGGTGTCGAAAGTGTTGTTTCTTCATTATTGTTCGGAGAAATAAACTTTCTAAATGACTCAAAGCGCTGGAGATAAAGGTTATCGATTTGAGGAGGATTTTCATTGAGGACTTGTCTGCCTGCTGGCGTAATCACATAAATACCTCGTGACGGACTTTGCACAAGGCCTGCCTTTTTCAGATATGTCCTTGTCCAGCCAATACGGTTATCAAAAAGCTGCTGCTTCCCGCTTGGCAGCATCTCTGCCCGCTCCTTTTCGGACACCGAGAAAACACCTGCAACTGTATCTTTTACCTCTTTTGATCTGTGCGGCTGGCCATCTGCCAGGCAATCAAGGAAGGCACGATACATCTCATCATATTTGGGAATTGGCATCTGACACTCTCCTTACGCTTTCAGCTTATAGGTTCTATTTCGATTTCCGCCTTCGGCTACGACAATATCCTCCGCGGTCAGTTCAGAGAGGAGTTTCTTGGCTCGTGTACTTTTGACTCCAAGGAGCTCTG
>ERZ773260.4516-NODE-4516-length-11521-cov-2.861068_pt1 | contig 11521 bp, 19 predicted proteins | sample MGYA00511387_ERZ773260 | MGnify/ENA primary metagenome ERZ773260 (study PRJEB29015, sample SAMEA2737745) | human gut metagenome | biome: human gut; feature: human-associated habitat; material: faeces | place: China | collected 2012 ... | reverse complement strand
GGAAGAAGGCCAGCAGATTCATCTCGACGCCGTAGAAGCCGGAATCTTTCAGCAGTTTGAGCGTATCCAGAAATTCCGGGCTGTCCAGGGACTCCGGGGCTGCCAGCTGGATGCAGAGGGGATAGGGGTAGCGTTCTGTGTGCATGGGAAATACCTCCTGTGGTGGATTCCCGGGAAGGCGGCGGGCCGCGCCCGGACGCGCCTGTCCGCGGGGAATTAGAATGATTCGTATGATCCTATGATAAGCGATCTCCGGGAAAAAAGCAACGCGGCCGACAGGGTTCGCGGTGATTGCATCTTGACAAAATTACAAAAATAAAATATACTGTATAAGAAATGTAACATTTATGTAACAATTTTGATAAAACTGTAATCGAAAATTGGAAATAGATTGATTTGCGAGGTGCAAGAAGCGTGAAAACGATATGGAAGATGGCAGGCGCCGCCTGTGTAATGGGGCTGCTTCTGGTGGCGGAACCGTCGGAGGCAAGAGCGGCCCAGTTTGGACCAGAGGTGACCAATACATCCAGTTACGTGGTGAAGATCGAGGCCCCGGAGGTCGAAGTACATACAGCGGCAAACACAAGCTCCGCCAAGGCGGGAACCGTGAAGCGGGGGCAGACCTATCAGGTGTTGTCCCAGGCGGAGGCGGGCTGGGTGAAGATCCAGGCAGAGGACGCCGCAGGATACATCCGCGTTCCCGGGAACGCCTCTCTGGTGGAAAAGACCAGCCAAAAGGTGGATGAGTCCGTGAAAAAGCGCCGTGAAACCGTGGAATACGCTCTCCAGTTCGTGGGCGGCAAGTATGTGTACGGCGGAACGGACCCCAACAGCGGCGTGGATTGCTCGGGATTTACCCGCTATGTCATGGCAAAAGCCGCTTCCATCAGCCTTCCCCACTCCTCCGGCGGACAGTCGTCCTACGGCAGAGAAGTGACGGTGGATCAGATGCGCCCCGGCGACCTGCTGTTCTACAGCAGCGGCAGCCGGATCAACCATGTGGCCATGTACATCGGAGACGGGCAGATCGTCCACGCCTCCACAGAACGCACGGGGATCAAGACCTCCCCCTACAATTACCGCAAACCGGTGAAGATTGTCAGCCTGCTTTGATGCAGGCTGTATTTTTTTGCCGTATTGGGACTTTGGTTCAGGCTGCGGCTCATTCCATATCCCTTGCCGGGAACCGGACTGAGGAGGAAAACGCGGGTATGGGTGGAGCACTGGCGCCGGAATAATTCGGTGCAGCATTTTTCTGGAATGAAACAGAAATTTAATAAATTGGTAGCATTTGCCAGAAAAATCAGCGATAAAACGGCTGAAGCCCTCTGGAAATGCCCCCTATGCGGCGGAAAACGCGTGAGTTCGTAATCTGGCCGTAAGGATATTGTAAAAAACGACTAAAAAATGTTAAATAATTCTAAAATAGTTGACGAATCTCAAGAACCTGCTATAATAAGTTTGTAACGAATGTAATATTTGCGTAACAATTACGGACAAGTAAACGGAACATGAAAGGCAGGAGATTTTGTTGAATACCAGGACCTTTAGATATTTTTTGCGGATTGGTGCCATGTGCTCTGTACTTACGATGGCGGCGCCCCAGACAGCTCTGGCGGCGATTGGACCGGGATTTGAGCCGGGGACTTACGTGGCTACCGTCACGGCGGACAGTGTGAACATCAACAAGAGCCGGGACGGGGAGGATGTTCTTCTCACCGCAAAGTCAGGCGATACATATGAAGTGTTGGAAGATATGGGAAACGGCTGGATGAAGGTTCGGGTTCTGGACACGGAGGGGTATATGCCGGTGTCCGGCAACGCCACGGTGGATGAAGTCGCCGGTGAGGAGATGGCTGAGATTCAGCAGGAGGCGCTCACCTCCTCCAACAGCTACCGCCGCCAGCAGGTCGTGGATTATGCGCTGCAGTTCGTGGGCGGACGTTACCGCTACGGCGGATCCGATCCCCACAGCGGCGTGGACTGCTCCGGCTTTACCCGTTATGTGCTGCAGAACGCGGCGGGTGTTGGGATGAGCCGTTCCTCCGGTTCTCAGGCGGCCCAGGGATCAGCCATCAGCGCGGATCAGATGCAGCCCGGAGACCTTTTGTTTTACGGCAACGGCAGACGGATCAATCATGTGGCGATGTACATAGGCAACGGACAGATCGTTCACGCGTCCACCGAGCAGACGGGAATCACCATCTCCCCCTGGAATTACCGGACTCCTGTGAAGATCACAAGCGTGCTGGGTTAGACGGATTGCTAGCAATGTTCAGATAAAAGGATATTCAAAAAGGAACGGGGAAAGCCGGGAGCGGAGGTGCTTCCGGCTTTTCGCGCCATATTGGATTTCTTTGTAAAATTGTATACTGCGCAGAAAAAACGCCGTGATAGGGGAGCAATTTCAGAGAAAAGGCCGGGAAAGTATGGATATTACTGCATTCCCTGGCCTTGCTTTTGTGCTGTGATACTATTTTGATACGATTTGTTGGAGCCTGTCAGCAACGTCCCGGTGACGGTTTGGATACAGATGGCCGTAGATATTATTGACCATGTCAACAGTATCACCAATACGTTCAGCAATCAACATGGGCGTAAATCCAAGATCGATCAACAAGGAGACATGGGAATGGCGAATATCGTGCAAGCGTATTTTCCTAATTCCAGATTCTTTGCAGGCGTTCCGTAAAGCACGAGCGAGTCTATCTCGCGTGAACGGAAATACCCGGTCGCCTGGCTGAATACCATATATTCTACTGGTGTAATCGCTGAGAGAGTCTACCAAGAATGGCGATATAGTGACACATCTATTACTATTCTCAGTTTTCGGGGATGTGATGACGTCTTTTCCGCCTACTCTATCATAAGTTTTTGAGACTGTCAGCGTTTTCGCCTCAAAGTCTATATCGTTTCGGGTGAGTGCCAATAACTCACCGCTGCGCAATCCTGTATAATATAACGTTGTGAATGCTGCTTGGAATTCTGGTTTCTTTACATACTGGATGAATTTCTGAAATTCCTCCAGTGTCCAGAATTCCATGCGATCCGCACGAGCCTTCTCAATCGTCCCAGCGGTGCGGCACGGGTTTGACGGAAGCTTGTAATACTTTACCGCAAAATTAAGTATAATACTTAGTTGTTCATTCAGAGCACGTAAGTAGGTTTTTTTAAACCCGGCCTGTATCATTTCATTTTGCCATTTTCTAATGTCCGCTGGTAATATCTGGTTTATCGGCTTTTCCCCAAAATAAGGTATAATATTCCGATCACAGCGATATTTACGCCCCCTGACAGTTCCGGCCTTTAAGCGCTGCTTGATATCTTCCAGATAGAGGTTATAGAGGGATGAAAAGGTCATATCTGGGGTTCCCTGCTGTTTTTCAAGAAATTCTCTCTCCCAAGCCGCCGCCTCTCGTTTGGTTGAAAATCCGCGTTTTAGTTTCTGACGTCTTTGCCCGGTCCAATCTTGGTAGCCAAATTTGCAGTACCAAGTTCCGCGGTCATCATCTTTGTATTGTGGCATTATATCTCTCCTCCTTAAAAATTGGTATAAAAAACACACCCATTGACCGGGTGCACCGCGGGGTGATATAATACAGGTGTCTATCGGGTATTATATCGTCCGTCAGTGCAACGGGCAATAGTACCTATCTCAAAAGCTCTTGCGTTGGTAGCGCAGGGGCTTTTTTGCTATTTTACAATAAAATATACTTTATCTTGTGATAAGAAATCTGTCTCAAACTCAATTTCTATTTTATTTGAGTCTTTTGGAACTTCATAGTAAATTTTACCTTTTATATTCCGATCAGGTGACAGGGTTGCAATGGAACTCATGGCATCGTCTACTGTTAATATTGATTGTGAACATAGAGTATCATCAGCATAGCAATCAAATGATACAGACCCAACTGAATAATCAGATTCACCAATATTATATACAGAAAATTCGGCGTAAATATATTTATTTCCTGCTGCAGGCTGCAAAAATTCATTATCCGTAGAATAATCCCCGGAATCAATGAACATGATTTTAATTTCATTTGATTCAAAAACATCTCCAACATTGTATTCCAAAACGTCATCACTATCAACGCCTGATTCGTCAGAAGTATCAGGAATAGTATTAGGATATACCGTGGTATCAGAAACGCTTTCAACAACGTTGTTACCTTCGCCGTATGCAGATTGCATTATATTTTCATAGGATTGCTGAAATTCACTTTTTGCAGTGACAGCGTTTTGATATTGTATATATATACCTAGTCCCCACATTATGGTAAAAAAAACAGTTAAGTATATTCTAACTGACTTGGTATTTTTTTTGTAATACCACATTAAAAATAATCCAAGGGGTAAACAGCAAAAGAAGAGCAGTAACAGTATAAACCAACTTTTTTGGTAAAATTTTAAATCATTTGGGTTATGTTCTACAAAATCAAGCTCAGGATTATTTTCCTGCATGAACGTAATAGCTCTGGAAACTGGCTCATTTGCTTTTTTTGCAAATTCGAATCTCCTTAACCGATTAGTGAGATCAACAAAATCGATATATCCGCCATCACCGAATTTAAAATATGAGTAATCAATACGTTTTAAATTGTCATAGGGTATTTTTATCTTATTTCCCCAAAAAGTAATTATGGTTGCCTCCTGCTTACCTAAAAAAAGCTCTCCTCCGGAACCTTTTATGCTCAAAAATCACACCTCCTAAATAAAAAGTTATAACCCCCTGTTGCAAAAAACAAACATATGTTCTATAATAAAATCAGAACATGTGTTCGAACATACTTCCACGCGGAATGCGAATACTAACCGCATGGAGGTAGAAAAGTTGATACCAGAATACCGAATCGAGTACCATCTGTATGATCTTCGGACCCGGAAGAATCTCACGGATCGGGAACTCTCCAAGCTATCAGGCGTAAGCAAGACCCAGATCAATCAAATTGAAGATGGTAAAGTCAATCCCACCATACGCACATTGTGTTCACTTTCCCTGGCACTTGGCGTGCCCCCTGGCGACCTGTTTTCAATCTTGATTAACCCCTAAACGGGGTACATAATAGACACTTGTCTATATTTGTCCGTTATACCGGACAAATGCGCCACCAGCGGTATATTCTGATATCCGAAGCCGTTGCAATATATAGAAGGGCCAGTCAGGGCCAGGGGAAAGGATGGTAGAAAATATGACCGCTGAACAGTATCAAAAGTTAATTGCTGAATTGGCTAAACAGGTTGACAATGTAAAGCTCCTAAACCGGGTGTACATATCTCTACTACTTGCTGTCGAGGAGAAGGAGTCGGATTAATCCGACTCTTTTTTTATTCCCAGAAGGTTCATAAAAAAGCTTTCAATATCTTCTAGCAACTCAGGATTTGTTTCTGCTATCGCGTTTACCCATCGTATCAACGTTTCATTATCAGTGTTCTGGAGTTTTCCGATATTAAGCGCAAAGCGCTCCTCACCTTCAAGAATTTTCTTTTTTTCTCCGGTTCCAGTTCGTAACCACAATTCATTAACCCCAAATTCACGGCATACATCATTGATTATTCTATCGGTAAGGGTCCGTTTTCCGTTCTCTAACATGGAAATATGAGCTCGTGACTCAATGCCTATTTTTTTTCCAAAATCCTCCTGTGATAGCCCAGATTCAATTCTTATGAGCTTCAAACGTTCGTTCACTGTATCACCTCCTTTACTGTAGTATAGCATATAATTGTTCACAATGCAAACAAAAAATTAAAAATATTGCTTGACTTTGTTTTCAAAAGGACTTATACTGTAAACACAGTGAACAGCAAACGTCACTAAAACACACAAACAGGAGGTGAGATGGAATGGAATCGATCAACGGAGTAAATCTTACTGGAGACACATTGGCTAATATCCATATTATGGCGCCGATGCTGGATGAGAGCGCACGGGACAAGGCACTCGCGTATATGATTGGTCTGATAACTGGGGCGGGTCATGTTAAACAGCCACCAGAAGATGGTAGCAAGAAATCGTAATTTGATTACAGCACATTGACAATCGAGAGGACGGAATATAAGGAAGGGAGGTGAATGGTATGAGCAGATCAGTGCTAACCGCTTCCGAGATTGCCGAAACTATGGACTGTTCCGAAAGCATGGCTTACAAGATTATCTATAATCTGAACAAGGAACTGCAAGAACAGGGCTACATAGTACGGAGGGGGCGGGTATCACGGAAATATTTTGCAGAACGTACAGGACTTGACCCGGGAGGAGGTGATCCCAATGCATAAACGAGACATACCCGGCCCGATCCGCTACATGCCCCAGCGGACACGGCGGCCGTGGCGGATCATATGGCAAGTGGTTGCGGTAGCAACGGCGGTAATGTGGGGCATAGCGTTTTTCCTGGCCGGTTTGGCCTTGGGAATCTACATGATATAATTCCCGGCCCCCAGGGATAAGGGGAGAAGGAGATCATAATGAAACGAGAAGATGTTGAGAAGTTGTTGGGCTGGGCGAAAGAGGCCCAGAAAGTTTTTGATGAATCCGGCGAGACCGATTTTGAAGAGCTGCGCCGCCGGGAACAGAATAAGATTTTCAATAGCTTTATGAAACTGGGTTTTGACTACGATGGCGATGGTGATTGTGATTCCTGCTATCTGAAAACGGTAATCGACAACGTTACTGTTACTTTCGTGGGACATGCGGAAAGCATTTTCCCCGAGGATATGATGGGAAATCTGGACTATATGTCATTTTCCATCGATCACGGAGATACCTGTTTTACAGGACCGCGTTTAAATCTGGCCGAGTTAGTGAAATATTTGGAATCCCTTTTGTCCGGCCAGACAACCATCGTTAATCTCACACCGCACGAGATCACGGTGTACGACGCTGCCGGGGAGTCTGTATTGCAGGTGATCCCGTCATCCGGTATGGCCCGGGCTGCGCAGACACGGGAACCGCTGGACAGTATCAACGGGATTCCGGTGAGCAAGACGGGATACGGGGCCGTGGAGGGCCTGCCGGATCAGCGGGACGGAGTAGTCTACGTTGTATCGGTTCTGACCGCACAGGCCGCGCCGGATCGCAAGGACCTGTATATCGTGGACGAGCTGGTACGGGATGATATGGGCCGGTTTATTGGCTGTAAGGCCCTGGCGCAGATTTAGGGGGCCGCAGATGAGCAAGAGGAAGAACAGAACCAACCGCGCAGCCGCAGCACTGGGGATTAACCCCTATGGCTGGGGAAACGGTGGGATAAGAAAAAGGCCGCGGGAGCTGCAACTCCACATCGGCCAGACAAATAATATTTCACACCCCTATTATACGGGGGATTTGGGAGGAAATCAAGATGAAAAAAAGATTGAAGCGCAAAATTGAGAAGCGCCGCCGGGCTGAAGTGCACCGTGTGCTTGATCTGGTGCTGGATATCAATGGCCTTGGCAGACGGCAGGAGAAACTTACTGGAAATCTTCCCACAGCATTTTTTCGTTTTTCCGGTCACGTAGCTAATGTATCAGTCGAAGTATGCGAAAAAGGATGGCGGTCAAATGTCTCCGCGGATTACACATCGGACACCTACATTGATCAGAATAACTTGATTCTGACGATCAATGATTTGGAGGTGATGAAGCGTGTATTATCGGTGTGATACCTGCGGCTGCTACCTGTACGAGGATGGACGCACCTGTGACGAGTGTCAGAGCCGGGAACGCGCAAGTCGGACAAGGAGAGCGCAAACGGCCAATATGCCGGATAGTGAGCAGTACAATTTTTCGAACGAGATAGCGAGGTGTGGAACATGATTATGAGAGCGTCAGAATTGAAACCCGGGCATGTGATCCGGGTGGAATTTGGAGATTACGATAACTGGCAAAGTTTTGTTGTTGATGGCATTAGACAGGCCAAGGATAATATTGTGGCCGACGTACACTACCGAAAGTATGATTCCGCAAAAACGGACATTTCGTTCCGATCGGATGAAACGGTGGAGGTGATTGCGGATGAAACCGCTTAAATTTCGGTTACTGAATGCGGACGAAATTGACTGCCGTGTTGCCACAGTTACCGCGAACGGTGTGTCCCTCCTGCTCTATAAGGACGCCAGAGTGGACCAGAATATCCTTGATGAGACAGTAGGCCCGATGGGATGGCAGCGGAGACACTGCCGGGAAAACGCCAACTGTATCGTATCCATATGGGACGATGAGAAGGGCCAGTGGATCGAGAAGGAGGATACCGGCACGGAGAGCAACACGGAGAAGGAGAAGGGGCTTGCCTCAGACAGTTTCAAGCGCGCGTGTTTCAACTGGGGGATTGGCCGAGAGCTGTACACGGCCCCCTCCATCTGGGTCAGTAATAATGATTGCGAAATCTATGAGAATGGAGACAGGAATGGAAGCCGTAAGAAATATGGTTGCAATGATCGTTTCTACGTCTCCAAGATAGGCTACGATGCCAATCGCAATATCAATATGCTGGAGGTCAAGCGCCGTAAGAACAATCGCGTGGTGTATAAGCTTGGGCAGCATGATGTTCACCCAGAGGAACCAAGGGCTGACCTCGTAACGGAGGCGCACATTAATACCCTATTCCTGGAGCTTGCACGGACTGGTATCGGACGGAAGAGTATGCTGTCCAAGTACGGTCTGAAAGATATCCATGACATGACCATGAAGCAATTCAGGGAGGCTATGGATATCTTGAAAAGCAAGCCGGACAAGCCCACAGCCCCCGATCCCGCCACAGTACCGCCGGATGACCCGGAGGAAGGGCTGCCCTGGAATGAGGCGGGGAGGTAGTCATGGACTGTAAGGGGACATTGAAAGACGTCACGAAAGACTGGATGACCGGAAGATTCCGCCTTACGTTCGAGGTTGACAAGGACGTAAGCGGGGAAATCGAACGGTTAAGCGGGAAGCTGCTGGCCCTCACAGCCAAGGTATACCGCCGGAAGCGCAGCCTGGACGCAAACTCTTATTATTGGTCGCTGCTGACAAAGTTGGCGGAAGTTGCGGGGATATCAAAGAACCGCGCGCACAACATGATGTTGCGACGGTATGGGAAATTGGTGGAGGTTGACGGTGATCTGATCTACGTTGTGGTGCCAGATAATGATGAGGGGGAGCGGATGGCCCTGGAGGCTGAAACTTTCCACATCAAGCCCACATCTCAGGTGAAAACCGCAAATGATGGGAGCAGTTTTCGCACATACCTTATGCTGCGCGGTTCCAGCACTTACGACACCGCCGAGATGAGCACATTAATTAACGGGCTGGTGGAGGAGTGCAAGGACCTGGGAATCGAGACGATGACGCCCCAAGAGTTGGAGCGGATGATGGCGCTATACGAGCAGAACCGCAGGAAGAGGGTGCAGGATGGCTAAGAGATTGTGGAGCGTTTTCACAGACGATATGGACCATTGCTATTATACCGGCAGCCCATACGTTGAGCGGCATCATATTTTCGAAGGCCGCCAGGGCTACAAGGTCAAGTCGGAACGGAGAGGATTTGTGATCCCGCTGCGGTATGACCTCCATCCGAACGGCGCGCGGTTTGTGCGAACGCCTGAGAATTTGAAAATTGACGACAAGCTGAAATGCATGGCCCAGAAATACTATGAGGAGCATTACGGCAGCCGCCAGGAGTTTATGGCCGAGTTTGGCCGCAATTATCTATAGGAACACGGTATACCTCCATAATATGTCACGGTATTAGGTGTATACTTTTTGACCATAGTTTCAGGGCCGGGTTGTTATACATACCTCCTTTACCCGGCCCAGGAAGGAGGGCAGAATGCGAAAGCGGAAAGATTATAGAGTTATCCAGTGCGTGGTATACAATGCCCTGCGGGTAGGCCGTGAAAACGCCCTCAGCCGGGAAGAATTAAGCCGGATAACTGGGTACAGGGACAGGCTGGTCCGGGAGGCGATAGAAGCCCTAAGACATGATAAGGTGATCATCAGCCTTGGAATACAGGGCGGATATTACATACCGGATTCAACGCCGCAGGGCCGACAAGAAGTCGCCGCGTGGTTGGCAAGGCAGGACAGGCGTATGCAGTCGATACGGGCAGCCACAAGAGGCGCAAGGCGTTTCGTGGTGGGCCGTAAGAGCAAGGACGTGCCCGGACAATTAAGCATGTTCGGGGTGGAGTTATGAGAGACAGTGTAGTGTTTTACCGGAGCTTTTACGAGGCAATCAAGGAGCTGCCGGACGAGCAGTTTGCGGCATGTGTACGGGCGATTATGGACTATGGCCTGGATGGCCTGGAACCTTCATCCGCCGGGATCGCAAAGAGCATCTACCTGATGGCAAAACCTCAGATAGACGCGAATAACCGGCGATACCAAAACGGAACCAAAGGCGGTAGGCCGAAAACCAATCAAGAACCAAGAAATAACCAAACCGTAACCAAGCGCAAACCAAACGATAACCAATCATTAACCATACCTGAACCTAAGGAAAAGGATAAGGAAAAGGAAAAGGATAATGTAAAAGATAATAATAAAAAAACATTTTCCCCACCTGCGGTTGGGGATGTGGCTGAGTATTGCAGCCAAAACGGCTACAAGATCAGCGCGGAATCCTTTGTGGACTTTTACGAGTCCAAAGGTTGGATGGTTGGGAAAAACAAAATGAAGGATTGGAGAGCTGCGGTTAGAAACTGGGCAAGGAGCCAGCGGCAGGAATTGACCGCCAAAGGCAGCAAACCTAATCAGTTTCACAACTTTGCGCAGCGTGACACGGACTACGAAAAGTTAGTCCAACAGAACTTAGCAAAAAAATTAAGAGAGGATATGGGAGACTATGGGAAAGGCAACTAACAGGAGCGCCCTGTTTTTGGACAGGGCATACATTGACCAGAAATTTGTGGAGCTGCGATCCGACATAATGGCTACACTGGACGCCAAATTTCGGATGGTACAGGATCGCGAAAATAAGATCATCAGCATGTTGGGCGGAGCTCAGACACAGGAAAAGCGTGCAGTCAAGGCACCGGTGGAAAAACAGCCCAGCGTGTCAGATGAAATTAACTGGAAGGTGGAGATGCGCCGCCGGGTGGACAAGATGGTCAAGGAATACCCGGAGTTGTATGCGGATTTTAACACCGCGCTGCGGCGTGTGTACGGCAAAATGCGGGATGTGTACGGGTTCGTTTCCGAACAGGCCATCAAGGAATACAGAAACGCACATCCTGGGATTGAGCGGGCTTCTTGCCTTGACGCAGTTTCTGATAGCCCTCAGTGGCGATCCATTTTCGAACCGGTCCTGTCCAATCTGGAAGAGGCCAGCCGCAAGGAGATGGAACGGCGCCGGATGGCTGCCGAGGCCGAGATGGGAAAGACACGGCAGGAGATCATTCAGCCATTGATTGAGGCACGTGGTGACAAGAGCAACTATGGTTGTGCCACCTACACCCTCGTTAAGGGAAGGTTGAAAAAGAAAGGCATCCTGTACACGAATTACGAAGAAGGGTATCGGCGGGATACCGGAATCAAGCGCCATGTCTCAAACGGTGAGTTGATCGATA
>ERZ773260.4507-NODE-4507-length-11546-cov-2.441476_pt1 | contig 11546 bp, 12 predicted proteins | sample MGYA00511387_ERZ773260 | MGnify/ENA primary metagenome ERZ773260 (study PRJEB29015, sample SAMEA2737745) | human gut metagenome | biome: human gut; feature: human-associated habitat; material: faeces | place: China | collected 2012 ... | reverse complement strand
CTGCCTGGTCGGCCCTCCCGGCGTTGGCAAAACGTCGATCGCGATTTCGATCGCAAGAGCGCTCAACCGAAAGCTCGCGCGCATTTCGCTTGGCGGCGTGCACGATGAGGCGGAGATCCGCGGCCACCGCAAGACCTACATCGGAGCCATGCCAGGCCGGATCATGACCGGCCTTTCGCAGGCGAAGAGCAAGAATGCGCTGCTGCTTCTGGACGAAATCGACAAGCTCGGCGGCGACTATAAGGGCGACCCCTCGTCCGCGCTTCTGGAGGTTCTGGACTCGGCGCAGAATTCGAGCTTCCGCGACCACTATATCGAGGTTCCGTTTGACCTCAGCGAGTGCATGTTCATCACGACAGCCAATACGACGGACACGATTCCGCGGGCGTTACTCGATCGCATGGAGGTCATTGAGCTTGGCTCCTACACGGACGAAGAAAAGCTGCAAATCGCGAAGCGGCATCTTCTTCCCAAGCAGCTCACGAAGCACGGCGTCGCAAAATCCCGCGTCCGGCTCACGGATGACGCGATTCGCGAGATCATCGCCTGCTATACAAGAGAATCCGGCGTGCGGACGCTTGAGCGGGAGCTTGCCGCCGTCTGCCGCAAGTGCGCGATGCGCTTTGTAGAAGATGACGCGCCCAAGAAGCTGGTCATTACGGCTGCGAACTTGGAGAAGTTCTTGGGGCCGCGCCGCTTCCTGCCCGATGAAATGCCGAAGAGCGACCAGGTCGGCCTTGTGACGGGCCTTGCCTGGACAAGCGTGGGCGGTACGACGCTGGAGGTCGAGGCGAATGTCGTAGAAGGCACGGGCAAGCTGGAGCTGACGGGCAACCTCGGAAACGTGATGAAAGAATCTGTCTTTGCCGCCATGAGCTATATCCGCTCGCGGGCGAACGAACTCGGCTTAGAGCCCGATTTTTACAAGACGAAGGACATCCATGTCCACTTCCCGGAGGGCGCGGTCCCCAAGGACGGACCGTCGGCGGGCATTACGATCTGCACGGCGATCGTCTCGGCGCTGACCGGGCGCGCGGTAAGGCGCGATATCGCGATGACGGGAGAAATTTCGATTCGCGGGCGCGTGCTTCCCATCGGCGGGCTCAAGGAAAAGACGATGGCGGCGCTGCGCCACGGCGTGAAGACCGTCATCATCCCGGCGGCCAACGAAAAGGACCTCGCGGAAATCGACCAGACAGTCCGCAATAGCCTGCAATTTATCACCGCGCACCATGTAGACAGCGTGCTCGCCGCGGCGCTTGACCCGGTGGAGGCGCACAAGGAAAGCGTAAGCGCGCAGCCGCAGCTTCCCGCTATGCCGGTTCCGCAGACAAAGCCGCGCCGCAAGACGGGCCTTCGGCAGTAAGGAGGGCGCATGAATCTTCATAATGCGGAGTTCATCCGCTCGGTCACATCGGTCGCCGACTGCCCGAAGGACGGACTCGTCCAGATCGCGTTCGCTGGAAAGTCGAACGTCGGAAAATCGTCGGTCATCAATAAGCTCCTTCTTCGCAAGAACTTTGCAAGAGTCGGGCAGGCGCCCGGCAAGACGACGCACATCAACTTTTTCTGCATCGACAAAAAGCTCTACCTTGTCGATCTCCCGGGCTACGGCTACGCGAAGGTCTCCGCGCAGGAAAAAGAGCGCTGGGGAAAGCTGATGGAGGCGTATTTCGGCGCGGAGGGGACGCTCGATTACGGTGTGATGATTGTCGACGCGCGGCACAAGCCGACGGCCAACGACGTGACGATGGCAGACTTCTTCCTGCAATCGGGAAAGCCGTTCATCGTCGTGGCAAACAAGCTCGACAAGCTCAAGAAGAGTGAAATCGAGCCGAACCTCGCCTGCATCCGAGAAACGCTCGGGCTTCCGGAGGAGGTCACGGTCATTCCGTTCTCCGCCGAAAAGGGCGACGGGCGCGAGGTACTTCTTTCGTTCGTTCTGAAAGCAGTCGGGGAATAAGGAACACCTCTGGAAAAACGCGGCTCTGCCGCGTTTTTCTTGCGCTATGGCATGGGGTGTGGTACAATAAACTGTATTGTAAATCCGGGAGGAACTTCTATGGACGCATTTCGCGCGTGGCTGGGGCAGCTGCAATTTGACGGCGTATGGCAGACGGTGGTTTTAGTGGCCGCGTCGCTGCTTTGCATCACGTTCCATGAGACGTGCCACGGCTGGGTCGCATATAAGCTCGGGGACCCCACGGCAAAGCGGATGGGGCGGCTGACGCTGAACCCTCTCAAGCACGCCGATGTTGCGGGCCTTCTTATGATGGCGCTGTTCCGCTTCGGCTGGGCGAAGCCCGTTCCGGTCGATTTGCGGAACTTCAAAAATCCAAAGCAGGGTATGGCGCTGACGGCGCTCGCGGGTCCGGTATCGAATGTGCTGCTGGCCTATATTGCGGTGGTGATTCTCAATTTCCTGTTTTTCTGGCTGGACAATTTCGGCGGCGGCTGGCTCCTGATGGGGCTCATGCAGTTTTTCATCTATGTGGAGATCATCAGCGCGGGGCTTGCCGTCTTTAACGTCTTTCCGATCCCGCCGCTCGATGGCTCGAAGGTGCTTTTTGCGCTCCTTTCCGACCGGGCGTATGACAAGCTCATGCGCTACGAACGATACGGTATGGGACTTTTGATGCTGCTTCTTATCACGGGGCTTATCGACACGCCGCTCGGCGCGATGCGCGACGGACTTTTGCAGCTACTCAATTCCCTTGGCACGTGGGGCTATACGCTGCCGAGCATGCTATTTTAAAACATACGGAGGTCTGCATGGAGCAGCCGCAATATCATCTGCAAAGCGTGGTGCACGCGAAGGAGAGCCTCGAGGATTTCGACGGGCCGCTGGACGTCATCTTGCTGTTGCTGAGCAAAAATAAAATAGAAATTCAGGACGTAAGCATCTCGTCGATCTTGGAGCAGTATCTGGCCTGGCTCGACGAGCGCAAGCGGATGGATATGGAGGTTGCAAGCGAGTTTATCGCGATGGCCTCGCACCTGATGTATATCAAGACGCGGATGCTCTTATCGGAAGCGGAAAAGGCCGAGGCCGAGAGCGAGATGCAGGAACTCATTGCCTCGCTCCAGCAGCGGCAGCGGAAAGACGCGTATGAGCAAATCAAAATCGCGGTTCAGGCGCTTGCGCTTCGAAACGATATTGGTCTTGGCATGTTCCCCAAGCCGCCCGAGCCTTTGCGCCGCGACCAGACCTACCGCTATCAGCACGACAGGCAGGATTTGCTGGACGCGCTGGCCGCGATGCAGGACCGGTCGCAGCGGAAGCTCCCACCCCCGGTCTCGAATTTTGCCGGCATTGTCGGCGCGGAGCCGTATCCGGTCGCAAAAAAAGCGGCGGAGGTTCTCAGGCGGCTCATTGGGCACGGCGTGATGAAATTTTTGTCGCTTTTCAAGGGAAGCCGCAGCCGGTCGGAGATCGTGGCGACATTTTTGTCGGTTCTGGAGCTTTGCAGGCTCCACTCGGTGCGCATTGAAGACACGGACGCGGAGCAGGAAATCGCCTTTGTGCAGAAACCAGACGAAAAAGACCTCAGCTGGGAGGAGTAAACCTGACAAAAAGCAGGGGCTTTTTGTCAAAAAGGATGCGCCTTGACTGCGCGCAAGCTTTTCGCGCGTCGCGCGAAAAGCTCACACTTGCAAGGCGAGAAGTATTTTTCCGGCTGGCAGAGCCACCGGATAAAATGGATTTCCATTTTATTTCGCCCTGCAGGGCGAAACTCTACGAGGTAACGGAGGTTAAGATGGAACAAAATGAGTTGCAGCGGACGCTGATGGCGATTTTATTCGCGGCGGGAGAGCCCGTGGCGGCCTCGCGCTTATCAGAAACGCTGGCGGTTGATGAGGCGCAGATTCACGAGGAGCTTGCGTTTCTTATGAACGAGCTGTCCTACCACCGCAGCGGCATCCGCATTGTGCGGCTGGAGGACGCGTATCAGATGTGCTCGGCGGCAGAGCAGGCGGAATTTGTGACCCGGACGCTCGAGACGAGAAAGCCGCCGAAGCTGTCAAGTTCGCAGCTCGAGACGCTCAGCGTCATCGCCTATTACCAGCCTGCGACGAAGGCCTATGTCGAGCAGATTCGGGGCGTTGACAGCGGATACTCCATCAGCGCGCTGCTGACGAAAAAACTCATCCGCGAGGCAGGACGGCTCAATGTGCCGGGAAGACCCTTTCAGTATGAGACGACACCGGATTTTCTGCGGGTGTTTGGGCTTCAATCCCTTGCTGATCTGCCGCCCATTGAGAAGGTCGAGCTGAGCACGAATCAGGCACAGCTCGAGATTTCTCTGGAGCCGCAGGCAGAGAACGAACAGAAGGAGACGGCGCAATGAGCGGCTGGTTTGTCCTCGGAATCATCGCCGCGGTCTTTGTGCTCATAGGCTGCATCCCGGTCGGGGTGGACGCGCGGTACCACGAAAACGCGCTCGCGCTGCGGCTGAAAATCGGCTTTTTTACCATGCAGGTGCTGCCAGCAAAGCCCAAAAAGAAGAAGGCGGAAGCAAAAAAGAAGAAGCCTGCGGCAAAAAAGCAGGACGCAAAGCCCGCGAAGCCCAAAAAGCAGTTCCAGATGCCGAAGCTTACCTTGCAGGATATTCTGGCGCTTGCGGATCTTGCGTGCGACACGCTCGGAAACCTCCGGCGCAAGCTGCGCGTCGAGGTTCTGGTGCTGCACGTGACGCTGGGTGGCTCTGACCCCGCGAAGGCGGCGATTTTATATGGCCGGGCGTGGGCGCTCATTGGTATGCTGAACCCGAAGCTCGAGCAGCTTTTTGTGATAAAAAAGCGTGACATTCAGCCGATCCTCGATTATAATGAGAAGGAAATGAAGGTAGACGCGCATCTGGCGCTGACGATCACGATCGGGCGGGCGATTTCGCTCGCGGTGCGCGCAGGCGTGCGGTTCTTGAAGCTCTGGCTCAATAAGAAAAAGGCGGTGCAAACGACATGAATCATCCTCTTTCTGATATGATGACGTCCTCAATGGGAAAAATCCGCGACATGATCGATGTGAACACGGTGATCGGCGATCCGATCTCCGCCGGCGATGTGACGATCATCCCCGTAACAAAGGTCTCCATCGGCTACGGCGCGGGCGGAAGCGATTTTGCAACGAAGAATTATCCGGCCAACCGGGACAATGCCTTCGGCGGCGGCGCGGGCGCGGGCGTAAACATTACGCCGGTGGCGTTTTTGGTCGTGCGGGGCGAGTCTGTGCGGATGCTGCCGGTGGCGGAGCCTGCGTCTACGTCTATGGACAGGCTCATTGAGCAGCTGCCGGATCTTTTGGACAAGGCCGAGTCTATCATGAAGCAGAAGCGGCTTGCCAAAGAGGAAGGCATCGAGTAATTTTACGCATGAAGATCGCCTGGGGCGGGAAAGCTAGCGCCGGGTGATAACAATGAAACACAGCTTTATTAGGACGGCGGCGGCTGTGGTCGCTGCCGTTTTCCTTTGCGCGGGAAGTGCAGGCGCGGCAGAATTCCAGGGCCGCATCAGCGCGAAGAGCGCCATTCTGGTCGATGCGGAATCCGGCAGAGTGCTGTTTGAGAAAAACGCGGACGAGCGGAGCCTCATTGCCAGCACGACGAAGATCATGACAGGACTTCTCGTCTGCGAGGCTGGGGGTTTGGAGCGGGAGGTTTCCGTTCCGCCGGAGGCTGCTGGCGTAGAGGGCTCGAGCCTGTATTTAAAATCGGGCGAGCGCATCACGGTGAAAGAGCTTCTCTATGGCCTGATGCTTCGCTCGGGAAACGACGCGGCGGTGGCGCTTGCAATCGCGACAGCCGGAAGCGTCGACGCGTTCGTCTCGCGGATGAACGAAAAGGCGCGGGCGCTCGGGATGGAACACACGCACTTTGAAAATCCGAACGGACTGGACGGGGAAGAGCACTTCTCGACCGCGCGGGATTTGGCAACGCTCTGCGTGCATGCCATGGAAAACGAAACCTTCCGCACGGTCGTTTCCAGCAAAAGCTTTACGGAGCACAGCCGGAGCTTTACGAATCACAACAAGCTTCTCTGGCGCGTCGAGGGAGCCGACGGTGTGAAGACCGGGTATACGAAAAAAGCTGGGCGGATTCTTGCCGGAAGCGCAACGCGGGACGGGCAGCGGCTCATCTGTGTGACGATTTGCGACCCCGACGACTGGCGCGACCAGCAGGCGCTGCTGGACTACGGTTTCTCTGAATTTCCGGCGAGAACGATTGTAACGGCGGGAGAAACGGTCGGAAGCATTTGTGTCGTGGGAAGCAAAACGCAGCGCGTTTCGCTCGTGACCGGGGCGGATTTTTCGTATCCTGTGGCAGAGGGCGAGACGGTACAGACCATTTTGCACGCGCCGGAGTTTTCCTACGCGCCGGTTCTGCCCGGGCAGGCAGGTCAGCTGGAAATTCTCGTGGATGGCGCTCGGGTTTCACAGGTGCCGGTATATTATGCGCAGACGGCGGAGGAAACTGCGCCCGCGCGCGGATTTTGGAAACGGATATTCGGAGGGTAACATGGAGCAGCGGCTGCAAAAAATTCTATCAAATTACGGCGTAGCCTCCCGGCGGAAGGCCGAGCAGATGATTTTGGACCGCCGCGTGCGCGTCAACGGCAACACGGCAAGCCTCGGCGACGTGGCGGACGATGAAGAGGACGTGATCGAGGTCGACGGCGTGCGCCTTAAAAAGCAGCCCGCGCGCGTTGTTCTGATGCTCAATAAGCCAAGAGGCTACGTGTGCACGCTGCAAGATGAAAAGGGGCGCAAAAATGTCGCGGAGCTCGTTTCCGGCTGCGGCGCGCGGGTGTATCCGGTCGGGCGGCTGGATCTTAATTCCGAAGGGCTTCTGCTTCTGACAAACGACGGGGAACTTGCAAACAGGCTGACGCACCCCAAAAAAGAGGTGGACAAGGTCTGGCTCAGCCAGTACGTACCGGGCTGCGAAGCCTCGATCGCAAGCCCCATCGAAATTGACGGCAGGCCAACGAGCCCCGCGAAGGTGGAGAAACTCCGGCAGGACGGGGAGACGGCGCTTCTTCGCATCACGATCCACGAAGGGCGCAACCGGCAGATCCGCAGACTTTGCGAGCGGGCGAACGTCACGGTGACAAGGCTTCGCCGTGTGGCCGAGGGTTCTCTCCAACTGGGCGACCTGAAGCCCGGACAGTGGCGCGTGCTCACAGAAGAGGAGATTGCCGGACTTTCGTAAAGCCAGACGGAAACCACAAGAAAATTTTGCATCTTTCTGCAATCGGACTTGCAAAAATCGGAAAGACCTTGTATTATGGTACAAGGTCTTTTTTCTTTGCGCTTAGCGCAAAATTTTTCTCGGAACGGAGAACTGGCATGAATGACATTTTAATGCAGATCCGCAGCGACCTGCCGTCGTTTTCGAAGGGGCAGAAGCGGATTGCAAATTATATTTTGGAATCCTACGACAAGGCCGCGTTCATGACGGCAAGCCGCCTCGGCAAGATGGTAGAGGTTTCGGAGTCGACGGTGGTGCGCTTCGCGGTCGAGCTCGGCTTCGACGGCTATCCCAGCATGCAGAAAACCCTGCAGGAGCTGGTGCGAAATAAGTTAACCAGTGTGCAGCGCATCGAGGTCACGAACGACCGCCTCGGCAATCAGGACGTGGTGTCGACGGTTCTGCAGGGGGACATCGACTCCATCCGCATGACGAGCGAAGCGTTGAGCAGAGCCGAGATGGACGCGTGCGTGCAGGCAATTTTGAAGGCGAAGAGCATTTATATCGTGGGCGTTCGCTCGTCTGCTGCGCTGGCGGCATTTTTGAACTTCTACCTGCGCAACATGTTTGAAAATGTGCGTCTCGTGGGGTCGACCTCGACGAGCGAGATGTTTGAGCAGCTGCTGCGCGTGGGGCCGGAGGACGTCGTCATCGGCTTCAGCCTGCCGCGGTACTCGAGCCGCACCGTCAAGGTCATGCAGTACGCCCACGACACGGGCGCGACGTGCATCGCTGTGACCGATAAGCCGGACGCACCGGCGGGTAAGGTCGCGGACCATGTATTGGTCGCGAAGAGCGACATGGTCTCGGTCGTCGACTCGCTGGTCGCGCCGATGAGCGTGGTAAACGCCCGGGTCGTGAGTCTGGCGCAGGAGCAGCAGACCCAGATGGCCAAGACATATGAGGATCTGGAGACGCTGTGGGATGAGTATGACGTCTATGAGCGGGTCGAATAACGTCGTTGTCATCGGCGGCGGCGCGGCGGGCATGATGGCGGCGGGAACGGCTGCGTCCTTTGGCGCGCATGTGACGCTGCTGGAGCCGAACGGAAAGCTCGGAAAAAAGCTCTTCATCACCGGAAAGGGCCGGTGCAACGTCACAAACAACTGCACATCGGACGAGGTTCTGAAAAACGTGCCGGTCAATCCGCGCTTTTTATACAGCGCCCTTTCAGGCTTTTCTCCGGCAGACGCGATGGCGTTTTTTGAAGCGCACGGCTGTAAGCTCAAAACCGAGCGCGGCAACCGCGTCTTCCCAGAAAGCGATCAGGCCGGAAGCGTCATTGACGCCCTGCGCCGGTTTTTAAAGGAAACGGGCGTAAAAATTTTGTGGGATCGGGCGCTGGAAATTCTGACGGAAAATGGCGCGGTCACGGGCGTTCGTACACAAACGCGAGTCGTCCCGGCAGACAAGGTCATTCTGGCCACCGGCGGCTGCTCGTATCCCGCGACCGGCTCGACCGGGGACGGCTATGAGATGGCGCGCCGGCTTGGGCACACGATCATCGAGCCGCGCGGGTCTCTTGTGCCGCTGGTTGAAAAAGGACATACATGCGCGGCCATGCAGGGGCTGGCGCTCAAAAACGTCGATGTGAAGCTTCTGGACGCAAAGGGAAAATGCGTCTTCGAGGAATTCGGAGAGCTCCTTTTTACGCATTTCGGCCTCTCGGGCCCCGTGATTTTATCTGCCAGCTGCCACATGCAGCGGGGAAAGGATGGCTACCGGGTGGTCATCGACCTCAAACCGGCGTTAGACGAAAAGACGCTGGATGCAAGGCTTTTGCGCGATTTTGCGGAGTTTCAGAACAAGGATTTGGCGAACGCGCTCGTGAAGCTGCTGCCGCATTCGATGATCGTGCCGGCGATCCAGAAGGCCGGGTTATCGCCGCAGCAGAAGGTCAACGAGCTGACGAAGGCCGAGCGGCGGGCGCTTCTTGAGACGCTCAAGCAGTTTCCAATTGACATTGCGTCCTGCGCGCCAGTCGAGCAGGCAATCGTGACCTCCGGCGGCGTGAAGGTCTCGGAGGTCAGCCCGAAGACGATGGAATCGAAGCTCGTGAAGGGACTGTACTTCGCGGGAGAGCTCTTGGATGTGGACGCGTATACAGGCGGATTTAATTTACAGATCGCGTGGGCAACCGGCCGCTTGGCGGGGAACTCCTGTGCGCAGGAAGGATAATGAACATGGGAAAATATGTTTCGGTCGCCATCGACGGGCCTGCGGGCGCGGGCAAGAGCACGATGGCAAAGCGCGTGGCAAAGGAGCTTGGCTATCTTTATGTCGACACCGGCGCGATTTACCGCACGGTGGGCTATCATATGTGGCTGATGGGCATCGGGCCCAGAGATGCAGACGGTATCCGCAGGTGCCTGGATGATGTGAACATTGAGATCCAGCACCTGGAAGACGGCGTGCAGCACATGATTTTAAACGGCAAGGACGTGACAGGGGAGATTCGCACGCCCGAAATGTCGAAATACGCCTCCGGCGTGTCCGCGCAGAAGTGCGTGCGCGATTTCCTCTTGGACATGCAGCGCGCGTTTGCGAGAAAGCACAACGTCGTCATGGACGGGCGCGACATCGGTACAGTCGTTCTTCCCAAGGCGCAGGTCAAAATCTTCCTCACTGCAAGCCCTGAGGAGCGGGCCAAGCGCCGCTTTGAGGAGCTGACGGAAAAAGGGGAGAAGGCAAGCTACGAGAAGGTTTTGCAGGACATGAAGCAGCGCGACAAGCAGGACTCCGAGCGCGCGATTGCGCCCCTGAAGCCTGCGCCGGACGCGGTAAAGCTGGACACCTCGGGGAACACCATCGAGCAGTCGGTTTCTGAAATTCTCGCCATCGTCAGGAGGAAGCTCGGATGATGACGTTCTGGTACCGGGTTTGCTGGTGGCTCTGCCGGATCGGCCTGTTTTTCTGGCATCCGGTGTTCCATGTTGTGGGGCGCGAGCTCGTCCCGGCGGGAAAGGCCGTTCTCAGCGTGAACCACTCCGGCTGCGCGGACGCGATCTGGCTGCTGCTGGCGCTCGATGCGCCGCAAATGTGCCGGATTATTGCAAAAAAAGAGCTTAGAAGCGTCCCTATCGTCGGCTGGGTCATGGAAAAGTTCCGGATTATTTTTGTCGATCGCGCCGCGCACGACGGAACGGCCTATCACGAGGGCGTGAAGGCGCTCGAAAACGATGAAAAAATGATGGTCTTCGTCGAGGGCACGCGCTGCAATGGAAGCAAGCATGTGCGCGCGAAGACGGGTGCGGTCCGGATGGCGGTCGAGGCAGACGCGCCGGTCGTGCCGGTGTTTATTACGCGCAACAAAACGCCGTGGTGTCCGATCAACGTCATTTTCGGCGAGCCATATTATCTGGAAAAGCGCGATCATTGGACGCACGACGCGTATCAGCACGAGGCGGACGAGCTTCTGCGCAAAATTTACAAGCTGGGCGGAGATACCTATGCAGATCATATTGGCGAAGACAGCGGGCTTCTGCTTCGGAGTTGACCGGGCGGTCGAGATGGTGGCGGAAAGCGTCAGAAGCGGGAACAAAACCGCAACGCTCGGCCCCATCATCCACAACCGCCACGTGGTGGATAAATTTTTAAAGCTCGGTGTGCGAGAGATTGCCGCACCCGAGGAAGCGGAAGCAGGCGAGACGGTCATCATCCGCGCCCACGGCGTTCCAAAGCGGGTGCAGGAAAAACTTGCCGGCAGTGGCGCGAACGTGCTGGACGCGACATGTCCGTTCGTCAAGAAAATCCATACAATCGTCAAAAACGAGACGGAAAAGGGGCGGCGCATTATCATCTTCGGCTCGCCCGCGCATCCGGAGGTCGAGGCCATCGCGAGCTTCTGCGACCGGCCAACGATCGTGCAGAGCCCGGAGGAGATTGAAAATTGGCTTTCGGAGGAGCCTTCACGTCGAAATTTGCCCATCAGCATGGTCAGCCAGACGACGAGCGCACAGAAAATGTGGGAAAGTTGCGTAAGAATTGCAAAAAAAGAGTGTACAAATTGCGAAATATTTGATACAATATGCAGAGCTACGGAAATGCGACAGGAAGAAGCAGCGATTCTTTCTCAAAAGTGTGATGCGATGGTCGTTGTCGGTGATGCAAGAAGCTCCAATACGGGGCGGCTTGCGATGATCTGCGAGCAGTACTGTAAAAAGGTTTCACTGGTCGATCAGGCAGATGATCTGGAGATGAGCCTTTTTTCCGGCGCAAATACTGTGGGGATTACGGCAGGCGCATCGACGCCGTCGTGGATAATTAAGGAGGTAAACAACAAAATGAGCGAAGAACTGA
>ERZ773260.4505-NODE-4505-length-11547-cov-9.247999_pt1 | contig 11547 bp, 10 predicted proteins | sample MGYA00511387_ERZ773260 | MGnify/ENA primary metagenome ERZ773260 (study PRJEB29015, sample SAMEA2737745) | human gut metagenome | biome: human gut; feature: human-associated habitat; material: faeces | place: China | collected 2012 ... | reverse complement strand
GCGAGCCGAGCGGTATTTTCTCCGACGTACACGCCGCCGGAGAAAATGATTCCTATTTTCTTTGCGCTTGCGAGCGCAAACTCTGCGAGGCTTTCCTTCCCTCTGCAACCTTCGGCTGAGCATGTTTTTCGACAGTCTGGCGGACAGCCCGCCTTGCGGCGGGCCGTCCGGCTTTATTTTATTTTGCGGCGCTTGCCCGTCATGGACTCGACCGCAAGACGGAATACCCGCGTGTGCGCCACGGACGCACGGTCAAAGGCAAAGTCCGGGCGGCCGTAGTGCGCCATCAGGCACTGCAGCGCTGCCTCGCGCTCCGCCTCCGGGACCGTCTCGAGCCGCCCGCGGCCGATGACGCTCTCATAGGCCATGGTGCACATGCCCTTCGCTTCATCGGTGCAGAGCATGTGGCCGCAGTCCATCTCAAACGTTGCGCGCGAGTCCCGCTCCATGCGGTCATATTTCGTTCCGGTCATCGCGCCGTGGAACAGCAGATACAGCGTACCGTCCCGCTCCTCCATACCGAAATTCAGCGGCACGACATAGGGATAGCCGCTTTCGTCATTCAGGGCAAGGCGGCAGACGTCACAGCGCGCCATGACGTCCAGCAGCTCCTGCCGGTCTGTGATCTCCCGGTCTGTTCTTCGCATTCTCGTCCCTCCTCAGGAATTCAGCAGCGGCCGCAGCACGGCGCGCTCGTCGAAGCGCGTGTCCTTTGAGTTGACCAGGAACACGAGCTCTGTCAGATTTTCCGCGCCGCCATAGGCCTGCGCAAATTTTTCGATCTTCGAGCCGTCCACATCGCGGATATACAGGCGGCCTGTGCAGACATCGGCCGGAAAGGCCGTGTCGTCCGTCTCGAACGAGATCATGAGATTGCTCCCGGAGAAGAACGTCGTCAGCTCCTGCGCCGCGTCCTGCGTCAGCTCCGCGCCGGACTTTTCAGAATGATAGGAGATGCTGTTGCTCGCCGGGAAGCGGAACTCCGAGAACACGACCTCGCGGAAGCCGCGGCTCGAAAGCTCACGCGCAATCTGCTTGAGGTAGATCATCACGGTCTCGCTCGCGGGGTCGAGCCAGTAGCAGCCGTTGGAGTCCATCCACAGCGCGCCGCTCGAAAGCGGCAGGGCCGCGGCAGGATTGGCCAGCGCAAACGCCGTGTCGCAGAAGGCCGGGACCTCCGCAATGAGGTAATAGCCGTGCTGGCTGAGCCAGTCGATGAGGGAATCCACGGCCGCCGTATCGACGTCCGCCAGCTCCGCGCCGTCGATGGAGCTGGAATAGTAAAAATTGCCAAACGTGCTCTTGAGCTGCAGCAGAACGGCACAGGCCCCCTGCTGCTCGAGCGCCGCGCGCACGGCCTCGGGGTCGCGCAGCATCTGCGTCGTGACATATACGCCGCCGAGGTCGGCGATCCGGTCCGAGCCGGGCTGCGCCTCGTCATAGACGATCTGCGCGTCCGAGACCTCCGGCAGCGCCGCCGTCGCGCCCGTGCCGTCCGGATCCTGCGCGTTTTTCTTCAGGGAGAGGTGCGCGCCGTCGCGGTCATAGGTGACATAAGGCTCAAGGTACAGCAGCAGCGCTGCGCCGATGACGATGGCCGCCGCCAGCACGATGCCGAGCACGCGCAGGAGCTTGCGCAGCATCAGGCGCCTGCGATAGGAAAGGCGGGGCATCTCAGCGCGCCCCCAGGCGCGCCGTCAGGCCGCACCATTCACCCTCGTGCGCCGCATGGACGATCTCCAGCCCGGCCGCCGCGAGCGCCGCGCGCACGTCGTCCTCCCGCGTCGTGAGGATGCCGCTGCAGACGAACGCCGCATCCGGCCGCATGAGCTTCGGCACAACGGGCGCAAGACGGATGATGACATCGGCCACGATGTTGGCGCACACGATGTCAAAGCCGTCGCCCGCCAGCGCCTGCAGAAAATCCGCATCCTCGACGACGTCGCCCGTCCGCGCCGTGAAGCGGTCCGGGCCAAAGCCGTTCTGCGCCGCATTTGCCGCGGCGATATGCTCCGCGCTCGGATCGATATCGACGCCGACGGCGCTTGCCGCGCCGAGCCGCAGGGCGCTGACGGAAAGGATGCCGCTGCCGCTGCCGAGGTCTGCCACGCGCTCTCCGCCGTGGAGGAGCGACTCGAGCGCGCGCATGCAAAGCTGCGTCGAGGCATGCTCGCCCGTGCCGAACGTCAGGCCGAGATCGAGGATCACGGGCAGACGGCCCTGCAGGTCGTCGACCGTCATCCACTGCGGAACGACGAGCAGGCGCTCACCCACTGGCAGGGGGCGGTAGTTCTGTTTCCAGGAATTGGCCCAGTCCTCGCCCGGGATGCGGTCGAGCGCCAGCGTCAGCGGGCCGAATTCACAGGCCGGATAGCGGCCGGGCAGCTCCGCGAGCAGGGCGCGCAGCTCTGCAAGCTGAGCCTCCGCAGTCTCCTCAGGCAGGTACAGGCGCACCTGCGACAGGTCGCGCATCCGCGCGGCAAGCTTTTCATCCACATAATCCCAATAGGCGCGCGCGCCGTCGAGGAACTGGCGGAACTGTTCGCTGTCATCGATGACGAAGCTGTCAAACCCGGCCTCCGTCAGCTCGGCGCACAGAAGATCGATGCCGCCGGACGCCGTTCGGATGGTCACTTCAAGCCACTGTTCCATGTTCATCCCTCCATAAATACAAATTACTTCTCCCTATTCTACAGGATTCCGTCCGGAATAACAAGCGAAATCTTTTTGCGGCTCTTTCATTTCCGGGAAAAACGTGTATAATAAAGGCAAACATGCTGAAAAAGGATGAATGCCCATGATCGAAACGATCGAGCTGGCCGCAGGCGTTACCCTGCTGGCCGTGCAGACCGAAAAATTCAAGTCCGGCTGCTTTAGCTTCAACCTGATGCGCCCGCACACGAAGGCCGCCGCCCCGCTCGATGCCCTGCTGCCGAGTGTGCTGCTGCGCGGCTCGGAGCGCTGGCCGGATATGCGCGCCATCTCGATGCGCCTTGACGAGCTGTACGGCGCAACGCTCGGCACGCTCGTCCGCCTGCGCGGCGAAACGAAGCTGACCGGCTTTTACGCTGATTTTATTGAAGAGGCCTTCCTCCCGGCGGGCGAGGCCGTCTTTGCCCCGATGGTGGAGTTTTTCCGCGACATTCTGTTCCATCCCGCGCTGGAAAACGGCCTGCTGAACGCCCGCTATGTCGAAAGCGAAAAGCAGAACCTGATCCACGCCATCGAGTCCGCGCAGAACGACAAGCGCGTCTACGCCGCCATGCGCATGCGCCGGATCATGTGCGAGGGCGAAGCCGCCAGCATCCCCCGCCTCGGCTATGCTGAGGACGTCGCCGCGATCACGCCGGAGGCCCTGACGGCGCACTGGCGCACGGTGCTGCGCACCGCTCCCATCATGCTGTTCTACGCAGGCCGCCGCACGCCGCAGGAGGCCGCCGCCCTGTTCCGTCCGCTGTTTGACGGACTGGAGCGTGACCCCGTCTCTCCCCCGCCGACGGTCGTGCGCCGAAGCGCGGAGACCGTGCGCGAGGTTACGGAGTCCATGGATGTCACGCAGGGCAAGCTCGTCATCGGCATGCGTACCGGCATCACTGCCTCCGACCCGGACTATCCCGCCCTCGTGCTGCTCAACTCCGTCTACGGCAGCGGTGTGACGAGCAAGCTGTTCGTGAATGTCCGCGAAAAGCGCTCACTGTGCTACTATGCCTCATCCGCCGTTGAGAAGTTCAAGGGTCTGATGATCGTGTCGTCCGGTATCTCGTTTGATCAGTATGAAACGGCACGCGACGCCATTCTGGCCGAGCTGGACGCCTGCCGCCGCGGCGAGATCACACCGGAGGAGCTGGAATCCGCCCGCCGCTCGCTGATCTCCGCCGTCCGCGCCGGGCTGGACACGCCCGCCGCGCTCGACGACTGGTATATCGGCATGTCCATCGAGCCGTGCGACGACCCCGAGACCATGCTGCAGAAGCTCCCCGCCCTGACGGTCGGGGATGTTGTGCGTGCGGCCCGGCGCATCACCACGGACACGATCTATTTCCTGAAGGGAGACGAAGCATGACACTGCATGAATTCCCGCGCCTCGGCGAGCGCTACTGGGAGCAGCGGCTTGAAAACGGCCTGCTCCTCCGCGTCGTCCCGAAGCCCGGCTTTGCCCGCAGCTACGCCTTCCTCGGCGTGGACTACGGCTCCGTCGACACGTCCTTCACGCGCGGCGGCATCCCCTGCCGCACGCCGGACGGCGTGGCGCACTATCTGGAGCACAAGATGTTCGATCTGCCGGAGGACAACGCGATGAACCTCTTCGCGGCCCACGGCGGCTATCCGAACGCCTTCACCGGCTATGCCATGACGGCCTATTATTTCGACTGCACCGAGCAGTTCGCCGAAAATCTCCGTATTCTGCTGCGCATGGTGCTCACGCCGTGGTTCCCGGACGAGAGCGTGGAAAAGGAGCGCGGCATCATCGCGCAGGAGATCCGCATGTATGAGGACAGCGCTGACTCCCGCGCCTATGAGGACCTGTTCGGCGCGATGTTCGCGCATCACCCCATCCGCGTTCCGATCGCCGGAACGGTCGAATCCATCGGCGAGATCACCCCGCAGGTCCTGCAGGACTGCCACGCAGCATTTTACGCGCCCGCAAATCTCATGCTCTGCGTGACGGGCGATGTCGACCCTGCGCTGGTGGAGGAGATCGCCCGTGCGGAATCCGCAAACGCCCACGCGGAGCCGGTCCCCGTGCGGGACTACGGCCCGGCCGAGGCCATGACCTGCCCGACAAAGCGCACGGTCCGGCATATGGAGATCGCCATGCCGACGTTCTGCCTCGGCTTCAAATGTGAGCCGCCCGCCCGCGGGCTGGAGTCCATGCGCCGTGAGATCATTGGCGATCTGGCTGCCGAAATTCTCGTAGGAGAATCCTCGGCGCTCTACACGCGCCTGTATGACGAGGGCCTCATCAATTCGGACTTTTCCGCCGGATATGAGAGCGTGCGCGATGCCTGCCTGTTCAGCGCGGGCGGCGACAGCCGCGACCCGGACGCCGTGCTCCGCGCCATTCTGGACGAGGCGCAGCGCCTGTCCCGCGAGGGCTTTGACCGCGCGCTGTTTGACCGGCTCATCCGCTCGTCGCTCGGCCGCCGCACCCGCGACCTTGACAGCTTTGAAAGTGTGTGCTACCGTATGTGTGCCTACCACTTCGACGGCGTGGACTATTTCTCCTTCCCGGAGGCCTACGCTTCCGTCACGCCCGAGGACGTGCTGCAATTCATCCGGCAGGTCATCCGCCCGGAGCGCGCCGCGCTCAGCATCATTCTTCCCAATGAAAGTGAGGAATCCGCATGAACATCTTCTTAACCAGTCCCATCAGCTTCCCCGGGCTCGGCATTGAGGGCATTGATCCGCCCGACGGCTTCTGCATCCCGGGAACAAACTTCGAGATCAAATTCTACGGCGTCATCATCGCCATCGGCGTGCTGCTCGCCGTGACGTACTGCCTGCGCCGGGCAAAGCAGTTCGGCGTCACGCAGGACGACATTCTCAATCTCGTGCTCATCTGCCTGCCGTCCGCCATTGTCGGCGCGCGCCTGTACTACGTCGTGTTCGAGTGGGACCAGTTCTTCGGCCCCGGCATCCCGTGGTATCGCTTCCTCGACATCCGCAGCGGCGGCCTTGCCATCTATGGCGGCGTCATTGGCGCGGTGCTCGGCATGCTGATCTATACCCGTGTTCGGAAGCTCAAAATTTTTCCCTTCCTCGACCTGACCGGCATCGGTCTGCTGCTCGGGCAGGCCATCGGCCGCTGGGGCAACTTCTTCAACCGGGAAGCCCATGGCAGCGTGACGACCTGCTTCCTTCGCATGGGCCTGGTTGAGAACGGTGAGCTGCAGTATTTCCACCCGACGTTCCTCTATGAGTCCGTCTGGAACCTGACCGGCTTTGTCGTGCTGCACTTCCTGTCAAAGAAGCGCAAATTCGACGGTCAGATGTTCCTTGCATATCTCGCATGGTACGGCGCAGGGCGCATGGTCATCGAGGGCCTGCGCACCGACAGCCTGTGGCTCGGCCCGGTCCGTGTCAGCCAGCTGCTCGCAGCCGTGACCATGCTGCTGTCGCTCGGCATCCTGCTGTATCAGGCCATCTTTGTCAGACACGATCCCGCGAAGATGCAGGTCAACCGCGTGGCAGCGGCAGAAGCTGCCAAGGCCGCAGAGGCGCAGCCGGAGGAGACCGCCGAACCGGAAGATGCAGCATCTGAGCCGGAGGACGGAGTATCTGAGGAAACCGAATCATCCGAAGAATCAAAGGAGTGATCTTTTATGAAGGAAACCATGGAAACCCTGAAGTGCAAGGCCGTCCACGTTGCGGCCGGCGCAGCCCAGACCGCGCGTCTCGTCGCGCTGATCTCCAAGAAGAAGTTTGCCATTCTGGCGGAGCAGGACAAGATCCGCCGCTGCTACACGCAGCTTGGTAAGGTCTACTACAAGGACTACGTCACGGATGAAGAGCCGGATGACGCCGAGTACGACCCGCTGTGTGAGCGCATCTCCCAGTCGTTCCGCCGCATCAACCGCCTGCGTCAGGAGCTGGAAGCCGCGAAGACCAAGCTTGCCGGCGAGCAGCCTGAGGACGAAGCCGAACCCGAGGCCAAGCCTGAGGACGAAGCCGAACCCGAGGCCAAGCCTGAGACGGAGCCGGAATCCGAGGCCACTGCGGAAGAAGAGGACTTTGCGGACAACGAAACTCCCGCGGAAGAGAACTCCTGAAGCAACTGCCGGACTGTCGAAAATACCGCCCGGCCGAAAGTTTCGGAGAGAAGGTTCGAAGGAGCTTATTTTGACAAGCTGCACATGAATGTTCCCCCTCCGGCATAGATATGTCCCGGAGGGGGAATTTTCTATGCGCTTGACCGAGCTTGCCCTGCGGCGGGCGGGTGCCGCCGATCTGGAGGAATTCCAGCGGCGCGAGGGCCTGTATCCGTCCGGGCAGGAGGATATTCTGACCATGCAGCGGCTCACGCCGCTGCTGCTGGGCTATGAACGCTATATGGTCAAGCCCGGCGACACCTATTACCGCATCGCCACGGCGCGCGGCACATCCGTCCGCGCCATGCTGACGGCCAATCCGAACCAGAACCCAAATCTGCTCATCCCGGGGCAATATCTGAACGTGCCCTACGGCTTCCCCGTCGTGCCGGCGGACGTCCCGTTTTCATCGGAGCTGCTGCAGATCTGCGTGCAGGGACTTCTCGTGCGCTATCCGTTCCTGTCACAGAAATGCATTACCCGGACGGCGTGGGGCAGGCCCGTCACAGCCCTGCGCATCGGGCAGGGGCCGCGCTGTGCGCTCTATAACGCCAGCCACCATGCGAATGAGTGGATCACGACGCCGGTCCTGCTGCTGTTTCTGGAGCAATACGCCTATGCTGTGGCGACGGAGGGGCGCATCCTCGGCATGGATGCCCAGCAGCTCTGGCGGCGCACAACGCTGTGGCTCGTGCCAATGGTGAACCCGGACGGCGTCGACCTCGTCACGGGGGCCATCCGGCCGGGCAGCCAACAGTATCAGGCAGCGCAGCGCATCGCGGCAGGCTTCCCGGAAATTTCGTTCCCGGGCGGCTGGAAGGCGAATCTGACGGGGACGGACCTCAATCTGAACTACCCCGCGGGCTGGGAGCAGGCGCGCACAAACAAATTCGCGCTCGGCTTCACCGGCCCGGCCCCTCGGGACTATGTCGGGGCCTCGCCGCTCGACCAGCCGGAAACGGCTGCTATGGCAGCTCTGACCCAGACCATCCGGCCGGACGTCACGCTGTCCTATCACACGCAGGGAGAAGAAATCTACTGGCGCTTTCAGGACTATGCGCCGCCCGGTGCGCAGGAGCTCGGTGAACGGCTGGCGCGGGTCAGCGGCTACCGGCTGGAGGACACGCCGTTCGCCTCGGGCTTTGCGGGCTATAAGGACTGGTTCCTGCAGGACTTCCGCCGCCCCGGCTATACGATCGAGGCCGGTCTCGGCACGAATCCGCTGCCGCTTTCCCAGTTCGACGAAATTTACCGGCGCAACATCGGCATCCTCGTCCATGCGCTGCCGTAACAGCCAATGCCTGACTTCCGTCAGGCATTCCAGCTTGCCAAAAAAGTCCCTCCGTGACTTTTTCGCCAAGCTGCTTTCAGAATTGCAAAATCCATTTTTGTAGCATTATTTTGCAATTCTGCCGCTGCGGCGGGTGATGGAACGCGAAAGGAAACCCTGACGGCTTCCTTTCACACGATCCTTCCCTCCGAGACTTTCGGCCAAGCAGTTTTTTGACAGTCTGCAATGCCTGACTTCCGTCAGGCATTCTTCTTGTTGCAATCGGGGACGTCGTATGCTATACTGAGGATACATTTCTGAAAGGTGAGCTGAAACGATGATCGATTGGCTGTTCGGCACCGTCCTTGGCAAATGCGTGATGACGTTTCTCATTTCGCTGCTGCCGGTCGTGGAGCTGCGCGGCGGCATCCCCTATGGCATCTCGCAGGGACTGGATCCCTGGCTGGCCTTCGCCGCAAGCGCACTGGGCAATATGCTGCCCGTCCCGTTCCTGCTGCTGTTCGTGCGGAAGATTCTGCACTGGATGAAGCGCTATCCCCGCCTCGGCCGTCTTGCCGTTTCGCTGGAGCGCCGCGCCGACCGCAAGAGCAGCCGTGTGCGCAAATCCGAGCTGGTCGGTCTGTGCATCCTTGTCGCCATTCCCCTGCCCGGCACCGGCGCCTGGACCGGCGCCCTCGTCGCCGCGCTGATGGAGATGCGGCTGAAGCGCGCCCTGCCCGCCATCTATGCCGGCGTGCTTATTGCCGGTCTGCTCGTGACGCTCGCCCTGACCGGCGTGAAGGCCCTGCGCTTTCTCGCCTGACCCGTCCGAAAGGAGCCGCGATGAAACGAACCGACTACATTTCCTGGGATGAGTATTTCATGGGCGTCGCCCTGCTGGCCGCCCGCCGCAGCAAGGACCCGAACACGCAGGTCGGCGCCTGCATCGTCTCGCCGGAGAACATCATTCTCTCTACCGGTTATAACGGCCTGCCCTGCTGCTGCAGCGACGACGTTTTTCCGTGGGAGCGCGAGGGCGCGGAGACAAAGTATCCCTATGTCGTCCACGCGGAGCTGAACGCCATTCTGAATGCAGGCGGCCGTGTGCTGCGCGGCGCGCGGCTGTATGTGGCCCTGTTCCCATGCAATGAGTGTGCCAAGGCCATCATCCAGAGCGGCATCCGGGAGATCATCTATTTTTCCGACAAATACGCCGAAACGGCCAACATCCGTGCCTCAAAGCGCATGCTGGACGCCGCCGGTGTGCGCTATCACCCGCTGCAGACGGAGCTTGCCTCCATCACGCTGGATTTCCGCGCGCCGGAAAGCGCCGGGATCCCGCAGAAAAGCGACGCGGACGAAAAATAATCCTTTACTTTTCCGTCATTCTATGCTACGATATTACGGCTGGTAATTTTGCCGGTACATCCACGCGCTCAGTTCTGGGAGACCGCTCCGGAAGGAGCATTCCGCCCGCCCGGACTTAGCCGTTGGATAATATTTTGAAAGGTGGAGTATTCCCATGATCCAGAAGGAAAAGAAAACCGCTATCATCGCCGAGTATGCGACCCATGAGGGCGACACCGGTTCCCCCGAGGTCCAGATCGCGATCCTGACCGCCCGCATCAACGAGCTGACCGAGCATCTGCGTGAGCACAAGCACGACAATCACTCCCGCCGCGGCCTTCTCATGATGGTCGGCAAGCGCCGCAGCCTGCTCGACTACCTGGCCAAGAAGGACATCAACCGCTATCGCGCCATCATCGCTCGTCTGGGCATCCGTAAGTAATCACGAACAATGGGCGGCCCGCCAGCGGTCCGCCCATTTTCACGATTTCCCCATCCCCGCATTACCCCCGCACACGGGAGCGAAGTTTAGCAGTTGAAGGCGCTGCCGAGCGCGCGTTTGGCCGCGGCTTCAAGTGCTAAACCTCCCGTGGAACTTCATTCTGACAGGAGGATAAACCATGATCACCAGAAAACAGTATCCCAACCACCATGTGTTTGAGACTTCCATCGGCGGCCGTCCCTTTACCGTCGAGACCGGCAAGGTCGCAGAGCTGGCCGACGCCGAGTGCATCTGCCGCTACGGCGACACCGTCGTGCTCACGACCGTCACCTGCTCCCCGGATCCCAAGCCCGGCATCGACTATTTCCCGCTGACCATCGAGTTCGAGGAGAGAATGTACGCCGTCGGCCGCATCCCCGGCAGCTTCAACCGCCGCGAGGGCAAGCCCTCCGAGCGCGGCATCCTCAACAGCCGCATCATCGACCGTCCGATGCGCCCGCTCTTCGACGATGAGCTGCGCAACGATGTCGTCGTGACCTGCACCGTCCTTGCCAACGACTACGAGAACCCCGTTGAGATCGTCGCCTCTCTGGGCGCTTCCATCTCTGTGGCCTGCTCCGACGTTCCCTGGAACGGCCCGATCGCCACGACGAACGTCGCCTATGTCGGCGGCCAGTACGTCATCAACCCCTCTGCCGAGCAGCGCAGCGCCTCCGAGTGCTTCGTGTGCATCGCCTCAACGTTCGAGAAGGTCGTCATGATCGAGACCGAGGCCAAGGAAGCCCCGGAGAGCATCGTGCTCGAGTGCATCCGCATCGCCCATGAGACGAACATGGAGGTCGTGAAGTTCATCAACACGATCGTCGAAACCATCGGCAAGCCGAAGTTCACGTTTGAAAAGGCAGCTGTCAACCACGACCTGCTCGACGATCTGTGCGCCTATGGCATGAACCAGATCGAATATGCCCTCGACACCGACGACAAGAACGTCCGCGAGGAGCGCCTTACCGCGGCCCGCCGCGATTTCGCCGACAAGTTCGCCGAAAAATATGAGGACTTCGACGTCAACATCGAGGTCTGCCTGTACAAGATGCAGAAGAAGGTCGTCAAGAAGTGGCTGCTCGAGGGCAAGCGCGTCGACGGCCGCCAGATGGACGAGATCCGCCCGCTCGACGCCGAGGTCGGCGTTCTGCCGCGCGTCCACGGCTCCGGCCTGTTCTCCAGAGGCCAGACGCAGGTCCTGTCCATCTGCACGCTCAACACACTGTCCGCCGCACAGAAGCTCGACACCATCTATCCGGAAGAGACGAAGCGCTATATCCACCACTACAACTTCCCGTCGTTCTCCACGGGCGAGGCCAGAGCGAGCCGTTCCACCTCCCGCCGCGAGATCGGCCACGGCTCCCTTGCCGAGAAGGCCCTCCTGCCTGTGATCCCGAGCGTTGAGGAGTTCCCGTATGCCATCCGTGTCGTCTCCGAGGTCCTGTCCTCCAACGGCTCGACGTCGCAGGCCTCCATCTGCGGCTCCACGCTGGCTCTGATGGACGCAGGCGTTCCCATCAAGCGTCCGGTCGCCGGTATTTCCTGCGGCCTCATCTCCGATCAGGAGACCGGCGCATGGCGCACGTTCACGGACATCCAGGGCGTGGAAGACTTCCACGGCGAGATGGACTTCAAGG
>ERZ773260.4501-NODE-4501-length-11556-cov-3.199983_pt1 | contig 11556 bp, 8 predicted proteins | sample MGYA00511387_ERZ773260 | MGnify/ENA primary metagenome ERZ773260 (study PRJEB29015, sample SAMEA2737745) | human gut metagenome | biome: human gut; feature: human-associated habitat; material: faeces | place: China | collected 2012 ... | reverse complement strand
GCAATCTCGTGATCGTCGAAGCCGACGACGGAAACGTCCGCCGGAACAGATAGGCCTGCCTCGTTGAGTGCGGTGATGACGCCAGCCGCGATACGGTCCGATCCGCAGAGCACGCCATCGAAAGCAATCTCGCGCGCGAGGATCTGGTGCATGGCCTGATAGCCGTCTCCGCTGTTCCAGCCGGTATAGATAACGTTTGCGCCTGGGAGGTCTTCGCCCAGGACGGTGCGGTAGCCGCGCAGGCGGTCGACAACAGCGGGGTTGTCTTGCGGTCCCAACACGGCGACGATATCTTTGCGCCCGCGCTCTTTCATAGCGAGCGCTGCAAAGCGTCCGCCCTCTTCGTCGTCAGAGTAGACTGTCGAGAACACGTCGCGATAGGGGTGGCCCTCGAGCTGGCCGCACAACACGGTGGGTACGCCCAGCTCGCGCAGCACCTCGAGCAGCTCGCTGCCCTTGTAGGGGGAGACGTCGATCACGGCGTCGAACGAGCGGCGCTCAAAGTGCTCGCGTGCGCGGTTGCGCTCATGCGTAGAAGACGCCTGCAAGATAACGGGCAGATAGGACGACTCCGACAGTTCCTCGGTAATACCGCTCAAAAACTCGCTATAGGTGGGGTCGCTGAAGAGCTCACTCAGGGGCTCGGTCACGAGCACGGCGATGATTTCCGTGCGCCCGACAGCGAGCGCTCGGCCACGGGCATTGGGGACAAAATTGACTTTCTTGGCCGCCGCACGGACGCGCTTTTTGGTTTCCTCGCTAATGCGGGGCGAATCGTTGAGGGCGCGCGATGCCGTGGAGCGCGACACGCCGGCAGCTGCGGCAACCTCGGCAAGCGTAGGTGCGGTGCGAACTGGTTGGGTCATGGCGTCTCCTGGAAAATGCGGTCGATGTTGTCACTGATACGGGCTGGTGCGGATACAGCTTACTATAGTGCACCTGAACAGCGTTCATGATATCCGGTGACAGGTGTCGTTTTGCAACCAAGCCGCAATCGAATACGTCTCGTGTGGGTGAGATATCAGCGGGCGTGGCGGTTGCCTACGAGCTTAAGAATGATGTTTTGCGCTGAGTTTCGATACTCAGGGTGACATAAGTGAGGCGGTTGTACAACCGGTTGCACCGTTAATCCGGCAGAATCGACCGTTCAGCGGACAACCGGTTGCACAGGGTTTTGCATCGCCCGTAAGATAAGGACAACCGGTTGCACAAGAATCACTACGATGGCGAAGGAGCATCACCATGGACGCCATTAACGATTGGGAAAACCAAGCGCTCACCCACAGGAACCGCCTGGCACCCCATGCGTACTTTATGGGTTACGAGACCGCCGATCTCGCCGCTACGTACAGCCGCGAGCTGTCGCGCGGGTTTGTCCAGTTGTCCGGCTCGTGGCAGTTCCGCCTCTTTGAGGGGCCTGCTGCCGTTTCCAACGAGGAGCTCTCTACGTACGAGCCCGAGTGGGATCACGTGGAGGTTCCGCACCTGTGGCAGGTGGATGGCTATGGCAACCTTGCCTACACCGACGAGGGTTTCCCGTTCCCGGTGGATCAGCCGTTCGTTCCCTCCGACGACCCCACGGGCGTCTACCAGCGCATCGTCAACCTTCCCGCCGTGCCTGCCGGCGCTCGCGAGATCATTCGCTTTGACGGCATCGAGAGCTATGGTGAGCTGTACGTCAACGGTCAGTTTATCGGCATGACCAAGGGCTCGCGCCTGTCTGCCGAGTTCGACGTGACCGACGCGCTCGTCGAGGGCGACAACCTGTTTGCGGTCAAGGTCCTGCAGTACAGCGATGGCAGCTATATCGAGGATCAGGACATGTGGTGGGCCTCGGGCATCTTCCGCGATGTGTACCTTATGCAGCGTCCCGCCGCGCACCTGGTCGACTTTAGGTTCCGCACGCACCGCGAGGGCGATGCCGCTCTGATTACGCTCGATACGGTGGCCGAGGGCGCTTCCCACGTCGTGTTTACGCTCAGCGATGGCGAGAACGTGGTCGCTACGGGCGAGTGCGTCGACGGCCATGCCGAGTGCAGCGTTGCCGATGCCCACTTCTGGAACCCCGAGGACCCCTTCCTCTATGACCTTACGTTTGAGGTCTACGACGGCGACGAGGTCAGCGAGTACGTTCCGCATCACCAGGGACTTGCCGAGGTGACGGTCGAGGGCAATCATATCTACCTCAACGGCACTTACTTTAAGATGCATGGCGTCAACCGCCACGATCACGACGATCACAAGGGTCGCGCCGTGGGCCTCGATCGCATGCGCCGTGACCTGGAGCTCATGAAGCGACACAACATCAACGCGGTGCGCACCTCTCACTATGCCAATGACCCGCGCTTCTACGAGCTGTGCGATGAGTATGGCATCATGCTGGTCGCCGAGACCGATATGGAGAGCCACGGCTTCGAGAATATCGGCAACATCGCTCTGGTCACCGACGACCCGGCATGGGAGCCGGCCTACGTCGACCGCATTGAGCGTCTGGTGATGCAGGAACGCAACCATGCCTGCATCATTATGTGGTCGATGGGCAACGAGAGCGGCTATGGCTGCAACATCCGCGCGATGTACGCCAAGGCTCACGAGCTCGATGATCGTCCGGTCCATTACGAGGAGGACCGCAACGCCGATACCGTCGACGTCATTTCCACGATGTACTCCCGTGTGTCGCAGATGAACGACTTTGGTGAGCATCCGTTCCCCAAGCCGCGCATCAACTGCGAGTACGGCCACTCCATGGGCAATGGCCCCGGAGGCCTGTCCGAGTACCAGGAGGTCTTCGATCGCTGGGATTGCATCCAAGGCCAGTTTATCTGGGAATGGTGCGACCACGGTTTGGCTGCTGTGACCGAGGATGGCGTTGCTTACGATATGTATGGTGGCGACAACGGCGATTACCCCAACAACAGCAACTTCTGCATCGATGGCATGGTGTTCCCTTGGCAGCAGCCGAGCCCGGGCCTCACTGAGTATGGCCAGGTCATCTGCCCGGTTCGCATGGCTTATGACACCGAGGCGGGCGAGCTGACCGTCACGAACAAGCGCTGGTTTACTACCCTCGAGGATGTCTGCCTGTCGGCGGAGACCCTGGTGGACGGCGACGTGGTCTGCCGCAAGACGCTTATGCCCGGCGCGGTGGCTCCCGGCGAATCCGTCCAGCTGCCACTGGTGATTCGCGAGGCCGCGGTAGGCGAGACCCTGCTGACCGTGCGCGCCTACACCATGGCGGCTCACGCCTGGTGCGAGCCGATGTTCCAGCTGGGCGCAAGCCAGTTTGCCATCGCAAACCATCCGGCGCCGGCCATCGTACCCCCCGCTCGTCCTGAGCTTACGGTTGAGGAGACCGAGCAGGAGATCCGCATTCACTCCCTCAACGGCGAGCTGACCTTCAGCAAAGTCAACGGTACCGTGAGCGAGTGGAAGGCATCCGGCCGCGACGTAATGGCCTCTGGTCCCCAGGTTGGTTTTTGGCATCCGCTCGTCGACAACCACGCTCAGGAGTATGACTCCCTGTGGAAGGACAACTTCATCGATGTGATGCAGACGTCTACCCGCAAGGTTTCTTGGAAGCAGGACGGCAATGCGGTCGTCGTTACCGTGAGCCAGCGTATCGCTCCTCCCGTCCGCGCGTTCGGCATGCGCGTCGAGCTCGTCTACACCGTGCTTCCGAGCGGTCGCGTCGACCTCAAGGTTTCCGGCGAGCCCTACGGCGATTACTCGGATATCATCCCGCGCATCGGCATCTCCTTCGAGGTCCCCGGTTGCAATCGTGCCGTCGAGTGGTATGGCCACGGCCCGGGCGAGAACTATCCGGACTCGCTGCGCGCCAACCCGGTCGGTCATTACCGCACTACGGTCGACGACATGTTCACGCCCTACGTTATGCCTCAGGACTGCGCCAACCGTGAGGGTACCCGCTGGGTTGCCCTGCGCTCCAGTCACGGTGACGGCGTGTTGGTGACTCGTCCGGCTGACGCCGCCTCCAACCCGTTCTCGTTCTCGGCATGGCCCTATAGCTGCGAGGCAATCGATAACGCCAAGCACGTCTACGACCTTGTCAAGGGCGATACGGTCACGGTCAACATCAACGACCAGCTGCTCGGCCTTGGCTCGAACTCTTGGGGTTCCGAGGTACTCGATTCCTACCGCACCCGTTTTGAGAGCTTCAGCTTTGAGGTGTCCCTGCGACCGCTGACGTCTGCCGATCTGGCTCAGGCGCTGGCACCCATTAAGGAGGCATAAGTCATGCATGTCTTTAACTCGCGCGCCGATTTCGACGCTCAGATGAAGTCCGTCAAGAAGTGGATGCGCACCGGCCAGGCGCTCGATGGTGTTGCCGACCTGCAGCACGACGTGGCGTACTCCATCGGCGACTCGTTGGTGTACTGGTGGGTGAACGCTCACGAGGCGGCTACTGCCGATCTGGTCGGTCACCGTCGCTACCATGCCGTGCTCGCCCCGCTCGACGGCGACCTGACTGTCGAGGTTGCCCCCAAGGCAGGCCTCACCTGCACCCGCGCATACAGCGATATCGACGATCGTGAGCGCTTTGAGGGTGCGGGGGAGACCGTGACGATTCCCGCCGGCGGCGTTGCCGTCGTCGAGATCGACGAGGCCTACCGTGTCGTGGCCGATGCCGCGGATCCCCACGTCGTGGTACTGCACGTGACGGTTGAAGGTTATTCCTTCCCCAACAAGTAGTATTCGTCCGTTTGGACGTTTGCTTCGCGCCGTTAAGGGGGATGGCTTTGTTGACTCCCTTTTCCCCATTCCCCTTAGCAGGTGCGCCGTCCACGATTGCGCTTGCAGTCCGGACGGTTTTAGATGAGATATAACGGATGATTGGGAGGGCTTATGAGCTCTGAAAAACGAGGAACGATCGGTTCGTTCGCTCTGCTGGGCATGACGGTCGCCGCCGTGTTCGGTATCAAGAACATCATCAACAACAACGCGGCCATCGGCTTGGCAGCTGCGCCGTCGTTCTTCTTCGCCACGCTTTTGTACTTTGTCCCCTATACCCTGGTTACCGCTGAGTTCGTCGGCCTCAACAGGGACTCCGAGTCTGGCGTGTACGCATGGGTTAAGACCTCGATGGGTGGTCGCTGGGCGTTCCTGACGGCATTTAGCTACTGGTTCGTTAACCTGTTCTACTTTGCGTCCGTCCTGCCCAACGTCATCATCTACGCGAGCTACGTGTTCTTTGGTGCCAATGCAGAGCTTTCGCAGCTGTGGATCACCATTATCGAGATCGTCGTCTTTGCTATCGCCACGTGGGTTTCGACCAAGGGCGCTAAGTGGATCGGCTCCATTTCCTCCTTCGGCTCGACCGCGGCTCTCGGCCTGACTGCCGTGTTCATCTTGCTGTCCCTGGCTGCTGCCTTTGGCGGCGTCGAGTTCGCTACGGCTCCTACCCCCGCTAACATGGCTCCCGACATGAGCAACTTCGCAACTATGTGGGGCTTCTTCGGTACGCTTGCCTGGATCATCCAGGGCGTTGGCGGCGCTGAGTCTGTCGGCGTGTTCCTTAACGACCTTAAGGGCGGCGTCAAGGCCTTCGTGCGCACCGTCGTTATCGCCGGCCTGACCATCGGCCTTCTGTACGCAGGCGCTTCGCTGCTGGTCAACCTGTTCATTCCCGAGGGCGGCGTTGCCATCTCCACCGGTATCTTCGACGTATTCGGCGCTGTCTTTGCCCACTTTGGCATTCCCATGGAAGTGTCCACGCGCGTCATTGGCCTGATCCTTCTCGCTGCCACGCTGGGCTCCCTCATGATGTGGACCTCTGCTCCCATCAAGGTCTTCTTCACCGAGATCCCCAAGGGCGTCTTTGGTAGCAAGATCGTCGAGCTCAACGAGCACGGCATTCCCGCCCGCGCAGCTTGGCTGCAGTTCGCCATCGTCGTCCCCATCCTGATCATCCCGGCCTTGGGCTCCGGCAACCTAGACGACCTGCTCATGATCGTCACCAACATGACGGCTGCCACCGCTCTGCTCCCGCCGCTGCTGATCCTGCTTGCCTACTTTATGCTGCGCAAGAACTTCGATGCTGCTCCCCGTGGCTTCCGCATGGGTTCGCGTACCTTTGGCCTGGCCATTGCTGCATTCCTGCTTGTGGTCTTCTGCTTTGTGCTTGTTTGCGGCACCATCCCGCTCGATCAGCCGCTGTGGCTGACGCTGGTCTACAACGTTGGCGGTGTGGTTGTCTTCCTGGGCCTTGCCGTGATGTGGTACAACCGCTATATCAACCGCCTGCGCGAGACCGATCCCGAGGCCGCCGAGAGCGAGCTGCGCCCCTCCGTCCTCGACATGATGGAGTAGCGGCTAGGATTAATCTACGGCTGTGGAATAAATCGATTCCCTTTCCTAAGGAGGGGCCTTACGAGGCCCCTCCTTTTGTGTTTTGGGGCATGGTTTTGGACCCCGTGGTCAAAAAATGCCAAATATGAGTACTGTTGCAAAAGAGGTGTCATATTTTTCGGCCTGTTCTGAGCAAAAACGGGCTCAAAATCAATTTATATAACCCCCTTTAAAGGGCGTTTGACGGCTTTCAACCTCTTCGAATCGCTCAAAGGAGGCAATTTGCTCTCGATTTTGCTGCTACTAAATTGGTGACAGTACTCATATTTGCCACTTTTTGCCCACGAGGTGTTCAGAGGAGCTCTCGACAAGCATCTAACGCTACAATAACTACCACGTGGCTGGGTTTGCCGGCCGAATGTGCGATGCCGTGGGAGGGGACATGGTCGAGTTTACAAAGACGATTAAAGATCCGTTGGGACTGCATGCCCGCCCGGTTGCGCTGCTCTACGACATTATTGCCAAGCATCGTAGCAACGTATCGGTCAGCATCGGCGATCGCCATACCGACGGCCGTGACGTGATGGGCCTCATGGCGCTTTACGGCGAATGTGGCGAGGACATCGTCTTTCGCGTTTCGGGCGTAGACGAGGCTTCGTGTGTCATGTCGATCAGAAACCTCTCGCTCTAAGCATGACAGGGCGCGGCAAAGGACAGCTCTTTGCCGCGCCTTTTTGTTTCGTATGGGAAACTTTTTCGAAAACTGAATAGGGACCCTTTTCAAAAAGTTAACCACGTGTTAGTTTACTATAGCGAACATAGACGTGGTTAACTTTTGCTGCGTCGATGTTGAGGACGAACTGACGTTAGGAGCGCACTCATGTCTTGCGGACCGCAGATGCCGGCTTTGCCGCTCTCGATGGTAAAGGCGGGCGAAACCGTGCACGTGTCTCGTGTAAAGGGCAATCAGGACATGAAGCACCACCTCAAGGACCTCGGCTTTGTCGAGGGCAGCGAGATTCACGTGGTGAGCTCGAGTGGTGCCAATATCATCGTCACCGTGCTGGGCGCACGTTTTGGCATCGATTCCAAGGTTGCCATGCACATCATGACCGTCGGTTAGTCCGCAGCATTTCATTAAAACCGAAAGGGGGACAAGAGGATGAAGACGTTGGGTGACGTTAAGGTAGGCGAGAGCTCTACTATCGTCAAGCTTCACGGTGAGGGCGCGCTGCGCCGCCACCTTATGGACCTGGGGCTCATCAAGGGCACTTCATTCAAGGTCGTAAAGGTTGCGCCGCTCGGTGATCCGGTCGAGATCAACGTACGCGGCTACGAGCTTTCCATCCGCAAGGAAGAGGCTGCCGTCGTAGAGGTCCAGTAAGGGCTTGCGGCGTATATTTCTGCAGGTAAAGTTATGTATTTCTAACTTAATGCAGCAACTTTAAAGCACATTATCCAGCCTGCGCGGAGAAAGCAGCGCAGGCACACAAGGAAGAAGGATTGAATGGCGGATTCTCAGATCCATGTCGCGCTGGCGGGTAACCCCAACTGTGGCAAGACCACGCTTTTCAACCTGATCACGGGCGCCAACGGCTACGTTGGCAACTGGCCCGGCGTCACGGTTGAGAAAAAGGAGGCCAAGCTCCTAAGCGACAAGAACGTTACCATCACAGACCTCCCTGGCATCTACTCGCTTTCCCCCTACAGCCCCGAGGAGCAATGCTCGCGCGATTACCTCATGAGCGGCGAGCCCGATGTCGTCGTCCAGGTGGTCGACGCCACCAACCTCGAGCGCAACCTGTACCTGGCGCTTCAGGTTATCGAGACCGGCCTGCCCGTGGTCGTCGCCCTCAACATGGCCGACTTGGTCGAGAAGAACGGCGACAAGATCGACACGGACAAGCTCTCCAAGAAGCTCGGCTGCCCGGTCATGATGATCTCGGCCCTTAAGAACAAGGGCATCAACGAGCTGTTCGAGCAGGTCAAGAAGTCCGCTGCTTCCAAGGGCCAGGTGCCGGAGCACAAGTTCGATTCCTCCATCGAGGACGTTCTGGACCACATCGAGAACAACCTGCCGGCGAGCGTTCCCGCCAACAAGCGTCGCTACTACGCTGTCAAGCTGTTTGAGCGCGACGCGGACGCCTGCAAGCTCATCAACCTCACCAAGGAGAAGGCCGCTCGCGTCGAGCAGCTGGTCGCCCAGTGCGAGCAGGATTGCGACGACGACGCCGAGTCCATCATCACCGGCGAGCGCTATGGCGTGATTGCCCACATTATCGACGAGTGCATGACCAAGGCTCCGGCCAAGATGAGCACCTCCGAGAAGATCGACCGCGTGGTTACCAACCGTATCCTGGGCCTGCCGATCTTTGTGGTCATCATGTTCTGCGTGTACTACATCGCCGTTTCCACCCTGGGCGGCACGGTGACCGACTTCACCAACGACCAGCTCTTCGGCACCGACGGCTGGTACGTGCTCGGTCAGGGTCGCGACGCCTATGACGCAGCTGTTGAGGCTGCGGGCGACAACGCCGACTCGGTCGACCCAGCACAGTACGGCCCCTATGTCCCGGGTATCACCACCGCGGTGCATGACGCTCTCGTGGCGGGCGGTACCGAGGACGGTGGCCTCGTCGATTCGCTGGTCTGCGACGGCATCGTGGCTGGCATCGGCGCCATCATGGGCTTCGTCCCGCAGATGTTCCTGCTCTTTGTGATGCTGTCTTTCTTGGAGGACTGCGGTTACATGGCCCGCGTCGCCTTCATCATGGACCGCGTGTTCCGCCGCTTTGGCCTGTCCGGTAAGTCCTTTATCCCCATGCTCGTGTCCTCGGGCTGCGGCGTCCCCGGCGTCATGGCTACCAAGACCATCGAGAACGAGAAGGACCGCCGCATGACGGTCATGACCACCACGTTCATCCCTTGCGGCGCCAAGCTGCCGATCATCGCCCTGCTTATGGGTTCCATCATTGGCGACTCTTCTACCACCGCTGCGTGGATCAGCCCGCTGTTCTACTTCTTGGGCGTCTTTGCCGTCATCGCCTCGGGCCTCATGCTCAAGAAGACCAAGCTCTTCGCCGGCCGCCCGACGCCGTTTGTTATGGAGCTTCCTGCCTACCACTTCCCGGCGATCCGCTCTTGGGCGCTGCACGTGTGGGAGCGCTGCTTCGCCTTTATCAAGAAGGCCGGCACGGTCATCTTTGCGTCCACCGTCGTCGTTTGGTTCCTCTCCAACTTTGGTAGCTACAACGGCGCCTTTGGCTACCTGCCTTCCATGGAGGGCATCCCCGAGGAGTTCATGGATTACTCCGTGCTTGCCATGTTCGGCAACCTGGTCGCTTGGATCTTCGCCCCGCTCGGCTTTAGCACCTGGCAGGCCACCGCACTGACCGTCTCTGGCCTCGTCGCCAAGGAGAACGTTGTCGCCACCGCCGGCTCGCTGCTGTCCGTTGCCGATGCCGGCGAGACCGACCCGAGCCTGTGGACCGCGTTTGCGGCTATGTTCCCGACCATGGGCGCTTGCGTCGCCTTTGGTGCCTTCAACCTGCTGTGCGCTCCGTGCTTTGCCGCTATCGGCACCATCCGTAACCAGATGAACTCCGGTAAGTGGACCGCGATTGCCATCGGCTACGAGTGTGCCTTTGCTTGGGTCATCGGCCTGTTCATCAACCAGTTCTATAACCTGCTTGTTCTTGGGCAGTTTGGTATCTGGACGGTTGTGGCCATCGTGCTGCTGGCTGCGATGCTCTTCCAGATCTTCCGTCCCATGCCCAAGCATGCATGGACCGACGAGGACGAGACCAACACCGCTTCTGCCACGGTTTCCGCCTAAGTCCGAATAAGGATTAGCCCCTTTTCACGAGCCCGGGTGTCCCAGCGACACTCGGGCTTTTTGGTGCAATGGGGGACAGATTGCTTTGCTCCAGAAGTTAAGATGTGACGTTTCCGCAGATAAAACCAACCAAAATAAACCTGTCCCTTTTTGGCAGGTGGAGAATGGGGTAAAGTAAGTGGTGGTTAACTAGAGGAGGCTTGCTATGGCACCTATCGATATTGTTGTACTGGCTGTTATCGGTATTGCGTTTGTCGCCGTGTGCGTGCGCATTTATCGCAAGGGCACCTGCGCCGACTGCGCTCAAGGTGGCGTTTGCACGGGACATTGCTCCAACAAAAAGACCTGCGCCGCACTTAAGGGCGTAGACAAAATTGCCGAAGACTTGGGCCGCGGGATCAAATAAGGCCCGGACATCCAGGCATCCAGGCGCCTCGCGAGTATCCGTTCGCGGGGCGCTTTGCACATATGGGGGCGAGCGCGGTGAGTTAAAGAGTGATTTTGGGGTATCGTTACCTGTACTGTTAATTGGCAACTTATCTATAACGGAGTAACCCCATGAGCGCTCGCGTAACCATGAAGGACATAGCCGCCGAGCTTGGCGTTTCCATCAATACCGTGCATAAGGCCCTGACGGGCAAGGCCGGCGTGAGCGAATCCGTGCGTGCCAAGGTGAATGCCAAGGCCGAGGCCATGGGCTACCATCGCAACACAAGTGCCTCAAGCCTGCGGCGCAAGGATATCAACCTGGTGTTTTGCCTGCCCCGCGCATCGCGCGAGGGGGCGTACTTTTTCCGTTACCTTTGGGAAGGCTGCAACCGCTTTGAGCAGGAGGTCATCGATCAGGGCATTACGGTTGAGCGCGTAGAATTTGGCGTGGGCGGCTACGCCGATGCGCTCGAGCAGATTGATGAGCGTCTGCAGGTAGGCGAGAAGATTGACGGTCTGCTTGCCTATGTTCCGGGCGATGACCGCGCAACCGAACTCTTGAGGCAGATTGCCGAGGCGGGTGTGGCGATCGAGCTCGTCGACGGCGACCGACCGCACCTCGATCGCCTGGGTGCCAGTCTGGCGGACTATTCCGCGGCGGGCAGTCTTATGGCAGAGCAGGCGGCTAACCTGGTCCACGCTTCTGGGGCTGACGCCCGCGTGCTCCTGTTGGCGGGCGACCCTTATACCGACTCGCACTATCTGACCGCCCGCGCCTTTCATAATTACCTGCGCGAGCACGATATTCCATGGCGGGTTGAGGACCTTGCCGGTGCCCATGCGCAAGTCAAACAGCTCGAGCGCGAGCTTGAGCAGCGCTTGAGTGCGCCGGATGCTCCCGAGCTCATCTGTAGCGTTTTTGCCGTTGGTTCCGAGGTGGTCGCTGACGCGCTTGTTTCGAGCGGCAAGGCCGGCAAGGTCATGGT
>ERZ773260.4497-NODE-4497-length-11567-cov-2.200313_pt1 | contig 11567 bp, 9 predicted proteins | sample MGYA00511387_ERZ773260 | MGnify/ENA primary metagenome ERZ773260 (study PRJEB29015, sample SAMEA2737745) | human gut metagenome | biome: human gut; feature: human-associated habitat; material: faeces | place: China | collected 2012 ... | reverse complement strand
CGCTCGGCAGGCGCGCAGGTGCTTGGGATTGTGAGCATATTTACCTATGGCATGAAGAAAGGCCTGGAGCGGCTGAAAGAGGCGCAGGTAAAGAATGTGAGCCTTTCTAATTTCGATGTCCTGGTAAAGATTGCAGCAGAGGAAGGCTATATCGCAAAAGAGGATGTGCAGCGCCTGCTGGCATTTCGCGATAACCCCGGCGATGAAAGCTGGATGAAAGTTTAAAGGAGGGCATCTATGCGGCACCTGATAGAGATTACAGACCTTTCCGTTGAAGAAGTAGAAGAGATTTTGGATCTCGCGGAGGATATCATCAAAAATAAGGGCAAATATTGCGCGATGTGCCAGGGGAAAAAACTGGCGACTCTGTTCTTTGAGCCCAGCACGCGTACGCGCCTGAGCTTTGAAGCGGCCATGCTGAATCTGGGCGGCAGCGTGTTAGGCTTTGCCTCCGCCACCTCCAGCTCCGCCGCCAAGGGCGAGAGCGTTGCCGACACCATCCGCATGATCTCCTGCTATGCCGATATCTGCGCCATGCGCCACCCCAAGGAAGGCGCCGCGTACGTGGCAGCGCAGAAGGCCAGTATCCCGGTGATTAACGCGGGCGACGGCGGTCATCAGCACCCCACCCAGACGCTGACCGACTTAATGACTATCCGCTCCTTACAGGGCCGTCTGGACAACCTGACCATCGGACTGTGCGGCGACTTAAAGTTCGGGCGCACCGTGCACTCCTTAATCAACGCCATGGTCCGCTATCCGGGCGTTAAGTTCATCCTGATCTCCCCCGAGGAGCTGCGTATCCCGGACAGCATCCGCGAGGACGTGCTGGAAGCCAACAATATCCCCTTTGAGGAAGTGGGCAGCCTGGACGACGCCATCGGTTCCCTGGACATCCTCTACATGACCCGCGTCCAGAAGGAGCGTTTCTTCAACGAGGAAGACTATGTCCGTCTGAAGAACAGCTATATCCTCACCAAAGAGAAGATGGCCCTTGCCAAGCCCGACATGGCCGTGCTCCATCCCCTGCCCCGCGTCAATGAGATCACGCTGGACGTGGACGACGACCCCCGCGCCGCCTACTTTGAGCAGGTGCAGAACGCCGTCTACATCCGCATGGCGCTGATCATGACGCTGCTGGGCCTCAAGGACCCCAAGGCTGAAAAGGAGGGCAACTGAGATGCTGAACATTGATGAAATTCAGAACGGTATCGTCATCGACCATATCAAGGCAGGCACGGCCATCGGCCTGATGGACCTGCTGGGCATCAAGGGCAACCGCACTGCCAGCGTGGCCCTCATCCAGAATGCCCGCAGCCATAAGGCAGAGTCGGGCCGGAAGGACATCATCAAGGTGGAGGGCGACGCCTCTTGGCTCAACCTCGACGTGCTGGCCTATCTCGACCCCGACATCAGCGTGACCGTCATCGAGAACGGCAAGGCCGTCAAGAAGGAAAAGCCCCAGCCCCCCAAGCGTCTGGTCAACATCGTGCGGTGCAAGAACCCCCGCTGCATCTCCTCCATCGAGGAAGAGTGCGACCAGATCTTTGAGCTGAGCTCCAACGGCAGGTATCGCTGCATCTACTGCGAGCAGGAGCTGCAGGTCAAGCCGGAATAATAGAAACAAACGATAAAAGCCGCCTGTCATTCAACGAACGACAGGCGGCTTTGCTTTTGATCCTCAGACTTTCCGGCGCAGCAGGCTCATCGGCGGCAGCTCCGGGGTGGGGATGGTATAGCGCTCCATCGCGTGGGGCGTGGACTCCACCAGCTCACCGGCCTCATTCTTGATCCACTCGGGGTCCAGCGGGATGCTGCGGCCATCCGGGCAGAGCACCTCCAGCGTGTCGCCGAGGCTCCACTTGCCCCGCTGCTGGCAGCTGGCGACGCCGTTCTCCCAGCCGTCCACCGTACCGACAAACTCCCACTCGCGGATGTAAGTCGCGCTGTCGGTGGCCTGACGGGCCTGCTCCCGGCCAAAGTAGAAGCCGGGCGAATAGTGGCGGTGGCTGGTGCGGGTCAGCTCCGCCAAAACCTCTTCCGGCAGCTCGAAGTTCTCATTCATCGGGTCGGCCAGATACTGGTCGAGGGCGCGGCGGTAGGCCGCCGTCACGCTGGCGACGTAGTAGAACGTCTTGGCGCGGCCCTCGATCTTGAGGCTGTCCACGCCCGCCTTGCAGATGAGGTCGAGGAAGGGCGCGGTACACAGATCGTTGGCGTTCAGGATGTAGCTGCCGTTCTCGTTCTCGCCGATCTCATAGAGCTGCCCCGGGCGGGTCTCCTCGCTGAGATAGTACTTCCAGCGGCAGGGCTGGGCGCACTGGCCGCGGTTTGCGTCGCGGCCGGCCATGTAGTTGGAGAGCAGGCAGCGGCCCGAGACGCTCATGCACATGGCACCGTGGACGAAAGCCTCGATTTCCAGCTCCGGCGGGGTCTTGTCGCGGAGGGTGGCGATGTCCTGCAGGGTCATCTCCCGGGCCAGCACCACCCGCTTCGCGCCCATGTTGTAGGCGGCGCGGGCAGCGGCCCAGTTGGTGATGCCGGTCTGGGTGGACATGTGGACGTCGATGTCGGGCGCGAAGGTCTTGCAGGCGTCCAACACGCCGAGGTCGGCCACGATGAAGGCGTCCACACCGGCAGCGGCAGCGTCCTTGATGGCCTGAGGCAGACGGTCAGCCTCCTCGTTGGTGGGCAGGGTGTTCATGGTCAGGTAGACCTTGCGGCCCCGGGCGTGGGCATAGATGACGCCCTCCCTCAGCTGCTCCGGGGTGAAGTTGGTGGGTGCAGAGCGCATCCCGAACTCGGGCAGAGCGCAGTAAACGGCGTCCGCGCCGTAGTTGATGGCATACCGCAGGCGCTCGAGGTCGCCTGCCGGGGCCAGAAGTTCCGGTATCTGTAACATGGTATTCCTCTTTTACTTCATACTTTTATTAACTTTAGCCGCCTCATCGCAGTTTTTCTGGTGGTCTGCGTAGGTGCGGGCGTAGTAGTAGTGACCGGCAAGGTCGGTGACAAAGAAATAGGCGTCCTTCGCCTCATCGTCGGGCTGCGGGTCAAGCGCCGCGCGGATGGCCGCGATGCCGGGGTTGGAGATGGGGCCGGCGGAGAGGCCGGTGCAGGCGTAGGTGTCGTAGGCTTCCAGAATGTTCTCCGGGATGCTGTCCCAGCCGCCGTAGTAGGGCGCGACCCAGTTCCAGAGGTAGTTGTTGTCGGCGTCGCTCTGGACGTGGCTGGAGGTGTTGCTCTGCAGTTTGGGGTAGGGCGAACCCTCGGCCAGACGGTTGCGGAACACCTGCGCCACATTATCGTCCTGATCGTTGCCGGCCTCCTCCTGCACGAAGGACGCCAGAGTGACCACCTCGGAGAGGGTCATCCCCTGCTTTTCCATCTCGGCATACATCTCATCGGTGATCTGCTTGTCGAAGTGAGAATAGAACGTCTCAACGTAATGATGGACGGTGTCGTCCTTCAGGAAATCGTAGGTATCCGGGAAAAGATAACCCTCGCACTTGAGGAAGCGGTCCGGGGCGTCCTTGTCGTCGGGGACGTACTGCCAGAACCTGTACTGGCTGAAGTCGCCGGTGTTGGCCTCCTTGAGGAAGTCTTCGGCGCTGCACAGCCCGGCATCCTCCATTTTTTTCGCAATGGCGATGGCCGTCGTACCCTCGGGGAAGGTCAGCCGGACGCTGTCGGCCTTCGCGTAGGCGGAAAGTGCCTCGATGATGTCGTCGTAGGAGCTGCCGGGGACGAGGTCGAACTCACCGTATTGGAGCTTGCCTGCCGCGCCCTGCTTGCCTGCATACCAGCGGAAGACGTGGGGGTACTTGATGACGCCCGCCGTCTTGAGCTTCTGGGCGATGGCTGCCACGCCGCTGCCCTGCTGGATGCTCACACTCACCGTTTTGCCGGCGGAAGCGCTGCCGTTGATCTCTTTTCGGATGGCCAGCAGACAGCCGCCCGCCGCCAGTACCAGGATCAGCAGCACGATCAGGATCATTTTCGCTGCGCCGCCTTTTCTGCTTTTTCTATGTTTTGCATCGTGTGCCATGTACACACTCCTTTACCATTCCGTTCAGCTTTCCATCATCAGCCGCATATAGCTTTCTTCCACATCGAAAGGCTCCGCGTCGAACCGTATCATGCCATAGTCCTGCCGGGTGCCTTCGCCGAGGAAAAGGTTCTGGGCCGCGCCCACTGTGATGACGGCGCGCTCCACGATGACCTCCTTCTCCCGGGCCGCTTCCATCAGCACCTCGGCGGAGCGGTCATCTTCGGCCATCAGCTCCACAAAATAGAGGGTGTCCTCCCGGCGGAAGTAGATGCCGTAGCCCTTCTCGTTGGACACGATGGTCGCGCCCCGGGCGTAGAGGTCGGTCAGCACGACGGCCATCCGCTCCGGCGGGAACTGGACGGTATCGGGATAGAAGCGCTCCCGCAGCTCATAGAGCTTGCGGGCCGTCACGGAGTCGAACTCCGCCTGACTCCACAGGTTGCGGGACACCTCCCGGGGCAGGCAGCGGAGGGCAAAAGCCCGCCGGAAGCCCTTGTTTTCCAGCAGTGCGGCCTGCTCCTGTCCGGCCGGAACGGCCACAGTGAAGCCCGCGCCCCGCAGCTTCTGCTGCGCACAGAGATAGTCCACGAGTCCTGCCAGAAGCAGGCTTCCCTGCCCGCAGAGGCCGTAGAGGTAGCTGCCGCTGCGTCCCTTGAGGGTGACGGGGACCGCCAGCGCCGCAGCGACGATCTCGTCATTTTCCTCAGCGACGTAGATATTTTCCGCCCCGGCGAACTTTTCCAGAGCAGTCTTGATGAACTCGGCGCTGTCGCCGCGTTCTTTCTGCCACAGTGCCACGACTGCCGCCTCATCCGACGGCTGCATCAAACGATACATTGATAGTATCCCTCCCATTTTCGCGGTTATCCGAGCTCTTTTTCCGCCAGCGCCCGCACCTCGGCCTGAATCTCCTCGATGGTGCGCATGGCTCCATTTTCCGTGCAATGGACGGTGGCCCAGCCCAGATGCGCCGCGCAGTACTCGGCGGCACGGCGGCTGCGGGCCAGATATTCGATGTCCTTTTCGTGGACGTCCTTCCTGCTCTCGTCGCCGTGGTAGCGGCCGGTCATGAGCTTCTGGCTCACGGCGGGGTCTACCTGTAAGTACACCACGGCGTCCGGCGCGGGCAGGCCCAGCAGCCTGTATTCGTAGTCAAAGGCCCAGCGGAGGAAGTCGTTCCACTGCTCCGGCGGGAGCTTGGAGCACTGATGCACCGCGTTCGACGTGGTGTAGCGGTCGGCGATGACGATGCCGCCCGCCTCGTAGAAGCTGCCCCACCTGGTCTTATAGCTGGCGTACCGGTCCACCGCATAGAAGCTGGACGCCGCATAAGGGTTGACGTCGTCGGGCTTGTCGCCGAACCGGCCGGAGAGGTACATCTTTACCAGCGCACTGGAATCGCTCTCGTAGTCCGGGAATGTGATCTCCATCACCCTTCGACCGCTCTCGGCCAGATGGGCGGCCAGCCGCTTTGCCTGGGTGGCCTTGCCGGAGCCGTCCAGCCCTTCGATGACAAGAAGCCTGCCCTTGCTCATTCTGCCTTCTCCCCTTTCAGCGCGGCGTACCGGGCGCGGACTTCGGCGGTGCGGCCGCAGCACATCTTGCCCTCCGGGCAGGGGCCGGACACGCAGGCCGGGCCGGCGGTGCGGAAGATATGGGGTGCCACCGGGTAGACCAGCCGCAGCATCTCTTCGGCCAGCTGCCGTATCTCCCACTGGGCGCGGCTGCAGCAGCGCAGGTGGAAGAAGTTCTGCAGGCTGCGGGCGTTCATGGTCACCACCATCTTGGTCTCGCAGGCGTTGGGCAGCACGAAGCGGGCGTCCTCGTTGGCCTGCTTGGAAGCCTTGGCCCGGGCCTGCTTTTCGGGCAGACCCTCGGCCATCAGGCGGGCGGTGTGGCCGTCTTCCAGCTTCTGCACGAGGTCGAGGTAGCGCCTGGCGTCCTCGTTCATGCTCTCGATGAACGCCGCCTTTGCCTCGGGGATGGCCTCGATCTCGGGCGGGATGACGTAGCGGAAATCGTCCAGACGGACGTACCGCTGACTCTGGACGCTGAAGGACGCGATGCGGTGGCGGGTGATCTGGGCCAGCAGGGTACGGCTGACGCCCTCGATGCCGAAGGTGAAGCTTGCGTGCTCGATGGGGCTGGCGTGGCCCAGATCGCTGAGCATGGTCAGGAAGCGGGCAGTCCTTTCCTCATCCAGCCCATCCAGCAGGTCGGTGATGTGGGCGTCGGAGTAGCAGAGCTTCGCCGCGGCCGCCACGACCTTCTCCGGCTCCGGCGTATGTGCTATCAATCGGACAGTCATCATTTTTTCTCATTCCTCCGTCGTTATCTTCACAAGGGGCGCAAAGTTGGCCATAGTCTTCTTCACGCCCACCTTCTCGAAGCTGATCTCCACGATCTGGTCGCCGGCGGCGGGCTTGACCTTCAGCACCTTGCCGCGCCCGAAGACCTTGTGCTCCACGATGTCGCCCGGCTCATAGTGCTTGGGGCCGGTGGATGCCGCTGCCGGACGGGGCGAAGAGGTCACACCGCCGCCTGCGGGTCTGACCGGCGCTTTGGGCGCTGCCGGACGGCCATAGCCAGAGCCGAAGCCGCTGCTTCCCGAACCGGAGCCGCAGCCGCCATGACCCGACGAAGCACTTCCCCGGCCCGCGTAATCGGAGCCAAAGCCTCGGTTATTAGACATTGGTGCGTTATATTCTCTATTCAGATAGCCGCTGCGGCTGCCATAGCTCGAGCCGTGACCAGAGGCCGCACGACCCCAGCCGGAGGGGCCGGAGTAGCCCGACGCGCCGCCCGGCACGGTATCGCTGCCGTAACCGCTGCCCCAGCCGCCCAGACGGGAGCGCTGCTCCAGCACCGGGCTGCGGGTCTCTTCGATGTACTCCGGCTCGATCTCCCGGAGAAAGCGGCTGGGCTCGTTGCGCTGGGTGCGGCCATAGAGCATCCGGGTGACGCTGTTGGAGATGTAAAGCTCCTTCTTGGCGCGGGTGATACCCACATAGGCCAGGCGGCGCTCCTCCTCGAGGTCAGCCTCGGAATACTTGCTCATCTCACTGGGGAAGACCCCCTCTTCCATGCCAATGAGGAATACATAGGGAAACTCAAGGCCCTTGGCCGAGTGGATGGTCATCAGCACCACCTGGTCGGCGCTCTCGTTGTAGCTGTCGATGTCACTGATGAGGGCGATGTCCTCCAGATAGCCTTCCAGCGAGGCCTCTTCGCCGTGCTGGTCGCAGTAGCTTTTGACGTTGTTGACCAGCTGGCCGAGGTTCTGCAGACGGTCGGCGGCGTCCTCGTGGCCCTTGGCGGCGTCGGCTTCCAGCATGGCGCGGTAGCCGGTGATCTCGATGACATCGGAAGCGAACTCATCCAGCGTCTTCGTTTCCAGAGAGTCCTGCAGTTTCTGGTAGATGTCCCAGAACTTGAACAGCGGCGCGATGGCGCGGCTGAGCTTGGCGTACTGGTCGGCATGGGAGATGACATCCAGCATACTGATGCCCTGCTGAGCCGCCAAATCCGCGATGACTTCGATGGTCGTCGCACCGATTTTGCGCGCAGGCTCGTTGATGATTCGACGAAGTCGGACATCGTCCCGGGGGTTCGCCACGATGGACATATAGGAATGGATGTCCTTGACTTCCTTGCGGTCATTGAAGCGCTGGCCGCCCACGATCTTATGCGGGATGCCCGCACGGGTGAAGTAGCTTTCGATGGGGGCCGACTGGGCGTTCATCCGGTAGAGGATGGCGTGGTCGGCCAGATGTCCGCCCTCTTTGAGGTGCTGGCCGATGACGTCCGCGATATGGCTGGCCTCGTCCTGCTCGTTCTCGGCGGTGTAGACCTGCACCTTGTCGCCCTCGCCGTTCTTGGTCCAGAGGGTCTTGCCCTTGCGCTCGGTGTTGTGCTGGATGACACAGTTGGCGGCATTCAGGATATTCAACGTAGAGCGATAATTCTGCTCGAGTCGGATGGTCCTGGTGCCTTTATAGATGCGCTCGAAGTTAAGGATGTTCTCAATGGTCGCGCCGCGGAAGCGGTAGATGCTCTGGTCGTCGTCGCCCACGACGCAGATGTTTTTCTCCGGGCCGGTGAGCAGGCTCACGAGCCGGAACTGAGCCACACTGGTGTCCTGATACTCGTCCACCAGCAGATATTTGTACTTGTTCTGGTAGAACTCCCGCACGTCCTCGTGCTCCGACAGCAGGATGACCGTCTGGTAGATGAGGTCGTCGAAGTCGAAAGCACCGGCCTCCCTGAGCTTCTTTTCATAGGCGGCGTAGACCTTGGCCGCAAGAGCGCCCTTCGTGTCCCGGGCCGGGGTCTTCAGGGCCTCTTCCGGGCTGATGAGCTGGTCTTTCCAGCGGCTCATCTGGTTGATGGCGCTTTTGACCGGGAAGAACTTGTCGTCCACGCTCAGCTCTTTGTAGACAGCCTTCATGACACGCTGGGAGTCGTCGCTGTCGTAGATGGTAAAGCTGCGGGGGTAGCCGATCTCCTCGGCCCAGCGGCGGAGAATGCAGACGCAGGCCGAGTGGAAGGTGGAGGCGAACACCTCGTCGCCCTCCTCCCCGCCCAGCATCCGGCGCAGACGCTCTTTCAGCTCACCGGCGGCCTTGTTGGTAAAGGTGATGGCCATGACGTTCCAGCTCCGGACGGCATCCTTCCGCAGCATCCCGTCCAGCCACGACGGGGCGTCGGTGCCGGTCATGATGGCGGTGCGCAGGGCTTTCACATCGTCCTCCGTCACCTCCCGGGGCGTCCACCTGGAGCCGTGGGCCGAGCCGAAGCGGATGAGGTTGGCGATGCGGTTGACCAGCACGGTGGTCTTTCCGCTGCCTGCACCCGCGAGGATGAGCAGAGGGCCGTTGGTGGTGAACACCGCCTCCCTCTGCATATCGTTCAGGCGTCCGAACTGCTTTTCGATATACGTATCACGCAAAGCGCAGAATTGTTGTGCGAGATCTGTTGCCATTGTTTCACCTGTTCTTTTCAATCATTTCTGGATATATCACTTAAAATATAGTATATCACATTTCAAAAAAGTTGTACACAAAAACAATGCAAACAAAAAACCGCCCCACCGCAGTCAATACCACGATGGAGCGGAAATCTCAGGAAATGCTTAGCCGAAGATGTTGATGAGGATACCAGCAGCGACGGCGGAGCCGATAACGCCGGCCACGTTGGGGCCCATTGCGTGCATCAGCAGGAAGTTGGAGGGGTTCTCGCTCTGGCCGACCTTCTGAGAAACACGGGCAGCCATAGGCACAGCGGAAACGCCGGCGGAACCGATCAGGGGGTTGACCTGACCGCCGGTCAGGATATAGATGACCTTGCCGCAGATGACACCGGCAGCAGTGCCGAAGGAGAATGCGATGAGACCCAGCACGATGATGAACAGGGTGCGGCTGTTCAGGAAGGTGTTTGCAGAGGTGGTGCAGCCAACAGACAGAGCCAGGAAGATGGTGATGATGTTCATCAGCTCATTGCCGGCGGTCTTCTGGATACGGTCCACGACGCCGCACTCCTTCATGAGGTTGCCCAGCATCAGCATACCGACCAGAACGGCGGCATCCGGCACGATGAGGGAGACGACGATGGCGACCATGACGGGGAAGATGATCTTCTCGGTCTTGGTCACGGTGCGCAGCTGCTTCATCACGACGGTACGCTCTTTCTTGGAGGTCAGAGCCTTCATGATAGGCGGCTGGATAACAGGCACCAGAGCCATGTAGCTGTAGGCCGCGACGGCGATGGAGCCCAGCAGCTCAGGAGCCAGACGGGAGGTGACGAAGATAGCGGTGGGGCCGTCTGCGCCGCCGATGATGGAGATAGCAGCAGACTGCTTCTGGGTGAAGTCCACCAGACCGGCAGCGACCAGCAGACGAGCACCGATGTAGGTGCCGAAGATGCCGAACTGAGCGGCAGCGCCCAGCAGCAGGCTCTTGGGGTTGGAGATCAGGGGGGCGAAGTCGGTCATGGTGCCGATGCCGAGGAAGATCAGCGGCGGGTAGATGCCCAGCTTGACGCCCATGTAGAGCATATCAGCCAGACCGCCGTTGTTCAGGATCTCGACCCACATCGGGTGCTCGAGGCCGTCGCCGACGAAATACTGCATATGGATGACGCCGCTGCCGGGGAGGTTGGCCAGGATCATGCCGAACGCCATGGGCAGCAGGATCAGAGGCTCGAACTCTTTGACGATGGCGAGGTAGAGCAGGAAGCAGCCCACGCAGATCATCACTGCGTACAGCCAGCCGCCCGGCTCACCGAACCGGGCAAAACCGGAACTCTGGAAAATACCGACCAGAGTATCAATAAACTGAGTCATGTTTTTCCTCCTGTGTTAAAAGGGCGCGGTGGTGTCGTTGACGCCAGCCTTGCCCCAGCCATTCTTGCCGCGGCGGACTGCCTTCAGCACGTACTTGCCGTTGCCCATAGAGTAGATGGCTGCCATGATGGCTGCCACAACGTCGCCGGGGATGCCTGCCTCCACCTGCGGGGCAGCAGCCTTTGCAGGAGCGGGCGCAGCGGCCTGTTTCACAGGAGCAGCCGGTTTTGCAGCAGACGCCGCCTTGGCGGCTGCCTTCTTGTTGTTCATGGCGTCAAAGATCTTGCCCTCCAGCGTGATGATGGCCATCAGCAGGACGAGGATCAGAAACACCAGCACCATACCGGTTATGGTAACGATCACATCATAACCTAAATCCATGGTCTTCCTCCTATTTACTTTTTTCTTTGCCGCCCGGGGGTGAGCAGCAAAAAGCGATTTGAAGATATTATACAATATTTTCCGGGTCGAAGAGGGGCTTGTGACAAGGCATATCATAGAGGTGGCGAAGGATTTAACCTATTGTGAAGACGCGACTTTGAACATGATTCTGTCCATGCTGCGTCATGGCCATTATTTAACCTGTTGGATGAATGAACGCTATATTCCAAACCGGGGTTGTTATCAACAACAAGATTTTGATCATAACAATTTAATTTACGGGTTTAACACAACAGACCAAACGTTTTATATATTGGGGTATTCGGGTACAGGCCAATATGTCAGTACCACCATCCGGTTCCAAGAATTTTTGGACTCCATGCATTATAATAGCCAGCCTATGGTGACGCTGGATTTCATCAAACCCAATGAGGAATTTGAGGCCGCGTTTGATAAAAACAGACTGAAAACACAAATACAGAATTATTTGATTTCTGCCCCGCCGGCCGCACTGGGCTATCCCGAAATTATATTCACTTCATCGGACTGGATTCAGGGCATCGCAGCCACACAGGCGCTGATCGGTACGGTGGAGCTATACGCTAAAAACGGCGTGGATATGCGGGCATCTTGTTTTTTGAGGGATCGGACATATTTCATGTACCTGAGAATCCAATATTTGATGGATCATCATATCCTAGAGCCGAATCCGGAAATCTTAGAGGCGTTTAAAAGAATATATCAATATGCCGAGCGTGTGCACATGTTATCCATGAAATTTCAGTTGACGGGAAA
>ERZ773260.4493-NODE-4493-length-11574-cov-2.959719_pt1 | contig 11574 bp, 16 predicted proteins | sample MGYA00511387_ERZ773260 | MGnify/ENA primary metagenome ERZ773260 (study PRJEB29015, sample SAMEA2737745) | human gut metagenome | biome: human gut; feature: human-associated habitat; material: faeces | place: China | collected 2012 ... | reverse complement strand
GGTTGCCCGCAAACTGATTTCGAGTCAGCCCCGTTATGACCACTTCGATACGTCTCCATTTGGATTCACATTTAAGTCTATGTGATAGGATATCAAACTATTGGGGAGAAATCAAGCACTTTCTTGTTCTCTCTCCAGGAAAGGACAAACCATGTATCGTATCCTGTTCGTATGCCACGGCAACATCTGCCGCAGCCCCATGGCGGAATTTATTATGAGGGATCTGGTCACACATGCTGGTCTTGGTGGGAAGTTTCATATTGCCTCTGCCGCCACCAGCAGGGAAGAGCTGGGAAATCCAGTCTATCCTCCTGCCCGGCGCAAGCTGGCGGAACATGGCATCAGCTGTGCCGGCAAGACAGCCCGGCAGCTGACACAGGAAGATTATAGCCAATATAATCTTCTCATTGGCATGGACCGCACCAATCTCCGCAATATGTCCTATATCTTAGGCGGCGACCCAGAGGAAAAACTCCACCTGCTGCTGGAGTTTGCGGGTCGTTCTGGAGAGGGCATCGCGGACCCCTGGTATACAGGCGACTTTGAGAGCACCTTCCGGGACGTTTTAGCCGGCTGTAAGGGGTTATTAGCTCACTTTACCGGTACGAAATAAAACAGAGAGTGGAGCACAACACTCCACCCTCTGTCACTCTTTGTCTTAATTAGCCGAAGTAGCGCTTCAGCAGGCCCTCAAAAGCCTTGCCGTGACGGGCCTCGTCGCGGGCCATCTCATGCACGGTGTCGCGGATGGCATCCAGGCCCAGCTCCTTGGCCTTCTTGGCCAGCTCGGTCTTGCCGGCGGTCGCGCCGTTCTCGGCGTCCACGCGCATGCGCAGGTAGCCAAACGGCTGTGCCGTTCGGCGCCGGGGCAATACAAACGACGAAAATATAGCCTTTTGTAAATCTCTTCCTTTATCCACAAGTGGACATTTTCACACTCTGGAATTCAGATTTTTGCCACAAAAAAATCCACAAGGAGGATTTACAAGTGGCAAAGCAGAATGACGCAGGTGTTTACAAATTAAAGAATGGGAATTGGGCTTATCGCTATGTTCTCATGGTGAACGGCATCCGCAAAGAAGTACGAAAGGCAAAAGATGAATTCGGAGCGTCTTTCAAAACAAAGCGTGAGGCAATCAAGGCGCGGCAAGCAGCCATTGACAGCGCCCAGAACTCCCGCAAGCCAAAGCCCACGGTACGGAAAACGGTTCAAGAGGTCTATCAAGAATACTGTATCAATGGGCGGAATGATAGAGCATATACCACCAAACGCAAGTAGGACAGCCTTTGGAAAAACCACCTTTGCGCCCGGTTCGGGGCGCGGTACATTGATGAAATCAGCGCGGCGGAAGTAGTGGACTACTTGACGGAACTGTATTGCAGCCGGGGCCTCTCTTATCGCTATGTGGAGGGCTTTTTGAAGATGTTCTATCTGCTGTTCGGGCAAGCCTACTCCCGCGATTACCTTGCTGTGGACAGCTATAATAAGCTCTGTGTCAACAAAGACACGAAAATCCACATGCCAAAACTGAAAACGGATGATGATTTGGATATTGTGTCATTCAACCGGGAAGATCTTGCCGTACTGGATGATTATTTCCACGACACCAATGCGGAAACGGCGTATTTGTTGGGACGGTATTGAGGTCTGCGTATCAATGAGTGTTATGGTCTGAAATGGTCGAATGTCGATCTGGAAAACGGTACGATATTGATTGACCGGCAAATGCAATACCAAGAAAGCCGTATCAAGCTGGTGTCCCTCAAAACCCGCAACGCAAAGCGGACAATCCAGATGTGCGACAAATTGAAAGTGTACTTTCAAGAACTGGCACGGCGGCGGGAGCATGACCAGCTTCACCTTGCCGATCTGCGGGAACAGAACCAACGGATTATAGAGGACTTGGATGGAATGAAAATCCCCTCCACTGAGCTTGTGAACTGCCTGCCAGACGGAAAAATCCAGACGGTAAATTCTATGAAGTACCCTACACGGGAGATTAAAAGCAAATACGGGATAATGTTCAAGTATCACTATTTACGGCACACCTACGGAACCATGATGGCGGAAATGAATACCCCCACGCACCTTCTCTGTAACCAAATGGGCCATGGCAATATCCAGGTCACACAGCGGTATTATATTGCCATTTCCAGAACAGGGGTAGATATATTAAAAGATAACTTAAATCACTTATAACTAAGAACTTTCAAGCAAAGAGCAGTCAGAAGCAACAACTTTTAACTACTCTTTGATATTTTCATGGTCAATATCTTCATCTAAATCAATATATTCAAGAACTTTTTGTCCAAAAAATGTAATGTGGAATCTATCAATATTATTGGATGAGGTGTTCCCTAATGTTGTTATGAAATCATATTGAAGAACACCAAGGGATTGGAGTTTTATAATGGATCGTGCAATAAATGAAGGTGCAATAGTAAAGATTTCTTCGCCTTCTTTCGTTTTCGCAATACATTGTCGGTTGAGCAACTGCCCCATATCTTTGATATCGCTTCCAAAGAGAAAAGCAGAAAAATCACTCCAGTGGATTGTGTTTCCATCTTGGTATAGTTTATTACGATCTGTCATGCGATCACCCCTCATTTTGAGAACTATTTGCCTCTTGCTGCTGTTTAAACCGTTTTATATTTTTTAAAAGTGAAATATCATCTGCATTTAGTTGCTTGATAATCTCACAAGCATACTCAGCCATTGTTGGCTGATCGGACATTATAATTTCAATTAACGCCCGATTGAAAGAATCTACTGTTTCTGGAAGGGCAGACAGGCAAAGAAATTTTAGATTATTCCTAACCACATAGTATTTATGTTCGTCTTTTTCAAGTTGATAAAGTCGTTCTGTAAAATCACTCATTAAGATATCTAAGCTTCGAACTGTTCGCTCTAATTTGGATAGTCTTTTTTCAATATAGCGTTGATCTAAGCAGCCAATTACTTCAGCTATGACACCTCCTACAATGGGGATTTCGGACATAGCTCCTACAACAACAGCTTTGGCAATATCCTTTTTTACGTTTTCTTCCATACTCCACCTCTATAAATTTGTATACATGTCGCTGATACCATGCAAAAAGTGTTGCATCTTCTCTACTATATCTGATGGATTGATAATTTTAGCTCGATTTCCAAATCCACACACCCACGCAAAAAATTGGTCGCTGACTTCCACATCGGCGGTTACTACATAATGCTTTTCATCATCCTGCCTGTAAAATACATCGGGGCTTGTGCCGAAGCGTTCAATCGCCGTATCAAGCAGCGGATTGATAAAGCGAATACTGACGCGCTTTTCCTTTCCGCCGAACATGGAGAACACGCGGCGGGTATAACTTTCCATATCCAAATCGGCAAACGTTCTTGCACCCTCTCGCGGTTCATCAATGGCCTTTACTTCCTTCATGCGGTCAACACGGTATGTCCGCATGGCCTGGGACTTATCATCAAATGCCAGCAGATAATAATTGCCCTCATTTATCAGCAGTTTATAGGGGCTGACTTTATAGGTGGCCCCTTTGCGGCGCTCCACCTGTTCGCTCTTGTTTTGAAGTGTATATTTCAAATATTTGAAGGTGATTTTTTGCGGTGTGTGTGGCTTTCCGTCCTGCTTGGTAGCCATAGCCGCATGGATAATGCCAACAGTCAGCAAAATGTTGTTGCGCGTTGTTTTCACGCGGTCACAAAGGAACACTTCTCTTTGCAGCTCTTCCGCCTGGTAGATACTGCAAAACTCGCTGATGGTCTGCACAAGCTCCTTGGCCTTGGATGCGGATATAAACTTGGCCGCATGGACGCACTCGGCCAGCAGTCGCAAATCTTCAAATTCAAACTGACGGGACAGCAGCCGATATTTGCCGCCTTGTCCCCCGGCTATGTCCATACCGTACACATCACGCAGGGCGGCAATGTCGCGGTAGATGGCGCGGCGCTCGGCCTCAATGCCGCACTCTTCCCGCAGATAGTCCACAATATCCCCGGCGGTGATTGGGTGGTTCTCGTCTGAATTCTCCAAAAAGTATTTTGCCACAAAGAGCGTTTTCACTTTCTGATTTTCCGACTTTGCCATGTGCGCCGCCTCGCTTTCCCAGTCTTATATCCAGTGTACCATAAAACCGGGAAAAAGGCCGTAACAAGTATTATATCGTTTTCTGTCTCATATGTAACCTCCCTTCTTTCCTGGCCATGCTCAATTCATGAAATTTCGCGAAAAGACAGATAAATCAGAATGTGAGAGTTCGTTATTCTTGAATATAAGTTCATATTTTGGTAAAATGTAATTCAGCTATTATGGAAGGAGACTCTTTATGATAGTATCACCATATGAAGGATTGCCTGTCGGCGCTTGGGAAGAAAAAACCAAAGAGTTAATCAGGCTACATCCCATTACTACAAGTGCTCTGGTAGATGCAGTGATTAACTCTTGGAATAAAATTTATGGCTCTATAATTGGCGAAAACATAGTAATTGGAAAAACATATTTCCCTACACCACAAATTTTAGGGGATTTTATTCATGAACTTGTGCCATTTGAGTTAAGAGAAAACTATCCTGATTTTAGAAAGGGCATTGGCACCGCGGAAAAAGACATTCACTGTGATAGCAATGACTTCTTTTCTATTGAAATTAAGACATCTTCACAAAAGGGAATTTACGGGAATAGAAGCTATGCACAAAAAGGCAGTCGCTCTAGTAAAAGTAAATCTGGATATTATTTAGCTGTAAATTTTCCCCCCGTACATAAAATTGAAGAATGGCAACCGATATCCCTCATTCGATTTGGCTGGCTAGATGCTTCTGATTGGCATGGGCAAGCTGCGGCAACAGGGCAGCAAGCAAATTTAAGCAGAGATGTTTTGCAGAAAAAGCTCATAACATTGTATTCCAATTAGTAAAAGACATCTGATCTTCATTAAGATAATCTCCAATTCGCTGAGCGGCCAATTCGCAATATTCCTCTGAAATTTCGAATCCAATTACTTTTCGGTTATGTTTTAATGCAGCAATACAGGTTGAACCAGAGCCTAGAAATGGGTCAAGGACTATTTCATTTTCATTGCTCATCCCTAAAATGAATTTTTCAATTACTGCAATAGGAAATTGGGCTGGGTGCTTTGCTCGTTCCTTAGAGCTTCTATTTTCTCCAGAAGTAACTTTAGGAAAACACCATACATCTCCAGGATTTTTCCCTAGGGGATTACAACGTAATTTTCCGCGCTTTTTCTGATTGGGATATTTTACATTTGGATCTCGTATTGGATCAAGATTAAATGTATAATGTTTTTTATCTTTAACATACCATATAAATTTTTCATTGCGGGGAGATAAATACTTTTTACTGGCAACACCAGCCTCATAATGCCACACAATCTCTTGTTGCATAAAAAAAGGTGATTTATCCCACAAAAGATAGGAAATCGGAACAGCTCTCCCTTTTTGGGGAACCTCAAGATATCCTAAATTCAAAAGAAATGCGCCATCTTTTGCAGTAACGTGGTATAGACTATGCATCCATTTTGTACACCAGTTGATATATTCGTCAACTGGAAGGATAGATTCATAAGACTTCCCGATGTTATATGGAGGACTAGTTATTGTGAGATTGATTGATTCTTGGGGAATCTTAGACAAGAGGGTAAGCGAATCTGTATTATAAATCAAACAATTATCAGACTCGTAATATGGCGTTCCTAAGGTACGTTTAATATCTAAAAACATTTTTACTCCTTCAAACATATGTTGTTCCTCCGTATTATACCCTATTGTGCATACGCTGACAATATTTCTTTAGGAATCCGCCTATAGCAATCTAGTATGATTTGCAATAGCAGCCTCTATTCGCTGTGGCTCAATGCCGATATAGCGCTGTGTTACGGCGGCGGAGCTGTGTTGTAGTAACCTCTGCACCAGGGCAATATCATAGCCGTTCACCTTGTATATCTCGGTGGCGTACCACTTGCGGAAGCTGTGTGTACTGATACCCTCAAAGCCCAGGTAATCGCACACGACATGAAGCTGTTTTTGTATAGCCCGCTCGGTGATGGGAAAAATCAGATCTTCACGGCGGATATTGTGGCGCAAGCAATAATTCTCTATGTATTGCTGGATAACAAGCGGGACAGTGAACACGCGGCGCTTGCCTGTTTTCTGCTCGGTGATTTCAAGGCGGTATCTGTCCCCGTCCCGGACAATATCGCTGGGCCGCAGCTTCAATATATCGCTGATACGCAAGCCTAAATTCCCTTCCAGCACAAGGGCGGTGGCTATGCGCTCATTAGGGCGGCAGCAGCAACAGCCCTCTTTCATGGTCTGGATAATCTCTTTATATTGCTCGGTGGTGAGCGCCTTTGTTTTCTTGTTCATAGTGGCCTCCATCGTCAAAAGTTCGTTTTTTCGGGCGGGAAAGTTCGGATATTTCGAGCGGCAACGGGAAAGCCCCGGAATCTCTTATTTTTGGTGTTCGTATAATCCCGATTATACGAACTTTGGGGACTGGGCGGGGATTTCTCCCCGCCCACTGTCTTATTATCCGGCAAGTACCATCGGTACAGCACAATCCAAACATGCTATGTGTACTTCTTTGGTGGCTCGAACAGAATTCCCACAGCAAGGACAAATATACTTTCGCGTGCTGCTCGTCCGTGGCGGTGTGGCGGTGCCCTCCGTCCCGCTGTGCGTCCCTGTCCCGGTGACACGGAACCCGGCGAATTCGTTGCGGCTTATCAGAATGTCGGTCAAGCCGTTTTCCAATATGAAGTCCAGCAGTTCGTCAGAGGGGCTTGTGTGGCTCCATCCGTATTTGTCGCTATGGGTGACTATCAGGCCGTGAGCCTCGGCAGCGGCCTTGAAGCGGCGGTTGTGGTAGGTATTGCCCCGGCTGCAATCCTGTATGCCGTTCTCGTAGTTGTAATAATGCACCATTTCGTGAAGCAGGGTCGCGGCCACTTCCTCGATGGGGCGGGCCAGTGTCCCAGCTCCTATATTGATTTCGTGGGTGCCGCCCAGCTTGGAAACCCAGGTATCTTCCCGCAGGGAGAAATGACCGTAGGCGCGGGGCGTAGATTGTATGGTGATGGTCGGTCTTGAAAGTGCATTTTCAAAAAATTCAGCGTTCAGCAGATCAAAAACCTTGTTCAGATACCCGGCTACCCGGTTATAGCTTGTCAATTCTTTCATGTCTTTTTCTCTCCTGTTCTTGATTTTGGGGAGAGGGCAAGCTATAATGGTCTTGCCCTCTCCGGTTCGGTTAGGGTGGAAGCTCTTTGTCCGCTTGCTTTGGTCGGCGTGTCGGACAAGGGGCTTTTCTTTAGGCGCTGATGGAAAAGCGGCGGCTGGCGCTCTGCTTGGTGTACTCCTTATACAGCTCGCCGTGGGCCTTTTTGAAGGCCGTGGTATCGAACCGATTAGAGAGAACCGAAGTCCAGCGGACGATATACTTTCCAGCGGTCATTTCCTCGGTGTCGCGCTCCATCATTTCGGCCTTGATACTATCCCGGATGGCCTCGGCCTCCGCTTTGGCTTCCTCGATAACGGCTTCCCACTCGTTCAGGGCCTCGATTTTGGCAACCAGTTCATTCTTGCTCATGGTCCATTCTCCTTTGTTTTGATTTGGGGTGTTCCCCTTAACTGATTATAGTTTACACCTTTTTTGAGTGTAATTCAATTCGCAAAACGCACAAGTTTTACACTCGAATTATGTGTAGTTTTAACACTTGAAAAAGGTGCAATTTTGTGTTAGAATAAGGATAATGGAAGATAGGCACAATTTTTGGAGCACCCCGGAGGGAGGGACAAACATGCCAATCAAATACAAGGTCGATGTAATCGCCGCGCTGAAAGAAGCCGGGTACAACACTACCAGAATACGGAAAGAGAAAATCATGGGTGAGGCCATGCTACAAAAAATCCGCAGCGGTCAAATGGTGTCGTGGGCCACGCTTGAAACCATTTGCGAACTTCTCAACTGTCAGCCCGGCGATTTATTGGAATACGTCAAAGAGGCCCCAGGGGATAGGTAAATTATGAGAAGCGTAAAAGACCACTAATGTGGATAACGATAGTACGAAAATCCAGCGCAGCGCAGGAAACAGGAGAGCGCGTCGTGACATTCGCCACGACGCGGCAGCTTCAAGCGATACTCGGGAGGTGATATCATGTTCGGGGATACGGATTTGCCCCTTGCCCTTATCATGGAAGAAATACTCGGCTGGGAGAAGAAGCCCGGCGAAAAAGATGAAGAAGAGAAGGAAAATACACAACTTTCATCAACTTCTAATTCTAAAAACTCTTGAACACAAAAAGAGAAGTCGGAGAGAAGATTTTACATCTTCCTCCGACTTCTTGACTTAATGGCACATCTTTATCCGATCAGCTGTTACTTATTAAGTTTGAAATAATACCCTGTCATTTTATCAGCTATCTTCTGTAATTCCTTCTCTGCCGTCTGCTCTACGCCTTTTTCAATCTGTTCCGTACTGTCTGCAATAATACTTCTTTCTAAACAGTCTAACAAATCGCGCCGTCTTTGCAGGAATTGAAGAAATCGTTGCGGGCGTACTTTGCTTGTGCAGCTTATAGGTAAGACTGTCTTTGTCAGCAAAAGTTTCCAGCCAGCTCCCCCGGATTTCCTCTTTCTCAAACTCTCTGAAAATCTTTAGTATCTACTCTTGATACATGGTATTACTCCTTTCGATGAATTTTGAATGTGTACTTTCAAGTGCGGAAGCGGAAACCCGGCGTACCCCGTGGGGATTATATCTTTCTCTTTTAACCCCTCGGGGCGTGCCGGGTTTCCGCTGGAATTACACGGAAAGCACCAAATAATGACCACGCTTTATCCTTTTTAAGACACCGCTATCAATCAGCCTTTTTCTCGCTTTATCATCGGTGTACCCCATTCCTACAAGCTGTTCCGTTGTTAGAGTATCTCCCACCTTTGCTTCTCCACACGCAGCGGAAAAACGCTCCTGTATTCTTTTCTTGCCCTTCTCCTTGTTCCTAGCGGCGTTGGTTTCCTGGTTGTATTTTGCCATCTCGCCGGGGGCCTTCAAATCCCGGTTGTCCACAAATTCAACATCGGTATTGTAGTCAATCACAAATTTGTAATCGGCGGCAGGTGTTGCCCCGGAAAGAGGGAATGGAGCGGAACCTCCCACAAAATATTCATTTATCCACTCCGTTATTACTCTGTAATTCTCTTGTGTAAGGGTGAGGTAGCTACCGTAATAGTCAAACTGATAATACATAGCGGGTCGAACCTATTTCCACATTTCTGAATAGCTGCAACTGCAGGCCCGGCACCGATCTAAAACTTCAATCAACTTTACTTGCCAGCGCTCCCAGGTCATTGCGCTTCCCATGAAAACGGCCTTGTCCTTCTGATAATCAACGGAATAGCACCACGTATGCTGTGCGGTCCCGTCCAGTTTCATCCCCACACCAAAGGTCACCAGCTTTGCCAAACCACGGGGCCAATGCAAGCGGGCCAGTAAAGCATCGGCGGTTTTATTGTCCTCTTCACACTCACAAAGGCGGATTAAATCAAGGGCGTCCTGTCCGCTCACTTCTTCCAATCCATACTTCCATGCCAAAATTTCATACATCAACTTGGTGCGCTGTCCCCCTGTCAGCCGCAGCACATCATCCGCAGCTTGCCCCAAAAACTTCACGCGCTTCTTGACTTTGTTGTATTGATCGGGGAAGGCCAGCTTGAAGAACTCTTCCCGCTTGGAGCGGGTGCCGTTCCAGACAATCCAATGCCCGGTTCTCTGCTTGCCGTTATCTTCTGCTATTACATTCTCCCAGACAATCGGAAGGCCACGGAAGGTCGGCTCAGAAGTAGTTTCTTCGAACACGACAGAAGTATCATCTTCGAGCGGGACTTGCGGCTCTGCTTCTGGCGCTACTAAGTCTTGCTCCACTTCACCACGGTCAAAGGCAGTTTGGGTGCCTTGCAAAATTCCAGCCCAATGCTCATCCCAAAGTTCACTTTCTGACCCAATTTCACAAATGTAGTCCCATGTGTTCGCACAACTTTGAGGCTGGAATGTCTCCCCAGGCTTGCTCCAATACAAGAACACCTTTCCACCCAAATCAGCGCCGAATACATGAAAAATATCAATACCAACAGAAAGCCATCTTTTCTGTTTCCAGTGAGGCGATTTTGTCTTTTCCAGATCGGCAAAGACTTCTCGCTGCTCTGCGCTCATTTGCTGCAACAGCTCTTCTTCGGGAAGCTCTTCCAGCATGGTATAGCTCTTGCCGTCTTTACCACTTGCGCGTTTCCCCTTGCCGCTGCTCTTGGGACGCGACAAGTCAAAGTTTTCCTTGATAAGCTGGTAAAGTTCCTGCGTCTTATCGGTCAGGCCAATGGTATTATCCCACGGCTCCCATTCGTAGATAAAATGGCCTGTATCACAAAATAAATCGACTTTGTTTGCTCCGTCCCGTGTGACAGCAGTTTTGCATACAAAACTTGCGGCGTTTTCACTTGTCAGTAAATTGATACTGTCAAAGAGCGGTTCCGCCTTTTTCTTGTCTATCCCATAAAACATGTGATAGCCACCACTCTTTGACCGTGTTACTTTATTCGCTAAACGGTGAGCTTCTTTGAAAAAACGGCTCTCTTCATCAAAATCATCAAAGTCAATCACAAAAATGTGAAGGTTGTCAAACATAGCATTGTCCAGCCAAAGGCCGATACGCAAATCTTTACTGCTTCTTTCCCAATTCTCACTACTCTTAAAATAGTAATATTCTATTACAGCTTCTTCGTAAGAAAGTTCGTAATATTTACGTTTATCACCGCTTTTAGCGCCATACAAATTCTGAATTGTATCATCGTAATGGTCGATAAAAACGGGAATTTTCTTTGAACCTAAAGTAAAGCAGTTGTTGTAAGTCGGCCCATCCCCTGCTGGCAACAGGTACTATATGCCCATCTTGTGTGCTTCCTCCTTTTTATAGATTTAAGCAAACAGTAGGAAGCGTGTTGCCAGCACTTGGCGCTGCTGCCCGGAAGCATAGAACGGAAGCGCTCTACAAGATGGAAGGCCGCTGCGCCTTCATCCTACTGCTTGTTTAAGCCTACAAATGGAGCCACAAATTATAAATTTCTCCCTTTTTCTATAAATATTATAACATAAAAATTTTTTTGCGTCAAAGAAGCGGTTTTTGCCTTGTATTTGCCTCATTTAGCAACAAAGTTGTTGCCTTCGCTCTAAAAGTTGTTGCTGGGTAATGGGAAGTGGTCGCCTCTTCTCAAAAGTTATTTCAGAGTTATCAATTCTTCTCACAAGTTGAATTCTTGTGAATGGAGATCCATTTTTGAAAGTGCAGTTTCAATTTGGAGCGGAACCCTGATTGCGAGCGGGTGAAGGGAAATCCCTCAAAAGAAGGTCAAAGGGTAGGCTGGGAGTACCCCCAGGTGGAGCGGAACAGGGAGAACACTGCCCCTGGCGGGGGATAGTTCCGGGAAAGTTCAAACATGATTCTCGGCGGCGGCTTTTCTTGGGAGTTTTCCCTACCGCTGATAAATCACGGCGGGCACGGCCGGG
>ERZ773260.4492-NODE-4492-length-11577-cov-3.406266_pt1 | contig 11577 bp, 9 predicted proteins | sample MGYA00511387_ERZ773260 | MGnify/ENA primary metagenome ERZ773260 (study PRJEB29015, sample SAMEA2737745) | human gut metagenome | biome: human gut; feature: human-associated habitat; material: faeces | place: China | collected 2012 ... | reverse complement strand
GAGCCTGCGCGCTTGCCATCAGTTTTTCCTTACCGGCTTTAATCTCATCAACCTGGGCATCCGTCATCTGATCAATCGGAGCTTTGTTGATTGCCTCTTTCAGGGCATTTAAGTCTGCCTCGACAACGGCCTTATCGTTTGCATCGATCTTGTCGCCGACTTCCTCCAGTGCCTTCTCAGTCTGGAATACGATGGAATCTGCATCATTTCTCGTGTCAATCGCTTCTTTTCTCTTCTTATCCTGTGCTTCGTATTCCGCCGCTTCTTTTACCGCTTTATCAATATCGGAATCGGACATGTTGGAACCGGATGTGATTGTGATGTGCTGCTCTTTTCCTGTTCCCAGATCCTTGGCAGACACGTTTACAATACCGTTGGCATCGATATCAAAGGTAACTTCGATCTGAGGAACGCCTCTTCTTGCAGGAAGGATGCCATCCAGACGGAAATTGCCCAATGTCTTGTTGTCTTTTGCAAACTGTCTCTCACCCTGTACTACATGAATGTCAACCGCTGTCTGGTTATCGGCCGCAGTGGAGAAAATCTGGCTCTTCTTTGTAGGAATTGTTGTATTTCTCTCAATCAGTCTTGTAGCTACGCCGCCCATGGTCTCAATAGAGAGGGAAAGCGGAGTTACATCCAGAAGAAGGATATCTCCTGCACCTGCATCGCCTGCCAGCTTACCGCCCTGGATAGCCGCACCGATGGCAACACACTCATCCGGGTTTAAGGACTTGCTCGGCTCATGGCCTGTCAGCTGTTTTACTTTCTCCTGTGCGGACAGCATACGTGTGGAACCGCCCACCAGAAGGACTTTACCAAGCTCGGACGCTGTGATTCCGGCATCCTTTAATGCGTTCTGTACCGGGATTGCTGTTCTCTCGATTAAGTCTCTTGTCAGTTCATCAAATTTTGCTCTTGTCAGGTTCATGTCCAGATGCTTCGGACCTTCGCTCGTAGCGGTGATGAACGGAAGGTTGATATTGGTTGTGGTTGCGGAAGAAAGCTCTTTTTTCGCCTTCTCAGCCGCTTCTTTCAGCCTCTGAAGTGCCATCTTGTCAGCGGAAAGATCTACGCCTTCTGCTTTCTTGAATTCATCAATCAGCCACTGTGTCACTCTGTTATCAAAGTCGTCACCGCCCAGACGTGTATCGCCGTTGGTAGCGAGAACTTCAATTACGCCGTCGCCGATCTCGATGATGGATACATCGAACGTACCGCCGCCCAGATCATATACCATAATCTTCTGCTCTTTTTCATTGTCAAGACCGTAGGCCAGCGCTGCCGCCGTCGGCTCGTTGATGATACGTTTTACATCCAGTCCTGCAATTCTTCCGGCATCTTTCGTAGCCTGACGCTGAGCATCGTTAAAGTAGGCCGGAACCGTGATAACGGCCTCCGTTACTTTTTCTCCCAGATAGCTTTCTGCGTCTGCTTTCAGTTTCTGAAGAATCATAGCGGAAATTTCCTGTGGAGTATATTTCTTGTCGTCGATTGTTACACGATAGTCAGTACCCATCTCTCTTTTAATGGAAGAGATTGTTCTCTCTGCGTTTGTTACTGCCTGACGTTTTGCAGGTTCACCTACAAGACGTTCTCCTGTTTTTGTGAAAGCGACAACTGATGGTGTTGTTCTTGCGCCTTCTGTATTAGCGATAACTGTTGGCTGTCCGCCTTCCATTACGGCTACACAGCTGTTTGTTGTACCTAAGTCAATACCAATGATTTTTCCCATAATCTTGTTCCTCCTGTTTATTTTCAACTAGATTTGATATATTCTATATTTTCATGTAAATTAGTTGGCTACTTTTACCATACTGTGGCGGACTACGAAATCCTTGTAGGTGTAACCCTTCTGGAATTCTTCTACCACAATATTCTCACCGGCTTCTTCATCCTCCACATGCATTACTGCGTTGTGGAAGTTCGGATCAAATTCCTTACCCACTGCTTCAATCGGTTTCACGCCCAGCTCATCTAATGTAGTGATCAGCTGTTTGTAGATCATCTTCATGCCATCTGCAAAAGAATCTCCTTCAGGTGCCTGTGCAAGACCTCTCTCGAAGTTATCCACAACCGGAAGCATTTTCTCAACTATGTCCTTGGCTCCGATGATATACATGCTGGATTTCTCTTTCTCCGTTCTCTTACGGAAGTTATCGAATTCAGCCATGTTTCGTTTCAGCCTGTCTGTAAGTTCTTCAATCTGCTGTTCAAATTTATCTTTTTCTTTTTTCTTCTTGCCGAAGAAAGAAGTTTTTGATTTGCTGTCTTTCTTGTCATCCTGGGAAGCTTCCTCGTCTCCGTCCTCTACCGGGATTTCCTCTGTTTCTGCTTCGCCGTTCTCTACAACTTCAGGTTCATTCTCAACAGTTTCTTCTGTTACCGGAGTATCTGTTGTCTCTTCTTCCTGAGCTGTGTTCTTTGTTTCTTCTGACACTCTCTATTACCGCCTTTCTAACTCTCTTTCTTAATCAGTTCGTCCAGCTGGACTTTCAAAGCCTTCAGGCTGTCAACTACGTTTGCATAATCCATACGCTTGGGACCGATGATACCGATGGTACCATGCATTCCTTTTCCAAGTTCGTAAGTGGCTGTGACTACACTGCAGTCTTTCATGGTCTGCACCGGCATCTCATCACCAATGTACACCTGAATTCCTGTGTTCTCGGTATCAGACATTCTCTCTTTCACCAGGTCTACCAGATCCTGCTTCTCTTCAAATGCTGAAATCAGCTCGCTCGCTTTGCTTGTGTCTGCAAGCTCCGGATACTTGAAAATGTTGGTTGCTCCTGAAGTATATATCTGCATATCGTCTTCGTCTACCTGGATGGTGTCTGCCACTGCATCAAGGACTGTGCCAACCACAGAGCCATGTACACCTGCCTGTTCTTTCAGGCGGGCAATCATTCCCAGGTTGATATCCTGAATGGGCACCCCATTTAAGTTGGTGTTAAGAAGAAGATTTAATTTCAGGATTGTCTGATCGTCCATCTCCTCATCCAGATTGATGATCTGGTTTCGGATGACATTGTTATCACTCACTACTACTGCCACAAGCTGAAGGGGTGTCACACGGGAAAGCTGGATGAATTTAATCTTGCTTCCGCTGTACTGTGGAACAGAGATCATTGTTGCATAGTTGGTATTGGAGGCCAGTACCTTTGCTACCTGCTTCAGCATTTTATCCAGTTTGTCAGTTTTCTCTATCATGAGATCCTTGATTTCCTGAACCTCTGATTCCTTTTCTTTCATCAGCTCGTCTACGTAGAGGCGATAACCTTTATCAGAAGGAATTCTTCCGGCTGAGGTGTGGGGCTGTACGATATATCCCATATCTGTCAGGTCTGACATCTCATTCCGGATGGTGGCAGAGCTTACATTTAAATCTGCAAACTTGGAAATGGTCCGGGAACCCACCGGTTCGCCTGTTTCCATGTAGGTTTTGATGATGGCTTTTAGTATTTTCTTTTTACGATCATCTAATTCCTGATCCATGAAGTTCCACTCCTTTACTGCCTTTGTTTTGGTTTGTTAGCACTCATGTTTCAGGAGTGCTAACACCTTATGCTCATAAGATAGCACTCTTGATTTGGTTTGTCAATATTATTTTGTGAATTTTTTGTTATTTTATGAACAATAGGGGTTATTAAGATTATGTTATAGAAAAGGGACGCGGGGAGAAATTATTGATATTGTGTGCATTTGCAGGATGCTTAGAGATACTTAGTCTGCAGAAATCTGCGTTATGAGCAGACCGTCTCACGTGTTTGAGCGAAGTTTGCAACGTAGCGAGTTTGAGAGGGCTGCTCATGCTTTTAGCAGATTTCTGCAGATTTAGTATCTCTTAGCGTCCGAAACCGCACACAAAATAAATATTATCCGGCGCGTCCCCTTCACTAACAATTGCATTTCCCCCTCCCTTTTATTATAATAACAACCAAAGCAGGCAAATCAACTTGCAGACACACTATAACATTCTATAAACTCAGGAAAGGACACTATAATATATGAAGAAACCCAGCATGATCAGCATCCTTCTGTTTCTGACAGGACTCCTGTGCATCATAGCCCTGATCTTCTTTAACAGGACCACACTGCACCAGATCCTCACCACTGAAAAAGAAGTCGATACAATCTCCGAACAGATCACTGCAAAACACGACGAAGTCAAACAGGCAGTAGACAAGTACACCGCCATAGACACAGTCCAGTCAAATAACAATCGCATGAAACAAAAACAACAGACAGCCACACAGAAGAAAACCAAAGAAAAAGCTGAAATCCCGGAAGAAGCTTCATCAAAGCCTTCTGTATTCAGCCAGAACAGCACCAGTGCCTCTTCTGATTCCAGTGCCAGCGTTTTCTCCTCCGATGCCGAAACAGACGGACATATAATAGGAATCGATCCAGGGCATCAGAGTGAGTCCGTAGATATGAGTGCCCCGGAGCCCAACGGTCCCGGTTCTTCTGAAATGAAAGCAAAATGTACCAGCGGAACTCAGGGAACCTACAGCGGTGTTCCCGAATACCAGCTCAATCTGGAGGTCTCTCTTCAACTAAAGGATGAACTGGAACAGAGAGGCTATCAGGTAGTCATGACACGAACAGACAATGAAACAGCCATCAGCAACATGGAACGCGCACAATATGCTGCTGCACAGGGCGCAGAGATCTATGTCCGCATCCATGCAAACGGCGATGATTCCCATACTGCATCAGGAGCACTGACCATGTCGCCCTCTCAGAATAACCCTTATATCCCACAACTGTTTGAACAGTCTGATCGATTATCCCGGTGCATCATCGATTCCTACTGTGCTGCAACAGGTTTTCAGAACCTTGGAATCCTGTACACTGACACGATGACAGGAATTAACTGGAGCACTGTTCCTGTTACGATCCTTGAAATGGGATTTATGACAAGCCAGAATGACGATCTGAAAATGAATGACGCAGAATTCCAGAAAACAATGGTACAAGGAATCGCAAATGGCATTGACAGCTACTTTGCATCATGATGATGTAAGTGTCAAAAAGCATTTTGCCCCTGACTTGATATCTGCGGATTGCTACGCAGCTTCGCAGTTCCCGCAATCCTGATTACAATAATAATAATAATTACGAAAGGAAAACCGCAATGAATAAAAAGCCAAATGAAAAACCTATTTTTCTCTATATAGTGATCGGCATACTGACTGTTGCAGTGATTGCACTGGCAGCTGTTTCATTTTTATCACTGAACCATCTCGTCACACTACAGCAAAAAGTACAGACACTCTCCAAAACCGTAGAGGAGATTTCCACTGATGCAAATACCCTTATCAGTCAGGCAGATCAGTTAGATGAATTAAGAGAACAGGAAAGTTCTGTCAAGGCAGCCACCGGAGAAACATCTCCTGCACAGTCAGAATCCGCTGAACCCTCTTCAGAATCCGAACAGCAGAACGGAACACTTTCCCCTTCCTCCAACAACACATTTACCGACAACACTGATTCCAGCATGGACAATCTCCTGAAACAGGTACAGTCCCTGCTGCCGGCTGATAACGGAACCTGGTCCGTCTATGTCTGCAACCTGCCGAAAGATTCTGAAGGCATGATCAACGATACTCCCATGCAGGCAGCAAGCCTGATCAAACTGTATATTATGGGAGCTGTATACGAAAACTACGATACCCTCTCCCAGTCTCACAACGGAGACGAAATTGACAGTAATATTTCAGCCATGATCACTGTCAGTGATAATGATGCTGCCAACACTCTGGTAAACTGGCTTGGAAACGGCGATGACTCTGCAGGCATGGCAAAAGTAAATGGCTTCTGCCAGGAACATGGTTTCACCAGCACCCAGATGAACCGCCTGCTTCTCGCAGGTAAAGAAAACGGCGACAACTATACATCCGTCAAAGACTGTGGAACCTTTTTAAAGCAGATATACCAGACTGTCAACGGAACCCTTCCCGCTTCTACTCTTCCAAACGCAGATGCAATGTATTATCACTTAAAAATGCAGCAGCGTAAAAACAAGATCCCTGCACAACTTCCAGAAGGCGTCGGTACTGCCAATAAGACCGGCGAACTTGACACTGTAGAAAATGATGCAGCGATCATCTATGATACAGCCAAAGGAATTGACCTTGTAGTATGCTTTATGTCACAGGATCTTACTGATACCGGTGCAGCCCAAAGCACCATTGCTGCAGATGCACGCGCTATCTACGGATATTATAATGAATAAACACACTCTTCTGAATCTACAGTCTATCCAGATAATTGTCATAAATCAGACAGATATTCGCAACCTCCGCAGGTGACTTACTTGATTCGGTTAAAAGAAGGAGGCACATCCCTTAACGGGTTGTGCCTCCTTCTGCAAATTCAACAGGAAGAATCGTCAATGTCTCAATCTCTTCCCCTTTTATTTTCTTTAATAAAAGTTCCACAGCCTTTCGTGCCATATCCGGCACCGGCTGTACAATTGTTGATACCATTATGCCTCTTCAGCTTCCCCCTCTTCATAGGACTTCTCCCATATCTCCGAAAATACTGCCAGCGGACAGTCTGTGAGAAGGCACATGAGAAGGAAACATTCGTATGGATTTACTATGTATATCTCTCCCATTCCACATCGAAGCAGAATATCCTGAATCTCATCCAGAAAATGCTTGTATCTGTTAAAAGGATCATCATCCTCCATTTCCTGGGATACGATAAAGAATTCCAGTGTAATCAGGTCAAAGCGCTCCACCGGGAGTTTGTGGCTTAAAATATTTGTAATCCTCTGCCTGCTGAAACGCTTCTGGCTGAAATGCTTTGCCAGAATGGAGGCAGACATTTTCTTCAGATTGCCCATTTTGTTGATGGGGATTCCGCTGCAGATCACTTTTTCCACATCAGAAGGTGTAATTCTTTCTGCTGTCCACACCTTATCCCCACCTTTTTCCTCTTCATCATGCTGATACAGTCCGGCAATAATCTGCTTCGCATGATATAAAAGCTTTGTAAACTCCTGAAATGCCTGACTTTTCTCAGATATGGGATCTACTCTTTTTGATTTCAGTCGGGCAAGATAATCGATCAGTTTCTCCTCCGTATCAAGGCACAGGTTGCTTCCGTATAAAACCTGAGTATTTTCCACTTCCACAGGAGCGAGTATCTCATATTTTTTTTTCAATTCCTCTGCTTTATGATAACCCTGCTGCGTACTGTAACAATACCAGTAGATCACCTCGTCCGGATTGTGAAAATCAAAATCCTGTTCTTTCAGTACTCTTGTCAGGAAATCCGACACATCCTCTGTGGTCATTTTCAACCCAAACCCCAGAAGAAAAACAGTTTCTCTTTTTACAGATGCCTGATTCAGCCAGTTATTCACCAGTGCCGACAATTTGGTAGAGGTAGGATTCATGGATTTGGGCGTATAAGTTTCCTTAAAGGAATCTACTATGATCTCCTTATACACTTCCTGGGGAACCTCCGAGAAAGGTTCTTCCAGTTCTGCCCTTTCATAAATATATCTCTTCAGATGGTCACCAAAGGACACCAGTTCCATCTCTTTATATAAATAGTGAAAAATAACATCCGCATCTTCGTCTTCAAAACTGTCCAGGCTTACCACCTGCCGAAATCTCTGTGCCGCCCTTCTGGTAAATTCATACTCCTGTACTTTATCAAACGCAACATTCTGTTCAAAATCCAGATCCTGCATACGGTTCTTCATGCTGCCCCACCTCTCATTTTTTATCTTTCAGATTTTTCATCCATTCTTTCATTCTGCGGACTGTATCCAGCTTCTGTACTTCACAGAGCACGATCGTTACATTATCTCTCCCACCTTTTTGGAGAGCATTTTTAAGAAGATGATTTACAATCTCCGGGATTTCCATATCCTGTGACAGAATCGCCTCTATCTCACTGTCCGAAAGCATATCTGTTACTCCATCTGAACACAAAAGATATCTGTATCCCTCCTTATGCTCGATTTCTGTCACAGAAGGTTCCAGTCTCTGCAGCTCTTCAGGAAGTCCAAGATACTGGGTTAACGGGGCTTTCCCAACTGCCGTACCACCAAAAACATGGTCTGTGGAAATCTGCTGAAGCTTACCGCCATCCATAAGATAAATCCTGCTGTCCCCAAGATTGCAGGCAAACATAGACTCTGGTGTAAAGAGGAGCATTGCCATTGTGCTTCCCATGCTCCAAATATGATGCTCTGTTCCATATCTGCATACTGCCTGATTCATCTTCTCACATACATCGTCTATAAAATCTTCCGGCATATCCCTCAGCATTCTTTTATTCGCATTATAAAATTTTCCAAATTCTTCTGATGCAAGAAAGGCTGCAATCTCGCCGCAGCTTTCTCCTCCCATACCGTCAAATACCGCCATTGCCGGTGCTCTGTTACCCGAAATAATCTTTGAGCAGATACCCTTTGTTCCTTCATTGTTCACCGGAAGGGATTCCCCAAAACACCAGAAATTATCTTCATTATTTGCCCGGATATTTCCTGTATGGCAGGTATATGCACATTCAATCTGATACATTGCCATTATCTGTCTTTGTTCCTTCTCCCTTCAATGCTTTCAATGAATTGTTCCAGTATTTCTCGCCACGTTTCACGAACTCCTCATTATCTTTTTCGTTATCGTGGCATTTTCCATTGGAATCGATCCATCTTATCAGTTCGCCGTCGTTATAATAATAATATTCTGAAGTTTCATCATACCAGATATATGCAAAGAATAACTTCTCTCCCCAGTAGAAATATTCTTCATAAACTCCATCTCCGGATTCTGCCGGATAGACCAGCGCTTTCATGCATTCACTCTCAATATCCAGATTTCCATCTGCCTGCTGAGTGGTCTTTACCCTTCTCAGATATCGCAGAACAGTTCCTTCTGTTCCAACCCAGTCGTAACTGTTCAGATTATCTGTGATAGTTGTTGCCTGCTCCTTGATCGCATCCAGAGCTTTGGAGAAATCTTTGGATCCGGATTTTGTGGAGCTGTATTTCTCATCATCCAGAATTGCGATCGGATTATCCTCCTGTCCTTCCTGAGCATAATCTGTACTTACTCTGTAATAGACGGCGGCCATCATAAGTATCGCTGTACCTGCCACAATTGCAAGCAATGCCCTGCGCAGCAGCTGTTTCTTCCTGCGTCTTCGCTTTCTGGCTTCCACAGCACGCGCAGATCTTATCGCAACTGTTTCTGATGGCGTTTCCTGTGGCTGTATTTTCTGTTCTGCTACAACTGACATTGTTTCTTTATCTGTAAAGCTGCTCGCCGGAACATTGTTTACAGCACGTTTTCTTTTTGCATCATTCTGAAAATCTGATGTTTTTTTATTTCCCCGGGTATTCTGTACTGACGTATTCTGTACTGTACTTTTTCGTGCATTTTCGGCATCTGATGTAACATTCTGTGCTACTCTGCCGTTCTGTGCAATTGCACTATATGATTCTGTTTTATCCGTTCCTGCTTTCTGAACACCGTTTTGTAACTGCCGGATTCTGCCAGGTCTTCCATTTTTCAGATCATCCAGCGCACTATAAAGCTCCTCCGGTGTCTGATATCTCTGTGCAGGATCATAAGCACAGGCCTTCATGATAATACGGGCAAACTGTGTTCCTGCATCCACAGGTGCACTCATCTGCTCTCCTGCAACACGCTTATTTAATGCATTTTCCTTATCCCTGTAAGTGATAAACTGTTTTTCCAGACTCATAAATGGCAGTCTGTTATGATTCATCAGCCTGTACAGCACAATCCCAAGAGAATAAATATCTACCCTGCTGTCATATTTCTCACCTTTATACATCTCAGGCGCCATATAAGAGTAAGTACCTTTCTTGGAAAATCCGCTCATGGTTCGCTCAAGTTCACGTGCAATTCCGAAATCTCCAAGCTTAAAATCGCCAAATCTGGATACAAAAATATTCTCCGGCTTGATATCCCTGTGAATGATCTTAAGTTTCCGGCAATATTCCAGTGCCTTACTCAAATCCATTCCCAGCTTTATTACCTCTTTCTCAGTAAGCTGCTTTTCCGCACAGTAATCCATAAAACTTGTCAGATATTCCATCCTTATGGAAATCTCCCATCCAATGACATCCAGATATTCCATAACCTTAAAATCTTCTACAGAGACAATGTAAGAGTTTCCTCGAAAGTATTCCATGGTACTGATTTCCTGAATACATTCCTCAACCAGATTCTGAAAATACTGTCTTGTGGACTGCTCATCCCCTGTTTCAGAACGTACGCTGTTCAACTCGCTCTGGCTTCCGGGTATATTGATGATCTTGATAGCAGAATAGAAAGATTTTCCACGTTCTGTTCTCTGTGCCTTATACACCTTTCCAAAAGAGCCTTCGCCGATTTTCTCTATGATTTTCCATTCCGGCCATGCTGAAACCGGAAGTTCTTTATCCATATTGCACCTCCATTTCTGTTCAATTTCTATTTCCTTCCCTGTCCCGGTCAATGCTTTTTACAAGCTGTTACCGGAAACAAAAATGTATATTTATCATAACTGTAAAAATACTTCACAGTTCATTACCTGCTCATAATGTACTGGTATTATAACACAAAAAGCAGTTTCTTTGTATTTTTCTCTTTTTTCGGCAATGGAATATTCCGGAAAATAAAAGAGAACTACCTCGCCGGCAAAATCTGTCGGCACAGATAGTTCTCTTGTGAATTCATATCAAATCAGTCCGGATAAGTTATCTACTCCGTTGGATCATTCGTTGTCTTCTGCATCGTCTGAAGCCTGATCATCAGCTTCGTCTTCAGCAGTCTCTTCTTCATCAGATTCTTCAACATCGAATTCTTCGTCTTCCGGGAGTTCTTCATCCATTGTGATCATCTCATCATCTTTGATTTCTTCATCTTCCGTAAGTTCTTCGGCTATATCTTCAACCTTTACTTCCGGTTCAGGCATTGTGCTGTTGAGTCTTACATCTCTGTAGCGTTTCATACCGGTACCTGCAGGAATCAGTTTACCGATGATTACGTTCTCTTTCAGACCGATCAGCGGGTCAACTTTACCCTTGATAGCGGCTTCAGTCAGAACTTTAGTTGTTTCCTGGAAGGAAGCGGCTGACAGGAAGGAGTTTGTAGCAAGAGATGCCTTGGTAATACCAAGCATAACCTGTTTTCCATCTGCAGGCTGTTTGCCTTCTTTTTCCATCTGCTCGTTAACGTCCTCGTATTCAAGGAAGTCAACCAGTGTTCCAGGAAGGAATTCTGTATCTCCGTTATCTTCGATACGGATTTTCTTCAGCATCTGACGAACGATAACTTCGATATGCTTATCGCTGATCTCAACACCCTGGAGACGGTATACACGCTGAACCTCACGGATCATGTAATCCTGAACTGCACGCACACCCTTGATTCTCAGGATATCATGCGGATTTACACTACCTTCTGTCAGCTCATCACCGGCCTCAAGAACCTGTCCATCAAGGACTTTGATACGAGAACCGTATGGGATCAGGTAAGTCTTGGAATCGCCTGTCTCCGGATCGTTTACGATGATCTCACGTTTCTTCTTCGTGTCGTT
>ERZ773260.4486-NODE-4486-length-11597-cov-6.632040_pt1 | contig 11597 bp, 9 predicted proteins | sample MGYA00511387_ERZ773260 | MGnify/ENA primary metagenome ERZ773260 (study PRJEB29015, sample SAMEA2737745) | human gut metagenome | biome: human gut; feature: human-associated habitat; material: faeces | place: China | collected 2012 ... | reverse complement strand
TGGCTGGAATGCCGTGGCATGAGCCTGTCGGTGCGCATCCGCGACGTGCTGTCGCTGCCAGTGACGGGAGTCGCCGGATGGCTGATGACCTACAACATTTCTTACCACCTGTCGCACATCAAGGGACGCATAATCCAGTTTTTGGAGTACTGCGGCGAGCACACTCTCTACATCTTCATCTGGCACGTGTCGGCATACAAGGTGGTCAGCCTACTGAAAATATGGTGGTACGGACTCGACCCACGGCAGATCGGGTGCCACATGGTGATTCACGACTATGCGCAGACCGACTGCTTCTGGATTCTGTACACCATTGCCGGCGTAGGCATTCCGCTGTCGGGATACTGGCTTTACAGCCGCATCCGGCAGCAACGCAGTTTTTTTTAATTTTTTTGTGAAAAAAGTTGGGAATTTATTTGTTTTTTTGATTACCCCCCTATATTTGCAAAAAAAATATCAAAGAAACGACAATGAATGCTACAATTCATAACTTCAACAATGCCGAGAAGCGCACAATTTCGGCTGAAGGACACATTGTGCCTGTCCTTTCTCTCATTACGACATTCCATTCCCAAACAATAATTATAAAAATCACAAGCACCTCGCAACGCAACGCATTGTCGGCGTTCCGCTAAGCGCGGGTGCTTGTGCCAATATTGGGGCACAGCCCCGAAACATCCGACAAACTTGACCAAACAAAACTAAATTATAGACTTAACCAAACAAAAACCAAAACAATGAAAAGGTATCTACTTTCCACTTTCACGATTGCAGCCGCGGCGCTGCTCGTGACATCGTGTAACGATGAGATGGACAACGGCCTGAAGACAGGCGACGAGGGGACCGTGACATTCACAGCGCAACTGCCTTCGGAGATGGGCACCCGTGCGTTTGCCGACGGACTTACGGCGAAACACCTGCAATATGCAGTGTATGAGGCCGGGCAATCAACTCCTCTGCCGGTGTTCGGCGACGAGACAACTGTTGTGGGAGAAGCCGAAATGAACAATCTCAAGCAGACAGTCTCGTTGAAACTGACCACAGGCAAGACCTACGACGTGATTTTCTGGGCTGACGCCACAACCGATTCTCCATACACTTTCAATCCGGCATCACAGGAAGTGAGTGTGGACTATAGCAAGGTGAACAACAACAGCGACAATTGCGACGCTTTCTTCAAGAAAGAAACAATCACCGTAAGCGGGAATCAAAGTGTTGACGTCAAACTTACACGTCCGTTCGCGCAGGTGAACATAGGAACCGACGACTTTGACGCCGCCAAGGCCTCCGGACTGGAAGTGACCCAGACCGAAGTTGTGGCAAAAGCATTCGCCACGCTTAACCTTGCCACCGGCGAAGTTTCCGACGAGGCTGACCGCACATTCACTATGAAAGCCATTCCGACAGCATCCGACGGAGAGTTTCCCGTTGCCGGCGGCTACAAATACCTGTCGATGGACTACCTGCTCGTAGGTGCTGACAAGGCGACTGTCGACGTGGCTTTCAACTATGGAGGCCCGCAGAGCCGCACGTTCACAAACGTGCCAGTGCAGCGCAACTACCGCACAAACATCTACGGCTCGCTGCTCACAAACACCACTGACTTCAATGTGGTCATCGAACCGGCATTTGCAACCACCAACTACAATCTCGGCGCTCTCTACACAGCTTCGCAAATCGGTGGAGCGGTGACGCTGAGCGACAACGTTGACTTTGACCGCACAATCGCTGTGCAACCAGGCAAAACAATGTCAGTGAACCTCAACGGGAAAACGGTGAAAAACACCACCGACTTGTGGGAAAACCCAAGCGTGCCAAACAGCTGGTCTCTGTTCTCTGTAAGAGGCACCGACAGCAAACTGACTCTTTCAGGCGACGGTGATGTCATCGCCAAAGCCAACGACTGCTACGCTATCGATGTTCAGGGCGGAGGACATCTTGTCATCGAGGGCGGACACTACAACGGCAACATCCATGCAGTCTATGTAACCGAAGGTGTTGCGGAAATAAAAGGCGGAACATTCGAGGTGCAGCAGAAATATCCTGACGCAGAGAAAGCCGATGAGTTCGTGCTCAACTGCCTTGACGAGAACTACAAAAACGGAACAGCGAAAATCATCGTTACCGGCGGCACGTTCATTGGATTCAACCCTGGCGACTGCAAGGCTGAGGGCAACGGCACCAACTTCGTAGCCCCTGGCTATGCATCAATCGCAAACGGCACAGCTGCCGACGGCCGCACCATCTGGAAAGTTGTGCCGGCTGTGGAGGCTACAACAGAAGCGGAACTTGAAGGGTCTTTCAAAAGAGGCTCTGTAACTGCCATTAGTTCAAACATAAACACAGCTACTATCACAACTTGCCATTCAAAGTCAAATTTAGTATTCAAAAACGGTAGCGTTTTAAAGTTAGAGCCAACAGAAACAGGCAGCCTATACACATTGAGTGTCCGCAAAAATAGCAATTTGACGATTTCAGGCAATGGCTCTATCATTGCCCCAGTCCTTATTAGTCCCAACCCAACAACATCTCAGGCTGCAGCTATAGAAGTCGGGGTTCAAGCATATTCTGGAATCGTAAACATCTACGACAATGTCACGCTCGAGGGCAACTCAGGAGCAGCTGGCAGCTATGCTTTAAGACTTGTTAATGGCACGGCGAATATTTACGGAGGTCATTTCAAAACAGCAGGAGGATTAAACGGGGACTCTGAATGTATCTATTTACAAAGCATAAAACCTTGGAGGGGGACCTATAGACAATGCAACCTCAACATCTATGGTGGCATTTTCGAGACAACAGGAGATGCTAAATATCTAATCAACTGCAAGGACGAGCCATACAAAGATGGCAAATGCGCCATCAAAATCATGGGCGGCATATTCGTAGGCTTCAATCCTGCCGACAACACTGCCGAAGGCGCACACACCAACTTCGTTGCCTCTGGCTACAAATCGGTAGAGACCACCTACAATGGCAAGCAGGCTTGGAAGGTTGTTAAAGAATAACTAACAGCAAGCATCTACAGCTTCACAATATGGTCGGCGTCGTGTCTGCACAGGCACGGCGCCGATTTCGTTTCATGTCGGCGTCGTGTCTGCACAGGCACGGCGCCGATTTCGTTTCATGTCACCGTCGTGCCTCGCGGCGCTCGTCGGCGCGGCTCTTGCTCGTTGTGACGAGAAACACGCCCACAAAAATCATCGCCACGGCAAGCCCCTTCATCACATTGAACGAGTCGAGCCCGAGACAAACCGTCACGACACACGCCACTACAGGCTGCACGTAGTTGTACATTCCAGCCACCGTAGGCCGCAGATTCTTCTGCCCGACAACGATAAACATATAGCTCACAAACGTGGCAAACACCACGATAAACGCCACGGCAAGCACATCGTCCCATCCAAGCGCAAGCCAGTCGGTTGCCACAAGGCTCGAATATGAGAACGGAAGCGTGCAGAGAAAAGCATAGGTAAACATCCACTTCATCACCGTCACAAGCGAATAGCGGCATATAAAATTCTTGAACAGGACAAGATAGGTGGCATAGCTCAACTGGGCGAAAAGCACAAGCAGGTCGCCAAGTATGGGATGTGAGCCAGCCGCCGTTACAGCGGCACCACTGCCCAGAATGAGCATCAGCGCGCCGCCAGCCCCGAAAGCTATACCTGCCACCTTCTTTCCCGTGACCGGCTCACGAAGGAATACGGCAGCAAGAAGCATTGCCCACAAAGGCATACTCGTGGTGATTATCGACGCGTCGGCGGGCGACGACAGTCCGACTCCAAAGATGAAACTACCCTGATTGAACACTATGGCAAGAAGCGACGCGGCAAACAGGCGCAGCATGTCGCGCGGCGGCACGCGCTCCGGTTTCTGAAACAGCGACACTGCCCAAAACAGCACCATCGCGCCGAAAATGCGCAAATCGGTGAGCACAAACGGCGTGACCACACCGCCAGCCATAACAACCTTGGCAAGGGGCGACATCAAGCCCCAACTCGTATTCGCCAGCAGCATCGCGCCGTGGCCTTTCCAACTGAATTTTTCCATAATCGGGCACAAAATTAGACATAAATATATTATTTATACCTACCTTTGCACCAAAATTCAAAAGATGACAGACAAGAGTTATTCTCTCACCATAACAAAAGAACAACTGGCAGAATTGCCCCGAGTGGAGTTTCCAGGTGTAATCAAGGTGGTAAACACCGCCGCCGAGGCACGCAAAGCGGTGTCGATACTGAAAAAATATCCTATCCTCGGCTTCGACACCGAATCAAAGCCCACATTCAGAAAAGGAGTGCCTATCCACGTCTCGCTGATTCAGATTTCAGCCGACGATGTGTGCTTCCTGTTCCGCGTGCGCAAGATTGACGACCTCGAGCCTCTGCACGAAATCATGGACAACCCCGACATTCCAAAAATCGGACTGTCGCTCCACGACGACTTCTCGATGCTCGCCCACAACTACGACTTCCACCCCCAGGGATTCATCGACCTGCAGAAACTTGTGCCCGACTACAATTTCGGCTGCTCAAGCCTGCAGAAAATCTACGCAATCCTGTTTGACATGAAAATCTCAAAGTCGCAACAGCTGTCGAACTGGGACGCCGAGACGCTCACCGAGGCCCAGACATCCTACGCCGCCATCGACGCATGGGCGTGCATACGCATCTACCGACGGCTGCTCAGCGATGCGTTTGTGCCGGAAGAGTCAAAATACAAAGTAATAAAATCAACCGACAATGAAAACTAAAAAATCCACATGGCTGCCGCTGCTGCTGCTTGTTTATCTGATGGTGATGGCCTACGTAGGCCGCGGACAGGTGGCTGCAGGCAAGTATCTGCAATATTTCGGCGTGATGGGTGTGTCGCTGCTCGTAATCGTGCTGCTGCATTTCACGCTCAAGCGCAAGGAACGCCTCAAAAAGCTGCGCGGGAACGATGAAGAATTGCCGCAACGGAGCCGAAAAGAAGGCAACGAAGAAAAATGACCCGTTTATTTTTGGTCATTACCTTTTATATCATTAAATTTGTTCACTTTAGAAAAATCTTATAAAACCTAAAAATATTATGGACAACGAACTCCTAAAACAAGTTACGGAAAAAGCCGAGAAATGGCTTTCTCCTGAATACGACGAAGAAACACGCGCTGCCGTAAAGGCTATGCTCGACAGCGAAGACAAGACAGAACTCATCGAGTCGTTCTATAAAGACCTCGAATTCGGCACTGGTGGCTTGCGCGGAATCATGGGCGCCGGCTCAAACCGTATGAACATATACACCGTTGGCGCCGCCACCCAAGGCTTGTCAAACTATCTGAAAGTGGCGTTCAAGGACCTCCCGGAAATCAAGGTTGTGGTGGGTCACGACGTGCGCAACAACAGCCGCAAATTCGCCGAAATCGTTGCCGACATCTTCTCTGCCAACGGCATCAAGGTGTATCTCTTCGACTCTTGCCGCCCTACTCCGGAAATGTCGTTTGCAATCCGCCATTTCGGATGCCAGAGCGGTGTGATCATCACTGCATCTCACAACCCGAAAGAATACAACGGCTACAAAGCCTATTGGGACGACGGCGCGCAGATGATCGCCCCTCACGACGTCAACACAATCAAATATGTCAACGAGGTGACCGACGTTGCCGACATCAAATTCAAAGGCGACCCGTCGAAGATTGAAATCATCGGAGAGGAAGTTGACAAGATTTTCCTTGAAAAAGTAAAAAGCCTGTCGCTCAGTCCAGAGGCAATCAAGAGACATCACGACATGAAGATTGTCTACACGCCAATCCACGGAACCGGCTTGAAACTGATTCCCCGCTCTCTCGCAAACTACGGCTTCACAAACATCATCGGTGTGCCTGAGCAGGAAGTGCTCAGCGGCGACTTCCCTACCGTCGCTTCGCCAAACCCAGAAGAGCCGTCGGCAATGGCAATGGCTATCGAGAAAGCAAAGGAAACCGGCGCAGAGGTAGTGATGGCTTCCGACCCCGACGCTGACCGCATCGGCCTCGTAATCCGCGACAACAACGGCGAGTATGTGCTCATCAACGGAAACCAGATTGTGATGATTTTCCTCAACTATCTGATGACCCGCAACACGGAGCTCGGCACACTCACCGGCAATGAATACATCGTGAAGACAATCGTGACAACCGAGACAATCCGCACAATCGCCGAAGCTCAGCACATAAAGATGTATGACTGCTTCACCGGCTTCAAATGGATTGCCAACGTGATGCGCGAAAACGAAGGCAAAGCCCGCTATCTGGGTGGCGGCGAGGAAAGCTACGGCTTCCTGGCCGAGGATTTCGTCCGCGACAAAGACTCAGTGTCGGCAATCTCGCTCATGGCTGAAATCGCAGCTTGGGCAAAAGACAAGGGCTTGAACATGACCGACATGCTAATCGACATCTATATGAAGTACGGCTTCTCGCGCGAGAAAGGCATCTCTTTGGTGCGCAAAGGCAAATCGGGCGCAGAGGAAATCATCGCCTTGATGAAACAATTCCGCGAGAACCCACCGAAGGAAATCGCCGGATCGCCAGTGGTGACCGTAAAAGACTTCCAGTCGCTCGTAGAGACAAACGTGGCGACAGGCGAGACAAAGAAACTCGACATGCCGGCTACGTCAAACGTGCTCCAATACTACACAGCCGACCGCACGAAAGTGTCTGTCCGCCCGTCGGGAACAGAGCCTAAGATCAAATTCTACATCGAGGTTCACGACACTCTCGCTTCCGCCGATGAATATAAAGCAACAGAGGCACGCGCAGACGAGAAAATCAACCGCATCGCGAAAGAATTCGGCATCACTAAGTAAAAATAGTCTGATATTTATCATAAATAATGGGTTGCGCATGTGTGCAACCCATTATTTTTTTGCCTGTTATATAATAATTCGCCACACTGATGCGTTACTGATATGTATGAACTTTAAACAATATTGCCTATGCAGAAAAACTCTACTCATTTGATTACAAAAGAATGCAACGGAACACAACAATCTTCCGTTAAACCAAGAAAATCAACAATCGAGTTTTTGAAGCAGTTTGCAAGAGCCTACACCTATCAGCAGCAAATGCCATACCAGTTAGGCGGATTCATTGCCAATTAAAACTGCCAATTCAGAAACCTGGCACAACGCTTCCTCCACGTGGAGGAAGCGTTTTCCATTAAAAATCACACTTTTCCGTCCAACCGCTGCATTTTAAAGTTAAAAACAGTTTACAATCGTGCATTTTAATTAAAAAATAAAAAATTAATAAATTTAAGAGTCAGATTTAAGATATGTTTCATATATTTGCAATATCAAAAAAAGTGTAAAAACGATGAAGAAAAGTACGATTTGGATATTGACCATCATAATGGCGCTGACATTTGTCGGCCTGTTGTATATGCAGTTCGTATATATGGAGGAGATGGTGAAGATGCGCGAACAGCACTTCTCGGAAGGCGTGAAGCGCAGCCTCTACTCTTTGTCGACAGCTTTGGAGAAAAACGAGACAAAAAACTATCTCGAGGAAGAGCTGCTGATGTTGGAGCCAGGGATATTTGACTCAAACTCATTCCTGAAGACAGACAACTTCATGAACACATCCCTCTCGCAAGAGTCCGACCTTCCGGCAACAAACCGGCGCACTCCCGTAGAGCAGGACAAGCTGCGCAAATTTCAGGAAAACCTGCGCAAGCAATTCCTTTATCAGAAAGGTCTGCTCAACGAAGTGATACTCACCATACTCAACCAGTCGAGCAACCGCCCCATCACAGAGCGCGCCGACTCGGCAATGGTCAACAACTACCTTCGCACCGAGCTCGGCAACAACGGCATTCCACTCGCATGGGAATATGCCATAGCCGACCGCAAAGGCCACATTGTCTACAAGACTAACGGCTACGACGAAACGGTAGACAAAGAAGACGTATTCATACAGACGCTGTTTCCCAACGACACCGAGTCGCGGCGCAACTATCTATACGTCTACTTCCCAGAGCGCGACAAATACATATTCTCATCCGTACGGTTCATGATTCCGTCGTTCGGATTCACATTCGTGCTGCTTGTAGTGTTCCTGTGCACCATCGTAATCGCATTCCGCCAAAAGAAACTGTCGGAAATGAAAAACGACTTCATCAACAACATGACCCACGAATTCAAGACTCCGATATCAACCATCTCGCTCGCAGCGCAGATGCTCAACGACGACACCATGCGCAAAAGTCCGACGATGATGCAGCACATATCAACCGTAATCAACGACGAGACAAAGCGGCTGCGCTTCCAAGTTGAGAAGGTGCTCCAGATGTCGATGTTCGACCGTCAGAAAGCCACCCTCAAACTGCAGGAAGTAAACGCCAACCAATTGATACAAAACATCGTAAACACCTTCAAGCTCAAAGTTGAGAAATACGGCGGACGCATCGACGCCCGACTCGACGCCGAAATTGCCGACGTGAAAGTCGATGAGATGCACTTCACCAACGTGATTTTCAACCTGCTCGACAACGCTGTCAAATACCGACGCGACGACTGCCCGCTGCAGCTCACCGTGGCGACACGCAGCCTTCCGGGCGACAAAATCGAAATCTCGATAGCCGACAATGGCATCGGAATAAAACGCGACGACTTGAAAAAGGTGTTCGAAAAGTTCTACCGCGTGTCGACCGGCAACCGCCACGACGTGAAAGGATTCGGCCTCGGACTGGCATACGTGCACAAGATGGTGACCGAGCTGAAAGGCGAAATCCGCGTGGAGAGCGAATTCAACAAGGGATCGAAATTTATAATTACATTACCATTAATAAATGAATAATCATGGAAGAAAGATTGCGTATTTTGTTATGTGAAGATGACGAAAACCTCGGCATGCTGCTGAGAGAGTATCTTCAAGCGAAAGGCTACAACGCCGATTTGTTTCCCGACGGTGAAGCCGGCTACAAGGCTTTCTTGAAGGGTAAGTATGACTTGTGCGTGTTCGACGTGATGATGCCAAAGAAAGACGGCTTCACGCTCGCACAGGAAGTAAGAACCGTAAACAGCGAAGTGCCTATCATTTTCCTTACGGCAAAATCACTGAAGGAGGACATCCTCGAAGGCTTCAAAATCGGTGCCGACGACTATATCACAAAGCCGTTCAGCATGGAAGAGCTCGTGTTTAGAATCGAGGCTATCCTGCGCCGCGTGAAAGGCAAGAAAGGCAAGGAAATCACGATGTACAAAATCGGCAAGTTCACTTTCGACACTCAGAAACAAGTGTTGATGATCGAGGATAAAATCACAAAACTCACAACCAAGGAGTCGGAACTGCTGAGCCTGCTCTGCGCTCACGTAAACGAAATCCTCGAGCGCAACTTCGCCCTGAAGACAATCTGGATTGACGACAACTACTTCAACGCCCGCAGCATGGACGTATACATCACCAAACTGCGCAAGCACCTGAAGGACGATCCTTCAATCGAAATCATCAACATCCACGGAAAGGGCTACAAACTCATTGCTCCAGACGTGGAAGCAAAGGCGAAATAAGACAACGCCAACTTAAACCCCAACACAGGGCGGAGAGCTGCAAAAGCAGCTGACTCCGCCCTGTTTGCGTATGCGCCGACGGAGAAACTTCCACATCGCGGCAAAGCGGCATATAAGCCGGGAAATGGCGCGGCATGTGTGACGGCAGCACACACCTGTTTGGCGAGGAATCGCGCAGGGCGCATCCAGACTATCGGAGCGCATGCCTGCCAACGTAGCCGATGCGCGAGCACAGCAGAGTGCGTCTAGACTCGACATGCCCCAGCATCCTGCGTGCCGGAGGTACGCCACTACGGATAAGTCGGCGCACATGCCTATGCCGAGCATATAAAAGATGAGAGACCCACCAAATGGTAAGCCTCTCTTAGTGGCGGGAGCAGGATTCGAACCTACGACCTTTGGGTTATGAGCCCAACGAGCTACCTCTGCTCCATCCCGCGATGTTTCGTTTACGTGTGCAAAGGTAGTAACTTTTTCATCCACCTCCAAATTTTCAGGCATCTTTTTTCACGCATTCCGTTCTCATTTATCATAACCACTTGTTCCTCATTATATTACGCATTAAAGTTTTTTCACCATCGTTTTCGCCATGCTCCACACACACGGCTGAAAAGCCGGACACGACAGCAATTCACCCCACACTTTTTCTGTTCCAAAACTTGCTGCTGAACAAAAAACGAATGCCCGTCAGCACCAATGCAGACGACAGCCCTGTATAAAAAGGAGCGATAAACCACAGCGGCATCAACTCATAACGCCTTATCGACACACCCAACGTTATCATAAACGCCATAATAATCCAACCACGAGCGTCGAAAAAGCCCATCAGACAATTGGAGTCGCCTTTTTGCGAAATCCTACGCTTGTGCTTATGAAACATCCTGCTGAAAACCATATAGTGGAACGCCGCGAACACCGCAACCGCCCCCAGCAACATCAGCACAAACCCGCCCGACACCTGCGCCCAGCAGTCTATCCCGATACGCAGGATGTTGACGCCGGCAACTGTCCACACAATTCCGGCCACAACCATCAACGTTTTCCTGCTAACACCAAATCTCATTATCGTGCAATTATATCATGCCACCCCACGCCAAGCCACAACAAACACGGCAACGCAAGAATCAGCCAATACAAATATACCAATTTTGTCCAACTCGCCAGACGTTATTTGTGAAAAATCGCAATATCGCGCAATCATCGCCCCGGGGAAGTCGCGTTTGCACAGTTTTTTAGCACAACATTCCGTAACATTCAGAAAAATACCGTATTTTTGTGACAAAATATTTTTAAGAAAATGGCAATAGAGCTAAAACAACTTACAAAACGCAGCGAGAACTATTCGCAATGGTACAACGACCTGGTCGTTAAAGCAGACCTCGCCGAGCAATCGGCAGTCAGAGGATGCATGGTTATCAAACCCTATGGCTATGCCATCTGGGAGAAAATGCAACGCACTCTCGACGATATGTTCAAAGAAACCGGACACGTCAACGCATATTTCCCTCTTCTAATCCCGAAATCATTCCTCAGCCGCGAGGCAGAACACGTGGAGGGATTCGCAAAGGAATGCGCCGTAGTGACACACTACCGTCTTAAAAACGCAGAAGACGGCAGCGGTGTGGTTGTCGACCCCGCAGCCAAACTTGAGGAAGAACTCATCATCCGACCAACCTCGGAAACCATCATTTGGAACACTTATAAAAACTGGATACACTCATATCGCGACCTCCCTATCCTTTGCAACCAATGGGCAAACGTGTTCCGCTGGGAAATGCGCACACGCATGTTCCTGCGCACCGCCGAATTCCTATGGCAGGAAGGACACACCGCACACGCCACTAAGGAAGAGGCCCTCGTGGAGGCTAAGAAGATGCTCGGCGTATATGCCGACTTCGCTGAAAAATATATGGCCGTGCCTGTGATCAAAGGCGTGAAGACAGCACATGAGCGTTTCGCCGGAGCTCTCGAGACATTTACCATCGAGGCAATGATGCAGGACGGAAAAGCACTGCAATCGGGCACGTCGCACTTCCTCGGACAAAAGCATTTCCGCCAAACCTGCA
>ERZ773260.4481-NODE-4481-length-11611-cov-2.627466_pt1 | contig 11611 bp, 7 predicted proteins | sample MGYA00511387_ERZ773260 | MGnify/ENA primary metagenome ERZ773260 (study PRJEB29015, sample SAMEA2737745) | human gut metagenome | biome: human gut; feature: human-associated habitat; material: faeces | place: China | collected 2012 ... | reverse complement strand
CCACCAAAAGCCGGGGATTGCGCTCCTTCAGATAGCGCCCTGCGCCGGTCAGGGTGCCGCCGGAACCCACCCCGGCCACTAACACATCCACGGCTCCGCCGGTAGCCTGCCAGATTTCCGGCCCCGTGGTCTCATAGTGGGCCCTGGCGTTGGCGGGGTTATTGAACTGGTCTGCCATCCATGCCCCGGGCGTCTCCCGCAAAATTTCTTCCGCCTTCTCAACAGACCCGGACATTCCTCGGGCGCCGTCGGTAAGCACCAGCTCGGCTCCCAGCGCAGACAGCAGATTCCGCCGCTCCATGCTCATGGTCTCGGGCATGGTCAGGATTACCCGATAGCCGCGGAGCGCCCCCAGATAGGCCAGGCCTACGCCGGTGTTTCCGCTGGTGGGCTCCACAATGACGGATCCGGGCTTCAGCAGGCCCCGCTCCTCTGCATCCCGAATCATATACCACGCCGCCCGGTCTTTGGCGGAGGAGAGTGGGTTGAAACTTTCCAGCTTGGCCAGTATCCTGGTCCCGGGCGCATAGCGCTCCAGGGCCAGCAGCGGAGTTCCGCCGATGAGATCCGACAGGGAATGGGCGATTTGCATGACAGCTCCTCCTTACCATACATATGGGGAACGCCCCGGAAAACCGGGGCGCCAGGATAAGGAGGAAAAGAATGAGAGCAAAGAAAATTGGTTGCGCCGGTGTCATACCGACAGATGGAATGCCTCCATCCAGCGGTTGAGCTGAACCAGATAGGCCATGACATGGGCTTTCGGGATGGAGGAGCCCACGGGAGCGCCGCCATCCTCCATAAGGAGGCGGCGCAGGGCCCGCTCCTCCGCCAGAGGGCGGATCGGGGCGTTGGTGTCGTCCAGGAGACGGGCCAGCCTGGCCCGAACCAGTTGCCCATACAGGGATTCTGTGGCAAGGATGCGGGGGAGAGCGGCCCGGTCCCGGACTGCCTGGGGGAGAAGGGCCTCTGTCCCGTCCCGCAGCAGCTGAAGGGGTCTGCCGTTGGCCGTCTTCATGGACCAGGGGATGTTCCAGGCATACTCCACTAAAAGGTGGTCGCACAGAGGGGAGCGGAGGTCTAGGCCGGAGGCCCGGCCCAAACGCTCGTTGCGGGCCAGCAGGGCGGGAAGGAGCCAGTTGAAGGCCAGCCAGCTCTCCCGGCGGCGCTGTGTCTCTCGAGGACTCTCACCATCCAGTGTGGGACAGCGATCTAGGAGCCGGGACAGGTGGTCCCTGCCGTGTTCCTCCACTCCAGAGGAGTGCCACAGACCGGGATCAAAGATCTGCCTGCCTAGGGGCAGGGCGGTGGACCGGGGAAAAAAGTCCCGCCTTCCCCCTCCGGCCAGAGGGAGCCGCCCAGAATACAGCCGCCCCCAGTCCCTGTGAGGACCGTGTGACAGGTTCCGGAGACCTGGAGGCAGAGAAAGAACAGTCCGGCGTCCGACAGGGCCATGGCGGGAAACTCCAGAATCTCCCCTTCCTCCTCCATACAATTGACCAAGGAGGGCAGGGGACACTCCAGAGCGCGGTGCCGGGTATGAAAGGCATCGGCCACCTGTCGGACGGAGGATTCCCCGTTCCGCTGAAGGGACCAGGTGTCCAATGGCGGCCGCCCATCCTCAGTATACGCCAGGGCGGCGGCCGCGGGTACAAATGAGGAGGAAAGACTGCCCGACAAAAAAGAGCCCAGTGCAGGTGGGCCGGCCAGCTCCCGGCGGACAGCCTCGTCGGCCAGCTGGCGCACCCTGGCGGCGGTGGTGGGGTAGTCGTCGGGGTGCGGACGGCTTTCCAGCGCCCAATAGGGGTGGACACTGACCCCGTCCGGGGAGAAGATCAGCAGGGAGGCGGGGGGCAGTAGATGGATCCCCTCAAACATTTCAATGCCGGGCGGTGGGACTGGAGCCAGGCTCAGAAGCTGACGTAGGCCATCCTGGCTCAGCCGAGGGGCCAGACCGGGGAAACAGAACAGGGCCCGCTGCTGGGAAGCAAAGAGAAAGGTGCCGTCCACCCAGGTCCAGAACAGAGACCGCCCTCCCAGCCGGTCCCGGCAGCAGAGGAGCCGCCCGGAGCCCCCGTCCCAGAAGGCGTAGGCAAAGGAGCCCCGCAGCCGTCTGGGCGTCTCTACTCCCCAGAGGATACAGGCGGCAAGCAGAGTTTCCGTATCATCGTGGGAGTCAAGGGGAAAACCGGCTTCCGCCAGCTCCCGGCGAAGCTCCGAGCCGTTGGTCAGGGCCCCATCCCATACAAGGGCGTACTCCGCCCCCTCCCAACCCCGGACCATGGGCTGACGGGCCTGGGGCGCCAGACCCGCCGGCCGGCGATGGACCAGCACACAGTGCCGGCTCTGCCATAGGCCGCGCTCCACAGGCTGGGGACAGGTCAGCCCCTCTCCCATCTGATGGGCCTCCTCCCGGCGGGCCAAAGTGCCGCCGTCACGAAAAAAGTCGCAGGATCCACAGATACCAGACATAAGTACATACGCTCCTTTATGGGATCGATTTGGAGTGTCCGCCCGGAGCCGGTCCGGCGGCGGAGGCTGGCTGCCCCGCAGAGAGTGGGAGGGGGCCTGCCATCTCCATTCTATTCCGCCGCCGGGAGAGGGCTCACAGCAGCAACAGCCACACCGTCCAGCCCAGAGAGGCCAGAAGGGCCCCCGCCGCTCCCCAGACGGGACCGGGCAGCCGCTCCAGCCGCCGGTTCCATGCCCGCCCCTGCTTGAGATAGCCATCCGCCGCCTGACGGGCTTCCTTCAAGACCCGGTCGGCGCTGACGCCCTCCCGGGCCAGAGCCTCCTCCTTGACAATAAAAATGGCCTCCTCAAAGAGCCGGGGGTCCGGGGACTTGACCAGGATGACCTGGCGGGTGATGCCCTTGACCATATCTGCCACATCCTTTCCGGGGATCCACATTCCCAATCATGGAACTAGTGTGCCCACTTTTTGGCCGGTATATTCTCCCTTGTCCCACCCGTAGACTAGGCGCGGAGGAAAAGGGGGGACGTTGTGAAGGAAAAGCAGTGGCAGCGGCTGGCAGGGCTGGCTCTGATTTATGTGGTAAATGTGGTCCTGATCTGGCTTGCCCAGAAACTGTGAAAGAAAGAGGAGGAGCAATCAGCTCAGGAGCAGCTCCAGCTCCTCGATGGTCAGGCCGGGCTGGAGGGCCAGATCGATGGCGTAGCCGATGATTTTGGACAGGTCGCCCACCTGACTGTCGATGTCCTTGGGGGTGACCAGCAGGTCCCGGCCTTCCCCAAGATCGGGCAGCTCCTCCACCCCCATCAGGTCGGCAGCGAGGGTGGCGGCATCCACCACCGTGGGAACCCCGATGGCGATAACGGGTACGCCAAGGGACTTCCGGTCCAGCCCCATCCGGTGGTTGCCCCCCCCGGAGCCAGGGGTGATGCCGGTATCCGTCAGCTGCACGGTCCGGCACAGCCGGTGGAGGGAGCGGGAGGCCAGAGCATCCACGGCGATGACACAGTGGGGACATATCTTTTCACACAGGGACTGGATCAGCTCGCCGCTTTCCACCCCCGTGGTCCCCATGACCTCCGCCGCCAGGGAGGCCACAGGCCGGAAGGCACCAAACGTCTCCGGCATCTGGCGGACCAGGTGCCGGGTTACCAGAGTGTAGTTGTGGACCTTGGGGCCGATGGCGTCCGGGGTAATGGCCCGGTTGCCCAGCCCGGCCACCAGCACCAACCCCTGGGGAGGAATATCCTTCAGCAGCAGGGAGAGCTCGGCGGCCAGGGCCTGTATCGAGCGGGCGAAGATGTCCCCCTCCCGGCTGGCCAATCCCTCCAGAGTGAGAGTCACATAGCGGCCCTTGGGCTTGCCAAGGGCCTTTTCCCCCTCCTGGTCCAGAATGTCCACTGTGGTGATAGGCAGACCCTCCCGTTCTCCATCCCTGGCCTCAACCCCAGGCAGCTTGGTGGTCTCTCCGGCGCTCTCTTGCCACAGCTCCCTGGCTTCCAGGGCCAGGTCGGTCCGGCGCATAGTCATGACCATCCCTCCTTCACGCTATATCTTGTGCGGATGATTTCTTTGCGCCCCTAGTCTTTGCGGCACATTCCGTTCTATCCAAAAAATCTGGAAAAAATGAAAAAAACAGTTGATTTTTTCAAAAACCGATGGTACAATACATATCTGCACAGGCGTACTGTGCTCAAATCAACGATAAGATCGGAGGAGGTGTTTGGTTTGCCGAATATCAAGTCTGCCAAGAAGCGTGTGCTGATCAATCAGGCCAAGGCCGCGCAGAACAAGGCCGCGAAGTCCGCGCTGAAGACCGAACTGAAGAAGTTTGACGCCGCTGTGGCGGAAGGCAACCGCAGCGAGGCCGATGTCGCCTATAAGGTGGCCGTCAAGGCTGTGGACAAGGCCGCTGCCAAGGGGCTGCTGCATAAGAACAACGCTGCCAACAAGAAGAGCAGCATGACCATCAAGCTGAACAAGCTGGCCTAAGGGCCGATGTGGGGAAAGCCGTCTGTACTGACAGACGGCTTTTTTCGTATCTGAATCAAAACACGGGGACGAAAGTTCGTCCCCGTGCCGAGAGCAGTATTTTATTCACCGCGCGAGAGGAAAAATGACTGTGGCGGTGAACAGGTCCGCCTCTGTGGTGATTTCCAGCACACCGCCGCAGGCCTGGGTGAAGGAGTCCGCGATGGACAACCCCAGACCGGAGCCGCCGTCGGTCCGGCTCTCATCCCCCCGGACAAAGCGGGCGGTGTAGTCCACTCCCGGCTTTAGCTCGGCGGCGGAGGTGTTCTGCACGCTGGCCCGGGCCTGTTCCCCCTCCACGGTCAGGGTCAGATAGACCCGGGAGCCGGGCAGGGAGTATGCTAGGGCATTGGACAGCAGATTCTGGAAGACCCGGTACAGCCGGTCGCTGTCCGCCGTGATGGGGATACCCTCATCCGGGATGGAGGGCCGCAGGACCAGACCGCTGTTCTGAATCGCCTGGTCCATGTCCGCCAAGGTCTGTCGAAGCAGCCGGCCCAGGTCCAGCCGCTCCAGTTTTACCGGAAGCTGACCGGTAGCGGCCTTGCTTACCTCGAATACATCCTGAACCATAGCCCGCAGCCGATGGGCCTTTTCCTCCAAAATAGCCACATATTCGCTGGCCGGGGGATTCAGGGGCTCCTGGGCCAGCAGCTCGGTGTAGCTCAGAATGGAGGTCAGGGGGGTCTTTAGATCGTGGGATACGTTGGTGACCAGCTCTACCTTCATCCGCTCGCTGCGGGTGCGCTCCTCCACCGCCTGGTGGAGGCCCTGCTGGATGTGATTCAGGTCGTCGGCGGCCTGACAGAGATCTCGGCCTGGGGGAATGGACAGGGGGCGGTCCACCTGTCCGGCTCGAAGCAAGGCAAGGTGGTCTGTCAGAGCACCCAGATCGACGGCCATCTCCTGTGCCCGCCGGGCAAATACAGCTAAAACAATCATAAGAAGCCCACTAAAGATCAACAGGGCGAACCACGCTGCCACCCGGCCCGCGCCATCCCGAAACACCCATATGAACAGGACGAAGCTGACCATCCAAAGCAGCCCAAGGGCCAGGGGGAGGATTCCCCGGCGTACCAGCCTGCGCTGAATGGGCTTCTCCAGCTCCCGGGCGGCCAGCATTCCCAGCACGCCGTGCCGCCAGGGCTTTTTGTTATACCGCCAGTCGTTGATGATGAGCAGGTATAGTCCCGAGAGCACCGCCAGCAGGCCGGGAGCGTGGTCTGCCAGCTGGGGCAGATACTCCCGCAGCAGCCAGCCGCGGCTCTCCGACAGAGTGGTCACCGCCGTACCGATGCCAATGGCCTCCTCAAAGGGGTAGCCGTATTCGTAAACGGGTTCGACAGAGACCCACTCTCCCGTTTCGGGGTCATAGGTAGCGGCGGAGGTGGAGCCAGAAGCAGTGCTTTGTGGCGTGTCGCTGTACACCAGATCCTGCCATACATCCCCCAGATACTGCGTCCGGGGCATACAGAAAAACACCAGCAGGAAAGCCAGGACGAGCTTCGCCTCAAACCATATCCTTCCCGTCCCACGGGCCAGAAGTCGGTCGGCCCGCTGTTTGTCCTTCCGCAGAAGGATATACACCAGGAACAGCGCCCCTCCCACACCCATGCAGGCGGCGTGGGCGAGGATCGTTTCTCGATAGATCTGTAAATTTTGCTTTAAATAATACAGCTCGTTATACTCTTTTGTCCCGGAATTGCCATAGTCCCCCCTAATAAAGATATGCGGCTCGTCGATGACCGCCATGGTTACCCTGACTTTGCTCCCTGCCTCATCTATGGTAAAGTTTTTGTAGCCGGGGACATACCACTGATAGGGCTCGTCAATGTTCTGATAGCGGTAGTAGCCATCACCATAGATGTCCAGCTCGACACCGTCCCGCCAGGCCCGGACCTTCGCTCCGTCGAACTGGAGCAGGAATCCATAGCCATCGGGGAGCTGTGCCGCCGTTGTAGAGGAGGTCAAAGTGTCACTATTGCTGTAAAGTTCTTTTCCTTCTCGCTCAACGCGGTAGAGGATGTTCAAGTCTTCCTTCATGACGTTGTGAAGAGAGCGGACCTTTGTATCCCGTAGCCCCCAGTCGCCCCCGTCATAGCCATTGATATCCCCAAAGACATCGCCTCCGGCGCCCATAGTAATCAGCTGTACCAGCCGGGCGCTGATAAAGCCCTGAAACTCTGTGGTATCCCGCCAGTCGGCTTGGAAGCTGTCGGAGATCCACCGGCGGCTGCCAGAGGAGGTCAGCGCCGTGCCAAAGTACAGGGCCCCCTCCAGAAGCATGGAGATCCCCAGCAGGAAGGCCAAAAACCCGGCAGCCGCTCTACTTTTTTTCCATTTTGTATCCAATGCCCCACACCACCTTCAAATAGTCTGGTTCCCGAGGATTCAGCTCAATTTTCTCCCGAATGCGGCGGATATGGACCATTACCGTGTTGTCGGAGGCGAACGCGTCTTCCCCCCAAACCCGGCGGTAGATCTCCTCCGCTGGAAAGACCCGGCCCAGGTTCCGCATCAGCAGGTCCACGATGCCTGTTTCGGTGGCGGTGAGACGTACCTCATCCCCATCCGCCGTCAGGGCGCGGCGGTCCGGGTCATAAACCAGCCGGCCATTGACGATGGCCCCAGCGGGGGCGGCATTCACATCCCCCAGCCGGGTATACCGCCGAAGCTGACTGCGGACACGGGCCACTAACTCCTGGATGCCGAAGGGCTTGGTCATATAGTCGTCCGCCCCCATGGACAGGCCAAGCACCTTGTCGCTCTCCTCACTCTTGGCGGACAGGAGAATGACGGGCAGGTTCCGGCGCTCCCGGATGCGGAGGACGGCGGACAGGCCGTCCAGCCTGGGCATCATCACATCCATCAGAATGAGCCGCAGGTCCGGGTCCAGGGCCTTGTCCAGCGCCTCCATGCCGTCGTAGGCCCGAAGCACCCGGTAGCCCTCCTTCTCCAGGGCGGCGGTGATGGCCCCCACGATCTCCCGGTCGTCGTCCACCACCAGGATAGCCGCTTGTTCAGCCATGAAAACAGCTCCTTCCTCGGTCACTGGATACAGGATAACAGAGATTCCTTACAGATTTCAGCGGATATCTCTTACAAATCTCTTACAGTTTACGACGGATACCCCAATTCATCAAGGGGATTTTCCCAGACAGGCCGGGGGATCAGAGGGAAGAAAGACCTCGCCCCCCGAAAACATACTTTTTTTGACAGGCGGGACCAGTACAATGGTCTAAGAAGGAGGGACCTCCTATGGTGAAAAAGCTGATAACATTTCCGCCCGTGGCCCTTGCTCTGGAGATGGCCCACACCTACATCCGGGTGGGTGTGGCCCGGTCGGCGGCGGCCCTGTCCTATTTTTTAATTTTGACTCTGTTTCCCATGCTGTTGTGTGTCAACTACTTCATTGGGCTGTTCCATCTAGACTTGGAGCAGCTCCTGACCGCCCTGGACCAGTTGCTCCCCGCCCAGGCTCTGGCCATTATGGAGGACTATCTGGCTTACGCGGCGGACATCCAGTCCCCAGCCCTGTTGGCCGCCGGACTGTTTACCATCCTGGTTTCAGCTTCCGCCGGCATCCGGACGCTATTCCTGACCATGGACGAGCTGTACCAGGTCAGGCGGAACAACGGCCCGGCCCGGTTTCTTCTCAGCCTGGGGCTGTCTCTGCTCTTCCTGCTGACCATCTACCTGTCCGTGGTGGTAATCTTCACCGGGGACTGGTTCTTTGGCCTGCTTCAGACCCATCTGCCCCCCAGAGTGGTGGAGCTGATCCCGCTGCAGGCGCTGTGGCGATGGACCCGCTATCTGTTGCTCTTCTTCTTTTTCCTGCTGCTGGTGCTGGTGATCTATCGGGTAGGGACGCCTAGAGACCGGGCCGGGCGTCGGATCGTGCGGGGAGCCGCCCTGCTGGCCTCCCTGGCCATGGTGGCCTGCTCCGTCCTCTTCTCTTGGTTTATCGGCCTGTCTTCTCGGTATACCTTGGTGTACGGCTCCTTGGCCTCGCTGATCATCCTGCTGGTATGGCTGTATTTCTGCGGAAATATCCTGCTTTTGGGGGCAATCTTCGGCCAGGTTGCGGCCCGGAGGGGAGAGAGGAGGCGGCAGGGACCGCCCGCGTGAGATGCGGGCCGCCCCATCCCGCAGCCTCCCAGCGTGTGGCCATTTTCTCGGCCGGACACACTTTCCAAACCGGCAGGGATGTGTTACACTTTTTACAATAGTATCCCGTGCCACACGGGCGCGGAGAAAGGCGGGCCCACTATGAATGACAAGCTGATTCGTCAGATCACCGGCGAGATCGCCGAGGCCCTGGTATCCCGAAAGCTGGCCGCGATTCCCAACCGAAAGGCCGCCCAGGCCCTGCTGAAGTCCTGCGGCATGGCCGAGAGCCTGGCGGCCCTGTTTCCCATCCGGGAGCGGTTGAGCTGCGTACGGGTGCTGGAGCTGTGCGCCCCGGTCCTGGAGCGTCTCTGTCCCCAGGGACCGGAGAAGGGGTGGGAGCCCTTTATCTATCAGTATGTGTGCCGGCTGATGTTCCCAGAAAACGGCTTTGCGCCGGAGGCCGGCCGGTATGCCCAGGGGGCGGAGTTCTATCTCACCGTACTCCAGGTCCTGCTGGACCATGAGCGGGCTGCCCTGCCCTTTGACCCAATGCTGGACTTCCAGTTTTTGACGGAGGAGGAGTACTCCCTCTGCGACCAGGCAAAGGAGTACCGCTGGTTTCTGGCTGCGTGGCGGGAGGAGTTCGTCTACGAACTGATGCGGATGGGATTGGAGGTTACTCCCTTCCGTGCCCTGAATCATATTGCCGGCGTTCACTATATCGCTATGACGGCGGCCAGAGGTCTGGCGGAGGCTCAGGTGGACGTGGATCTGGCCCTGATCTCCGCCGCGGCCGCTGCCCACGATGTGGGCAAATTCGGCTGCCGGCCTGGGGAGCGGGTGCCCTACCTCCACTATTACTATACTGACCAGTGGCTGCTGGGCCGGAAGATGGAGGCGGTGAGTCACATCGCCTCCAACCACTCGACCTGGGATCTGGAGTTGGAGTCCCTGTCTGTGGAGTCCCTGCTTCTTATCTACGCCGACTTCCGCTGCAAGCAGGAGCGGGACCAGGAAGGAAACGAGGTGACCACCATTTTTCCCCTGGATCAGTCCTTCCAGGTCATTCTGTCCAAGCTGGACAATGTGGACTATGAGAAGCGCCGCCGGTATGAGTTCGTCTATGGAAAGCTTCATGACTTCGAGGACTATATGCGTTCACTGGGGGTAGACGTGGACCTCACTGGCCGCCCCCAGCCTCCGCTGCCCCACAAGGACCCGGCGCTCATGGATCCGGAGGAAACGCTGGAGGGGCTGATTCTGCTGTCGGTGGATCACAATCTGCGGCTGATGCACATGCTGTCCAACGAGCAGAAGTTTGGCAACATCATCGAGGAGGCCCGCTCTGTCAAGAGCTGGCAGCAGCTGCGGGCCTATCTGAATATCTTTGAGGAATATTTTACCTATCTGTCTGTCCGACAGAAGACCCAGGCCCTGTCCTTCCTCTACGAGCTGCTGATGCACCGTGAGGGCGATATCCGCCGCCAGGCCGGTGGCCTCATCGGCCAGCTGATCGCCCGTTTCCACCTGGTGTACCGCAAGGAGGTGCCCGCCGACGCCCAGAGCGACCCGGCGGAGGAGGTACCCTTTACCCTGTGGGAGCAGTATCTGGACATGATCATTTTTCCAGACCACAAGACCACCCCTCAGCAGCGATCCCACATCGGCTATACTCTGAAGCTGGTCATCGGTTCTATGCTGGACCACGCTCGGCCGGGAGATATTCCCCGGTTCCTGGGGGCCTTTCTGCGCTATTTTGAGACCCCAGAGGACACCATCCCAGACACCGCCTTTACCCTGCTGGATGCGGTACGTTACCTGCCGCCCCAATACTACGGAGATGACGTCCGTGGCAGGCTGATCGAGTTTGCCGCCCACTTTATCAGGTCCGACGACCTGCGCCTGGTCACCGCCGCCCTGGAGTTCCTGCGGGAGGCGGAGCGGTCCATCCCTCGGAGCCATCCCCAGATGGCCCGCATCGCCCAGGTGGCCCGACAGGCTGGCTCCGACCAGCTGACCACAATTTTCCTGAAGTATAAGATCTTAAGCCGGGCCGGGGAGGACGCCACCCCTCTGGAGCAGACTCTGTACCAGTTGGACATCACCAGCGAGGTCTTTTTGGACAACCTAAAGACGGCTACCCCCTGGATCGTCAAGGTGGCCGGCGTGGAGCTGCTCCGGGACCAGGTGGAATACGGGATGCGCACCCATATTCTTCACATCGCCACCCACTTTTCCAACCTGGTCAAGGTATCTGAGCGGGTGGTGGTCCGGCATACCGCCGGCTCCGCCCTGGTACGCACTCTGTCCCTGCTGCGCCGGGACCAGCGCAACGAGGTAGTGGTGGAGCTGGGCAAAGGGCTGGAGATGGGACAGTACGAGATATCCAAATATATCCCCCAATACCTGGGGGAGGCCGCCCTCTATCTTTACCCCTCTGAGCTGGACGAGCAGGTGCTTTGGCTCAAGGGGCTGCTGGGCTCCCCCAACGACTCCGCCGTATCCGGCGCCCTGAATACCATTGGAGTCCTCTTACAGCACTATCCCGCCTACCGGGATCGCTTTCCTGAGCCGGACAAGCACTACGAGGGCCGGCGGCAGGAGCTGCTGGGACTGCTTCTCCAGGGGCTGGCCCACTATCGGGAGGCAGTGCGGCAGGAGGCCCTGCTGGTGACTGGCAAGCTCCTCTTTGAGTCCCCCATCCTGGACATGGAGGAGAAGGCCCGGCTCTTTGCCCTGTGCTACCGTAAGCTCCTTTTCCTGACACAGGAGACCACGGGGCACAGCGGCTTGACCTTCTTCTACCGGGCCGCCGCCCTGGCCCATATCAACAGATTCATCGCCCTGCGGCGGTTGGACCAAGGGCCTTTTCAGTTCTCCTGCCCCACGAAGATCGCCTTTTTCCCTGGCACCTTTGACCCCTTCACCCTGTCCCACAAGGGCATCGTCCACGCCATCCGGGACCTGGGGTTCGAGGTCTATCTGGCTGTGGACGAG
>ERZ773260.4468-NODE-4468-length-11646-cov-2.759986_pt1 | contig 11646 bp, 10 predicted proteins | sample MGYA00511387_ERZ773260 | MGnify/ENA primary metagenome ERZ773260 (study PRJEB29015, sample SAMEA2737745) | human gut metagenome | biome: human gut; feature: human-associated habitat; material: faeces | place: China | collected 2012 ... | reverse complement strand
CATGCCAAAGATCAATACGATTTCTGAGTACGAGGAATATTCGCAGACGATCATGGGAAGCGTGATGGACCTGAACTCATGCCAGAAGTTTGCGCCTTCCACGCGCGCAGCCTCGTAATACTCTCCGGGTATGGATTGAAGTGCCGCAATATAAATCAGCATGCAATAGCCCATATCACGCCATATAGCTATGGCCGCAAGGCCATAAATTACCTGAGAGGAAATTCCCAGCGGACTGGGCATGCCGGTAAGCGGCATGAGCACATCGGTGTACACATAGCTCCATACCTTTGTGGCGGCAACCAGGGACACCGTAAAAGGCATGAAAAGCAGCGTACGGATCACGTTGTTAAAGCGGCTGCTTTTCCAGATCATCAGCGCCAAAGCCAGCCCGAGGACGTTTGCGCCAAGGATATAGATGACGGTAAAATGCGCCGTATGCAGGAAACTGTCCTGAAAAGACGAGCTTTTCAAAAGTTTGATGTAGTTTTCCAGGCCGACAAAATTCCAGCTCTTTGCAAAGATGGCCTTTTTATCGGTGAAAGAAACCGGGATGCTTTGGATAAAGGGAACCAGTACCACAAACGCGAACAGCGCAAAGGCAGGCAGCATGAACAGGATATTGCCCCCGTGTTCTCGAATGGCATATCTGGTCAGCTTGCGCTTGCGATCCAGACGGGTAGAATTTATGGCCGTCACAACAAATCAGCTCCTGCCTTACTTGATGATAGGTCAAGCAGGGCCGCCAGCCCCTCAGCGGAAGCGGGCGGCCCCAAGAAACCGGTGATTCATTTGCCTTAGTTCAGTTCGATAACCTCATCGAAGGCGGCCTGCAGGTTTTCAATGCACTGTTCAACCGTCATATCGCCACCGGTTAGCACGCTCTCGGCAAAGCGGGTCAGCTCGGCGCGCCACGCCGTGGTGAAGGCGGTGCTCAGCGGCATGGTGAAGTCACCATAGTGGGCAATGTTGCCGGAAGCCTTGAGCTCAGCCAGCGTCCTTACCAGGGGATCGAGCTTGTCAGACACAACGCCGGTATTCAGCGGCATCTGGGAAATTTCGGACCAGGCGATGCCCTGGGTGAGCCAGTACTCCATAAAGTCCACCGCCACGTCGGCATTCTCGGCCTGGGGGTTAACCATGAAGGACTGATCGACCTGCACGTTCATCTTTGCCGAGCCCTCGTCATCAATGGGGGCTACGAAGAAGCCGATCTCAAAATCAGGGTTCTTGGCAAGCATGTCGCCATAGGCCCAGGTTCCGTCAAAGCGCATCGCGGCGCCGCCGGCTGCAAAGACCTCAAGGCCCATGTCCTGCGTATTGCTCATGTCGTCCGTGCGGGGTTTGCTCATGCGCATCTTCCAGTTTTCCAGCGCTTCGGCGAAGTAGGGATAATCGGCAAACTTCTTTTCGCCGCTCATCAGCTTTTCAAACACATCGTTATCGCCCGCATCCAGCGCACGGGTCCAGACCGTGTTGCGGCACTCGATGTCGCCGTACACAGCATCGGCATAGCTGCGCACGTAGGGATCGATGCCGGCGGCAATCAGCGCATCCTGCACGGCATTGAGCTCGGTCAGCGTCGTGGGAACCTCAAGGCCCTGCTCTTCGAAAATGGTCTTGTTGTAGAAGATGCCCCAGCTCTTGAAGTCAATGGGGAAGCCGTAAATCTTGCCATTGGCGCTTACGTCTCCCAGGTCGCCCGAGGGAAGGTTCATGGCCTTGATCGTTTCGTTATCGGTCAGGTCCATAACGAAGCCTTCGCTGACAAGATCGGGATACAGGCCGGGGTTGCCCATGATGATGTTGGGCTGGTCGCCCGAGGACAGCGCCGTGGAAAGCTGCGGGAAGTAGTCTGTGCCCTGATTATAGTATACGTTGGTGAAGGTAACGTTGGGATGCAGTTCGCTGTAAGAGCTTTCGATCGCCTCCAGACCGGCCTGCTTGGTAGCCTGTGCCATGTAGTGGAACACCGTAATGTTGATGGTTTCCTCCGCCACGCCAATACTGGCACCGGCCAGCATCATAGTGACAACCAGGAGAATCGCCAAGGTCTTCTTCATGTTTGAACCCTCCTTTTAGATATTGTGTAATTCTGCGGGCCGCATCCTGCGCCCTTTTGCTGTATTTAGTATAGCGAGAATCAACCCCTGTGGAAATATATCTAAATCCTCAATTTCTATTCCGATTTTACTCAAGTGGTCATTTCTTTTCCCAGGATGTGCCTTGATAGGGCTGCTGCTTCGTGCAAAAGGGGGCAGGCGCGGTGACGGCATGCAGGGGGAAGCATCCCGTATTTTGTAGAGTCGCGGCATGGCAGGAGGAACCGTTCCGGACGGCGCCGGCCTGTTTCGGTCTTCGAGATTCCGCTTCCCGGCCTTCTTCCCCCACCCATGGGTTTCTCTTTTCGGCATCGCCAATGCAGATGAATCTGCTGTTATTGTAGAAGATCTGCATTCTGTGATTTCAGGACAACGTTGGTCTCCTTGAGGACAGGTTCTCTGGTACTGGGCTTCGGAAGAAAAATCTAAAAAAATTTTTCAAACAGTGTTGACTTTCTTTGATTAATTACTATAATAGAATCATCGTTCAGAGATGAGCGAGGCGGCTAATGACCGCAACATGCACGACCTGCAAAAGGCCAGAATGCGACCCTACATGACTGGCAATGTTACCAGCGGTGCAAGGCCAAAGGAATGGAGGTTTGCATTATGAGCAAGTATCTTCCTACTGTTTTCGGTGAGAACCTGATGGATGTTTTTGATGATTTCGACCGTGATTTCTTCCGTGGCTTCGGTAATATTGACCGCACGCTGTACGGCAAACACGCACAGCACATCATGAAGACCGATGTCAAGGAAACGGATCAGGGCTATGAGGTGGACGTTGATCTGCCGGGCTTCAAGAAGGACGAAATTCACCTTGAACTCAATGACGGTTATCTGACCATCTCCACCGAGAAATCTCTGGAGAAGGACGAAGAAAACAAGAAAGGCAAGATGCTCCGTCAGGAGCGCTATGCGGGCGTCATGCAGCGCAGCTTCTATGTGGGTAAGAACCTTACGGAGGAGGACATCAAGGCCTCTTACGAGAGCGGTGTTCTGCACGTAAGTATTCCCAAGAAGGATGCGCCGAAGGCCCACGAGAAGAAGACCATTCTGATCGAGGGCTAAACCCAAGCCCCGCCGGGCAATACCGGCGGGGTGTTCTTTTGCCTTTTTGCAGCACTGCCATGCGGAAGTCGGCAGGGTGCTTTCCCCCACTGCCCTTGTCCTGTCGTTCACTGACGCAAAGCTGGTAAATCGCAAACCACTTGGGAAACAAAGCGGTTTGGCGCTGCCGAAGAGCAAGAGCAGGCTCAGGTGAAACGCCTGCCGCATACGGGTCATGTTTAAAATCGAGGAAATGCGAGAAAGACTGTGCCTGCCAGCAGGGAAACCGCCAGACCATGCGCCACAGCCCGAGCGGCAATGGCGGCGGTTCACCCTCCGGCAGGTCTTTTTTTGCCTTTCGGAGATTTCATTTTCTGTTGTTTTGCATATCGCACCCCTCTCCCAGAATCGAGGTGCATTCTTCATCCGAAACGTTCGGCCCTTCACCCTTTGCCGCAGAATTCGGGGGCTACTTTGCCGCCGTCCAAAACAATGTGTTCCCGGGCCAGGGAAGCGCCCTCATTGAGACGAATCATCGGGCTGAACTCTCCCCTAGCCGCCTGGCGCGCGCCTGCCCGTAACCCTCCACCGACATTCCGTCAAGGAAACCTGCATCCTGTCTATACAGAGAGGTATTCTTGCCACTATAGCAGAATGCCTCTTAATCTTCCATTGCGCCGAGCGCAACGAGGATAAGGCAGGGGCTTCATGCGCGCCTTTCTCTTTTCCCATCCTTCATGAATCCTATATGGCAACACAAAAACTCCTCTCGGAGGCATTTTCCCTCCAAGAGGAGTTATGACATCAGAAAGTCATCCCTTCACGGCACCTGCTGCAATTCCCTTTACAATATGGCGCTGCATGACAAGATAGAAGATCACGATGGGAATCGTTGAGATAACGAAGCCCGCGAGAATCAGGTTCCACTGGTTGCTGTAAGTGCCATAGAAGTACTGCTGGGAAACAGGGAGCGTCATGGGCTTCTTCGTCCCGTAGACCAAAAATGCGACGAGGAATTCGCCCCAAACCCATAGCGCATTCAGGACGGCAACGGTCGCAAGCACGGGTTTCATCAGGGGCAACACGATGGCCCCCAGCATCCGCAGGCGCCCACATCCGTCGATGGTCGCGGCCTCCTCAATTTCAAGAGACATTCCCGTGGCATAGCTGCGCACCAGAAAGATGGGAACCGGCATACCCAACGCGATATACACCAGCAACAGGCCGATGAGGTTGCCGGTCAGGCCGATTTGACGGACGATCACAATAAGCGCAACCATGTAGACCTGAAAGGGCACGAACAGGGTGGACATGATGACCAGCGTCAACCCGTTTGAAAAGCGGCATTTCCAGCGTGCAAGCGCGTAGCCGGCCATCGCTGCGATCAGGCAGGTCAACGAAGTAGTAGCCGCCACCATCAGAACGCTGGTGATGAAGGAAGACAGGAAGTAGTCATCCTCCATCACAGTGCGATAATTGTCAAGATAAAGGCTCGTGGGGAGCGATAGCGCCGAGGCCATGATTTCACTGCGGGGTTTGAAAGAGTTGGTCACAGCCAAGCATAGCGGTGCAAAGAAAACCACCGCAATGGCCCAAATGAAGATGATCTGTGCCCATTTGGATACCCGGGCGGAAACGGAACGCTTCATTGGAGCTTGGCCTCCCTTCTGCGCATGATGATATTGAGAACAAAGGAAATGCTGGCGATCAGCACAAACAGAATCGTTGACTGCGCTGTAGCATAACCCGTCCGGTTGGCATTGAAGGCGGTATTGTAGATTTTCAGCACCATTGTCGTGGAGGCGCCGGCCGGACCGCCGGAGGTCATGGTCCAGGGCAGCTCAAAGGTCTTCATGGCGCTGGCGACACAGAGGATGATACAGGTGACGATGGTTGGAGAAATCAGAGGCAGCTTGATGCGGGTAAGCACCTGCCAGCCGTTGGCGCCGTCGATGCGGGCGGCTTCGGTCAGATCTTCGGATACGCTTTGCAGCGAAGCGATATACTGGCAGCGCCTTTTGATCGACGTGCCCAGGGAGACGTATCAGAACGGCGCGTACTGGGCCACTGCCACGGGGTGGATCGCCTGGTGCCTTCATCGTACAGACCCTGCGGCGGCCGCGCGCGTTCTCCGAGACGTGCTCCATTATTTCCGTCAGGAAGGTTCCTTTGAGTGCGTCAACACGGGTTATCAAAAGCTGGGCAGTTTTGTGGTGAGCGCCACCAACGTGCTGGGCGGCCTGCGCAGAATTCTTGCCGAAGACCCCGGATTTGAAGCGCTGATGGAGGAAGAGGCATGAATACCTTGTTTCGTGAGCAGCGGCTGTGCCGCATCATTGCGGACCTCAGCGCCCTGATCTATTCAGATCTCCAACCGGTTGCCCTCGATGCCGCTCCGGGCTTTTACGCTTCGCCCTCAGAGGCGGATGGCGCGGTCTTTGCTCCCTTTGGCGTTCAGGAAACCTGGGGCGGGAGAAATTCCTATACCTGGTTTCGGGGGCTTACGGCAGCGCCTGTCTGCGGACAGGACGAGCGTCCCGTGCTGCTCGTGGACACCGTGGACGCCGAGGGTGTGGAAACGGCGCGAATGCAATCCTATGTCACGGGGACGGAAAGCCGCTGGGACTTGATGAATCCGCAGTTTATGCTGTTTCTTAACGGCAGTCTCGTCCAAGGCCTGGATGTGCATCACCGCTGTGCATCCCTTCCAACAGGCGCGGCGAAGGTCGATTTGCAGGGGTATGCCGGAATGACGGACCGACGGTTTTCCCTGCATGTATACACCGCCATCTGCCACGAGGATGTTCAGGCTGTCTATTATGACCTTCGCACGGCGCTGGAAGCGGCGCAGACGCTGGAGGCCAGTGACCCGCACCGTCCGGCGATTCTGGCCGCGCTCAATGACGCGGCCAATCTGCTGGACCTGCGCCATCCCTACAGCGCCGCCTTCAGGGAAGGGGTTGCGCAGGCCAGGGCGCAGCTTGCCTCACGCGTATACTGTGGCACCGACAGCCCGGTTGAGGTCGTGGCCGTGGGCCATACCCACATTGACGTCGCCTGGCTGTGGGACCACTGCCAGACAAGGCAGAAAGTGCGCCGCTCCTTTTCCGGGATGCTGCGGCTGTTTGAACGCTATGACGCGTTTACGTTTTTCCAGTCTACTCCGCAGCTGTTCCGATGGCTGGAAAAGGATGATCCGTCCCTGCTTGAGGCCCTGAGCCAACGCATCGCGCAGGGACGCATGGAGGTGGACGGGGGGCTGTGGCTGGAGGCAGACTGCAACATTCCCTCCGGAGAGTCTCTCATGCGCCAGGTGCTCTACGGCAAGCGCTATTTCAAAGAACGTTTCGGCACCGACTGCGAGGTGCTGTGGCTGCCTGACGTCTTTGGATACAGCGCGGCCCTGCCGCAAATTCTGAAGCTGGCCGGTATCAACACCTTTGTCACCACCAAGATCAGCTGGAACATGCTCAACCGCATGCCCTACGATACTTTCCGCTGGCAGGGAATCGACGGCAGCAGCGTTCTGGCCTATTTTATCACCACCACCGAGCCCAAGCAGGAAGATGGAGGATTTGGGACCACCTATAACGGCGTGCTCTGTCCCTCGTCGGTAATGGGCGGCTGGAAGCGTTACGAGCCCAAGGAGATCAATCGCACCATCCTGATGGCTTACGGTTACGGCGACGGCGGCGGCGGTCCGGACGAGGAGATGCTGGAGATGGGGCTGCGCATGCAGCGCGGCATTCCCGGGTTCCCGAAGGTCACGCTGGGCCATGTGCGGCCCTTCTTTGAGAAGCTCGCGCAGCGTCTTCAGGACACGCCCTATTTGCCCGTGTGGAACGGCGAATTGTATCTGGAGCTCCATCAGGGAGCCTATACCTCCTGTGCATGGATCAAAAGGAACAACCGAATCGCCGAGCGGGAGCTGGGCGCAGCCGAATGGCTGCAAACCGCCGCCATGCTCCGCGGCATGGCCTACGACGCGCAGACGCTCTCCCAGGCCTGGGAGACGCTTTTGCTCAATCAGTTCCATGATACGCTGCCCGGCTCCTGTATCGGCAAGGTCTACGAGGATGCCAAAGAGCAGTTTTCCTCCATCTATGCCGCTACGGACTGCCTGATTGCTCAGGCCGAAGACTATCTCTGGGGCAGGGGCACACAGGAGCTGGTGTATAACGATCTTCCGTTTGCCCGTTCGGACACGGTGCTCCTGCCACACGGAAAAGCGGTGGCCGGTCAGCCGTGGCAGACGACGCAGGAGGGAAATCTGTGCCTTGTTTCGGACATTCCCGCGCTGGGCTGGCGCACGATCGAGACGTGCGACGCGCCCGACGCGCCTGCTGAGGCGCGGGCGGACCAGGCGCTTGAGACCAGCTTTGTGCGAATCGAGCTGGACGGCACGGGGGCCTTCACGCGGCTCTACGATAAGCGCTTAAAGCGCGAGCTGCTTCTGCCCGGCGCCCGCGGCAACCGGCTTATGGCTTTCGAGGACCGGCCCGCATCCTGGGACAGCTGGAACATCGATATGTATTACGAGGAACACGCCTATGACGTGGATGGCGATACCACCGTCTCCCCGGTCACCGGCGGCGCGCTGTATGAAAGCGTGACGGTCGTCAAGCGCTTTGGACGCTCGGTGTTTACCCAGGAGATCCGGGCCTGGCACGCCGAGCCGCGCGTGGACTTCATCACCCATGTGGACTGGCGGGAGGATGCCACGGTGCTCAAGACGGCTTTCCCCCTTGCGATCAATACGGATTTCGCCACTTTTGATATCCAGTGTGGCTCGCTGCGCCGCCCGACGCACCGCAACACCTCCTGGGATGCGGCGAAATACGAGGTCTGTGCACAGCGTTGGGCCGACCTGTCCGAAGGCGACTGCGGCGTATCACTGCTCAACGACTGCAAGTATGGCCATGACGCACAGGGGAGCGTGCTGCGCCTGACCCTGCTGAAAGCAGGTATGGCCCCGGATGAGAAAGTGGATCGCGGAGAGCATCGCTTCACCTACGCGCTTTACCTGCACGAGGGTCCCTGCGGCGCACAGACCGACCGTATGGCCGCCCGGTTGAACCATCCGCTGCGTCTGGCCTGCGCTGCAGCCCCGCAGGAAGCATACAGTCTGATGTCCTGCGACAACCCCAATGTGACCATCGACGCGGTCAAACGCAGCGAGGCAGGCGACCATTCGATCATCGTTCACATGCATGAACTGGGGAATACCCATGCGAATGCCAGGCTGCAGCTCGGTTTCCCAGTGGAAAAATGCGCGCTGTGCACGCTGATGGAAGAGGAAACCGCTCCCGCCGCCACGGACGGAAAGTCGGTCAGCCTTTCCTTCCACCCGTTTGAAATCAAGATCCTGCGCCTGTGGCCTGCGCGGGATACGGAGGTAGCACAATGAACACGTCTTACCGAATCGGCGTCGATATCGGCGGAACAAAGGTCAACGCCGGCATTCTTCGTCCGGACGGAAGCATTTTGAAGAAATGCCTGCTCTCATCCGGCGGCGCGGGCAACCCGCGTGCCTTTGTCGATGAAATCTGTTCTTCGCTGCGCGCCATGCTTGACGAATTGAACATTCCCCTCTCGCTTGTGGAGCACATCGGCGTGGGCATTCCGGGCACGGCGGACTCGGCCCGTGGTGTCGTGGAGTACAGCTGCAATCTCTTTGGAAGGAATGTTCCGCTTGGAGACTATTTTGAACACGCGCTTGGCCGTCGGGTCGTTGTGGTTCAGGACAGCTGGGCCGGCGCATTCGCCGAGCACCTTTTCGGAGCCGGCCGCGGCCATGACGACATGATGTGCGTCACCATCGGAACCGGCATCGGCTGCGGCGTAGTGCTGGGCGGCCGCGTGTTCGGCGGAGCCATGCATACCGCCGGCGAGCTGGGACACACCCCCATCATCTGGCAGGGCAGGCCCTGCAGCTGCGGCCGCAGAGGCTGCCTGGAAGCCTACACCAGCGGCAACGCCATCTGGTCGCAGGCCATCGAGCGCTTTCCCGAAAAGCTCCGGGGACTGCCCCAGCGTGCGCAGACCATTTTTGATCTCGTGTATGCCGGCGATGCAGACGCGCGGCGGCTTGTGGAAGAGTGCGTGGATAAACTCGCCTACGGCATCGCGCTGGGCATGAACCTGCTTGCCGTGGATACGGTCATCATCTCCGGCGGGGTCAGCGTTCACCATGATCTTATCGTTGATCCGCTCAAGGAGAAAATTCTCGGCTACGGTTATCCCGCCTGGACCGAAACGCGAACCATTCAGATCATGCCTGCCGAATTGGGAGCCGATGCGCCCATGGTTGGCGCTGCGTTCCTGACCCCCGATCAGGTTGACATCCCGGATGAAGAAAGGACGGTGCCCCATGCTGCTGTTTACTGAGCCGGTTCCCCGCCCCGCGCTGTGGGGCGGCACGCTCCTGCGGGACTATTTCCATTACCCCCAGTTTCCTGACGGCATCGGGCAGAGCTGGTCTTTCAGCGCCCAGGAGGGCGAAGGGCTGAGCAACCGTATCTCCGGCATGGAAGGGATGACGCTTTTGAATCTGTGGGAGAAGCGTCCCGAACTCTTCTGCAGCCGTCACAAGCGTTTTCCTGTCATCATTTCCCTCGTCGCACCCGAGGACGATCTCAGCCTCCAGATCCACCCCAACGCCCGGATATCCGCCCGGCTGGGGTATCCCACGGGGAAAAACGAAGCGTGGTACTTTCTGGAAACCACGTGCAACGCCCAGATCGTCTATGGCCAAAATGCGCATGATGAAGCTCAGCTGCGCGAGATGATTGCCGCCGACCGATGGGATGAAATTATGCAGTACCTGCCCGTGCAGAAAGGGGACTTCGTCTATTTGCCTGCCGGTGTGGTTCACGCGCTGAAAAAGGGAAGCATCGTTTACGAAATTCAGCAGGCAACGGATATCACCTATCGCTTTTTTGATTATCACCGAGTAGACGCCCAGGGTCACGAACGTCCTTTGCAGCTTGAAGAGGCTATCGGCTGCGTGGACTATACCCTCACCCAGTCCGGCGCGAAACGTCCGGGAATCACCCACACGTTCCCCCATGCCTCCGTAACCACCTTTGTGGCAAATGACAGCTTCTGTGTTCGCCGCTACGAGGTGTTTGGAACCGAAACCTTCCATTTTGCCGGCTACCAGCTTATGACCTGCGTCGCGGGCAAAGGTACGGCAGACGGTCAGGCTCTTTCCGTGGGAAAAAGCGTGCTGATTACCGCCGGTTCGGAGACGACGTTCACGGGTCAAATGACCCTCATGTGTACCTGTGAGCAGTAGGCAAAGTGCCTGTGCCGCCCTTAACCAACTCAGAAAAGGGGAAATCCGATTTGAATATCATTTCTGCTTCCGTCATGTGCATTGACATGCTGAACTTTCGCGATCAGCTGAGGGCGCTGGATGATGCGGGAATAGACCTGTATCATATCGACGTAATGGACGGGCATTTTGTACCTAACTATGCGCTGAGTCCCTGCACGATGCGTGATATCGCCAAAGTTTCTTCAACTGCCATGGACGTGCATCTCATGGTGGATAATCCGGACAGCTACATATCCGCCTTTGCCGATGCCGGTGCTTCCATTATTACCCCGCACCTGGAAACCCTGACTCATCCGATTCGAACGCTGAAACTGATCCGTTCCCTGGGCAAGAAGGCGGGAATCGCCATAAATCCCGCCACGGACATTGCGCCGCTCGCCTATATGACGGATTTTGTGGACCTGGTTTGCGTAATGACGGTCGATCCAGGTTTTGCCGGTCAGCAGATGATTCCTTCCGCCATTGACAAGATCGCAAAAGTCCGTTCGCTTTTCAGCCAGGCAGGCAGAAAGGTGGACATCATGGTGGATGGGCACGTGGAAACGGAAACGGCGCCCAAAATGGTGGCTGCCGGCGCAAACGTGCTGGTGATGGGCTCCTCAGGGCTGTTTCATCATAAGCCCAGGGACTATAAGAGGACCATCGATTTCTTTAAAAATCTGTAGGCCTTCCTCTGGAGGAACGAAACGGGAGAGCCGGGCATGAAGCGGGTCCTGGCTGACCTCCTTCCCTGGGCCTCTTCCGAGGCGGCAACACGAGCCGGGTGCCATGGGCATCCTCCCGCCCCATATACACGGGCGCGCCGGTGGACTCTTTCAGGGCCGCCACCGTGCCCACATGGTCGTGATGGCCGTGGGTCAGCAAAATGGCAGCCAATTTGGCGCCGTGTTTTTCAAGGCCCAGCAGATATTCCTGCACCGGGGCCGCCGGGTCCACGGCAACGGCGGTGCCGGCGTCATCCACGGCCAGGAAGGTGTTGGTGAACAGCGGCGCGGGGCCGACGATGTGATAGATTTGCATAATTCCCTCCACAATTCCAGCATTCCCGCCGCGCGGTGCGCCCTCAGGGCAGCAGCAGCGCAGACGGGGCTTCATAAACGGAAAATGTCTGGTTCTCGTACAGCGGCGCGCCGCAAGGGACGGCCGCCGCCTGTT
>ERZ773260.4467-NODE-4467-length-11646-cov-29.114917_pt1 | contig 11646 bp, 8 predicted proteins | sample MGYA00511387_ERZ773260 | MGnify/ENA primary metagenome ERZ773260 (study PRJEB29015, sample SAMEA2737745) | human gut metagenome | biome: human gut; feature: human-associated habitat; material: faeces | place: China | collected 2012 ... | reverse complement strand
AACCGCCGTACACGGTTTTGCAGACCGCTGACTAAGCCACTCATCCAAGGAACCAATCTTTCTCGTTTGCGGTTGCAAAGGTAGTCATTTTTTTGAAACTACCAACTATCAACAGCATTTTTTCTTTATTTCTTTTTTACCGTCACTGCATTCCAAGCGTTTCTTTTCGTACAATTGCTTTAATTCACAGCCTGTTGCACAATTCTCGCAAGGATTACGTTTTTCTTTTACTTTCATGAAAAAAGCATAAACACGCTGTCCGATACGGACGATACACAACAATAAAATGAGAGCTACCGCCCAATTTTGCCAATTACTCATCCAAACAGCCCCCCTATCTGATAAATTGCAAAGGACACCACCCATGCAAGGACAGTAGTGTACACCGCTGCAAACAAAGCCCATTTCCAACTGCCCGATTCTCCTTTAATGGCCGCTAAGGTGGCGATGCACGGGAAATATATCAATACAAACACCATATAGCCAAAAGCCACCAACGGAGTAATCGGAATCCGTTCGCCCAAGCTCACCGCATCGGCTTCGGCATCATCTGCATACAGAACTCCCAGCGTACTTACCACCAGTTCCTTGGCCCCTACACCGGAAAGGATACCGACACCCAGTTTCCAATCAAAGCCTAACGGCGCTATCACCGGTTCAACAGCCTTGCCTATTCTGCCGATATACGAGTTTTCCTGCTGCTCGGCCACATCCTGATATGCATCGTGGTCCGGATAATACCCCAACGCCCATATCACAATGGAAGCCACCATGATGATACCTCCCATTTTGCGCAGATATTGCGCGCCTTTCTCCCAAGTATGGCGAAAAATGGACTTCGACGTCGGTATGCGGTAAGGGGGAAGCTCCATAACAAACGGCGTGTCATCTCCCTTTACCAGAAAGCGACAGAAAAGCCGTGCCATAACCACAGCCAGTAAAATGCCGATAGCATAGATTATCAGCAATACCAAACTGGCATTGTTCGGGAAAAACGCCCCCACCAACAGCAAATAAATAGGCAAACGTGCACTGCACGACATCAGCGGATTGATAAGCATGGTCACCAGTCGGCTCTTCCGGTTTTCAATAGTACGCGAGGCCATAATAGCCGGTACATTGCAACCGAATCCCATAATCAGAGGGATAAAAGACTTGCCGTGCAGTCCCATCTTATGCATTATCTTATCCATGATAAAGGCGGCACGCGCCATATATCCGGAATCCTCCATCAAAGATATGAAGAAATATAGAATCAAGATATTGGGCAAAAAGACAATCACCCCGCCTACACCGCCGATAATGCCGTCCACCAACAAATCCTTCAGCGGTCCTTCAGACATATTGTCACGCACCAGACTGCCCAACGCACCTACCAGCCATTCAATGCCCTGCATGGGATAATCTCCCAAGATGAATGTTCCTTCAAACATCAGATACAGGAACAGAAAAAAGATGGGATACCCCCATACGCGATGCGTCACAATGGAATCTATCACACGCGTTGTACGTGCCGTATCCTCTTGCTTGTCCACATAGGTTTCGCGAAGCGCGCCGGCGATAAAACCGTATTTGGCATCTGTAATGGCCTGCTCGCTATCTTCGTTTATTGCATTGCGCAGGCGTTGTACTTCACGGTTACGGACTTCAATAATATCCTTCCCATTGGGAAACTCCTGTACGGTCTTCTCCAAATCCTCGTCATTCTCCAGCAACTTAATAGCAAGAAAGCGCGTGGAGTATTTATACCGTATATTCTCGTTGACACTGATTATGCGTTTCACCTCTTCAATGCTCCGCTCCAATTCCGGCCCGTGATTGATATGGATGTGGCGGTAAAAGCCTGCCGGATGCTCCTTCTCCTCCTTATGAGTGCCAAAATCGTGGTCGGGTACATACTCCTTGTGCCAATTGCGCAAATCATTCAGGATTTCGGCACGTATCTTACCTTTTTTATCCAGAAAATCACCACCCTCGTAAATGCCGATGATAATATGGAAAAGCTGTTCTATGCCTTTTCCGGTGCGACTGATGGTAGGCAGCATCGGCACGCCGAACAACTGACCGAGCTTTACGTAATCCAACGTGTTCCCGCTTGCTTCCAGTTCGTCGTACATGTTAAGCGCAATAACCATGCGCACGTTCATGTCAATTAACTGGGTGGTGAGATACAGGTTCCGTTCCAGATTGGAAGAGTCTACCACATTAATAATGATATCCGGAGTTTCGTTGATGATGTGATGGCGCACATAAATCTCTTCGGGAGAATAGGCAGAAAGCGAATAAGTGCCAGGCAAGTCGACGATGCGGAAATGATATCCCTGAAAGTCAAAATACCCCTCTTTAGCATCTACGGTGACACCGCTGTAATTACCCACATGCTCGTGCGAACCCGAGGCGATGTTGAAAAGGGATGTCTTACCGCAATTGGGATTACCCACCAAAGCGACATTGATGGTGCGGCGTTTTCCCAAAGCGATACGTTTCAGTTCCTCTTCGTCCAAACGCATATCTTCGCTCCATCCCTCGTGATAGTCGAGCTGCACGGACTCCCGACACATTTCCTTTTCACCGACAATCTCAATCATCTCAGCTTCCTGACGCCGTAAAGAGATTTCATATCCCATCACCTTATACTTGATGGGGTCTTTCAGAGGGGCGTTCAGCAACACCTCAACGGTTTTCCCCTTGATAAATCCCATTTCCACGATTCGCTTACGGAAACCTCCGTGTCCCAGCACTTTAACGATTACTCCCTTCTCACCGGTTTTCAATTCGGACAAACGCATAGTCTTCTGCCTTTTTTATTTTTGCCGCAAAGATAAAGGATAAGTCCGTATAGCGCAAATAATTTAGAATGTTTTTAAATAAGAGGTATCAAAGAGAGCCGATTCTGCATTGTAAGCAAGCTGACAACGGTCTGCCAAAGCAACCTTTCGGCACGGAAGTAACAAAATCCGGGAAGAAACATGTATATTTGCCGCTATGGAAAAGGAAAAAGTAGCACAATATATCAACCGGAAACAGCTTTTGCAACCGACAGACAAGGTACTTGTCGCCCTAAGCGGCGGTGCGGATTCCGTCGCTTTATTACGACTGTTGCAAGCGTCGGGCTACGACTGCGAAGCTGCGCACTGTAATTTTCACCTGCGAGGTGCAGAATCCGACAGAGATGAGGCATTTGTCCGCCAACTGTGCGTAAAACAACAAGTACCGCTACACACCGTCCACTTCGACACCGCACGCACTGCCGAAGAACGGCATATCTCCATTGAAATGGCCGCACGTGAACTACGTTACGGATGGTTTGAGGAAATACGGCAGAAAATCAATGCCGACGCCATTGCCGTGGCCCATCACCAGGACGACAGCGTGGAAACCCTCCTGCTGAACCTGATACGTGGTACGGGCATCAACGGGTTACGGGGAATACGCCCAAAAAACGGGCACATCGTACGTCCGCTGCTTTGCCTGGAACGAAAAGAAATCATCAGTTATCTGAACCGCATAGGGCAGGATTACGTAACGGACAGCACCAATCTGCAGGATGAATACACTCGTAACAAAATACGCTTGAACCTGTTGCCCATGATGCAGGAAATCAACCCATCCGTCAAAGAAAGCATTCTCAATACCGCCGAGCATCTGGATGGCGCATCCGCCATATATAAACAAGGGATAGACGAAGGCATAAAACGCGTGCGGACAGCAGAGGGCATCTGCATCAAGAGACTGATGCAGGAACCGGCCCCCGCAACATTACTGTTTGAAATTCTATACCCGCTCGGCTTTAACACTGCCCAAATCAGAGACATACACCGTTCGCTGGAAGGACAGCCGGGAAAAATCTTCATTTCGGAACATTGGTGCATCGTGAAAGACCGCGAATATCTGCTGATTGAAGCACACCGACACCCCATACAACCCGCACTGGCAATGGAAGAACATGTCTTTACCCCGGACTTTGTCATTCCCCGCGACAAGAACACTGCCTGCTTTGATGCGGACAAACTGACACATCCTCTCCTTCTGCGCCCCTGGCGACAAGGGGACTCTTTTATTCCATTCGGCATGAAAGGCCGGAAAAAAGTAAGCGACTATATGACCGACCGGAAGTTCTCCCTTTTGCGCAAAGAGCAGCAATGGGTATTATGTTGCGGCGAAGAGATTATCTGGCTGATAGGTGAAAGAACGGACAACCGTTTCCGCATCGGTGCCTCTACAAAACGGGTACTCACAGTCCGGCTTCTTCCCGCCGGGGACAGTCCTGTCACACCCTGAGCCCCAAGCGGTATAACTCTGCATCCGAAGAGTACCCCATTATCCATTTCATCTTTAGGTTAGAAATACAGAACTTTAACCTAAAAACGGATCTCTCCAGCCTAAAGACACCCATCTTCAGACCGGAGATAAAGTTCTTCTCCTATATTTACCGGCTTCTTACCTGAAGAGAACATCTCTCCTCTCCGACAAGAATCCTTCTCCTTAAGAACCTGCTTAAATCTTCTTCAGCACTCCTTGTTTGAAGATATTTTTCTATTTTTATTCGTCACATACCCCGTTATGCTTCTTATAAAAACAAACCGAATAGAGTTTCAAAAGAAGCTGAAAATACTCTTTGAACTCAATTTATGCCCGAAGGCAGATATGTCAGAATCTACTTACAAGATAATCCTATTTTCCTTCTGCTTCTTAAAGCAATCGGCAAGCAAGGCGGCAAACGGCGTATCAAAAGTACGGGCCTTTTGCGGACACCCTTTTACACAAGCACAGCAGCGAATACACTTTTCCACATCGGTACTACATTCATCGCCCTTCGCGATAGCGCCTGCCGGACAATGCTTCACGCAGTATCCGCAATGGTTGCAAAGTTCTGTGTCGACAGCCGGAATGCGCGGCATAGGAACTCCGCTTTTGCGTAGTTTCACCACCTTCCGCAAGAAACGGAATAACGGAAAAAACGCCTGACGGGGACGTTGAATACGGTTGACGTCAACGGCATAGAGCTTATCCATGTCGGCTGCCGCTTCGATTTTAGTCCGTATCTTAGCGCCGAAAGTTTCTGCAAACTGCAAGTCATCTGCATCCGGCCGCCCTGCAGCTATGGGATTTTGCTGCGTACTGTACGAGTGCTCGCCTACAAACGTAGCACCGGCAATCACTTTAAATCCTCTGTCCGATGCAAATGCGTCCAACTCCACCAATGCTTTTTCATAGGCACGGTTACCATACACAGCAACCAGCACCGCCGGAGCACTGGAAGCATGAACGTCTTTCATCCGCTCCAATGCCAGGGGTGCCACCTTCCCGCCATAGACGGGGACGGTTATCACCGTCAATGTGCTTTCAGGAATTTCCAATTTGCCGGCCGGGTGGAAAGTAAGGTCTGTCCGGGCAACATCGGAAATGCCCGTACCGCGAACAATCGCCTCGCCCACTTGTTTAGAGGTATGGGTAGGCGAAAAAGTAATCAAACGAACTGCATATATATTCATAAATCTGTTTCTTATATAATAATGAAACAAAGATAGACTTTTAAAATTAAAAAAAAGACGATTTATTTATGAAACCAAAAATTATTATTACCTTTGTGCCGTTGAAACATTCTGCAACTCCTTGCTGAGGTGAGGATTGTTAGTCAGATTTCCGGTTCAATAACAAATATCCCTATTAAATCATAATTTACAAAAGGTAGACTTACCGATATAAGTAAAAACCATTCACACATATACTATATGTATAATATCATTCAATTAAACGACAAAAATTTGTCGGAACTGCAAGCTATTGCCCAAGAATTGGGTATCAAAAAAACAGACTCTCTCAAAAAAGAAGAACTCGTTTACAAGATACTTGACGAACAAGCCATTGCTGGAGCAACCAAGAAAGTAGCAGCCGACAAATTAAAAGAAGAACGTAAAGGGGACAAGCAAAAACGTTCTCGCGTAACGGTCAAGAAAGAAGCAGCGGACAAGGTATTCACAGCCAATAAGAACGGTGAACTCACAAAAGGGAAAACCGAAGAAGCACCTGCCGTACAAGCTTCCGTACAAGCAGCAGAGGCGGCTAAAGAACCGGCCGTAGCCGCAACTCCCGCAGCAGAGACTGAAGTTCCCAAACGCAAACCGGGACGTCCTCGCAAAGTAAAACAAGAAGCGGCTCCCGTAGCGGAAACACCTAAAACCGTTCCGGCAGAAACTAAAGTAGAAACTACAGAGCCGAAAAAAGCAGAACCCAAGAAAATTGTTGCAGCCCCCCAGCCTACACCGGATGAAAGTCCTGTCTTGCCGGAAGCAGAGGATGACTTTATCCCCATCGAGGAATTGCCAACCGAAAAAATAGAACTGCCGTCAGAGCTCATCGGCAAATTCGAAGCCACCAAAGCAGAAACTCCCGTTCCTGCAACAGAGCAACCGCAACAGCGCTCCCGTCTTCGTCTCCGCGATAACAATACGCCATACAACAACAATCGTAACAATAACAACCAGCGTCCTGCACAACAGCAGCAACGTCCTGCACAACAACAGAACAACAACGAGAATTATGTTGCTCCCGAACGCAAGCCGGCAATAGAACGCGAAAAGGCGTACGAATTCGACGATATACTCACAGGAACCGGCGTATTGGAAATCATGCAGGACGGTTATGGATTCCTGCGCTCATCCGATTATAACTACCTTTCTTCTCCCGATGATATTTACGTTTCACAATCACAAATCAAGCTGTTCGGTCTGAAGACCGGTGATGTAGTGGAAGGTGTTATCCGTCCACCCAAGGAAGGAGAGAAATATTTCCCGCTGGTAAAAGTATCCAAGATTAACGGACGTGACCCGGCTTTTGTACGCGACCGTGTACCGTTCGAACATCTCACCCCGCTCTTCCCGGACGAGAAATTCAAACTTTGCAAAGGCGGATATTCCGACTCCCTGTCTGCCCGCGTAGTAGACCTCTTTGCGCCCATTGGTAAAGGCCAGCGCGCACTAATCGTAGCACAGCCCAAAACGGGTAAGACTATTCTGATGAAGGACATTGCCAACGCCATTGCAGCCAACCACCCGGAAGTGTACATGATTATGCTATTGATTGATGAACGTCCGGAAGAAGTTACCGACATGGCCCGTACCGTAAATGCAGAGGTTATTGCCTCTACTTTCGACGAACCGGCAGAACGTCACGTGAAAATAGCAGGCATTGTTTTGGAGAAGGCCAAAAGAATGGTAGAATGCGGACATGACGTTGTTATCTTCCTTGACTCCATAACACGTTTGGCACGTGCCTACAATACTGTTTCCCCGGCTTCGGGTAAAGTATTGTCCGGAGGTGTGGACGCCAACGCACTGCACAAGCCGAAACGCTTCTTCGGTGCTGCCCGCAACATTGAAGGCGGTGGTTCGCTGACCATCCTTGCTACGGCGCTTATAGATACCGGTTCCAAAATGGACGAAGTGATCTTTGAAGAGTTCAAAGGTACTGGTAATATGGAACTGCAACTCGACCGCAACCTGTCCAACAAGCGCATCTTCCCGGCTGTCAATATCGTTGCTTCCAGCACTCGTCGCGATGACTTGCTGCAAGACAAGCAAACGCTGGATCGCATGTGGATTCTCCGCAAGTATCTTGCCGATATGAACCCGATAGAGGCAATGGACTTCGTAAAAGACCGTTTGGAAAAAACCAAAGACAACGATGAATTCCTGATGAGCATGAACGGTTAAATGCCTACACGGAAAAGAACCAACTAAGATATAAAAGCAAATATTTGAAAAAGAGCGGAATAGCCATAAGTTATTCCGCTCTTTTTCAATGTTATTATATAATAAAAAGCAAAAGCATGGAGAATAAACATGATTTCAGTCTTCCCGTCAGTTGGAACGGAATATTTTATGCTTCAAGGCAATCTGCCGCAAAACCGTAATAATATTCTGTCCTTAAAAGAAGGCAGTTACAGGTATTTTTTGTACTTTTGCGCCTCAATAAGAGTAATTTGTAATTTAGTAATTGTAATTAGATACTATGTTCGATAATTTAAGCGAGAGACTTGAGAGGTCGTTTAAAATTTTGAAGGGTGAAGGTAAAATCACCGAAATTAATGTAGCGGAAACGTTGAAAGACGTGCGTAAAGCACTTTTGGATGCTGACGTAAACTATAAGGTTGCCAAGAGTTTTACTGATACCGTTAAGGAAAAAGCTTTAGGACAAAACGTGCTGACAGCTGTAAAACCCAGCCAGTTAATGGTAAAAATCGTACACGATGAGTTAACACAACTCATGGGTGGCGAAACTGCGGAAATCAATATTGATTCCAAACCGGCTGTTATTTTGATGTCCGGTCTGCAAGGTTCCGGTAAGACTACTTTCTCCGGAAAGTTGGCACGCATGCTGAAAACCAAAAAGAACCGGAAGCCCTTATTGGTGGCTTGCGACGTTTACCGCCCCGCCGCTATCGAACAGTTGCGCGTACTGGCAGAGCAGATCGAAGTGCCCATGTATTCCGAACCTGATAGCAAAGACCCGGTGAGCATAGCCCAAAATGCCATACAGGAAGCTAAAACCAAAGGATATGACCTCGTAATCGTCGATACAGCCGGTCGTCTGGCCGTAGACGAAGAGATGATGAACGAAATCGCCGCCATCAAATCCGCCATCAATCCGAATGAAATCTTGTTCGTAGTGGATTCCATGACCGGACAGGATGCCGTAAATACAGCCAAAGAATTCAACGAACGTTTGGACTTCAATGGCGTGGTATTGACCAAGTTGGACGGTGACACTCGCGGTGGTGCCGCCCTTTCTATCCGTACTGTAGTCAACAAGCCTATCAAGTTTGTAGGAACCGGCGAAAAACTGGACGCTATCGACCAATTCCACCCTGCCCGTATGGCAGACCGTATTCTGGGTATGGGCGACATCGTGTCATTGGTAGAGCGTGCACAAGAACAATATGATGAAGAAGAAGCCAAACGTCTGCAAAAGAAAATTGCGAAGAACCAGTTTGACTTTAACGACTTCCTGAGCCAGATTGCACAAATCAAGAAAATGGGTAACTTGAAAGAACTCGCTTCCATGATACCGGGGGTAGGCAAAGCTATCAAGGATATCGATATTGACGATAATGCTTTCAAAAGCATCGAAGCGATTATCTACTCCATGACTCCGGAAGAACGCAGCAACCCGGCCATCCTAAACGGCTCACGCCGCCAGCGTATCGCCAAAGGCAGCGGCACGAACATTCAGGAAGTAAACCGTTTGCTGAAACAGTTCGACCAGACCCGTAAAATGATGAAAATGGTGACCGGCAGCAAAATGGGCAAGATGATGCCGAAACTGAAACGATAAGAAAGAAAAATATCCTGCATATAAATCCCGCTAATTTCATAGTTCGAATGAAGTCAGCGGGATTTTTGCTTTATTCGGTTATTTGACCTATTTTTGCGAATAATGCCATGTAAATAATAACCAATACAATAATATTGAATATGACACTAATTGACGGAAAAGCAATTTCCGAACAGGTAAAACAGGAAATTGCAACAGAAGTAGCTGAGATAGTGGAGCGCGGCGGAAAACGTCCGCATTTGGCAGCTATCCTTGTAGGACACGACGGTGGCAGCGAAACCTATGTAGCAGCCAAAGTAAAAGCTTGTGAAGCATGCGGATTCAAGTCCTCGCTCATTCGTTATGAGACAGATGTTACGGAAGAAGAGCTGCTGGCGAAAGTGCGCGAACTGAATGAGAATGCAGATGTAGACGGTTTTATCGTCCAGCTGCCTTTGCCAAAACATATATCGGAACAAAAAGTGATTGAAACAATCGACTACCGCAAGGATGTGGATGGCTTCCATCCTATCAATGTAGGACGTATGTCCATAGGATTGCCTTGTTACGTTTCCGCAACTCCTAACGGAATTCTCGAATTGCTGAAAAGATACAAAATAGAAACTTCCGGAAAGAAATGCGTTGTACTGGGGCGCAGCAATATCGTAGGCAAGCCCATGGCTGCCCTAATGATGCAAAAGGCTTATCCCGGTGACGCCACAGTAACCGTTTGCCACAGCCGCAGTAAAGACCTGGTAAAAGAGTGCCAAGAAGCCGATATTATCATCGCAGCTATGGGACAACCTAACTTTGTAAAAGCGGAAATGGTGAAAGAAGGCGCAGTTGTCATTGACGTAGGTACTACCCGTGTACCGGACGCAACCAGAAAATCCGGTTTCAAGCTGACCGGTGATGTCAAGTTCGATGAAGTAGCTCCCAAATGTTCATTCATCACTCCCGTACCTGGTGGTGTAGGTCCCATGACCATTGTCTCTTTAATGAAGAATACATTGTTGGCAGGCAAGAAAGCTATTTATCAATAATAAGGATGATGAAAGCGCTCATCTCCCTTATCTTTCTACTATATAGCGTAACCCTTTCCTCACAGGAAAGGATTACGCTATTATTTGTAGGAGACTTAATGCAACACCGGGCGCAAATAGATGCCGCCCGCACTTCCGACGGGAAATATGATTATTCTCCTTGTTTCTCCCTTATAAAGGAAGAAATCTCCCGTGCCGATATTGCAATAGGTAATCTTGAAGTGACTCTCGGTGGAAAACCTTATCAAGGCTATCCTACTTTCAGTGCACCCGACGAATATCTGCAAGCTATCAAAGATGCCGGATTCGACGTTCTTCTCACAGCAAACAATCATTGCCTGGATCGCGGCAAGGCAGGATTGGAACGAACCATCACACAAATCGAATCATTTTCCATACCCTATGCAGGTACTTACCGGAATGCTATAGAACGTAAACAACTCTATCCTCTCTTCATCCGGAAAAAAGGTTTCTGCATAGCCATACTCAACTACACTTACGGCACTAATGGAATCAAGGTATCTGCACCCAACATCGTCAATTACATTGACAAAAAAACAATTCTAAAAGACATACATAGCGCCCAAGCCGTACGCCCGGATGCTATTATAGCCTGTATGCATTGGGGAGAAGAATATCAATCACTCCCGAACCGTGAGCAATGCGAGCTTGCCGACTGGTTGCTGAAACAGGGGGTGACCCATATTATCGGTTCGCATCCGCACGTAATCCAGCCTATGGAATTACGCACGAACGGCAATCAACAGCATGCCATCGTCTATTCTTTAGGAAACTTCATCTCCAATATGAGCGCTGCAAATACAGACGGTGGACTCATCTTTACGCTGCAACTTGAAAAATATCCTCTCCCTAAGCCCATCCGTCCATTACAAAACCATTCAAGTCATTCACCGTCGCCCGAATCTTTTGCCTCTTCTTTTCCATTCGCCCGTGTCGTCCGATGCGGATACACTTTAGTATGGACCGGCCGCCCCACTCTCACCGGAGAAAAAAATTACATTTTATATCCTTCTTACTCACCACATAGCCATTTGCCGCAATCAGCCCGTAACCGTCTGAATATCTTCATTAAAAACACTCGAAAGTTCCTGGTACAGCATAATACAGAAATTTATGAAAATAATAAATAGCTATTTTTTTGGAAAAAAAACGCCAAAACATTTGTAATATCAAAGATTATCCATATCTTTGCACCGCATTTAAGAAATGCAACAACATGGTGACTGTAGTTCAGTTGGTTAGAGCGTCAGATTGTGGTTCTGAATGT
>ERZ773260.4455-NODE-4455-length-11687-cov-3.085196_pt1 | contig 11687 bp, 10 predicted proteins | sample MGYA00511387_ERZ773260 | MGnify/ENA primary metagenome ERZ773260 (study PRJEB29015, sample SAMEA2737745) | human gut metagenome | biome: human gut; feature: human-associated habitat; material: faeces | place: China | collected 2012 ... | reverse complement strand
TGATCATCAATCCAAATAGCGACCAGGAAACGGCAGATGTGTTATCCAAAACGGCACAGTCGTTTTTGGAGGACCGGGGAGAGTTCGACGTGGTGTCCATGAGAACAGCCCCCAAATTGGTGGTCACCTATGAGGACCAGGCGGCCTCTGCCATGGAACTGATCGCCACGGTACGGGCGGGGAGAGAGCGATATGATGCCTTTATCCTGGCCTGCCATGCCGACCCAAATCTGGACCTGGTACGGGAAGTAGCCGGTGGCAAGCCCGTCTTTGGCATTGCCGAAGCATCGATGAGGATGGCGGCTATGCTGCATGGCGGATATGCGGTGATTACTCCGTCTGAGAAGATCATTCCCAAAAAATTCGCCCTCGCCCGAAAATACCACTGTGAAGAAGAACTGAGGACTGTGGTGGTCAGCGGAGGGAACGAGAAGGAGCACCTGCTGGATGCAGGGAGAAAAGCTCTGCAGGTCCCAGGAGTTAACGCCATCGTGCTGGGCTGTGCCAATTATAGCGGCCTGGACAGCGCCCTGGAGCAAGAGCTGAATGTACCAGTTTTTGACGGTCTGATATGGGCCCTGATCCTTGCGGATGGAGCGGTTCATAACAAGGAGTATCAGAGAAAGACTCTGGGATAGGCCGAGTGGGGCAGCTCGTTTGGAGAGGAGGGCATAGAGTTCAAAGGAATGAGCACCCCGGTTTGCTTGAGAAAGGAGGACATAAGATAACGCAAAAGCCCATTTCCCGGTATTTTAGCCTGTAATCAGTATCAAACAGAAAGGATGAAGAAACATGGGAGTTTCTGGAAGCTGCATATTCCTCTGGGCTGTTTATCTCTTTTTTGGGATTTTCCCCTTGGTCTATGTTTCCATAAAGGATAAGAAAGGGGGTAAGAAGGGATGAATAACAACACGATTTACTTAGCGGTCACAGTTGCGTTCATGATTGGCTTGGCCATCATTGGTATCATGATCTCCAGGGGCGTAAAAAGCTCCGAGGACTGGATGGTAGCTGGTAAGTCCCTTGGTAAGATCCCCATGGCCGGCACTTATTTCGCCACCATTGTTTCGGCCACCTCCATTATGTCCTATATGGGCTATTATTACTTGAATGGCTGGCCCGGCTGGTGGAATGCCGCCGGAACCCTGATGACCTCCTTCCTGGCCTGTATTTACTTTGCCAGAAAGGTCCGTCAGAGTGAATGCAATACTCTGCCTGAGTTTATTGAGAAGCGGTACAGCCGGGCCTTTTCTATTCCGGCCTCCCTGCTGGTCGTGCTGTGTTGTACTGCCCTGTTGGCCAATCAGGTCACTGGCGCTGTCATCCTGCTCCAGTCCTTTGTTGATTGGAGCACCATTACCTGCTGCGTTATTCTGCTGCTGGTCTTTATCGTCTTTACCTGTATCGGCGGTATGAAGGCTGTGGCTTGGACGGATACGGTCTGCGCGCTGGTCATCATCGTGGGCGTGTGGATCATCGCGGGAGAATTCCTGTTCCGTGTGGGCGGCTTTACCGCCATGAACGAGGGCATTGCTGCCGTTGACCCGGAGTTTGTCCAGGGCTTCAGTGTCTCTATCCCGCCCATGACCGCCCTGTCTTGGGTCATTACCTGGGGTATCTGCAACTTTGGCGCTCCCCAGTTCGTGGCCCGCTTCATGTCGGCTGAGTCTCCTGAGGTTGCCTCTAAGTCCCAGGGCATCACCGGCATCGGCCTGCTGCTGTTCTATGTGCCTCTGGCTATCATCGGTCTGTGCGGCATCCTGATCCATCCCGGCATTGAGAAGCAGGACGCGGTGTTCACCACCCTGATTATGTCCGAGGTCACTCCTCTGATGGGCGCTGTGATGTTGGCTGCTGTGGTCGCCGCCATCATTTCTACCGCTGACTCTCTGTTGCTGCTAGTAGCTACCACCTTTACCCACGACTTCTACTGCAAGGTTAAGAGCAACGTGACGGATAAGGAGGAGCTGCTGGTGTCCCGTGTGTCCACCATCGTGTTCGGTGTGGGCAGCGTGGTATTGACCTTCTTCATCAATGATACCATCCAGACCTTCCAGGCGAAGGCCGTTACCCTGATGGGTTCCGCCCTGGCAGTCACCACTATGGTGGGCGTCGCCTATAAGAAGGCGAACAAGATCAGCGCCATGATCGCCGCGGTTTGTGGCTTTGTCACCGCGGTTATCTGGTACGCGCTGAACCAGCCCTTTGGCATCATGCCCGCTCTGCCGGCTTGCGCCGTCTGCTTCGTGGTCATCATGGTCGCCTCCTGGATTACGCCTGCCAGCGCAAATGATACAGCCGACAAGGAAGTGATGGAGAACCTGTTTGGCAAACAGTAATTTTTGAAATCAGACACCGGGATATCTCCAGAGATATCCCGGTGCTGAGAGAAACCATCTTAGGGGAACTGGACCTGGGATGGAGGATATATGTTAGACGAGGTGACAGTGATCATGAGTCGGTTAAACGATATGCTCCAGGAGATTGGGGGGATCGGCCGGAATGAGGACGGTTCTATCACGAGGCTTGGCGCGTCAGAGGGGTATTTCCAGGCCCTGGAGCAGGTCAAAATGAGGATGGAGGCCCTGGGGATGAAAGCGGAGCAGGATCCGGTTGGAAATCTGCATGGCATCCTCCCTGGCACTGACCCGGAGGCCAAGTCCATTGTACTCGGATCTCATCTGGATACGGTGATCAAGGGCGGCGTCTTTGACGGTATGCTGGGCGTTACTGGCGCGCTGGAGGTGGTTTACCGCTTGAAGGAGCAGGGCCGGGCATTGAAGCATCCGCTGGAGATCTGGGGCTTTAACCTGGAGGAATCCAGCCCTCTGGGGGGCACTTTTGGAAGCCGCTGTGTGGCTGGTATGGTGGATGCGGAGGCTCCCGGCTATGCTGAACGGCTGGCCAAGTATGGAATGAAACCGGAAAATGTCCGAGCTGCCAAAAAGGACTTGGATAAATATGGGTGTTATTTGGAGTACCACATTGAGCAGGGCGACAAGCTGGACAGCGCCGGGCTGGATATTGGCGTCGTGAGCGGGATCGTCAGCGTTGTCCGCTATGAGGTGACCGCCCACGGGATCAGTAACCATGCCGGCACGACGATGATGCCCAGCCGCAAGGATGCGCTGGTAGGGATGTCCAAGCTCATTGTGGGGGCCGATGCCCGCGCCAGAGAGCTGGATGATACCCTGGTGTTCACCGTAGGAAAGCTCTCTGTTGCCCCAGGGCAGGAGAATGTTATTCCAAACGAGGTAGTCGCAACCTTTGAGATGCGGCACATGGACAAGGCGGTCACAGATCAGTTCTATGCAGATATCCAGGCGATGGCCAAGGAGATATCCAACTGTGAGTTTACTTTTGTGAACACTGTGGCAAAGTACTCCACTCCCTGTGACCCGGCCCTGATTGATACGATCGACCATGTTTGTACCCGCTTGAATATCAGCCATATCATCATGCCCAGCGGCGCCGGCCATGACGCAAATCCCATGGCGCACGAAGGGGTCCCCATTGGGATGGTGTTCGTGCCCAGTGTAAAGGGGATTAGCCACCATGGAGACGAATGGACGGATCCGAAGCACATCGATCTGGGCGCGGATGTCCTGTATGAAACCGTGTTAGCTCTGGATAAAACAGATCTTTGAGAAATTGGAAAGGAAGGATAACTATGCTGGATCTTTTGGTCAAAAATGGCCTCACCTATGTAGATGGAGTATTCAAAAAGTGCGACGTAGGCGTCAAGGATGGTAAGATTGCCTGTGTGGCTGAGTGCGGCATCCTGGGTGAGGCGAAGCGCGTCATTGAAGCGGAGGGGAAGTATGTGATCCCCGGTGGCATCGACACCCATGTACACATCCGCAGCCCAGGACATGATGACCGGGAAGACTTTTACACCGGCACCATGAGCGCGGCACAGGGCGGCTGCACCACCATCTTGGAGCACCCCATTTCCACGCCTCCTCAGTACAACAAGGAGATCCTGGATAACCGCAAGAATATCGCCCGAGACAAATGTGTGGTGGACTACGCCTTTTACGGCGCGGCCGGCGGAGAGTTCCCCGAGGAGATCACCGAGATCGCCAAGGAGGGCATCGTGGCCTATAAATCCTTCCTCCACCAGGCGCCTGAGGGCCGTGAGAAAGAATTCGTGGGCCTGACGATGGCCAACGACGCTGAGATTCTGGTGGGTATGCGTGAAATCGCAAAGACCGGGCTCATGATGGCCTCCCATGCGGAGAATAATGACCTGATTACCTATAACATCGCCAAGATGCGGGCCGAAGGGCACACCAAGCCTCTTGACCACTGTAAGTCCCGTCCTCCCATCACGGAGTATTCCACCGTAGCAAAGCTCATCATGTTTGCCAAGGAGACAGGATGCACGCTGGAGCTGGCCCATATGTCCACAGTGGAGTCCATGGAGCTGGCCAGAAAGGCTCGCTTTGAGGGACAGAAGGTCTTTGTGGAGACCTGCCCCCACTACCTGCTGTTGGATGAGACCGCGTTGGAGAAGTATGGTCCCTTTGCCCGCTGCAACCCCCCGCTGCGTCCCAAGGAGACCGTGGAGAAGCTGTGGGACTATGTAAACGATGGCACCATCGACTTTATTGGCAGCGACCACGGCCCCTTCCTGCTCTCGGAGAAAGAGCAGGGGAACGAGGACATCTTTAAGGCATTCTGCGGTGCCCCCGGCGTGGACCTGCGTCTGCCGCTGATGCTGGATGCCGCCGCCCGTGGAAAGACCACCATCGAGCGTGTGGTGGAGCTGCTGTGCGTCAATCCCGCTCGGTGCTTTAATATCTATCCCCAGAAGGGGACCATCAGTGCCGGCGCGGATGCTGACTTGGTGGTATTTGACATGAACGACACTACCGTGGTGGACCGGAACAAGAGTTACAGCAAAGCCCGTGAGACCGCCCGCATCTTTGACGGCTGGGAGTTGGGCTGCAAGCTGAACTATACGGTGGTACGGGGCCGCGTTCTGATGGAGGACGGCGTCGTGGATCCAGATTGCGCCGGATACGGTCAGCTGGTTACTCCCCAGAAATAACTTATTCTCTCTTTCCTGCTCAAAGAGCCCCCGGCTACTGCTCGGGGGCTCTCTGCATCCGGCCGGTTCATGTTGAAATCCGGAGAGAAACAGGATATAATCCAAAGCGGTATCCTATCAATGGATATTCACATGAAATGAAAAAGAGGGGCGGAAATGAAGGAAAGTCTGAAGGAAAGTGAGTATATCAATTCCATTGTCCGGGCGACAGAAATTTTGAATCTATATCGGGTCAAAGATGTCAAATATCTTGGTGTGACCGACATCAGCCAGGAGTTAGGACTGCATAAGACCTCGGTGTTTCGTATCGTCAAAACGCTGGAACATACAGGGTGGCTAGTCCAAGACGCGCCAAATGGGAAATATCGGATTGGCGCGAAGCTGATCGTCCTCTCGGCTGTTTCCCGTCAGCAGTTTTCTATTGACGACATGATCTATCGTGAGATGCAGCTGCTGGGGCAGCGGTTTAACGAGGATATTGTCCTGACCGGCCTGGTAGACGGCTATCAGGCGGTCTGTATCACAAAAATAAAATCCAACAATGCGCTCCAGATATCTTCCAACGTAGGGTATGCCATCGGAATGACCAAAGGTTCCACCGGGAAAGTCCTGCTGGCCTATCTCCCTAAGGAGATGCAGGAAAAGGCAATTCAGTTGGACAGCCCTGACATCACAGAGGAAGGCCGGGAGGCACTCTTTAAGACATTGGAGAAGATTAGGGAAACCGGATACTGTGTATCTACTTCCGAGCGGGACGAGGGAGTTTCCTCTATTTCCATGCCGCTGTTTGGGCGGGACGGACGCATCATTTACTCTTTGGGCATCGTAGGGGAGGAGCATCGCATGACCAATAAGGGCCGTGAACAGATGCGCCGCGCCCTGCAAGCGTCGATAGAGAGGATCCAAGAGGTGCTGTCTATCGTATAAAGGACCTATCGGCTTTACTTAGCCTCAGGACGGCCCATACCCATTTTCCCGGCTCAGGGCCAGAACACAAAAGGAGGATCGCCATGGAAGACCATAAAACAAAGATTGTGGTATTGGAGAGCGGCTGCCCCCACTATCAGGCGGGGGATGAGATCTATTTCAGCGGCGCATTTATTGAAAAGGAAAAGAGCGCGGAACTGTGCGCTGTGGCTTTAAACGCCGTTTATCCGTTTGTATATGCCGCCCGCCGGGGCGGAAGTGTAAAGCCGACGCCGGTTCAGTGTCCCGACTGCGGCGAAAGCGTCGTATTCCAAGTGATGCGCCTGGATTGAGATCCGCTGTGCAGAAATGACTGAAAAGAGGAAAACAATGGGAAACAGAGCAGCTGATAGAACATACGAAATACAGTGCCCCTCCTGCGGAATGTGTTATAGAGAATGTGTACTACAAGCGGATGCCATCACGCAAACAGAATATGGGGTAAAGATTGATTTGGACAGATGCAGCCGCTGCGGTCATTGTGCGGCGGTCTGTCCCACCGGCTGTATGGAACATCCATATGCGCCCCTGCAGACGGAACAGCCTCTGGTCCTGCCCCCGGAAGAGGCTCTGGCTTTCCTTCGGACACCCAGGTCAGTGCGCCGATATCGGTCTGATCTGGTCCCTAAAGATGTCATAGAGAGACTTCTCAATGCCGGACGCTATCCTCAGACCGCGAAGAATGCGCAGGGGATCAGCTATTTGGTGGTGAGCGGACGGGAAAAAGTGGTACAGATCAATCAACTATACTGTGAGATCGCAAGAACTTTGCCGGAGGACTTTCCACTGCGAAGCCGTGTCATGCGCCCTGTACTGGTCCAGGAGGAGAAAAAGACAGACGCGCTTTTTTACGGCGCACCTCAGCTGATATTTACTCTGGCAGATATGGACCACGAGCGATGGAAGGAGAACAGCCAGTTTTCTCTTACATTTCTGTCGCTCATGGCACCCTCGCTTGGGTTGGGCACCTGCTGGTGTGGGCAGATGGGCCTGCTGACCGCTCAAATGGAGTATATGAAGCGGTTTGGAGCGCTGATAGGACTGCCGGAAGGAAAACGAATCTGTGGATGCATGATCTTCGGATACCCTGATGTGAAGTTCAGACGGCTTGTGGCCAGGGATCCTCTGGAAGTTTTTTGGCGATAGTAGAGACTGAAGCGCTACAGCTCCGCGACATATCCTGATTAATAATTGGAGATGGATGGAACAAAACCCTGATGCGTAAAAGAAGTGTGCCGCCTGTTTTCACAGGCGGCACACTCTTTGCTTTCGTCAGCCCTATATGCTTATACCTTCTTGGTATATAGTTATATATATTCAGAGGTTGACATGTAAAAGCCGATGTTCTATAAGAAAAATATTGTTGCGAATGCTTCTGCTATCCTGTATCTGGTTATCGCAGAGAATCAATCTTCATGAGCGGTGTCAGCTAAAACGTCTGGATCAGAAGGGGCGGCCTTCTTATTGATAATTTTCATCAATACAGGGCTGAACAATGCTACAAGAATCAACACGACCAAAACCATGGAAATTGGTCTTGTCAAAAAGTATTGGAATAGCCCTGTACGCTTCGTGATGACCAATGTCTGTCTCCAATTGCTTTCAGCTATTGGCCCTAGGATCATAGCCAGAACTACAGGCGCCGTAGCAAATCCGTACTTGCGCATGAAATAGCCGATAAAACCAAAAATCAACATAATCCACACATCAAAAATGCTCTGTTGGACAGCGTAGGAGCCCACAGTGGACAATGCGATAATCAGCGGCGCCAATATCGTCATCTTTACAGTAGAAATTTTAACTACCTGTTTACATACTAGCAATCCGGCAACGCCCATTAAAATATTTGCGATTGCAAATGCTAAGATAATACAATAGACGATAGGACCGGTAGTGGCATCAGTAAAAAGCTTATAGCCGGGATTCAATCCCTTAATCATCAATCCGCCCAGCATGATAGCTGCCACGCCAGAACCGGGGATTCCCAAGGTCAAGAGAGGAATCAGGGCACCTCCGGTGACTGCGTTATTGGCGGTTTCAGATGCTGCAATACCGACAAGCGAGCCATGTCCAAACTGTTCAGGATTCTTCGAGGAGTTCTTTGCGGTGTTGTAAGAAATCCAAGAGCCGATATCGCCGCCAGCACCAGGCAAAATTCCAACAAGAATGCCAATAATAGAGCTTTGTGCAATCGTGGGAAGTAACGGCTTGAATTCGCGCCAAGGTAATAGCGGGCTGCCAGACAAATTCTTGGCATTCTCATCCAGAACGGTAGATTTTCCTTTTACTACATCTTCTATCGAAAACATGACTTGGCTGATGGAAAACAGGCCTATCATAGCGGGGACTAAGTTAATGCCTGCTTGAAGCTCTAAAAAACCGAAGCAATATCTGGGGGCCGATGTTTGGATATCCAGGCCCACGCAGCCAATAATCAATCCGAGGCAACCGGAGAGCAACCCTTTCATCATGTTATCGCCGGCCAAAGACCCAATAATGGTAAGACCGAATACCCCAATCAGAAAGTACTCCAGGCTGCTGAATTTCAAGGCGACTTGGGAAAGAGCCGGCGCAATGAACAGCAATGCAATTGCGGAAATTGTTCCTCCAATCATCGAACAGATGGTGGAGGTGCCAATTGCCTTGAGTCCTTTGCCCTGGCGGGTAAGCGCGAATCCATCTGCTGCGGTGGCTGCTGATGCAGGAGTGCCAGGGGTGTGGAGCAGACATGCGGTAATAGAACCGCCATAAATTGCGGAGGTATAAACCGCAACCAACAAAGTGATGCCTGCCTCGCCACTCATACCGAAGGTTACGGGAATCAACAACGCCACTGCCATAGAGGCAGACAATCCAGGCATAGCGCCAATAAACATACCGCCTAATGTGCCGGCGATAATTGCAACGATTACGTCGGGCTGTGTGAGCATAGCGGCACCTTGCGCCATTAAGTTAAACATATGCTTGCCCCCTTACTTCAACAGAGGTACTTTCAGTACCACTACAAACAAAACGTAAATAAAAACTAAATAAACGGCGTCTATTGTTAAAATCAACCAAAGCGGCTTGACTTTCTCAATTAGCATAAATACGAGGATCAAAATCGCCGTTGCGATAAAATAGTTCGTAAAGCTAAATAGGACGCAATATAATACGACACCCAAAAACATCAGAATTGGGACTTTAATTTCAGAGATAGATGTATATCCCTCGTTGGAAGGATTCTTTTTTAATTGCCTTACCGTGCGGACTAAAAGAGCTGTATTACATATCAGAGCCACTGACAAAATCAGCCGCGGCATAGTTTCGGCGCCGCTCTTCATAGTAAAGGTCTGCATGAAACAAAACAACATGAATGCGTAAATCAAAATACAGGCAAAAATGTCCTGCTTTGCCTTTCTGTTCACCAAGGATCTCCTCCCCTTTGCGGATATAAGACACAAAGCCAGCGTCCCCCAGGCGGATGCGCCTGGGGGGATGCCGCCTATTATTATGTGATATCTGTCATGTTATGAAGCGCGGATTAGGCACCCCAGATCTCTCGGGCAGTGTTCTGCATTTCGGTCAGGTAGTTTAGATACTCCTCGCCTTCCTTGAAATCAGTGGTGGTGTAAATATCAGACAGCTGCTTAATCATATCAGGATCCTGAACCGCCTGCTTAACTGCGTCAGCTAGAACGACTTTAATATCCTCGGGCACATCCTTCAACATAGCATATCCGCGGCTGGAGCAGCCAGTAATGTCGGTTCCAGTCAGCTCCTTGTAAGTAGGAACGTCGGGCAAATTGGGGTCGCGCTCGTCAGCAAATACGCACAGAACTTTATACTGACCATCCAGATGACCGGCGGCCATTTCGGAAACATTACCCATTACAAAGTCGGTGGTACCGTTCAGCAAGAAGGTAATATTGTCACCAGAGCCTTCAGAAGCAATAATGTCTACTTCAACACCAAGGTCGTTCGCCACCAGCATATCAGTAGTAGAATCGTCAGAGGTAATACCCATACCGGATGCGGAGGTAATCATTACACCTTCCTGTTTCCAGTAGTTTGCAAAGCTCTCCCAGTCAGAGTAACGATCATCATCTACTCGGATGGCCATACAGCTTGAGTCGGTAACCTGGTTGCAAATTAACTCGAAGTCATTATGATCATACTTCATCGTGTTATTCACATCGTATTTACCGGCAGTTACATTGGGGCTGTTGATGAGGAAAAAGCTATATCCATCGGGGTCGGTACTCTCCAGCATTTGATTCCATAGCACCCAACCAGAGGCGCCCGTAACATTTTCGACGGTACAGGTAGTACCGAGAATCTCACCGACCTTAACCGCCATCAGACGGCACAGGGTGTCGGAGCTGCCGCCGGCAGAATAGCCACAGTACAGTGTAATATTTTTATTTCCTGGGTAGGTTCCGGTTTGAGAAGGGGCCTGTGCTGATGTAGACGTACCACCGTCAGCGGATGTAGAGGGCGTCTTGGTGTTGTTGTTTCCGCAAGCGCTTAAGGTCATTACCAGAGCCAAGGACAACGCGGTAATGGATGCAAGTTTCTTTTTCATAATCTATTCTCCTTTTCATCCTAATTTTTATTTGTACGGGGGTGGGTTCCCGAACAAATCGACAATACCTTACACTGGAGACTAAATACAAGGAAACTATCACTACAATTTGAAGTATAGCCTCTACATTTACTTCATTCAATCGGAAAATATTTATAGAAAAGAAGGGTCGTTTTTATCTATTTTTCCGATTCTTAAAGGGGGAATGAAAAATTTCTTCATTTATAAGGTAATTTAATGTAGTGAATGAAGTGACTGTTACCCCTGTGAAACAAAAGATTTTCATAAAGACACATTCGTGATAGATTACAGAGAAGGTTTCGAGTTGTTCATGAGTTGGAACAATTTAAACGATATCCGCGCTAACTGTTCTAATTCTCGGTTGGATTTGTTTCTAGATGCATTGAATAGAAAAAAACTTAAAAATCACACCCGATTTCTTTTAACTTTTCATCTACCCAAGGGCGAATATATTCGCCTTTATGGATAATATTTTCCATAATTTTTGCTTCCTTTTCCATCGTCTTGCAGGTAGCGGCGGCCAGTGCTTCGGCATCTACAGGATCGATAATAACAATACCATCTCCATCTCCGACAATAATATCTCCTGGTTTTACTGTTTTCCCTCCAATAACAATAGGAACATTGATTTCTCCAGGTCCATTCTTGTAAGGCCCATTGGGGGTTACACCTTTTGCATAGACAGCAAAATCTGTCAGTGTGCTAATCCCATCAAGATCGCGGATCGCCCCATCACAGACAATACCGGCGATCCCCCGAACTCGGCAATAGCTGACCATTAGTTCACCGAAAATGGCACGGTCTACACTACCGCCAGCGTCGATCATGATGACATCCCCAGGCAAAGCCATATCCATAGCTTTGTGGAACATGAGGTTGTCTCCCTGCGGCATACGGATTGTAAAGGCTGTGCCCAGTAAAGGGCTCCGGTTCATGGGACGAATTGCCGCGTCTACCGCTGCAATTCGTCCCATATTATCATCGATGTTGGCCACTGGCATCTCTCGGAACAGTTCTACCAGTTTTTTATCAGGCCGGTTGATTTCATATACAATTTTGTTTCCTATACTCATTTTGCTCTCC
>ERZ773260.4441-NODE-4441-length-11724-cov-10.511869_pt1 | contig 11724 bp, 15 predicted proteins | sample MGYA00511387_ERZ773260 | MGnify/ENA primary metagenome ERZ773260 (study PRJEB29015, sample SAMEA2737745) | human gut metagenome | biome: human gut; feature: human-associated habitat; material: faeces | place: China | collected 2012 ... | reverse complement strand
GCCATTTCCACGGTTAGCCCGTTATTTGGGTATGTAACCCCGACAAAGGGTTTTGTTTATGCGTTAGTAGTAATGTTTGCGTTCAATATTTGGGCGGGAATGAGGGCGGACGGCGTGGCGATTGTGCGATGCAAAAACTTTTCGTTCCGTAAATTTAAAAACGCATTGTGCGAATTGCTTTTGTATCTGTTTATTGTGGAGGCGATTTTTATCATTATGAAAAATTGCGGCGACGACCAAGTGGCAATTGTTGTTGTTAAAACGCTTACTTATGTGTTTATGTACGTGTATTTGCAAAATGCGTTCCGCAATCTGATTATTGCATACCCACGGAATTTGGCATTACGTATAATTTACCATGTTATCCGTTTGGAGTTTACAAGGGCTTTGCCGTCGCATTTGCAACCGATATTGACAGATTGGAAAAAGAATTTGGGGACGACCCCGACAAAAACAATAAAAGAAAGGAGAAAAAGAAAATGAGTAAAGTTATTATTTTAGACAACGGACACGGCAAAGAAACCGCCGGGAAACGTTCCCCGGTTTGGGGCGACGGTTCGCAACTGTTTGAATGGGAGTTTAACCGGGATATTGTGCGACGTATCGCCGCCAAATTGGACGATTTGGCGATTGGGTACGAGATATTGACCCCGGAAACAAACGACGTGTCATTGACGGAACGTTGCCGCCGAGCAAATGAGATTTACCGCAATTACAACGAAAAGGCGTTTTTGGTATCAGTCCACGCCAACGCCGGAGGCGGTACGGGTTGGGAGGTTTACACGTTGCCCGGAGAAACAAAAGCGGATGCAATCGCCACGGTATTTGCCGAGGAAGCGCAACGGGTATTCGTCCCGGACGGTTGGCGTATGCGTTTCGATTATGCCGACGGCGACCCGGATAAGGAATCGGCGTTTTATATCCTCAAACACACGAGTTGCCCGGCAATTCTTACGGAAAACTTTTTTATGGATACCGAAAAAGATTGCCGTTTCATAATGAGCGACGACGGGCGGGAGCAAATCGCAGATATGCACGTTGCCGCAATCAAAAGGGTTGTTAAACTTTAATTCATAACGAACGCATGAAAAAGTATTTGATTTTGGCGGCAATCATTTTGGCGGTTGCCGCCGCCTTTTGGGTGCAACACGTCAAAATAAAGAGGTTGACCGAGGAACGGGACAGATACCGGAGCAATACCGAAATACTATTGCAGGACGTCAAGACGTACCAAACGAAAGACAGTTTGAACGCAATCAAAGTCGGGAATTTGGAGTTGTCATTGGCGGAATACAAAAAGTACCGGGCGGACGATTTGGCGTTGATAAAGACGTTGCAGGCAAAGAACCGGGATTTGGAACGGGTTACAACAACCCAAATGGAAACAATCAACGAATTGCGGGCAACCGTCCGGGATAGTGTTGTATATTTGCCCGGCGATACGGTTACGACTGTATTACATTGTATTGAGTATTCCGACAAATGGGTTGATTTTGACGGATGTATTAAAAATAATACGTTTTCGGGCAAAATTATAACACGGGATAGCCTTTTAATAACGGAAACTGTGCAATATAAGCGTTGGTTAGGTTTTTTATGGAAAACAAAACGGATAAAAAACCGTGAATTTGATATTGTTTCAAAAAATCCACATACAAAAATTACCGGGTTTGAGGTTATAACAATCGAAAAATAACTATATTTGCGGCAAACGGGGATAGTTCGGAGTAGCTACCGGATGAAAAAAGATGCAACCACTTTTCCCCGTTTCCCTTTTTTTTGGTTGCTTACTTAAATGGTTGTATAATGGAAATTTGGAAAGATGTACCCAGATATATAGGGTTGTATAAAGTGAGTAATTACGGGCGTGTAAAATCCGTTAAGAAACAATTAGTTTTGAAAACATGTGGTTCCGGGAATAGATATAAAACCGTTGCTTTATGTAATGGGATGCGCAAAACGTTTCGAGTACATAGATTAGTTGCAGCGGCTTTCATTCCGAACCCTGACAACAAACCATGTATCGACCATATCGACGGCGACCGAGCCAATAACCATGCGGACAATTTGCGTTGGGTTACATATTTGGAAAACAATAATAATCCTATTACGAAAAAGCGATTGAGCGAAAATAACGCAAAAAATATGCAAGGTAAAGAGGGCGTATTGCATCCAAATTCAAAACCTGTTAGAATGATGAAAAACGGGGTTTGTCTTAAAATATACCAATCTATACATTTAGCCAAAAAGGACGGGTTTAACGATACACTAATAATCCGATGTTGTAAAGGGCGTATGAAAAAACATAAGGGTTATAATTGGGAATACATATAATAGGCGTAACAAGGGGTTGTAACAAAGCGTTGCAACCCCGTTTTTGTTTTTGCCCGTTTTTAGCCCCGTATTTCGATTATTTTGTTTGGATAGATAAAGTACCCACCCCGGCAAATAAAGTGGCTTAAAATGAAAATTCGCCAAAAATAACTTTGCATACCGTAAATAAAGTAATTAAAAATATTCCTTTTATATTTGCACCGTCAAAAATGCAAAATAAAGAATATGGAAATTTGGAAAGATGTAACCGGATATGAGGGTTTATATTTAGTTAGTTCATACGGGCGTGTTAAGTCTGTTAAAAGTGGGTTGATATTGAAGCCGACCCAAAAGAATTGCGGCGGATTGCAATTAAAGTTGAGTAAAAACGGAAAGTCAAAAGGTTTTCAAATTAGCCGATTAGTTGCAATTGCTTTTATCCCCAATCCGGAGGGCAAACCATGTGTTGACCATATCGACGGGGTGCGTTTTCATAATTTCGTTGAAAATTTACGTTGGTGTACATACGACGAAAATATGAATTATGAATTAGCCATTGCCAATAAAACACGATACACGGATAAAATACAAGGGTTAGGATACGACGGCAAAGTTGTTGTTGAATTTGCCAATTACAAAGAGGCAGTACAAAAGGGATTCAATCGGTCGTTAATAAAAAAGAGTATAGACACGGGGAAGCCATACAAAGGAATTTACTACAAATATCTAAAATAAAAGAAAATTCTTTTGGTAGTTAAAATAAAATGCCCTATCTTTGTGCCATGTTAATAAAACGACCGGGCGTTTTCCCGGCAACAATATAAATTTTCAATCATGGAAAGGAAACATATTTATTCTGTATCTTTTGGAAAAGATAGTGTAGCAATGTTATTATTGGGAATAGATAAAGGATTGCCAATTGATGAAGTTGTATTTTTCAATACAGGGGTTGAATTTGATGCAATTTATATGGTGCGGGATATGATATTGCCTATATTAGCCGAACGGGGTATTAAGTACACCGAATTAGAAATAGATAAACCGTTTTATTGGTATATGTTTGAAAAGCCCGTTTATAAAAAGGGTACAAAAATAGTTCATAAATACGGTTATAGTTGGTGTGGCGGGAATTGCCGTTGGGGTACAACTTTGAAATTGCGTGCTTTAAAAAACTATATTGGCGATAATTGGGATTATGTGGCTATTGCCGCCGACGAAACAGGACGTATCGAAAAGGAACGCCGGGAAAATAAAGTATTACCGTTGGTTGAAATGGGTATTACAGAGGCGCAAGCCTTGCAATATTGTTACGACCGGGGTATTTATTGGGAGCAAAACGGCGTTCGGTTATATGAAATATTAGACCGGGTTAGTTGTCGAATATGCCGAAACAAGAATTTAAAAGAGTTGCAGAACATAAAACAATATTTGCCGGAAACATGGGCGGAATTAATGGAGTTACAAAACCGTATTCCCCAACCATTTAAGCCGGGACGAAAGAATAAAAAAACCGGGGAAATGATACCGGGGAAAACAATACATTATTTTAATGAGTTATGGAAAGCGTAATTATTGAGGAAATGCGGGCGTTCTTACGATTGGATTTGCTCGACCGACAAAGACAATATTTTACCGATACAATCGCCGTCGCAAAACGTGTTGAGGTCGTGAAAGCGGCGGACGTATTCGATGAATGGGAAATTGAGTTGATACGCCGGGTTGTTCGCCCGGTAGTCAAAGAGTGTTATAGAAATGCGCATTTGCTGACGTTGTTATTTCCCGACCGGGTGCAATACGTTGAGGGCAAAACGAACGCAATTACACCAATCGACCACGCATTTAACCGGGTCGGGGACAAATATATTGACATTACGTTTGAGTTCGCATTGGGGTAGACCCAACGCAATACGAATATGTGGCGTTTGGGGAATATCCGGCGGGCGTTATTGAGGAAATAACCGACCAAACGGGATATTATGGCGAAATATATCGATTTTGTTATTGTGCGGCGCAAATGGCGTTGGAAAAGATGAACCCCCGGACGTAACAGATACGCCGGGGGTTCGGTACGCTGTAACCGAGAGCGATTTTTGGTAATGCGGTATTGCAAAGGTAGGTTAAAAATCGGATATTTCACGCACCCGGCAAAAATGATTTCACGAAACAAAGATTATATCTTTGGTAATTAAAAAAATCTTTCTACCTTTGCAGAACAAAAGATTAACAGCCTACCCGGAGGGATACCGGGAAATGATATGAAAATAAAAGAAAGTGAACAATTAAAGATGTTGGCGACCGAAAGCGGGAAAACAGCCAACCAAGTATCCGAAACAATCGTTACGGAGTTAATCAACAAACAGATTATCGAGAACATAAGCGACAATTGGGGGTTCCCGGTCGCCGATTGTTACGAACGGGATGTTACCGTTGTGGAAATGGTGGACGTTATCCGGGCAATTGGTATTTCCCCGGTTCGTTCCGTCCATTTGGACGCCCTGTTGAAATGTGTATTGATTGGCGACGATGATTGCCCGGAGTGTGGCGGGGAAATGGAGGTTACAGACGGCGAGTATAGACGTACCGGAGGCGACGGATATTTGACCCCGCCGGAATATAGCCCGATTTGGGAGGAAAAAACGTGCCGCAATTGCGGATACAAAGAGAGCAACGAACCAAGTTATTAACAAAAAAATTTAAGTTATGGGATTAAGATTGAGAGTAAACGAAGCAATCGCCCGTTCCGAGGCGAACGGGAAAAAGGTATTGAAAAAGGATATTGCAGCCCGTTTATTTGAGGGCGCAAGCGAAAGCGCACAGCAGGTAAATATGACAAATCTTTGCAACGGGACAACCAAAAGGATTGTTCCGGAATGGGTAGTAATAATTTGCGAAATGTGCGGTTGTTCCGCCGATTATCTGTTTGGAATGGAGGATTAAAACCATGAAAAAGAAGTTTATCGAAAAAATGGAAAAGATGGTTGATGTTTTCTTTTCCGATGCGTGGCAAGCAAAGGTTTTTGCAATGATATTTAGCATTTTCGGAATAATATGTTTTATTGCCGGATTTTGGAATTATATCCATTTTTTGTTTTCTGCAATGTGTGGATTAATGGTTTATGTATTGTTTAACGAATTAAAGAGCAAATAACATGAGAGCGAAAAAGAAACAGCCGGAAAACCCGGAAAAAAGTATTGCAAACACAATGGGTAACGCAGTAAATGCGGTTAAGAAGTTGGCGGAAGCAATGGGACAATTGCCCGCCGATAAATTCCCGGAAATAAACGATGAACAACAGATTGTCCCCGGATTGGATGCCGTCGAAATAGAACAGCCCGCCGGGGCTTTTGAAATTGTGCCGGGCATGACGGTTGAGGAAATGACAGCAATGTTTTTTGATGGTGCGTTGATTGAACCGCCGTATAAAGTATGGCAGCTAAACAGCAAAGGACACCGATATTATTACAAGTTTGACGACAACGGAACCCCGGAATTTTATCCGTCAGTTACAACAATTTTGTCCCAAACAATGCCACAATCGCCGTTTTTGATAAAATGGATTGCCGACAAAGGTATTGACGAGGCGGAACGATACAAAGCAGAACGGGCGGCGTATGGTACATTTATGCACGCCCAATTTGAAGAACTTATAATTAACCGGGTTTATGATTTGGACGGATTGAAAGCCAAATTGAAAGATTATATTGATAACAACAAATTGCCCGCCGATTTCATTTATTACGCTGATGATTTCAAAAAGGATATATTAGCATTTGCGCAATTTGTTTTGGATTATGACGTTAAACCGTTAGCCGTGGAAATTGCGTTGGTACACCCCGTTCATAATTACGCCGGAATGATTGATTTACCGTGTACGATGTTATCAAAGCCCGGTTCAAAAGAATACATAAACGCAATTGTGGATTTCAAAAGCGGGCGCAAAGGATTTTACGAAGAAGCGGAAATTCAGTTGCATTTATATGCGATGATGTGGAACGAAAATTTCCCGGATATTCCGATTGACCGTGTTTTCAATTTTAGCCCGAAAGATTGGCGAAAGAAACCGACGTACAATTTGAAAGACCAAACAGACAGCCCGAACGCAAAGAAAATCCCGTATCTTTTGGAGTTGGCAGCAATTGAGGACGAAAAACGGGATAATACATTTACGGCGGTTTCCGGGGAAATATCATTGGATAACGAACCGGATTTGACAAACAATATTGTTTCGCTGACGTTGGCGGAACTTGTTAAAAGCAAAGCCCCGGCGGAAAAGAAAAAGCCGGAACCGGAAAAAGCCGTTACCGTTGAGGATTTGAAGAAAGACCCGGAACCCGAACCACAACCGGAACAGAATGTTATCAGTTGCGAAAAGTTTATTGATTTGATAAACAACGACGACGACAATTATTCATTATACCAAACAACAGATATTGGGAACACATACGGCGTAAAATTGGTTGACGATGGCTTTAATTTAGACCAATACAGATGGTACAGCATAGCAACCAATATTTATAAATGTTCTGACGGGTTTGTTAAAGTGACCGGAGTGTTTCAAAGTTTTTCAGAAATGCAGGGTTGGTCGGATATAGACGTACATTCAGAGGCGGAAAAATTGCAGGGAAAAGAATTGCAAGCGTTTGAATTGAGAATGAAAGCGTATGAAATAGAAAATGCCACGGAACAACAGCTGGAACCCGAACCACAACCGGAACCGGAGGAAAAGAAAACCAAGACCGTAAAGAGAACCACACGAAAAACGGCAAAAACGGCGGAAAACAAGCCCGTCAAGGAAAAGAAAACCGCAAAACGTACAATTACACCAAAAAAAGAAAAAGTGGCTAAAATCGAAGAAAAACAGCCTAAAAAGCCGGAACCCGTGACAAAGAAAGATTTGTTGAATACTGAAATTGATATTTGATTATGAAAGGACGTATAAACATAAACAGACCAACCACCGGCATACAACGTGTTGTTTTGCCACGTGTGGGGTTTATCAAAGTAGGGTACAAGGAAAAGGCGGCAAACGGCAAAGAATACCCAAAAAGCGTTAATTATTTTATACCAACCGGAAAGTATGCAGGATTGTTTACGAAAGCATACGGCGAGAAACCGCAAACAATACAGATTGTTTTCCCGGACGACGCCCCGGAAAAGGTTTGCAATGAAATGTACGAATACCGAGACGACGACGGGCGACGCATAGCATACGGCGACGGGGAAACGTTCTTTGTATGGAACGGAAAACAATATTGTCAATATAGTACAAAGGATTATCCCAATTTGATGGCGGGGGTTGCGGAAAAGCACCCCAACCGTGCCGTATTAAACGGCGGCGACGGATGGATTGTAACGTTAACCGTAACTTTTATTATTCCGTTGGTTCGTGGAGTTGGCGGGGTATGGCAATTCACGACAAAGGGTACGGCGTCAACAATACCCAATATCCGTGATACATTCGACGCCATATTGGAAGAAAAGAAGTTCGTCAAAGGAATTATCTTTGATATGAACGTACAATTTGCAGTTTCTCAAAAGCCCGGCGACCGTTCCCGTTATCCGGTCGTTACGATTGTTCCAAACGAAAGTGAGGGAAATTTGTTTGCGGTAAAAGAAGCATTTAAGCCCGTACAGTTGTTGGAATAAAAAAAAAGTATTATATTTGTGGCGTAAAACAATCGACCGTTACCGATTGAAAGATATTTGCTAATTAGCTACAAAGCCCCTTTTAGATGTGTAACGGCTCTAATTGGGGCTTTTCTTTTTTAATTATGACTTACAATATTTTGATTGACCAAAGATTCGCCGTTGCAAATGAACTGACTATTGTTCAAACAACAACGCTTGCAGCGTGTATGACATTGCCAACGTGGACTAATACAATTACGGTTGATGGCATTGTTTGGTATCAATATTCAGAAACAAAAATGGTAGATGATTTTCCGTTGCTTTTTTCAATCCCTAAAAGAGTTTACAAAAACATTAAAGAACTTGCAGACAGAGGATTTATTGAGTTGAGTTCTTTTGGGAAAACAAAGTATCTAAGATTTACAGAAAAATGTAAAACATGGAACAGAAGCGAAACGGACTTTAATCAGTCCGAAAACGGACTACAAGACTATAATATTAATATACAGCAGTCCGAAAACGGACTAAACAACAGTCCGAAAACGGACTTTAATCAGTCCGAAAACGGACTACAAGACTATAATATTAATAATAATAATATTAATAACACTATGAAGAAAGAGGCTAAAGCCTCAAAAGAAAATCCAAACGGATTTTCACAAGACAATTTTTCAAACGAAGAAAAAACAGTTAAAGCAAGTATTGTTTATGGGTTTACCCCGGAATTGTTGGACGTCAGAAAACAAGTAATTGATAAAGTTGATAATTACTTTGCAAAACTTGTATTCCCATTTGATAGCGATGAATTTAAACGGAACTTTTATATTTTGATGTGTCAACCGAAATGGAGAACGTCGCAAAAGAGTTTTTCAGCGATACAAGCAAACTTAAATGGTTTGAGTAAATACCCGGAAGAATTTGCGCTGATTCTGATAAAAGAAAGCATTTCAAAAGGTTGGGCGGCGTTAGAATATGATTCAACCCCCGAAAAATACGAAAAATGGGAAAAAATGAAACGTTCCGTAAAGACAGAGCAGCAAAGCAGCAAAGAAATTGCGGATATGATGAAGTATTTAAACAATGATTTTGATTGATATGGGAGCAATTGAAAAAAAAGAAAATACGGCGTTAGAAATATATAATACCAAGCCCGGAACAAAAGCCATTGAAGTACGCCGTAGAATGGTGCAATTGCCGGAGGTTGCCAAAGCATTAAACCCAGTTGAAAAATATGTTTTCGCAGCGTCAACAAAAACACCAATTGCGGAAATTGACGATGCAAAATTAGTTGAAAATCTTTCGTTACTGTTTAAGCGTATAGCAATAGACGTTGGTTATATAATACCACAGAATGAAAATGATTGGAATTATATACAATCCCGGTTGTTGGATATTCTGAAACGTTATTACTCAGATATGACGTTGGCTGATATTAAGATGGCTTTTGAATTGGCGACGACCGGAGAGTTAGACGAATATTTGCCGAAAGATAAACAAGGGAATCCGGACAAAAACCATTATCAACAGTTCAACGCCGATTACTTTGCAAAGATTCTGAAAGCATACAAGCAAAAGCAGACAGATGTAATTGATAAAGCATACAAAGCTATACCGGAAAAAAACAATGAAATTTCGCCGGAGCAAATCCGGAGATTTGAGATACAAAGACAATGGCGGAACCGTTATATTTTCCTTTGCTACAAATACACCGGGAAATTAATATTGGGGCTAACTGATGATATGTTTTTGTATGAATGGTTGCAAAAATGCGGGTTGGCTGATGATGTACAAGTTAAAGAGGACGACCGCAAAGAAGCGTTTGCCCGGTATATGCAGCTTGTAGCCCGTGGAATGATAAACCAATATACGGCGTTTCAAGTTCGCCGGAAAGGAACCGAAAGCCCGGAAATTGATTTTACGGCGTTTGAGGTTGCCCGGCGCAAAGAGATTAAACGAACATTCGACCAAATGATTAAGGACGAAATTTATATTTACCATTATTTGAGATTTGAAAAATGAAAATAGATTGCATTATTGGAATTGACCCCGGAGCCGCCGGGGGTATCGTGGTTTGGCGACCCAACCACAACGCAACGGCAATAAAGATGCCTAAAGACATTAACGAGATACGGGATTTTCTCAACTATTACAAAGAGATTTGCACGCCGATTATCTTTTTGGAAAAATTGAGCGTTCGCCCGGACGACGTAACGGTTGGGGATGCCGGGGCAAATATGGGTAAATTGTACCGCATTCAAAAGATGTTGCAAAACTTTGAGCAATTGAAAGCCATTATAACCGTCGCCGAAATACCGTTTGTTCTAATAGCCCCTATTTCGTGGCAGCAAAAACTAAGGATAAGAATAAAAAATGAAGATAAAAAAGACAGAAAAAAAAGATATAAAGATATAGCACAATCACTATATCCAGAGATAAAACAAACTATGTATTCATGCGATGCAACTTTGATAATGCACTTTGGACGTTATATGTTAGCTAACAATATGGATTGGATAAAAAGTAATTTACCGAATTATTTACATAATAGATTATGGGATTAGAATTTGAAGAATATAAAGAAATATTTCCATCGTATTACATATCAAATTTTGGGAATATAAAGCATGATAATAACTTTCTAAAAAAATGTATCCATTCTAATGGATATGAACAGGTTAATATACGTATCGGTAATAAATATGTTACAAAATTAATACACAGATTAGTTGCTGAGGCTTTCATTCCGAACCCGGACAACAAACCATGTGTTGACCATATCGACGGCAATAAGAGGAATAATTATGTTTCAAATTTGCGTTGGGTTACACCAGTAGAAAACGCGAATAATATTATCACAAAAAAGAGAAGTATAGAAAACAGAAAATCACATAATGAAAAAAAAATAGTTGCAATAAGTGGCGAAATTAATGTGTATTTTAATTCAATAATAGAGGCATCTATTATATTGGGGGTCGATAGAACTAGTATTTCAAAATGCCTAAAAGGTCAAAGGGGGAAAGCTGGTGGATATGTTTTTAAATATCAGGAAATGGTTACATATACTGATTTTATAAATGCTATAAAACAGATGAGGCATAGCCAAAGACGTTACAAACGGAACCCAACCCCGGAGAAATTGGCAACGTTAGAAAGTTGGGAACGCAAAGTTGATGCAATTGTTGCTAAAATAACAGATAAACAAATGAGGCTGTTTTGATTTATGCCCGGAATGTATAACGTTCCGGGTTTATTGTTTTTTTTTTGAAAATAAAAAGAAAAAATTTTGGTAGTTAAAATATTATGCGTATATTTGCAGTGTCAAACAACGAAAGACCCCACAGTCTAACCAAAATGCAAAAAGACTGTTGAAAGATTAAGTTCGTAAGAGTAGAAAGTAAGCAACGGTATCTACAAAGGGTTAAATGATGGTTCGGTAACCGATTAAATGAAGCTATAAAGCCAAAATCTTTCAAAGTATGACAAACACCGACCGGGCGGGTTCCCGGTAATGCTAAAAAAATAAAAGCAATGAGAGCGAAAACAACAATCAGCGATTTCCGGTTTGAGTTTGCCGGGTACGGACATTACAAAGTAACTTACACGTCGCCCGTTACGGGTAAAAGTTGGACGGCAAAAACAAATGATATGCCGTTAATTGATGCGACAAAGAACGCCGACGACCCCAAACGTTGCGATTTGGAAACCCTTAAACGAATTTGCAAAAATGGATAAGGACGAATTGGGAGCCGTTCGCCATGCAATGACGGCAAAAGAGTTGAACG
>ERZ773260.4440-NODE-4440-length-11729-cov-4.248844_pt1 | contig 11729 bp, 17 predicted proteins | sample MGYA00511387_ERZ773260 | MGnify/ENA primary metagenome ERZ773260 (study PRJEB29015, sample SAMEA2737745) | human gut metagenome | biome: human gut; feature: human-associated habitat; material: faeces | place: China | collected 2012 ... | reverse complement strand
ACGTTGTGAATGCCGCAATATCCCATGCGCGCCAGCCGGTGCCAAGTACGTTCTTCGCGCCGAACCACAAGATGAACAGCACGCCTGCCTCCGACACAGCCAGATACAGCGGCGGCAGCGCCGACTGCCAGACGCTGCTGCGCACAGCCGTCTTTTCATAGGTTTCCAGTGTGCCTTCATACTGCGCCTCGCGGGCATTTTCACAGCCGTAGATGCGGTATGTCACAGCGTTCTGCGCGCGGTCGAGCGTCGCAGTGCTGAGCGCACCCGCAGCCTTTTTATATGCAGCGCCCGCGCGCTGCACCGGCTTTTTCATCCACGCCGCGCAGACATAGGAAACCGGCGTAAAAAGAAGACTCAAAAGTGCCAGCCGCCAGTCGTACACCAGAAGCATGACCGCGTAGCCGACCAACGCCACCCCGGTATCGAACACCTCCGTTGTAAACTTCCGCATACCCTCCACGCAGTCGTCCACATCGGAAATTGCTTTGGTCATCAGCTCTCCGGCGTCCTCCTGCTCGAGCGAAGCCCGGCTCTTCCGTACCAGATTGGCATACAGAATACCCTTCATCCGGCGGTTGATGTTATTTGCAAAGCGGCGGACATAAAAGCGCTTGACAAAGCGCGCGGCCTGCACGATGAGCGTAACAAATATGCAGGCCAGCACCAGAACCGCCATCTTTGCGGCGGTCTCGCTGCCGCAAAGAATGTCGGCAAGGCACTGGGCAAGCCGCCCCTCAAACTACGGCGTAGCAAGAAGGCCGATGTTGTAAGCAAGGCCCGAAAGCGTCACAAAGGCCAGCGGCAGCCACTCTGCGCGGAAATAGGACCCGATTTTGTCCGGGCAGTACGTTTTTTCATGCTTCATCGTCTGCTTCACTCCCCGATGCCTTCTGAAAATGCGGGAAGCCCGCGCGGCTTTCCAGCTTGGAGGCTGTGTACAGCTTCTGGAGCGCCGCGGCAAAGGCGGCAGCCTCCTCCTTGGAAAGCGTACTTGTCAGATATTCATAAAAGGCCGCTTCAATCTCCGCCTTGGAGGATTTCAGGCTTTCCGCCCTTTCCGTGGGATAGAGCAGCTGGCTGCGCCGGTCATTCGGCGCGTCTTTGCGGACAAGATAGCCCTTTGTCTCCAAGTTTTTCGTTCTGCGCGCAATGGCCGCCTTATCGGCATGCAGCAGCTCTGCCAGCGCCGCCTGCGTGCAGCCGGGATGGTGGCGCAGAGCGTGAATCAGGTCAATTTCCGCCGTGCCGACGCCCTCTTCTCGCAGCGTGCGCAGAACCAGCATTTCCGCCTCGCGCGCAATTTTTGTGATTTTCCGTTCCGTAATATCCATAGCTGCCTCCTGATTAGTTTCAAGAAGATGTATCTACATCGTTGTATGTACAACATATTACGGCACGCTTTTCGCATTTGTCAATAGCCGCTGGAAAATCGATCTGCAAAACCGGCAACTGATCACTGTCCGCTTGCTGCAGGCAACATATTTTCTGCCGCTTCTGCCAACAATATATCTTGACGAATGCTTCATAAAGGGTTAAACAAGTGCCATACAAACCTTGGGAGGTACAGCCATGAAACTTGCATTTTTTTGATACGAAACCCTACGACAAGCCCGGCTTTGACGAGCATATTGCCGGAACGGACATTGAGATCAAGTATTTTGAGACGAGACTCGGCGAGGACACCGTCCAACTGGCAAAGGGCTTTGACGGTGTGTGCGTGTTCGTCAACGACACGGTGAATGAGAAGGTTGTAAACGAACTTTATGATCTGCGCGTGCGGGTCGTTGCGCTGCGGTGCGCGGGCTTCAACAATGTGGATACCAAAGCCTGCTTCGGCAAGCTGCATGTCTTCCGCGTCCCGGCGTACTCCCCCTACGCGGTGGCGGAGCACGCGATGGCGCTGCTGCTGACCGTCAATCGGCACACGAACAAGGCGTATATCCGCACGCGCGACTTCAATTTCAGCCTGTCCGGGCTCACAGGCTTCGACCTGCACGGCAAGACCGTAGGAGTGATCGGCACGGGCAAGATCGGAAGAATTTTTGCCGGTATCTGCAAGGGCTTCGGGATGCGGGTGCTGGCATACGATAAATTCCCGAATCTGACCAGTGGGCTTGACTATGTGGAGCTGCCGGAGCTTCTGCGGCAGACGGACGTGATTTCGCTCCATTGCCCGCTCACCGACGAGACGCGGCACATGATCGACGCAGACGCCATCGCGCAGATGAAGCCCGGTGTCGTGCTTGTGAACACGTCCCGCGGCGGTCTGGTGGATACCGAGGCACTGATCGAGGGGCTGAAAAGCCACAAGGTCGGCGCGGCGTGCCTGGATGTATACGAGGAGGAGGGCGACCTCTTCTACGAGGACTGCTCGGAGGAGATCGTCGCAGACGACACGCTGGTGCGGCTGATCTCCATGCCGAACGTCATCGTCACCTCGCATCAGGCGTTCCTCACAAAAGAAGCGCTCAGCAACATCGCCGCGACGACCGTGGACAACCTCCTGAAATTCGAGCGCGGCGAGCCGTCGCCGGATACTGAGGTCTGCTACCACTGCGAGCGCAAGGAAGCCTGCCGCAAGGCGCGCGACCAGAAGTGCTTCTGAGATAAAAATAGCAAGAACCGGCGTACCGTCCGATTGGGCGATACGCCGGTCCTTTTTTCGAAATTCAGGATTTTGTCTGGTCTTCCTGCTCCTGTAGCTTCTTTTCCAGTGCCGACTGCTTTGCCAGAATGGCGTTGACCTTGTCGTGGAGGTCTTCGATCATGATCTCGGTTTTAAGATTGACCTTATAATCGTTCTCCGCGCGGCGGCGGTCCTTTTCCTCCTGCCGGTTCTGGCTCATCATAATGAGCGGCGCCTGAATGGCAGCGACGCAGGAGAGAACCAGATTGAGAAGAATAAACGGATACGGGTCAAAGGCTTTCGCGGCAAGAATCGTATTGATGATCATCCACAAGATCAGCACTCCCGTGAACGCGAAGATAAATGCCCAGCTGCCCGCAAATTTTGCGATCGCGTCCGCCGCACGCTGCCCGAGCGTGAATTTTTCCGTTGCAGGACTTTCGGAAATTTTGCTGTCTGCCAGCAGGTTCAGAACTTCCTCATCCGACATATCGTGCTGGATGTCTTTGAGAACTTCCTTCAGGAGCTTTCGGTTTTCTTTCATGAAGTTTAGCCTTCCTTTTGGGGATTTTCCCTTATTATAGTCCGTCAAAGCAGGACGGTCAAGCTGTTTTCTTCCGTGATACTGATTGTGCTTTCCGCACAATCAAATCCACATTTCTTGTGCTTCCGGTTTCTTGCTTTTTGCAGAGAAATAATAAACTAAGGGCATAAAAACAAAGAGGAGTTCGGAAAGAACTTCAAAACGGAAGTGTAAGAAATCATGCGTACAAAAACAGTTCGGATCTTGAATATCGTAGCTGGCATCCTGCTGATTGCGGCAGGCATTTATTGTTTGTGCAATGAAGATGTTGCGGTTCTGTCCGCGGGTCTGATGCTCGGCGTTTTCATGCTGGCTGCAGGCATCGCGGAGATCGTGGTTTTCGCCGGAACGAGCGGTGTACTGATCGGCTCCGGCTGGCTGCTGCTGGACGGCGTGCTGACCGTGATCATGTCGCTGTTCCTGCTCTTTAATCAGTGGTTCACACTTCTGTCGCTGCCGTTTATCTTTACGGTCTGGCTGATGTTCTCCGGCATTTCCCGGTTCGTCAGCGCATTCGATCTGCACGCCCTCGGTGTTCGCGGCTGGGGCTGGGTCTTGGCGGTCGGCATTTTGCTGATGGGCGCGGGTTTTATCTGCATGATGGATCCGTGGGTCAGCGCGGCGGCAGTCGGTGTGACGGTCGGACTGGTGTTCCTTCTCGAAGGCATTAGCGCCATCGTCTGTGCCTGTATTTCCAGAACGAAAGATATCTAAGCTGCAAGCAATGCCAGGCGCGGCAGCCGCTGCGCCGCAGAGCTTCATATAAATACGTAAATCCCTGAAATCAAAATATATTGGAGGAATTATTATGGTACCCAGCATCTATGGTGAAAATATGTTTGATGAATTTTTTGACAACAATGGCTTCTTTGGTTCGCACAGCCCGCTGTTTGGCAAGAACTCCAAGAACCTGATGAAGACCGATATCCGCGAGACGGACGACGCCAAGGCTTACCGCTTTGCAGTCGAACTGCCCGGCTTCAAGAAGGACGAGATCAGCCTCGACATCAAAGACGGCTATCTGACCATCGCCGCCCAGAAGGGTGTGGACAAGGATGAGCAGGACAAGAAGGGCCGCGTTCTGCGTCAGGAGCGCTATGCGGGCGCTTGCTCTCGCAGCTTCTACGTCGGCAATGTCAAGCCGGAGGACGTCAAGGCGAAGTATGAAGACGGCGTTCTGAGCGTCATCGTCCCGAAGGAGGACGTGAAGAAGCTCGCCTCTTCTACTGCAATCGCCATCGAGTAATATCCTGCGTCAGCCTGCCGCCTGCGGTTTTCGCAGACGACAGGCTTTTTTCTTCCGAAGGAGGGAGCTTTCATGGACACAGAGCAGAAAAACATTCTGGATGGCGTCATAGATCTGCACGTCCATACCGCACCGGACGTCATTCACCGGACCTATAACGATCTGGAGCTGACGGACGCAGCCGTCCGTGCGGGTGCAAGAGCGATTGCCATCAAGGGGCATCACTGCGGCACCGTCGCGCGCGCGTCGCTGTGCAACGCATATAATCGGGCTGTCCACGGCGACAATTCGTTTTATATGTACGGCGGACTGGTTTTGAACCGGGAGGCCGGCGGACTCAACGAGCAGGCGGTGCAGACTGCGCTGCGCATGGGCGCGAAGATCATCTGGCTGCCGACCGTGGACGCGGAGAACGAATATCGCAAGCGCGGAAAAACGGGTGGCATCCGCATGACGGACAGCCGTGGCAATCTGCTGCCGGAGCTGCTCAGTATCTTTTCTCTGATCAAGGCGTATGACGCCGTGCTTGCGACGGGGCACATCTCCCCGGAGGAGATTCACTGTGTGGTGGATGGTGCGCGCAACGCCGGCGTGCGAAAGATCGTGATCACGCACCCGGAATACTGGGTCGTGGATCTGAGCGTTTCCAAGCAGAAGGCGCTTCAGGAGGATTACGGCGTCATCTTTGAACGTTGCTACCGCCAGCCGCTGCAAAACGGGCAGTGGATCAGCAATGCTGAACGCAATCTGGATGCGATCCGGCAGCTCGGTACGTCGCATACCATTTTGTCCACCGACTGCGGCGATCCGGCGAACCCTCCGTGGGAGGAAGCCATGCGGCAGTATCTGCAATTCATGCTCGATCACGGCGTGAGCCGCGGCGAGATACGAGCCATGACGCGCACGCTCCCGGCGTGGCTGCTTGGGCTGGAGGACGCGCCAAAGCAATAAACAAAATAAACGTGCCGCCTTCTTTGAACCGAATAATCGATTCGAAGAAGACGGTGTTTTTTACTGCTTCAGGAGCGCTTTCCCAGCGACACAGAGACCTGCAAGAATCTCCACAACAGAAAGCCCCATCAGGATACCGGAGAAGAAGTCTTGTACATCCGTTCCGCTGGTGGTTTTGGACATGGCACCGCTGGCGATGCCGAGGACAATGAGGACAAAGCCGCAGAGGACGTCTCTCTGCCGTTCGAGCTCCTGCGTACGGCGCAGCAGGTCGAGAATTTGTTCATCGTCGTAGACGCGCATGCTGTCCTCTGCTGCATCCTCGCCGTCCATCAGCTCCGGGAGCGTCACATGGAGCGCGTCGCAGAGTGGCTCAATGATGCTGTAATCCGGCATACATTTTCCGTTTTCCCATTTTGAAATGGTCTTGTTGGACACGCTGAGCTGCTGCACCAGCTGCTCCTGTGTCAGATTCTGCTCCTTGCGCTTACGCGCGATGTAGCTGTCGATGGCTGTCTGGTTCATTCGGAATGCCTCCTGCGTTGAAGATGCTCTGAGCATACGGCAAAGCCGGGAGAAAAAACATCCCCCGGCGGTAGAATTTGCGTGGAATGCGGTCTAATGCAGCGCTTTTGTGGGGCAAGCCTTCGTACACTCATAGCAGAGGATGCACTCCGTCCCGTTTTTCCGCTTGCGGGATTCTTTGTTGACCTCCACATCCATGGGGCAAACCCGCAGGCACTTCCCACAATGGACGCATTTGCTCTCGTCGCAGTGGACGCGCAGCAGCGAAAAATAACTCATGGGCTTGAGAAATACCGTGATGGGACACAGATATTTGCAGAACGCACGATTATCCTTAAATATAAAGGCAAGCGCAATGCCTGCGATGTAATAGAGTGCGTTTCCGGTGAGAAACAGCCAGAACATGATCTGCTCCAAATTTGCGACCTTCATCAGAAACAGCCCGGACACCAGTGCCAGCGACAGCGCGAACATCACATAGCGCAAAGCGCCCAGTTTTTCTTTTCGCGGCTTCTGGAGATCACGCCGAGATACAGCAGCATATAGCACCCGACCGCCAGCTGCACGAAATGCCGGGCACAGCGCTTCCCGGCGGTAAAGAGCGCCGTCCCCAATCCAAGGCAGGCTCCAATATAGCTGAAATTCAACAGATAGAACAGGTTGCCCTTTGTGAGCCACAGTGTGACCGCTACTGCTTCAAACAGCAGAAACAGCAGCATGGACGGTACATATCTGCGAAGGCTGTTATTGCTTCTCATCGTCCTTTTGCTCCTCCGCTTTCTTGTTTTTCTTCAGCACACCGATTGCCGGACCGGTGCAAAGCCCCACAGCAACGCCCAACATCATGCCAAGACCAATGTTGTCCGTCACGATCCCAAAGAGGACGCCAAGGCTTAGACCAATGGCAAGACCGCTGCCGCTGCCATTGGATGGAACCAGCTCTTTTTGTGAGAGATTGTTCAACGTGCTTTTATCTTTTTTCATAGCGTCCTCCCTTTGATGAACTATTTTCCAAATACTTCCGTTAGCTCTGCCATCATGGACAGGGATGCGCGGTCACCCCAATAGCCGACACGCCAGACAAGACCGTCGATGAGGATCTCGCCCGTGCCGCCGCAGGAGAAGTCCACGCGTTCATTGCCATAATCCAGATAAACATGGAGCCAGAAACCTGCGTGATTGCCTTCCATCCAATGTGCACCGGTGAGCGTCCAGAAAGAACAGTGGTAGGTGTAGTGGGAGAGAATGTCCATGATCTGCGGAAATTCTTGGGAATCGGAAGAATATGTTTCCTTTGTGATTGTGGACGCGTGATCCACGCCAGTATCATCGCCGGTGCGAAGAATTGTAATGGAATCGCACTCCGGCTGCAAGTCGGTAAAGCTGTGCGGCCAGAGCATATAGCAGACACCAGCCAGCAGCAAAAATGCAACAGCTATCAGAATTACTCCGCGTGGACTCAGCTTTTTGATCATTTTTCTGAATCTTCCGGTACGCGGAATATCAAAATTGCCTTGCAGGAATTGGTCACGGAGAACGTCACGAACCCCCATCCTTCCAACGCCTTTTGACAGATCACTTCTTCGATTTCCGCTGCCATCTTCTTTGCCTCCGGCGCGTAGCCGGTTACGATCGTTTTATAGGTCATAGCAAAGACCCCATTTCCGTATAGATATGCTCATGATAGCAAGCCTGTGTAAATTCAGCGATCGTTTTTGTGTGAAATCTCCGTAAAAAATCTGCCACAGCAAAGAAAATGCCCGGAAGCGCTGTGCCTCCGGGCAGATTCTGCGTTTCGAAATTACGGCGTATAGCTTCTGGCCAGAACAGTCAGTTCGCCGTGTTCGATGGTCGCCAGCGTGTTGTTGGCGGTGAAGCCTGGTTCAGATGCAGCCAGCTTTGCAAGGTCAGACGCGGCATAGGTCTCGTCCGGATGCTCGAGGTCGGAATTGTCCGTCAGGACAAAGCCGTCCACGACCGGCACGGCGATCTTACCAAGCTCATGATACGACTTCGCATCGTCCATGCCAACGGCATAATAAACGCCGCTGTCATCGCTCGTCAGATCGACGCCGCCCTGCTCGAGTCCTCCATTGATGGTAACAAAGCCGTCCTTGTCCTCGCGGGATGTAACGACCATGTCCTTTCCATCCACAACGATCGTATCGCCGACGGCGAGCTGTGCGACGTCCACCATATCGTAGACATCGTAATCATAAACCGTCAGGGTGATCTGCGTCTTGCCGTCTTTTTCGGAGATGTCCTCCGCGCTGAAGCTTGCTGCGACGGTCGCGTCGGTCAGCGCGTTTACATCAAGAGTTTCCGGCAGCGGCTCAACGCGCTTTGCTTCCTGCGCGCTCTGCTGCGCGTCTTCCGTCTGTTCAGGATCGGCCGACGGCGCGGCTGTTTCCGCAGAAACGTCCTTCTGTGTATCCGAATTTACCTGCTTGGCTGCGCAGGCGCTTAAGGCCAGCACCGAAAGAGCCAGCAGAATTGCCAATGCTTTTTTCATAGGTCAAACTTCCTTTCGTCAAGGGTGTTCCGTTCTTTCGAACTGGCGTTATTGTGACAGGAAGTTGTGACAAAATCTTGTTAGAAGCATGACCGAATTATGAATTATCAGGCGGTAGCTGCGGCAGGAAGAAATCCGGCCCCTTCGCTTCAAACAGCAGAAGCGACACGCTCAGCAGCAGGTCGGCGTGCTTGTCCGGTTCATCCAGCGGAATACCGAATTCCTCCTGCATTCTTCGGATGCGGTAGAGCACAGTGTTTCGATGGGTAAAAAGCGCTTCGCAGGTCTTTTGCAGCGACCGGCAGCAGATCAGGTAATAATAGAGCGTCTCGCAGTACTGCGTGCCCTTTTCCCGATCGTGCGCGGCAAGAGTGCGCACCTCCTGCGCGATCAAATCTTCCCGCCCTTCCAGATTTTTCAGCAGCAGCGGCGTGCGCAGCTGCGCAACAGTGTAGACGCGACCGCCGTGGAAGCGTTCATCCGTCATCAGCGCCAGTGCCTCGCTTGCCGTGCGATAGAGCGCAGGAAGTGCAAACAGATCGTCAATTTTCTCCGACACGATGACCTTGAGCTGAAATTCCTCCGCCAGTGCGGGAAATCGCTCCATATCTTCCCACCGGTGCAGAAAAAGCATAACATTTCCTTTGTATAAAAAAGAATGGGAATCCAGGAAAATCGCCGTTACTTCCTCCTTCAAATGGCGCTGCCCGAGATATCCGCTGTGATAGGCAGTCAGATCGATGAGCGCGAAGGCAAGCGGATGGAAGTCTGCAAGATACGTCCCCGAAATTTGCAGCCTGAAATACGGAGCGGACGGAAAACCGCCGTCCAGCAAATGCCGGAGAATATCCTCTGCCGTTTCAAACGGCTTATCCTGGCGGCTTGCCTCGACAAAAAGCTGCTTTGCCAGGATCTGCTCCACGGTATTCCATGTCTGCGCTGGAATTCTCTCCAGATGGCCGTCCGTGTCGACGCAGATCAGATAGCCCAGCCGCACGCCCGCACTGACGAGCGGGGCAAAGCGGCGGCGATACGGACTGTCTGCAAGCTTGATGCAGTCCGCCGCTCCTGCGGACAGAGCTGGACTTCGGCTGATGATCGCGCCTGCCTCATAGGTGATCTCGCCGCTGCGCACCGACGCCTGAAACACCGCATCGGAAAAACCCAGCGGTAGATGGTGCGCGGCAACATGAAACGTATCGTCCAGCACCAGAAGCGGACAGCCCAGCAGCGCGCCCGCGCCTTCTGCGAGGCGACTTAGATCGTCCTGCGCAAAAAAATCCCGCAGCAGCGCATCGGCGCTGCACGTTTCCCACTGTGTTGCAGCCATATGGCGATATCCTTTCGCTTGTGCGCTTTGCACAAGTCTCTTTTTCTTTATTGTACTTCCAGTTTCTTGTTTTTACAAGATAAACCGGCTAAAATTATATTGCAAAGCAGAAAAGGAGCATGTATAATGAACGAGGAGCAGCGGGAACATTTCAAAGAGCTTTGCGCCGTGTGGATCGATCATCTGAATCAGATTATTTCTTTTCACCCCACAGACGGCTTTGAACAGCTTCCGTTTGCGACCCACGAGGCGCAGATGCACTTTGCGCTGGAAAAATGCAAAGATGGATACAAGATCCAATAAATATGGAGGCATTTGTATGAAACGCACCATTCGGGTTTTCAGTTTACTGCTGGCAGCCGTGATGCTATTGAGCGCACAGGCGCTTGCCACAGAACCGGCACAGGCGGTTACGGACGTGGAACATTCTGGGCAATATTTATGTGGACTGCCGCGCGTAGAACCGGCACAGGCATTCACGGACGTAACGAAACAGGATTATTTTTATGACGCTGTCAGCTGGGCGGTCGAAAAGGAAATCACATCCGGTGTCAGCAAGGACGTATTTGCACCGAATCGGGACTGCACGCGCGCCGACTTTGTGACCTTCCTCTGGCGCGCCGCCGGGAAGCCGGTCGTGAATTACGCGATGAACTTTTCTGATGTGAAAGAGAGTTCCTATTACGCAGAAGCCGTCCGCTGGGCAGCAAGTCTCGGCATTGTCACCGGTCTCAGCAAGAACACCTTCGGCGCAGCAAACGCCGTGACCCGGGAGCAGGCGGTCACGATGCTCTGGCGCTTTGCAAAGCAGCAGGGCTTCGACACCACGCAGGGCGGCATGGCGATCCGCGAGTATGCCGACTATGGCAGCCTTTCCGAGTATGCCCGCGAGGCGATGGCGTGGGCAGTCAACACCGAAATCCTCAAGGGCTCCAATAACCGCCTGCTGCCGGACACATCCTGCACCCGCGCCCAGCTTGTGACGCTGCTGTACCGGCTGAAGTCCCAGACCACTGACATGGTCAATTACAGCGGCGACGTGACCGGCTGGATGTATGCATCCGAGAGCAAGGATACGCTGGTCAATCTGCTCGTGAGCATTGATACTGTCGCGCACGGAAGCGCAGGCGGCAGCCTGCAGCAGGCAAACGCCGCGGTTTCTCTGATGAAGCTCGCGATGATTGATAGCGGAAAAGCCGAAAATGCGGTAAAAGCCTATCTGGCTGAAATGAACGCAACGCAGAAAGACTTCTTCTCCTTCCAGTGGCAGCAGGCGCTTCGTCAGGCAAACGCCCTGCTGGACGGCAGCGAGGATCCCGCGATTCTGGACGACGCCGGCGATGCCGGTTTTGACCTGAAGGCAGTCAGCAGCGCCAAGGTCGATGCCTTGGATAAAACCGTGACAAAGCTGCTGCGCGATGCCGGTGTCACGGATGAATGGAAAAATCATACCGATCTGGAGCCGTTCTACGCCGCCTAGGTGGTCAATTCTTCTTTTGTCGAATCTGATAAATTTATGGAGGTTTCCGGATTTCGGAAGCCTCCATGTTTTCGCTACCGGGACGTTTCTTTGCCGCTGTTAAGGCAGCAACGTCTATAAAATTTTCTGAATTTTTTGAGGAAGCGTTGACTGTTTCCGACATTTTCTCTATGATAAGGTTCTGCAAATGCCCCGATAAATTCCACATGCTGTTTTCTTTACAATAACCTTGATCAGGAGTAAGCAATATGTTCAACGCAAACCCAGGTGAATCTTACACTGCAACTGCGGCGCCGTCTTGCAGTCTCTGGAAAACATGGCGCAAAAATCTGCTGCTGTTCTGCTCTGCCAGCGTCTATATCGAGCTTTGTCTGCACCTGTGTGTATATCGTTCACTGGACCGCTATGCGGTCTACCTGTTTCTGTTCGGTCTGCTGGGCGGCGTTGGCCAGCAGACCATATTTTTCGATCAG
>ERZ773260.4434-NODE-4434-length-11751-cov-2.700923_pt1 | contig 11751 bp, 8 predicted proteins | sample MGYA00511387_ERZ773260 | MGnify/ENA primary metagenome ERZ773260 (study PRJEB29015, sample SAMEA2737745) | human gut metagenome | biome: human gut; feature: human-associated habitat; material: faeces | place: China | collected 2012 ... | reverse complement strand
GGAAGATGGGGATGAGGGAGTCGAAGGGCTTGCGCCGCTGCGCGTCGTCCACATTGCCGCCGTCGTAGAGCATGAACTGTCCGTCGCACTCCACCAGCACGCTCAGCGCCTGCCCCACGTCGATGAAGTGCATCTGGAAGGCGGCGTCCTGCCCGTCGGAAGGCGTCGTTCCGGTCTGAGAAGCTGCCGGGTTCGGCATGACGTCACCGCTGCCTCCCGGGACGATGGAAGAGGTGTCACAGCCCACAAGGCCCAGCGCAAGGGCTGCGGCCAGCGCCAGCGCAGCGAGGCGGCTCATGAGCGTTTGAGCGGTCACTTTTTCTTTTTTGAAGTTTTCCACGATGTATTCTCTTTCTGTTGATTGCTTTTCGGTTTATGCGAAGGAGCCGAATGGGGCGCAAAACGCGCGCCGGGGCTGGGCTGACGGCCTGCCGGGCTGCGGCCCTCCGGGGCGGTGGAGCGGCTCTGGGGCTTGCCGCCCTTGCCTCTGGGCCGGACGGTGTAGGTGCCGTCGCCGTGGATGGTCACATCGGCGGCCTCGGCTCTGCGGGCCGAACGCTGGACCGCAATGCGGCCCTCGGCGGGAACCAGCAGGGGGATGAGGTCCTCGCGGTGGGTCATTTTCAGCGCCTTGATGACCTTTTCGGCGTTGCGGGGCTCATAATACTGGAGCAGGGCGCGCTGAAGTGCCTTGCCCTCCGCGGTCTTTTCCACAAACACCGGCTTCAAGGTGTAGGGGTCGAGGCCGGTGTAGAACATACAGGTGCTCACGGTGCCGGGCGTGGGATAAAAATCCTGCACCTGCTCGGGGCGCATATGGTTCTTGTAGAGGTATTCGGCCAGATAGACGGCATCCTTGAGGGTGCTGCCCGGGTGGCTGGACATGAGGTACGGCACGAGGTACTGCTTTTTGCCCGCCTTCCTGCTCAGCTCGTAGAACTTATCCTTGAACCTGTTGAAGGTCTCGATGGGCGGCTTGCCCATGTAGGCGAGGGTGTTGGGGGCGCAGTGCTCCGGCGCGACTTTCAGCTGGCCGGAGACGTGGTACTCCACCAGCTCCTTAAAGAAAGTGTCATCGGGGTCGGCCATCAGGTAATCGAAGCGGATGCCGCTGCGGATGAACACCTTCTTGACGCCGGGCAGCTCCCGGACGCGGCGGAGGATTTTCAGGTAATCGCTGTGGTCCACGATCATATGGGAACAGGTGGTGGGGGCGAGGCAGTGCTTGCCGCCGTTGCACATCCCCCGCAGCATCTGCTCGCGGCAGGATGGGAAACGGAAGTTGGCGGTGGGGCCGCCGACGTCGTGGATGTAGCCCTTGAAATCCGGCTCGTGGGTCATCCGCTCTGCTTCGGCCACGATGCTGTCGGCGCTGCGGCTGGTGACGCGTCGGCCCTGATGCAGCTGGATGGCGCAGAAATTGCAGCCGCCGAAGCAGCCGCGGTTCTGGATGATGGAGAACTGCACCTCGCGGATGGCAGGCACACCGCCCATGGCCTCGTAGATGGGGTGGCAGCGGCGGGTGTAAGGCAGGGCGTAGACCTTATCCAACTCCCAGCGGACGAGGGGCTTTGCGGGGATGTTCTGCACGAGGTACCTCTCGCTCTGCTTCTGGACGATGATATTGCCGCTGACGACGTCCTGATTGTCCATCTGGATGCGGCAGGCTTTCGCATAGGCCACCTTATCGGAGGCGACCTTCCTGAAGCCCGCGCACTCCACATACCGCTCGGGCAGGTAGTCGAAGTCGGTCAGGTAGCAGGTGCCGTCCACATCGGTGATGCTCTCCACCGGCTCCCCTGCCGCCAGACGGCGGGCGATCTCCACAGTCTGGTGTTCACCCATGCCGAAGCTGATGATGTCCGCACCGGAGTCCTCGGCGATGCTGGGCAGGACGGTGTCCAGCCAGTAGTCGTAGTGGGCAAAGCGGCGGAGCGATGCTTCCAGACCGCCCAGAATGACGGGCAGGTCGGGGTATGCCTGCTTGGCAAGTCTGGTGTAGACGGTGGCGCTGCGGTCGGGCCGTGCGCCGCCCTTGCCGCCGGGGGAATACTCGTCCTCCGCGCGGGGGATCTTTGCGACGGAATAGTGACTCACCATGCTGTCCACATTGCCGCCGCCGATGAAGAAGCCGTACTTCGGCTTTCCGAACCGCTTGAAGTCCTCGCAGTCGGTATAGCGGGGCTGAGCCAGCACGCCCACCTTGTAGCCCTCGGCTTCCAGCAGGCGGCTGATGATGGCGGTGCCAAAGCTGGGGTGGTCCACATAGGCGTCGCCGCCCACCACCACGAAGTCCAGCTGGTCCCACCCCCGGGCCTCCATGTCGGCCCGGCTGATGGGGAGAAATTCGGTGTAATGTTCCATAGTTATCCTTTTTCTTTCATGATGCCTGCCCTATACAGCAGGGCTCTATTGCTTCCGAAATCAAAAATTTTATTCATCCGGCTGATTCATCTGCATTTCCAGCCACTGCTGGCGGCTGATGAGGACAGCGCGGGGCTTTGCGCCCTCGTAGGGGCCGATAATGCCCTTTTCTTCCATCTCGTCCATGATGCGGGCGGCGCGGGCATAACCCAGCTTGCAGCGGCGCTGCAGCAGGCTGGTGGACGCCTGGCCGGCGTCGATGACCACCTCCACGGCCTGCTTGAGCATCGGGTCACTGCCGCCCTCCTCGTCGGAGTCGGCAGAGCTGCTGCCCTTCTTGCCGTCCTGGATGGCGTGTTTCTCCATGGCCTCTATCATGGCCTCGTCGTACTGGACGGTGGCGCTCTTCTTGATGAAGTCCAGCACACGGCTGATCTCCTCATCCCGCACAAAGGTACCCTGGATACGGGTGGGCTTGGGTGCGCCCACGGGCATGAAGAGCATATCGCCCATGCCCAGCAGCTTTTCGGCACCGGCACCGTCGAGGATGGTGCGGCTGTCCACCTGACTGGACACGGCGAAGGCGATGCGGCTGGGGATGTTGGCCTTGATAAGGCCGGTGATGACGTCCACGCTGGGGCGCTGGGTCGCCACGATGAGGTGCATACCGGCGGCGCGGGCCTTCTGGGCGATGCGGCAGATGGAGTCTTCGACATCCTTGCCGACGACCATCATCAGATCGGCCAGCTCGTCGATGATGATGGCGATATAGGGCATCTTCTCGAGGTTCGGGTCCGCTGCCGCCAGCTTATTGAAGGACTTGATGTCGCGGACGTTGTTCTCCGCGAAGAGGTGGTAGCGGCGCTCCATCTCCTGCACTGCGCCGCCCAGTGCGCCGGCCGCCTTGCGGGGCTCGGTGACGACGGGCATCAGCAGGTGGGGGATGCCGTTGTACTCAGCCAGCTCGACGACCTTGGGGTCGATGAGCAGGAGCTTGACGTCCTCGGGGCTGGAGCGGAACAGCAGGCTCATGATGATACTGTTGACACAGACCGATTTACCGCTGCCGGTGCTGCCCGCGATGAGCAGATGGGGCATCTTGCACAGGTCGGCCACCTGGGCCACGCCGGCGATGTCCTTGCCCAGCGCAATGCCCATCGGCGAGGTCATCCGCAAAAAGCTCTGGCTCTCGAAGACGCTGCGGATGTAGACCGGCGTTTTCTTATGGTTCGGCACCTCGATGCCCACGGCAGGCTTGCCGGGGATGGGCGCCTCCATGCGGACATCGGCCACCGCCAGATTCAGGGCGATGTCGTCCGCCAGCGAAGTGATGCGGCTTATCTTGACGCCCGCCATGGGCTGGACTTCATACCGGGTGACCGACGGGCCGCGGGAAATATCCAGCACACGGGTGCGGACGCCGAAGCTTTCCAGCGTGTCCACCAGCTTCTGGGCGTTGGCTTTCAGCTCGTCTTCTGCGCCGGAGTCGCTTTCCTCCGGGGCGCGCTCGAACAGCTCGATGGACGGGTACTGATACTGGAAGCTCTCCTCCGTCTCCGCCTCTTCGGCGGGGGCGTTCGCGGCCTGCTCCTCGGAGACAGCTGGCTTTTCCATGGCGGCTGCCACCAGCGTGTTGAGGTCTTTTTCCTCCACCGGGTCGCTGGTGATGCTGATCCAGCCGTCCTCATCCGGCTCGGAGCGGAACGCCGCAGCATTCTCGGCGCTGACCGGCTGCGGGGCCGGTTCCGGAGTCGGGGTCAGATCATAGAGCGGGATGCCGAAGGAGAGCGGCGGCTCAGGCGCGGGCTGCTGTTCCGGCTCTTCTGCCGGGGCGGCGGGCGTAACGGTGGGCGTCACCGTCGGCTCGGGCTGGGCTGTGAAGAAGTCCTCGGCGGCGGTATCCACAGCGTCCGGGACGATGGGCGTCACGGTGGCGCGGATGGGCGCACGGCGGAGCGGGTCCATGCCGAAGGTGCCGCCGGGGCCGAGGATGATGGGCTCGATGGGCTCACTGCCGCCCTCGGTGACGGTGGTATGGTCAGGGCCTAGATCAATATCAAAGGGCGCACGAGGCCGGGGCTTTTCCACCTGTACGGGGGCAGGCTCGGGCTGAGGCGGGGTCTGCGCTTCCGGTGCGGGCGCAGGGGCAGGCTCTGCCTGTTCGCCGCCCTGCATCACCTGATGGCCCCAGTGGAAGACGCCAGCCAGCCAGCCGGGAGGCTGGATATGGAAGGCGGGCGTAGCAGGCTCTTCGCCGCCGCAGCAGTCCTCGCCCACTTCGTCTTCCGGCAGGTCGTCGTCATAGGCCTCGTATTCCTCCGCCTCGGCCTCCTCGGCGGCGCGTTCTGCCAGACGCTCGGCCCGGCGGGCGGCATTCTGCTCGTGGACGGCAAGGCCCTTTTCGTGGACGCTGCCGCCCACATTGCAGAGCCACTGCCAGCACTCGGCGGGCGTAACGTCGAAAATGTACAGGCTGGCGCAGGCCGCCAGCGCCGCCATGACCAGATTGGCGGCGGGTCTGCCGCAGAGCAGCAGGAGCGTCCCGCCCAGCACAGCGCCCAGCGCACCGCCCGAGAGCCATGCGCTCATCCCATTCTGATAACAGGCGGCGGTCATCTGCGCGGCGGTCTGGTCGGTGGGGATGTCGGAAAAGACGATGACCGTGCCGCTGGCGAAGATGAGCCCCAGCGCCAGCTTTGCGATGTGGGGCAGCAGGTCTTCGCCCCGGGTGTAGAGGATGGCCAGATAGCACAGCGCTGCGCCCAGCACGAAGCTTCCGCAGCCGAACACGCCGAACAGGACATCGTGCATCGTTCGCCAGGCCGAACTGCCCGGCACGAAAGCCAGCGCCATGAGCACCAGCCCCGCAAACAGGGTGATGAGCCCCGCGGGCATCCGGTCCTGTGTCCGGTTCTTGCGGCGCGAGGCTGTGCTGCGCCCGGAGGTCTTGCGTTTTCTCTTTGCCATGTTTCCTAAAACCCGTTCCTTATTTTATATCATGAAGCAGGGCGCGCTCAGGGCGGCTCTGTCGGTGACGATGGAAGAATTCCGATACGACTCGATTCTTTCATTGTACCACGGGAAAAGTCAAATGGCAATTTATTTCCCCTCGATTTCTCGGTAGAGCCATGCCAGCGCGTCCGACAGCCCGCCCAGCTCGTCGATGAGCCTTTCCCGCACGGCTTTTCGTCCATCCAGCACGGTGCCGACGTCCATGACCAGCTCGCCCGTGCGCATCATCAGCTCGGTATACCGCTTCTCCGAGATGCCGCTGTGGGACGCCACGAAGCCGGTGATCCGCTCCTGCATCTGCTCGAACCAGCGCATGGTCTGCGGCACGCCCAATATCATGCCGGAATGGCGGACGGGGTGGACCGTCATGGTGGCGGTAGGCACGATGAAGCTCCGCTGGGCGCTGACGGCCAGCGGGATGCCGATGGAGTGGCCCCCGCCCAGCACCACCGCCGCACTGGGCTTGGAGATGCTGGCGATGAGCTCTGCCAGCGCAAGCCCCGCCTCCACATCCCCGCCCACGGTGTTGAGCAGGACCAGCAGGCCCTCGATGGCGGGGTCCTCCTGCACGGCCACCAGTTGGGGGATGACGTGCTCATACTTGGTGGTCTTCTGTCCCTGGGGCGCTTCCACATGGCCCTCCACCTGCCCGATGACAGTCAGGCAGTGGATGGCGTGAGCTCCCCGGGTGCGGTAAACGCTGCCCATATCCTCGATCTGCTCTTTTTCCAGCCGCTGCTGCTCCACGGGGACGTTCTTCTCTTCCTGTGACATTCTGCGCATCCTCCTTTTTGCTTCATTTCAGCTTGTCCGGCATTCCTGCCGGTTATACTTCGGCAAAGATTTCTTTTCTTTCTCAAAAAAATGTGCCAAATGGTTTGACATTCTCTCTTCGCGCTGTATACTTTATACTAGAGATAAGATTGTCAAATATGTATCATTATTGTACAAGAAAGTACAAATCTTTTGCCGGAGCGCCCTGCCGCTGCGCACCTCCCCCCGGCAATGCTGCGGATAAAAAGAAAGGAGCCCCCCCCCTATGAACACTCCCGGCAAAGCTTCTCTGCCCGTCATCAAGCGCCTGCCCAAATACTATCGCTACCTGCGCACCCTGAAGAACGACGGCATCACCAGCATCTCATCCCGTGAGCTGGCCGCCCAGATGGGTACCACTGCCTCCCAGGTGCGGCAGGACTTCAACTGCATCGGCGACGTGAATGGCCGTCAGGGCATCGGCTACTCGGTGGAGAACCTGCTGAGCATCCTTGAGCATCTGCTCTTTGGCAACGGCGACCTCCTGCCCACCATCCTCATCGGCTGCGGCCGTCTGGGCAAGGCTGTGAGCCGCTTCATCACCACCGACACCAACGGCTACAAGCTCATCGCCGCCTTCGACAATGCCCCCGACGAGGTGGGCAAAGAGATCAACGGCATCCGGATCTTACACATCGATGAGCTGGAAGCTTTCTGCGCCGAGCACCACCCCGAGGTGGCTGTGCTCTGTCTGCCCCGCAGCGGCGCAGAGGAGATCAGCGGCCGCCTGGTGGCTCTGGGCATCCAGGGCTTCTGGAACTTCTCCCACTACGATCTGTCTGTCTCCTACCCCGACGTGGTGGTGGAGAACGTCCACCTCGGCGACAGCCTGATGAGCCTGGGCTACCGGCTGCGCAATCAGGACTGAGCAGATACGATCGATAATACAGGCCCTCTCCGTCAGGTTTTGGCTGAGAGAGTCCTTTCATGAGGAGACTTTTTCGATATGGCAAAGCTTTATTTCCGTTACGGCGCAATGAACAGCGGCAAGAGCACCGCGCTGATGCAGGTGGCCCACAACTACGAGGAGCAGGGGATGCGGGTGCTCATCCTCAAGCCGAGGGTGGACACCAAGGGCAGCGGCGACCTCGTGAGCCGTCTGGGCGTCCGCCGCCCTGCCGATCTGCTGGTGCCGCCGGACATGGACCTGGTGGAGGCCGTCCGAGCCGCCAGCAGCGAGGGCCGGCCTCTGGCCTGTGTGCTCTGTGACGAGAGCCAGTTCCTCACCGCAGAGCAGGCTGAGCAGCTGTTCATGGTGACGGTAGAGCTGAACATCCCCGTCATCTGCTACGGCCTGCGCTCCGACTTCTCCCTCAAGGGCTTCCCCGGCTCCACCCGGCTTCTGGAGCTGGCCCACACCATCGAGGAGATGAAGACCATCTGCACCTGCGGCCGCAAGGCCACCTGCAACTGCCGCAAGGTCAACGGCCGCTTCGTCTTTGAGGGCGAACAGGTAGCCATCGACCTTGAGAACGACGTCCAGTACGTCAGCATGTGTCCCCAGTGCTATTTCCGGGAGCGCAGCGCCTTCTACGCCGCCCGCCGGTGACTCTTTTTCCTGATCTTATGCCGCCCGCGCGCCGGGCGGCATTTTTGTATCTTTTCTGCATCCGTGATATATCAGTCGGGGCCTGATTCGCGCGTTTTTTGCGCTATTGATATATCAGCTCAGGGCCGGAACTTTCTGTTATCGTCGCTTTTAATGTATACAACGCTCTTTCAACAAATTCTGCCTCGGCTACAAAATTCTTGCAATTCAGGCCAATCTTCCCCTGTTGCATCCCAGTTTTCTATGCAAATCGTTGAAGTATACAAGTTGCACAGTTTTTCGGTCCAAGTTTATTCATTCTGGCAATGACGTCAAAAGCGGGCAAAAAATAAGCGCAATATTTGTACGTTTTCTGCCGCTATCACTACAATTTGCATCTTTCTTTTTTTTCTTGCTTTTGGTATCATATTTGTATACAACGGATGCTTTGCAGAGGCGTCCATGCAAGAAGATGTTTTCTACATAGGAGGAGAACGAAAATGAGCAAGGCAATTTCTCGTCGTGACTTTCTGAAGGTCTCTGGCGCTGTGGGTGCTGCCGGCCTGCTGGCCGCCTGCGGCGGCTCCGGCAACGCTGGTTCTACCGCCACTTCCACCGCTGCTTCTTCCGCAGCAGCTTCCGTGGCCGGTCTGTCTTCTGACCCCGTCACCCTGACCATGAGCTGGTGGGGCGGCGAGTCCCGTCACAACGCTTACCAGGAGGCCATCAAGGCTTTCTCTGCTGAGCACAGCACCATCACCGTCAACCCCACCTTCGCTGCATGGTCCGGCTGGGAGGACACCATGTCCACCAAGTTTGCAGGCGGCGTCGCTGAGGATGTCTGCCAGATCAACTGGAACTGGCTGTACAACTACTCCAAGAACGGCCAGACCTTCATCGACCTGAACAGCGTCTCCGAGTACCTCGACCTGACTCAGTGGGATGAGGCCAAGCTGGCTGCCTGCAACGTTGCAAACTCTCAGCAGTGCGTACCCGTGTCTATGACCGGCCGTATCTTCTACTGGAACAAGACCACCTTCGACAAGGCCGGCATCTCCTTCCCCACCACTCTGGACGAGCTGATGGCTGCCGGCAAGACCTTCCAGGAGAAGCTGGGCGATGACTATTATCCCCTGCACCTGGGCGCATACGACCGTATGATCCTGATGGTGTTCTACCTCGAGAGCAAGTATGGCAAGGATTGGGCAGACCCCGCCACCTCCACCCTGAACTACGATGCCGACCAGATCGCTGAGGGCATCGACTTCATCAAGAGCCTGGTCGAGGGCCACGTCATCATGAGCCTGCCCACCTACTACGGCTCCAACGGCGACAACGCCGCTCACCAGTCCACCGAGTGGATCACCGGCAAGCTGGCCGGCTGCTTCGAGTGGGACTCCTCCGCTACCAAGTACGCTGACGCTCTGGACGAGGAGAACAAGGCTGGCTTCACCGTGGGCGAGGAGATCAAGTTCGGCGATTACAACGGCGGCTTCTCCAAGGTCTCCATGGGTCTGGCCATCACCAAGACCTGCGAGCATCCCGCAGAGGCAGCTACCCTCATCAACTTCCTGCTGAACGAGACCACAGGTGCCGAGATCATGGGCTCCGAGTGCGGCATCCCCGCCTCCAAGGCTGGTCTGGCTGCTGCTCAGAGCGCCGGCAAGATCAAAGAGCTGGTGGCTGAGGCCAACGGCAAGGTCATGGCCTTCGTTTCCAACCAGCTCGACCCCCTGTTCGAGTCCAACGACCTGAAGGCTACCGGCACCGGCGTCTATCAGGAAGTGTTCGACACTCTGGATTACGACAATGTTTCCGGCGCTGACCTGGTCGATACCCTGCTGGACGGCATGGAGTCTGTCGGCTACACCGTCTGATTTCCGCCTCATGGACTTTTTGCGGCCCGCACACGCGCGGTGTTGACACGGGCCGCCCCGCATAAAGGAGTCTTGCAAGGGGCATCCCTTCCACCTACGGACGGATGCCCCTTTTTTGCAAGACGGTGATGACATTTTTTTGACAAAAATGTGTCCAAACTATTGTGCGGCGCACAAGACATATCCTTATAAAAGGAGGACCCCTGGATGAAAGAAAGCAAAGCGCCCTCTCTCGGGCGTACCCCGGCCCAGAAGTTTTTTGACAAATGGCAGGGCCTGTTCTACCTGATCCCCTGGATCATCGGCTTCGTCGTCTTCAAGGCCATTCCGTTCGGCCAGTCTCTGTACTACAGCTTTACGGATATGGACTTCTTCAACGGCATCCATCAGTATGGCATCATGAACTATGTGGACGCCTTCACCACTCCCAAGATCACCAAGGCGCTCATCACCACCTTCAAGTACAGCTTCATCACTGTGCCTCTGAAGCTGGTCTTCGCACTGTTCATCGCCTACATCCTGAACTTCAAGATCGCCTGCGTGAACGTGTTCCGCACTGTCTACTACATCCCCTCCATCCTCGGCGGCTCTGTTGCTATCGCCGTGCTGTGGAAGGCCGTGTTCCGTGATGACGGTCTGGTCAACACCCTCATCCGTATGCTGACCTTTGGCCACTTCCAGGGTCCCTCCTGGCTGAGCGACCCCAGCTACGCACTGTGGATCATCTGCTTCCTGCGTATCTGGCAGTTCGGCTCCGCCATGGTGCTGTTCCTCGCCGCTCTGAAGGGCGTGCCGGCCGACCTGTACGAGGCCGCCACCATCGACGGCGCAGGCAAGTGGCGTCAGTTCTTCTCCATCACCGTCCCGATGATCACCCCCATCATCTTCTACAACCTGGTCACTCAGATCTGCCAGGCTTTCCAGGAGTTCAATGGCCCGTTCATCATCACCAACGGCGGTCCCCGCGGTTCCACCACCCTCATCTCCATTCTGGTCTACAACTACGCATTCAAGTCCAACCAGATGGGCATGGCTTCCGCACTGGCATGGATCATGTTCGTCATCGTCTGCATCCTGACGATCATCGCCTTCACCAGCCAGAAGAAGTGGGTCTACTACTCGGATGAAAGGTAAGGTGTGACAGTATGGGAATGAAAGCTTCTAACGCCATCGCGACGTTTTTCAAGTACCTCGTCCTGATCCTGGTGGGCCTCATCATGATCTATCCCCTGCTGTGGATGATCAGCGCCACCTTTAAGGACAACAGCGAGATCTTTGCAGGCATCGGCCTGTGGATCAAGAACCCCCCTCTGGAGGGCTACAAGAACGCGCTGAACAACTTCGGCGGTTCCATCAACATCCTGCAGGCCATGCTGAACACTTACAGCTACGTCCTGCCCAAGGTCATCTGCACCGTGGTCTCCTCCTGCATTGCAGCTTACGGCTTTGGCCGCTTCGACTTCCCGGGCCGGAAGCTCCTGTTCAGCATCATGCTGGCCACCCTGTTCCTGCCTCAGGTCGTCCTGAACGTGCCTCAGTTCCTGCTGTACACCAAGTTCGGCTGGGTCAACAGCCCGTTCTATCTGGCCATCTGGGTCCACTGCGCATTCGCAACTGAGACCTACTTCGTCTACCAGCTGGTGCAGTTCATGCGCAACGTCCCCCGCGACCTGGACGAGGCTGCCGCCATCGACGGCTGCTCCTCCTTCCAGACCCTGTACAAGGTCATCGTCCCGATGCTGATGCCCGCTCTGGTGTCCTGCGCACTGTTCCAGTTCATGTGGAGCTGCAACGACTTCATGGGCCCCCTGCTTTACGTCCAGACCCCTGCAAAGTACCCCATGTCCCTGTTCGTCAAGCTGTCCATGGACGGTGATACGGGCTTTGCCTGGAACCGCATTCTGGCCCTGTCCCTGATCTCTATCCTGCCGCAGCTCATCGTGTTCTTCTGCGCACAGGATCAGTTCGTCGAAGGTATCTCCGCCGGTGCTGTCAAGGGCTGAGCTGAAGCCCCCGCCGCTCGGATCATCCCGACAAACATGAATGCCCCCTGTGCCTCTTCCCATAGAGAGGACGCAGGGGGCATTTTTTGCGGAGGTATCAACCTCTCAGTCTCGCTATCGCTCGACAGCTCCCCTACCGAGGGGAGCCTCTGGC
>ERZ773260.4423-NODE-4423-length-11781-cov-2.576667_pt1 | contig 11781 bp, 10 predicted proteins | sample MGYA00511387_ERZ773260 | MGnify/ENA primary metagenome ERZ773260 (study PRJEB29015, sample SAMEA2737745) | human gut metagenome | biome: human gut; feature: human-associated habitat; material: faeces | place: China | collected 2012 ... | reverse complement strand
GGAAGGGCGCTCCGCAGATTACACTTGGGGTGTGGCATTGATATATTGAACGTAATCGTCAAATAGAAGCCTAAGTAAAGAAAAGAGGTATGGCATTTGTCGTACCCCTTTCATGAAAGAAAAATATCACGGCAATGCGTCCAGCACGGCATCGAGTAAGTGCATAGGACTGAGTTGTCCTGTGATAAATCGTTGGGCGAGCGCCTCAACGAAGTCTTTGTCGCAGGATATATCCGGAAGAAACGTTGCATAGGTACAGATACCATTTTCCTGCACTTCGGCTCGTATCCCATAAGACGGTTTGCGGAATATCAGTCCGCGCATCTCAATTACCCTGTAATGGTACAATGTATCCTCTCCAAACTTATTTTTATATGGTTTGATTGTATTCACGGTGGAAGTCCTCCGTGCTACATCAGTGTGGATCTGTTATGAGGCACACAATGTCAAATGTGGGAATAGATATGACGGGAGTGTTCGTGTTACAAGCGCCAGTTTCTCGCTGGCCACCGCCTGTGTATAGCCGGCCTTTATTCGCGCTTGCTGGTACGGATTTTCGGAGGGGGGCTTCCTTTTTCGCCCATGCCCAAAAGCGTCCATTGCCGGCCTGGACAGGGACAGATGCTGGATATATAGTTTTTCCGACGGCAACTCATCCAGTTCCTTTTCAATAGCGAAGAGGACATTGCAGTATTGTAGCCCCGCAGCGCCGCACAGCCAGCCTACAAAGCCCTTGAGAAACATCCCACAGCGTTCTCCCCCGCCTTCTGGTTTCTGTTGGTACTCATACAGGACAATGGGATACTTGGCATCTCTGCTGGCTCGGTACAGCCATATATAGCATTTACTCTTGGCTGTCCACCTTTCCAGCACAGGGTCGTTTTATTCGCATGGAGGACTTCCCTCTGGAATAGCTGCCAGTGCAGATGGTCATAAATGGGCCGCAGCCAGTCCTCCGCTACCCGCAGAATCCCAATTGCGCATCGTCTGCCGGGAGAGCATTAGCCTGACCCAGTTCTATTCCTGTTGCTGCCAGCACAGCGGAGCGTACATCACGAACCTCTGCACCATGATATGCGCAACGGCTTCCGGGGACACATAGCTGACTGGAATCAAAGGCGGTTCTTTTCCCGTCTGCTTGCAGTTCTGGCAGGCATAGGTGAAATAAACATCTTCCCGGATTTTTGTCTGGGCAGGGATCGTTATCAGAGTTCGGCGAACCTCGGTGTACCGATCTCTGTCATGAGCATACCGCATGCGGAATAGGTGCGTGCGACTTTGGGATACGGTACTCCATTACTTCAACAAGAACATAATCCGTCAGGACCTCCTCCATGTGGAAGGATAGCCTTTGCCGGGTATGGGTGGCGACCTTGGCCTCCTTTGCGGCAGTCCTTCTGGTGGATAGTCACGCTTCTGTTTCATCAAACGTGAAACTCGGCGGGCTAACCAATTCCTCCTTTGTCTGCTTGGAGGACGCTCCATAGGTTTTCTTTTTTGCAAGGCGCATCTGTTCCATCAGCCAGTCCGGTTTCTGGCTCAATTCATCTTTTTCCGTCTTCAAAGACTCATATTCTGCACGAGAAAATAGTCATCATATCTTTTTTCATAGTGTTATTCAACATAAAACCCTTTGAACTCCCAGCGTTTTCAAGGGGTTCCAAGCAAAATGATATCTGATTTTTAATGCTATAGCATGCTCAGGCTAGTTGCTGCTTTGTGTGCTTTGGGTTGTTTGATCGCAAGCCCTTCCATTAGCCAGCGATACTGCTGCGGCGTTATCTGCCGCGCCTCGTTTTTATCTCTTGGCTATCGGTACGCTCCATGCTCCAAATGCTTATACAACAGAACAAAACCATCTCCTTCCCGGTAGAGCGTATTCAAACGGTTTCGCTGCCGTCCGCAGAACAGAAACAGCGTGTTATGAAACGGGTCTAGTTGAAATTGCCGCTGTACGATGTTCGCCAGTCCATCGATCCCTTTTGCAGATCGGTGTATTCACAGGCTATGCACACGCTTGCTGTTCTATAAAAATCATTCAACGTGGCCCAACACTCTGAGCAACGCAGCTACCATTTCCAGATCTGCGACAGGATAGATGTCTATTATCGCACATCCTGTCCTGATGTGGCTATTTGCCCTTGTATCTTCATCCCCTCTCATTTTTGTTGGGGGAACAATCTGGGCAAAGTCTGTCTTCCACGATAGGTGGTTGCTGTTCCCAGCCATCTTTAGCACTTCTCGTTCCCACCGATAATATGTGTTCCACTCTATCCCTTGCTCCTTGCGCCACATGGTAAAGGCAGCCCATTGCTCCGGTATTTCCGTACTTGCTCTGCCCATCCCGCCAACGCCGCCTGCCGTTTTAGTTCCTATGCGCCCATCTTTTGCCCCCTTCATTTTATGAAAATAGTATTCATATTTCCTGAGTTTTCTCAAGACTATTTTATCACACCTATATATCAGCCCTTTATTTTTCGCTTACTGAATAAGATATACCGGCTAAAGGAATATGGACATTTTTGTAAAATGACGGAGTTCCTTGGCGTTTTAAAACAGGTTATGTCTAACGGCGAGATAAGGGTTTCCACTTTTGAGTTAAATGAGGAGCTAACTTGAAGCGACGAGATCTGGACAGCAGTCATACCAAGGAGGGAGAGGTCAAAGGCAAAGGAGTATTGATTTTCAGGTAATACCGCACCAATTATGTCATACATATATCATCAAGCTCATTTACGCTTCTGTTGATTTTAAGACAGTACGATATCTGGAATTACATGAAAACAGCAAAATAATAATGGACGTTTACGCCAAGGCTAAGAACAATAAACCACGTCTGTTACTTCCTGTTGTAAAAGAGGCGTTCGGACAAAACAAAGAAACCCGCCCTTCGTTAGTAGAAGGTTAAGGCATGGGTCAAACTAGTGCATAGATTTGAAAAACTGAAATATCAATGCTTTCCAGCGTTTAGAGAAGAAGCACAAGCGGTCTTTATTTCCCTCGCGTTTACCGGACTGAGCATTGCATGGACGTAAGGCTGTGCGGTGCGTTGTGCTGTCAGCCTTTCGTGTAAGCGTCCACGATACCTTCCTCTACCTCCCAGTTGTGTCCCAGTGCCCAGCGGAGCTGGAGCAAGTCCAGCAGGTTGATGGAACTGGCGGTACAGAGGAACTGGTTCAGGCTGTTCCCAATCCTACAGACTTCATATACCAGCTTCATCACATCAACAAGAGGGGCTTTCTGGATGGTATCGCCGCTGATGCACCGGATGAGCCGCTCACGGGAGCCTCGCCCCTTGTTGACCTTTCCATTGAGAGCGGAAAGCTCCTCATCAGACAGATGGATGACGATCTGGTTGCTTATCCCATAAGAAGAGGGAAAGTGTATCAAAGAGCGCAAGACCGAAATCTGCATCTCCATGCCGGAGCTTTGACGGCGAGTGGGTGTCAGCAAAACGGTGCGGCGGAGCATCTGTTACAACGGAACAAGCCACAAGACGGAAACTGGAGCCACCGAGCGGAAGGAGTCCGTACTGTGGACTTTTGCGACACACTGACAGCAATCCTGTAGAAGGGTAGGAGGGAGCAGATCGGAAACCGCCTGTGCTACGGGGGACTTTACAGCTTGACCTACTATACGGAGGTCCGTGAGAAAGACCGGGCCTATTATAAGGTCTACAACCGGCTCGGGATGACAGATGTGCCAGAAAGGGAACTCTTCTTTGTCTGCCTGTGACCTATGGAGCTATTGAAACGCCGGCTACAGTGGGGATCATCTGCCGTCAGGTGAAGAGGAAAGTAGAAGGACTGGAAAATTTGCACTTCCATATGCTCAGGTACAGGTTCACAAGCCAACTGTTCTCCAAAGGCGCGGAACCCAAGGGTGTACAGGGGTTGCTGGACGAGGTAGCTTGCGGGGAGTAAAAGATTTCCCTTGTTTCAGCCTGTAGGGGGCAAAAACAAGGGAAACAATATAAAACTTGAACATTGATATTATGAGCGATTATCGCTCGCCGTGGGTATTTAAACTGACTCTGCCTATCTCAGGCGATAACAGAGAAATATTCAGTCAGGGACGGAGGCTGAGACTTTAATTGAGAGGATCGCAATTTTGAACACAAAGCGCGTGCTGACGCCGACTTTCACAACAGAGACGCTCCTCCATGAACTTTTGATGCGAAATGTCAATAACCATACCAGTGAGAAGCGGGTTCCCTTGCTGCTCGGAAAAGGAGCCATTCATCAACAGCCATACGACCTCCCCATCGGGACGAACTACACGATATTCTAAACTAATTGTTTGCTCCCTATGTTTTATGGCATTACGCAGTCGTTGCGAAATCGGAGGAATATCTGCGGGGTGTACCAAGTGGAGCGTTTGGTTATTTAATTTATTGCGCAATGTCTCCCTTGTAAAACCATGCAGAGCGTAGTAGTGATCGTTTGCATAGATCAAGGTGAAATCCCGATCCATTCTGGCACGGAAAATTCCACCCATCGGACATTGAACGATGGACTCCAATTCAGCCTGCGCCTCCATTTGGCCGGTGATATCCAAGCATAGGCTGACCAGTACGGACGCTCCATTTGGTAAGACCGTCTGTACTCCTGTCTCTTTTACCCAGATATATCCTTTGTCTCTGCACAACATTCTATATGCCGTTGTATAGTTATTTCCGCTGAGAAGAGCCTGTGCAATCTCTGCCTGTACGTTTTCACGGTCCTCTGGTCGAAGGCAATTAATCATAGCTTTCCCGACAGCAGCGATGAGATCTGTCTGGCTTGGATAATTCAAAAGAGACAGCATCTGTTCATCAATGTAATAGAGGGGGAAGTCCGGAGCATTATAAGTAATCATAATACCGCCGAACATACATTTGCTCAGCAAATCCATCATTGCCTTTTCTATACAATGCTCAAGCTGTCTCTTCTCGTCAGGTTTATGAACGAAACGCTGTAAAGGTGCTGGCATTTTCAGATCACTCTTCATTCCCACATAACTCTCCATATACATATTGAGTAGGGCTCTCCTTACATTGCTGTTTTTGAGATGCGGCATTGGACATAGCCTGCCGAATTGTAGGGAGCATAGCTTTCATCTCAGCAAGGATTTCGTTGTATATCTCCGCACGGCATGCGGACATATTATTGCATAAAGATTTCGCTGTCTGCCGTGAGTCCTGTTTCCATCGCAGAAACAAGACTTTGAGTTGGTTGGAACTTTGGGTGTTGACAGGGGCCAGATAATGCCCCGCCAATTTCGAATGCCCATGCGTAAGGGCGCCCTCAAAAGCGTAGCGTATCCCGCGCTCTACCTGTGCAAAACTGGCTCCGTTCTGCTTGGCTATCTTTGCGTATAACGCACAGATCTTTCCAGAAAAATAGTAGGGATCTTTATCCATGAGCTCTAAAGCATCGTGAATATATATAAATCCTTTTGTGGTGACCGGAATCCCTGCACGCAGCAGAGTATCCGCGATTTCATCGTATATCATAATAATATATCCTTTCAATGATAAATTGCATGGCCGCGCCTATGGGGTCACGCACATTTCCTGGTTGACAAGCGCTGTCTTTTGTTTTAGTATTATCGATATACTTAATATGCTGTTCGTGGTACATGTGTCCCTGTAACACGTTCAGCACCCATAGCTTACAACAAATATCTTTGAAAGTCAACCACTTTTTACAAATTTCTTGTTAATCTTTTTTTTGAGGGCAAGAGATTTGTAAGGCAGGAAATGAGGATTGCAGTGTCAAATAAGGAGGACCTCATATGAGCCTAGGAGATAAATTGCGGCAGAGGAGACAGGAAATGGGCCTCACCAGGCCCCAGCTGGCAGCTAAAATCTGCGTGACTCCGTCAGCGATTGCCAACTATGAAAATGGAATCAGCACCCCAAAGCCTGACATCTTAATTTCCCTGATTAATGTCTTAGAGGTTGACGCCAACTATATTTACTCTGATTATCTTGGAACAAACCGAATCAGCAAAATTTATGACCAGGCTCTAAGCGCGGAAGAGATTGATGCCATCAAAAAATACAGAGCACTTTCTGAAGAGGGGAAGCGGCTTGTTCGGCTGATTGTAAACGAGGAATATACTCGAACAATCGCCAGAAGCCGGCTCACCCTTCCCTGTTATCTGCCTGGTGTACGCAAGCTTCACACTGGTTTTCTCATGCAAGAGAACTTGGGTAGTGTGCGTATCATGCGAAAGGATCTGCCGGTTGGGGCCGATTTCTGCTTTCAGATTCAGGTAGACCAATATCTGCCCGTCTTCCGTAAATTCGATATTCTGGCCCTTCAGAGAAGGCAGGCAGGGCACAATGAGATGGGGCTGTTTTGTCTCAACGGTATTTATTATCTTCGTACCCTTTTTCAAGAGAGGGGAGAGTGTCGTCTGCGGGCTCTAAATGTAATTGATGAGGACATCTTAGTAACAGAAACAGACGAATTCCGCTGTATTGGTACGGTTCTTGGGCAAGTAAATGGTATTTTGGAGCCCTCCTGAATGACCTACCTTGTCTGAATAAACTGTTGTTAGCTGTTCCGATCCGACAGGGGACGTTCCCTGTGAACGTCCTTCCCCGGTCTGACCAAATGCTGGCTGTTGTTCAGGCCAGGCAGGCTTGCTTTATACCTAAAATTCTTGCGCCGCAACGGTATCAGTCCCTCTATCCAGATACTCAAGACGCAATACACACTATATCCCCTGGGCGCAACTACCCGTAAGATAACCGGATCGGTCAGCTGGCTGTTCCGGTTTTTATCACATATACCCCATAAAAACCGTCTAAATCATATTAAGATAATATAAAGATTGCTGTTTTATTTTTCTTCCTCCAGTATAATGGAATCAAGTCGTTTGAAAGGAGGCCTGACCGTGCGCTTGAACAAACAGCTAAAGGAGAAAAATAAGGAGTCCCTCTCCTCTGTCCTGCCCATCACGGCCATCGTGTTTCTCCTTTCCATCTCCATTGCGCCCCTCGATCCAGGCACGTTGGTCCTATTCCTGTTCGGCGCCATTTTGCTCATCGGCGGCATGGGCTTCTTTACTCTGGGTGTGGATATGTCCATGACCCCCATGGGTGAGGGAGTGGGCGTAGAAGTGAGCCGGGCCAGACACCTGATCGTCCCCATCGTCCTCTACTTTCTCCTGGGTGTACTCGCCACGGTAGCGGAACCAGACCTGCAAGTCCTGGCGGAGCAGGTCCCGTCCATCGACAACCCGGTCCTAATCTGGACCGTGGCCATTGGTGTGGGAATATTCCTGGTGATTGCCGCCATGCGTATCCGTATGGCTGTCCCTCTGCGCCGGCTGCTCCTGGTCTTCTACTTTATCGTCTTTGCCCTGGCAGCCCTCGCGCCCGCCAACTTTATCCCCGTTTCCTTCGACTCTGGTGGCGTCACCACTGGACCTATCACAGTACCGTTCATCATGGCCCTTGGCGTAGGTATTGCCTCCACCCGCAGCGATAAAAACTCCGCCAGCGATAGCTTTGGCCTGGTTTCTCTCTGCTCCATCGGTCCCATCCTGTCCGTACTGCTACTTGGTAGTATCTACCGCCCTGAGCAGGCTGTGCCCCACACCACTTCCATCCCGGACGTATCCACCACACTAGAGGCTGCCCAATACTTTTGGGTTTCACTCCCGGCTTACTTCCGGGAAGTGGCCGTCGCTCTTATTCCTATCGCCGGCCTGTTCCTAGTGTTTCAGGTCGTCACCCGCCGGTTCAAGGGGAACGAGCTGCTCCGGATCGGTCTGGGCCTTGTCTACACCTATCTAGGGCTGGTCCTGTTCCTGTGCGGGGTCAATGTGGGCTTCATGCCCGCCGGCCAGCTCATTGGTGCCACCGTAGCTTCCAGCCCCAACCGCTGGCTGCTGGTCCCCATCGGAATGGTCATCGGCTATTATATCGTCAAGGCCGAGCCCGCCGTGGCCGTCCTTACCAAGCAGGTGGAGGAGGTCTCTAATGGCTCTATCACCCATAAGGCCATGGGCCACGCCCTGTCTATCGGCGTCTGTGTTTCCGTGGGTCTGGCCATGCTGCGGGTGCTCACCGGTCTCAATATCTTTTGGTTGCTAATCCCAGGTTATGCCATCTCCCTGGGGCTCACCTTCTTTGTCCCACCTATTTTTACCGGTATTGCCTTTGACTCCGGCGGTGTAGCCAGCGGCCCCATGACGGCCACCTTTCTCCTTCCCTTTGCTCAGGGGGCCTGTCAGGCCCTGGGCGGGGATGTGATGACTGATGCCTTCGGCATCGTGGCTATGGTAGCTATGACCCCTCTGGTGACCATTCAGATCATGGGTCTGTCCAGTGTGGTCCGGCACAGCCTGGCCCGCCGCCGGTTCCGGCACCGCATGGAACAGGTAGAGGATGTCATTCTCTATTTTGACGGAAAGGAGGGGGCTTGAATGGACGCAGTCAGTCTGATCGTATCCATCGTAGAGCGCGGCCGGGGCGTGACTATGGAAAAGCTGTATGCCAGCCGTCAGGTGTCCCTCCATCTCCAGTGCGCCGGGAGGGGAACCGCCACCTCGGAGATCATGGATATCCTGGGCCTAGGCTCCAGCGAAAAGGATGTGGTCTTCAGCTTTGCCACCCGCCAGACCGCCGCCCGCCTGCTGTATGATCTGGACAGCGACCTGCGTGGAAGCACTGGGGCCAGCGGCATTGTCTTTGATTTGCCCCTCAGCGGACTGAACAGTTTGACCGCCGCCGTGGTCAATTTTCAAAGCGAGGGCGCAAAGAGGGAAAAAGGAGGGGAAGTCCCTATGGAGCACACAGAAAACAGCTTGATTCTGGTGGCCTGCAGTCGTGGCAGCGCGGACGATGTCATGGCCACTGCCAAAGAGCACGGGGCCCGCGGCGGCACAGTCATAAAGGCCCGTCTGGCCGGACTTGAGCTGCTGGAGGAGGCCTATGACACTGATCTAAAGGCGGAACGTGAGATCGTTGCCATCGTGGTACCCACTGACAGGCGCGCTTCCATCATGGAGGCGGTCAACGTCCAGCACGGCTTACGCAGTCCAGCCCAGAGCGTACTTTGTTCCCTGCCCATCGATCATATCGTGCGGCTGGGCTGATTTCACAAAAACGCCCCCGGACCAGAAAGGACCGGGGGCCGTCTTTTTTTCCATCTCCGCAGGCCAGTGCTATACCAGCTGTACCCGTACCTGCCCCTCCTGGGCCATGACCCTCAGGGTATCCCCCTGCTTCAATTTTCCTGCCAGGATCAAATCTGCCGCCGGGTCCTCCACCAGGGTAGAAACGGCCCTACGCAGGGGCCGGGCTCCATACTCCCTGTCGGCGCCCCGGTCCGCCAGCAGCGCAACCGCCTGGTCCTCTACCTCCATGGTCACTCCCAGCTTTGATAGGCGGGCCCCTGTCTCTAACAGGACTTGCCGGGCGATCTGCCCCAACGTATCCCGCTCCAGGGGATGGAACACCAAGGTGGCATCCAGCCGGTTGAGAAACTCCGGGGCAAAGGTGGACCGGGCGTCGGCCAGGACGGCCCGCTCCAGCTCCTCCCGCTCCGCCTGTCCTCCGGTGTGGAAGCCAAGACTCTGGCTTTTTCCGAAGCGGCGCGCCCCCAGGTTGGAGGTCATGACCAGCACTGTGTTTCGGAAGTCGGTTCGGCGGCCCTGGGCGTCAGTGAGCACCCCCTCCTCCATGACTTGAAGCAGAATGGACCACACGTCACGGTGTGCCTTCTCCAGCTCGTCCAGCAGTACCACAGACCATGGATTTTTCCGCACACGCTCGGTGAGCTGCCCCCCCTCCTCATGGCCCACGTAGCCGGGAGGCGAACCGATAAGGCGGGACACGCTGTGGGCCTCCATATACTCAGACATATCAAAGCGGAGCAGGGCCTCCTGGCTGCCGAAGAGGGCGGAAGCCAGGCTTCGGCATAGCCGGGTCTTGCCCACTCCACTGGGGCCCAGCAGCAGGAAACAGCCCACTGGCCGGCGGGGGTCCTTCAGCCCCAGGCGCCCCCGGCGGATAGCCTTTGTCACCGCCTCCACCGCCCGGTCCTGGCCCAGCAGGGTGCGGTTCAGCTCCTTCTCCAGCGTAGACAGAGCCTTCTTGTCCGCTTCGTCCGGATCGGTGACCGGAACGCCAGTCCACTGGGTCAGCACTGCCCGAATGTGGCTCTCCTCCACCTGACGGGGCTTCTGGGCTGCCTGCCACCGCTCCTTTCCCTCTCTCAGCTGCCGGCGGAAGTCCCCCTCCGCGTCTCGGAGGAGCGCCGCCCGCTCAAAGTCCTGGTCCTGGATGGCCCGGCCCATCTGCCGGCCCGCCTGGGCGGCTCTATCCTCCAGCTCTTTCAGCTCTGGGGGCAGGGCCTGACGGTCCAAGCGGGCTCTGGAGGCGGCCTCATCTACAAGGTCGATGGCCTTGTCGGGCAAAAACCGCTGGGGCAGATAGCGGATCGATAGGTCCACCGCCGCCGCCAGCGCCTCATCCGTGATCGTCAGGTGGTGGTGGCTCTCGTACCGGCCCCGGAGCCCTCTCAAAATGGCCAGAGCCTGGTCCCGGCTGGGTTCCCGCACTGTGACCGGCTGGAAGCGGCGCTCCAAGGCGGAGTCCTTTTCGATATGCCGACGATATTCGTCCAAAGTGGTGGCTCCGATGACTTGTATCTCCCCCCGCGCCAGGGCGGGCTTTAGAATATTGGCCGCGTCAATAGCACCTTCGGCAGAGCCCGCCCCCACGATGGTGTGGAGCTCATCAATGAACAGGATGATGTTGCCCGCCCGGCGGACTTCGTTCAGGACATGCTTCAGCTTCTCCTCAAATTCTCCCCGATATTTGGTGCCCGCTACCATGGAAGACAAGTCAAGGGCGCACACTCTCCTGCCCAGCAGGTGGGCAGGAGCGGTCCCGTCCGCAATGGCTAAGGCCAGCCCCTCGGCCACGGCGGTCTTGCCCACTCCCGGCTCCCCGATGAGGGCCGGGTTGTTTTTGGTCCGCCGGGACAGAATTTGAATCACTCGGGCCAGCTCCTCCTCCCGTCCGATAACCGGGTCCAGCCTTCCCTCGGCGGCCATTCGAGTCAGATCCCGGGCGCACTGGTCCAGTTGCCTGGTGTCGGAGGCAGTCCTCGCCTCCGGCTCCCGTGCTCTGGTTCTGGGTGGCAGCTCCTCTCCGCCTAGGGAGGCGGCCACTTGTCGGTACAGCCGGGCCGGTTCCACACCACAGTCGGTCAACAGGCGGATGGCGCCATTTTGCCCGTCCCCCAGTAACCCCAGCAGCAGGTGCTCTGAGTTCACCGCCCCATGACCCAGTCGGCGGCTCTCCCCCACCGCACCCCGAATCGCCTGACAGCAGTTGGGCGTCAGTCCTTGATGGAGGGAGCGGGCGGGCACTCCGATCCCAACCCGCTGGCCGATCGCGCAGCGGAGGGTATGGCTGTCTGCCCCAGCCTTACGCAGAGCACAGGCAGCGGGGCTGTACTCCTGGCTGGCCAGCCCCAGCAGCAGATGTTCACAGCCCACATAGCTGTGTCCCAGGCGGGCGGCATTCTCTTGGGCCAGTCGGATGGCCCCTAGGGCGGTAGAAGTAAACTGGCTGTCTGCCATAGAAAGATCACCTCGGTCTAAAATCTTTATTAAGGTTTCCCTCTTTTCTAAAAATTAGCATTGCATTTTTCAAAAGTTGTGTTAAAATGTAGGTACAATTTGATGGAGGTGTACTTAACATGGCTTATGTGATCGGTGATGCTTGCATCAGCTGTGGTTCCTGCGCGGATGCCTGCCCCGTGGGCGCCATTT
>ERZ773260.4418-NODE-4418-length-11787-cov-3.306256_pt1 | contig 11787 bp, 10 predicted proteins | sample MGYA00511387_ERZ773260 | MGnify/ENA primary metagenome ERZ773260 (study PRJEB29015, sample SAMEA2737745) | human gut metagenome | biome: human gut; feature: human-associated habitat; material: faeces | place: China | collected 2012 ... | reverse complement strand
TGGTCATCACAAAGGATTTATCACGCTTGGGGAGAGACTATATTATGACGGGGCATTATATGGAGCGGTATTTTCCGGAGAAAAGAGTCCGTTATATCTCCCTCCTGGATGGCATTGATACCGGCATAGAATCCACCGCAAATGATATTACACCCTTTCGTGCGATAATGAATGACATGTATGCAAAGGATATATCCAAAAAAATTAAAAGCGTAAAGCATGATAAACAGCAGAAGGGGCAGTTCATCGGCGGAAAACCTGTGTATGGCTATAAGATGCATCCGACTGAAAAAAATAAAATTGTAATTGATGAAGCAGTTGCACCTATCGTTCGCCGCATATTTGCAATGGCTTTGACCGGCATGAGCTGCCGCAGGATTGCAATGGTGCTGAATGAAGAAGGGATTCCAACACCTGCAACCTATTGCGGCTGGCAAAGGCGGCAAAAAGGCCCGTACAGCGGTCTCTGGTCCAGCGAGCGTATTTCGGATATGCTGAAGAACGAAACCTACATAGGAAATATGGTACAGGGTAAATCGGTTAAAATCAGTTACAAGTCACAGAAATGCATCAAACAGGAACAAAGCAAATGGATTGTCGTTGAAAACACACATGAACCTCTTGTTGATAAAGAAACCTTCCATAAAGTAAGGCAATTATTAAACAGCAGAAAATATACCCGCAGCAGAAAATATGATTTCCTGTTAAAAGGGCTGATTTTCTGTCACGAATGTGGATATCCGCTTGCGGTCATCAACCGTAAGACGACAACAGGAGAGGACAGACTATTCTTTGTTTGCCGCACTTATCAGCGATTTACAAAAGCAGGGGTCTGTACCTGCCACTGCATAAAGGAACAGGTTGTTACAGACGCAGTGATTGAAAAAGTACGTGAAATCTGTCAGGCATATCTGCATCCGCATCGTTTGCAGATGATTGCCAAAGAAACGATACAAACGGATAAAAAGGAACTGAAGCAGGAATATGCCATACATGCAGTGCGTAATAAAATCAGCAGTCTGACAAACAATCTGGATAAGATGTATATGGATCGCCTTAGTGGCTTACTTACGGAAACAGACTTTGAGCGGATGTATCAACGAATGAAAATAGAACGTACCACTTTAGAAGAAAAATTAAAAGAGTTAGAGCGATTAAAGGAAAGTCCCATCAGTTCCGATACTTTGTCAAAAGAACTGGTGCAGCGCTTTTTACAATCTGCATATACCAGCAGAGAATTACTTGTCAGTTTAATTGAAAGAATTGAGTTAACCGAAACAAAACAGATTATTATTAAATTCCGCTTCCCCGAGCTGGAAGCGATCTCTTAAAGCACTTTATTTACAATAGATGTGGCGGTATACATAGGAACGGGAGATACCGAGCCGTCCGGCAATTTCCTGCTGCGTCAGTTCCTCCTGCCCCCACAGACCATAGCGGAAAATGACAACAATCTGCTCTCGTTTACTGAGACGTTCCCGTACTGCGTGCAGCATTTTTTCCGATTCGATGGTAAGATGCAGCTGTTCCGCAAAATCCGGTGTTTCGCTGTTGATGACATCCAGCATGACGATTTCGTTGCCGTCCCGATCGGTGCCAATCGGTTCATAAAGTGAAATATCGTTCTGAAATTTCTTGGAAAACCGCAGTGACATAAGGATTTCATTTGCTATTCTCCCCCCAATGCGTTTTTGATGCACTGAGGGGATTAGTTTTTCCCAGGCTGTCATCCTCCATATCGTCAATATCATAATCGACATCAGAGAAGTTCGCCAATTCCTCTGCTTCGTCATCGTCTTCGACTTTACCGGATGCTACGGCAGCAATTTCCGGATACTCGATTTCATCGTCCTGCACACCAAACAGAACCACATGAGCGCTGACTCCGTCCCAGATAACCTTACGCACGATGGTGCGGATGGCTGCTCGTTTCTGCTCTATGGTCATTTCATCAATGCCATCCTTAAAGACAGTCAGCAGCTGACGCATCAAGTCAAACTCAATATCGCTGAGAGCATGCTGTGTGGTCAGACCCTCCAGCTCCTGAATACGTTTTTCAAGGGACTGGTATTCCTCGTTCAACTGCTCAATTCGTTTGGTTACATGAGCCTTGGCAGGGCTGTCACCCATATCTACAAGGGAGTCTACCAGAGAATTGATTTTCTTCTCTGTATCTGCCGTTTCCTTTCGCATATCATCCAATCGCTGTTCGTAGTCCATGCGGTTGCCGGTATAAAATCTGCGGCTCTGTTCCAACTGTGCAATGAAAGTATCTCTGTCCTCTGCAAGCATTTTAATCTGCTCAATCACAGCCATATCCAATGTATTGCCATTTGCATTTTTACTGTTGCATACAGAACGCTGGCTGCGCTCCTTCATTTTGCAAACATAGGTGTAAATCACCTTTCCATCCGCAGTTTTTCGCTTGCTCATTTTCGGATACATACGCTCACCGCAGCTACAGAATAACAAGCCGGTCAAAAGCGCTTCGTTACTGCGTGGCTTTCTGAAAGATTTTGATTTATTGCGTTCCAAAGACTCTTGAATTTGTACCCATACTTTACCTAGAACCAGACCCGGATGCTTGCCAACGGATACAATCCATTCACTTGCAGGAAGGTACTTTGTAGCTCTGCCTTTCTCTTGATCGGTGCGGTTGTAAGCCATAATACCGTGCTTGTTGTCAAAGGCATCTTTCTCTGAGAACAGGTCTGTGTCATTCTGAATGAAGAAATTATAAGCATCTTCATCCGCAATCATATAAACCGGATTCTGTAAAATGGCTTTGATGGAAAAACGGGTAAAGTAATTGTTGTTCTTCGTCTTGATACCCTGTTTAATCAAAGCAGCTTCGGTTAAAGTCAGAGAATCCGTTTCTATATATAAGTCATAAATCATTCTGACAATATCAGCTTCTTCAGGAATCAGTTTCAGCTTGCAGGCTTTCTTAGACTTGCCATCAATGGTAATACTCTTGACTGCTTCGGAAGCATAGCCTGTAGGTGTTGTACCACCAAGCCAACGACCTGTCTTTGCCAGTTCGTGCATATTGTCACGAATACGTTCTGCAATGGTTTCACGCTCCAGCTGAGAGAAAACAGATGCGATATACATCATAGCTCGTCCCATAGGGGTGCTTGTATCAAACTGCTCTTTAATGGAAACAAAAGAAATATCCAGACGAGCCAGTTCCTCAATCAGACTGGCAAAGTCACTGATGTTTCTGCTGATACGGTCAAGACGGTAAACTATGATAGCCTTAAACTTACGTTTCTTGGCTGCATCCATCATTATCTTAAAATCCGGACGATTCAGATTACCACCAGAAAAGCCCTCATCTTCATATACAGCAACTTTATCTACAGCGGTATCACCATAATGTACACGAACATATTCTTTGCATAGTTCTACCTGATTGCCGATACTTTCACCTTTTCCGGTAAATTTAGACTTACGGGAATAGATAGCTATGATGTCATCATTTTTCCGCATTTCATACCCTCCTTATCTTGATATGTGATGTGTCTTGTGGTATTATAACATAGCGTAGCAATAAAGTAAACGGATTGGAGATATTTCTATGAAGTCAATCTTTGAAGAAATGGGCGGAACCTATACACTTGGCGAAGATGAAATGTATTATCCAGATTTGGAACTGCTGATCCAACAAATACAGGAGCAGCAAGGCGTAAATGAGGAATTAAAATCTTGTGATCAGATGGGTTGGGTAGGTGCTTGTAATAATATCCGCAATGCTGCGGAAGAAATCGTCTTAAATGAATTGATATATTGTTAAAAATGAAGGCCATCACGGTTCTCTATTTGAGAACCAGTGATGGTCTTTATCTTAATGCGAATTTAATGCCATAACCGGCACGCTAATGCCCATTTTATGGTTGAAATGCAATAATACAATTTAAGAAAACGAACATTGGAGGTGTTGAGATGGGAAAACTGGAACGTAAATTATCCTCCTCTCAGATGATTATTCTCGGTTTTGCCGCTGTCATATTGTTGGGTGCGCTGCTTCTGATGCTGCCGGTATCCAGTAAAGGGGGAGAGATCACACCGTTTCTGGATTGTCTGCTGACATCGACTTCGGCGGTTTGTGTGACCGGACTTGTGGTTTATGATACGGCGGCACATTGGACAGTGTTTGGGCAGGCAATCATTATTGTGTTAATTCAAATCGGTGGCATGGGCGTTATCACAGTAGCTGCTGCGATTACAATGGCAGCAGGAAAGAAAATCTCCTTGATGCAAAGAAGCACAATGCAGGATGCAATTTCCGCACCGCAGGTTGGCGGCATTGTCCGATTCACTGGTTTCATCTTGAAAGGCATCGTAATTATTGAGCTTTTGGGCACAGCGATCATGGCTCCTGTGTTCATCGGGGATTACGGATTTGGCGAAGGTCTTTGGATGGCAGTATTTCACTCCATCTCAGCCTTCTGTAATGCCGGTTTTGACATTGTAAATGATGGTATTCTGTTTAATTCTTTGATGGGATATGCTGCAAATCCAATTATCAATCTGGCAATCATGCTACTGATTATCATCGGCGGACTTGGATTTTTGACTTGGAGAGATATTTGCACCAACGGCATCCACATAAAGCGATACCGTATGCAAAGCAAAGTTATCCTTACTGTTACCTCAGGATTGATACTGGTTCCAACAGTCTACTTCTTCTTTTTCGAACTGGTACATCTTCCGTTTGCAGAACGCTTTTGGGGAGCCTTGTTCCAAGCCGTTACGCCGAGAACAGCAGGCTTTAACACCGTGGACTTGAATGCAATGAGCGAAACTGGACAGATGATTACATCATTGTTGATGATCATCGGCGGTGCGCCCGGTTCTACGGCAGGAGGTATGAAAGTTACTACCTTTGCAGTAATGATATCTGTCGCAGCGGCAGTCTTTCAAAAACGTCAGAATGGTTGTTTCTTCGGGCGACGCATCGATGATGATACCGTAAAAAATGCGGCAACGGTGTTCTTTATGTATATTTCGTTATTTCTTCTTGGTGGCATAGCAATCAGTAAACTGGAAAATCTTCCGCTTGTAACTTGCCTGTATGAAAGTGCATCGGCGGTTGGCACAGTCGGGTTGACACTAGGTATCACACCGGAACTTGGGGCTATAAGCAAACTGATTCTGATTGCACAGATGTATATCGGCAGAGTTGGTGGGCTGACGTTAATCTTCGCTATACTGCCAGCAACAAAAAACACATTATCAAAACTCCCTGTCGAGAAAATCTCGGTAGGTTAAGAACAAGGAGGTTCTGTTATGAAATCGGTATTATTGATTGGTCTTGGACGATTTGGCAAGTTTATTGCTATGAAGCTGCACACTATGGGACATCAGGTTATGGCAGTAGATACCAGTGAGGAACGTGTAAATGCGCTGCTTCCTTATGTTACCAATGCACAGATTGGAGACAGCACCAATGAAGAATTCCTTGCTTCTCTGGGTATTGGCAATTACGATTCCTGTATTGTTGCCATTGGAGATAACTTCCAAAACTCTTTGGAAACCGCTTATCTGCTGAAAGAATTGGGTGCTAAAAAGGTTATTGCCCGTGCATCTCGTGGGATACAGGAAAAGTTTCTGCTACGTAATGGCGCAGATGAAGTGGTCTACCCTGAAAAGCAGTTGGCTGCATGGACAGCGATCCGTTGTTCCTCTGATAATATCTTGGAGTACTTTGAACTGGATAACGAATACGCTATTTTTGAATTGGAAATCCCACATGAGTGGAATGGAAAACCCATTGCACAGTTAGACATTCGTAAAAAGTTTGGCATCAACATCCTTGGTATCCGTGAGAACGGAAGATTAAATATGAGCATTACGCCGGATACCGTGCTTGGTCGAAATAAATCAATTCTTGTGTTAGGACAGGAAAAAGCCGTCCACAAGTGCTTCTGCATATAATCAATCCTTTTTTAATCAGGCTAAGGAAGTGTTCTTGATGAAGGATCTATTTTTAATACTAATTCTGTTGGCAACTTTTGCATTTGGATACTATGTTGTTGTAAGATTCGGAGATTTCATTGAAGAAAACCAACGCCTAATCGCCGAAGGCAATCGAAATAGCCAATGCAAGATTCATATTGCAGCAGAAACCCCGATGCTGTTGAATTCCATTGCATCTGCATTAGAGAGTTATTCTGAATCTGCTCCTCATGTTGAGTTCTTTCTCAGTAGTGGACAAATCAATCATCTCTTAGATAAGCTAATAAACGAACGTATCGACATTCTTCTTCTGGCAGATGACAGCACAGAACCTTTGGGGAAACAATACGCTTCTGTTCGGATTCCATACGAAAAGACAAAGATGCTGGTAACCACGCTTGGTCTAACAGTTGAAAATCTGGATGAGGAAAAATGGATTCGTGTTGTTTGGAAAAAGAGTTTGAAATCAAAAAATCGTGACCGAGTAATTACAGCATTGGAAATGGAACATTGTAGACTAAAATGCGGATATGCTGACTATTTAGACTGATCGTTCACATTTTCGAGGTAGAAATCAGGACTTTTGTATGGTAGAATCTATTATAAAATTGGAGGTGAGGATAATGAACAAACTAAATAACATTAACAGCAAGCAGGATCATATCCTCGCCTGTCTGTCGTCGGCACCGTCCAATGCAAAGATCATTCGTACCGCCGCAAGAATGGCAAAAGCCTTTGACAGTCAGTTTACAGCATTATTCGTTGAAACACCGGATTTTGCAGTGGCTACCGACGAAAACAAAAAGCGATTGGAGGAAAACCGCAAGCTGGCTGAACAGCTTGGAGCGACTATCGAAACGGTATATGGAGACGATATTCCGTACCAAATTGCAGAGTTTGCCCGCATCTCCGGTATTACTCGAATTGTTTTGGGCCAAAGCTCCGCTATCCAAAAGCATCTGTTTGGAAAGCCGACATTAACACAACTTCTGTTGTCCTATGTACCAGAGCTGGATATTCATATCATTCCGGATAAAGCAGCAGATATGACCTATCATCCCAAAAAGGCGAGGAAATACCATCACGAGCAAATCATAAAAAACACTGTAAAGAGCGCTCTGATTCTGTTTGCGGCAACATTACTCAGTTTGTTGTTTCACGAGATAGGCTTTACCGATGCAAATATGATAATGGTGTATATTCTTGGTGTGTTGTTGACATCTATTGCCACATCCCATCAGATATACAGCTTGATTTCATCCATAGTCAGTGTATTTATCTTTAATTATCTGTTTACAGCACCTCGATTCTCGCTCGCAGCTTACGATACCGGTTATCCGGTAACATTCGTAGTTATGTTTTTAACGGCGTACATCACAGGTACATTGGCCATTCGATATAAAGAACAGGCACGACAATCAGAGAAAATCGCCAAACGAACAAAGATACTTTTTGATACAGATCAGCTTTTGTCTAAGGCAGAAAACAAATTAGCCATTCTGCAAACTTCCGGACAGCAGATCAACAAACTGCTCGGACGAAGTATAGTCATTTTTGACCACGAGGGTGGACGATTATCTGAGCCGATACGTTTCATTTCGGATGGACAGCGCTTTTACGATGAAGAAACAGAACTTGCGATTGTAGAGTGGGTTCTTCAGAACAATCATAATGCCGGAGCTACAACAAAGAACTTCCCGGATGCACAGTATCTGTATTTTGCTGTTCGTGTCAATGAACGATATGGTGTCGTGGGAATTGATGCAATGGCAGGTGCCTTGGATGCATCAGAGCAGAGCATCCTTTTGTCTATTCTCGGTGAAACAGCGCTTGCACTGGAAAATGAGAAGAATATCAGGGAAAAAGAAGCTGCAGCAATTCTGGCAGAGAGCGAACAACTTAGAGCTAATCTGCTGCGAGCCATCTCCCATGACTTACGCACTCCACTGACAACGATTTCCGGTAATGCAGGCAATCTTTTACACAACAGTCATAGCTTTGATGATGAAACCAAACAGCAGATTTATGCAGATATTTACGATGACTCCATGTGGTTGACCAACCTGGTGGAAAATCTTTTGTACTCTACTCGTATCGAAGAAGGTCGCATGATGCTGAAAACCTCTCCGGAACTGGTTTCTGAAATCATCGAGGAAGCGATGCAGCATATCCGCCCCAATGCAAAAAAGCATTCCATCACTGTGAATTATGGGGATGATTTACTGATGGTACGGGTAGATGCAAAACTGATCGTGCAGGTCATCATCAATCTTGTGGACAATGCACTGAAATACACACCTTTGGACACCTTGATTAGTATCAGTGCTGAATGCAAGAACGGGATGGCGGAAATCAAAATCGCTGACACCGGCAAGGGCATCAGCGACGTGGAAAAAGGAAAAATATTTGATAAATTTTACAGCGGCGAACATAAAATAGCGGATAATCGCCGCAGTCTTGGACTGGGTCTGTACCTCTGCAAAGCTATTGTGGAGGCACATGGCGGATCAATCCATGTTACGGACAATTTGCCGCATGGTTCTGTGTTCCGTTTTACCCTTCCGCTGGAGGAGGTAATAATACATGAAGAAATTTCAAATCCTCGTTGTGGAGGATGATGCTCCGGTACGCAATCTGATAACTACAACATTAAGAGCACACGATTACCGCTTTATTGCATCAGGCACCGGTGAAGGAGCCGTGATGGAAGTAGCTTCTCATAATCCTGACATAATTTTACTGGATTTGGGACTACCAGACATTGATGGAGTGGAAGTAATACGCCGTGTCCGTAGCTGGTCAAACGTTCCAATCATTGTTATCAGCGCAAGAGCTGAGGATAATGATAAAATTGATGCACTGGATGCCGGTGCAGATGATTATTTAACAAAACCGTTCTCTGTTGAAGAATTACTGGCACGTCTGCGTGTTACCCAGCGCCGCCTTGCGCTGATGCAAAATGTGAGCAATGAACAGGCGGTCTATCAAAACGGTCCACTTCGAATTGACTATTCTGTGGGTTGTGCTTATCTGGGTGACAACGAGCTGTCTCTGACTGCAATGGAATATAAGCTGTTGTGTTTACTTGCACGAAACACAGGCAAGGTATTGACACATCGTTTTATTTTACAAAATGTATGGGGAAGCAGTTGGGAGAATGACATTGGTTCTCTGCGTGTTTTTATGGCAACTCTGCGAAAAAAGCTGGAGAAAACCCCTGGCGCTCCACAATACATCCAGACTCATATTGGCGTTGGATATAGGATGCAGAAAGTGGAATAATGCTAAGAAACAGTTGTCCTGACCCTAACCAAATTGGAAAGGATGGCGGATCAAGGAGATAAACGAGCAAAACGCCTGTTCCGTCTGACAAGAGAGCCTGCCAAGTTTCTGGCAACCATTCAGGTGGCCATCACATTGTCTGGCTTCCTGGGTTCCGCATTTGCGGCGGATAACTTCTCTGATCCATTGGTGGATTGGGTGATTAATCTGGGGATTACTGTTCCCAGGGCTACACTGGACACCATCGCCGTTGTTTTGAACACTTTGATTTTGTCCTATTTTACTCTGGTCTTTGGCGAACTGGTTCCCAAACGAGTGGCAATGAAAAAAGCAGAAGCATTGGGACTGGGCATTTCCGGCTTAATTAGAGGCATCTCCATCGTGTTCAAGCCTATTGTATGGTTCCTATCTGCTTCTACTGATGCTGTTCTGCGACTTCTGGGCATTGATCCTAACGAAGAAGACGAACAGGTCAGCGAGGAAGAAATTCTCATAATGGTAGATGCTGGTAGTGAAAAGGGTGCTATTGACGAACAGGAAAAAGAATTCATCCAGAATGTCTTTGAATTTGACGACCTGACCGCAAGGGAAATTGCTGTCCATCGTACAGATGTTACTATGCTGTGGGTCGAAGATTCTATGGAAGAATGGAACAAAACCATCCATAACAGCCGTCATACTCTTTATCCCGTTTGCGGAGATTCCGCAGATAACATTATCGGTATTCTGAATGCCAAGGATTTCTTCCGCTTAGACGATAAAGGACGAGAAAGTGTGATGCAGAATGCCGTCAAAACTCCCTTTTTCGTTCCCGAAACTATTAAGGCAGATGTCCTATTCCGCAAAATGAAAAAAAGCAGCAATATCATGGCTATCGTGCTTGATGAATATGGCGGTGTTGAAGGTATTGTGACATTAAACGACCTGATTGAACAATTGGTTGGTGATTTAGGTGAGGATACTGCTGAGGAAGCCGCAGCAGAACCCTATGTCGAGCAAATAGATGTAAATATCTGGGCTATCATCGGCAATGTGGAACTATATGACATTGAACAGGCTTTGGGTGTGGATATTGGTATGGAGGATGTGGACACTTTCAGCGGACTTGTATTTGGCGAGCTGGATATGATTCCTAACGATGGGGAACAGAATATCGAACTGGACTTCAAGGGGCTACATATCCATATTACTCATATCGAAAACCACCAGATTTCTAATGCTTTGATTAGCAAGTTAATCCTTTCTGAACCAGACACAGAATGATTTCGTTGCTGTGACACAGTTAAAAAGCGGGAGAGCATTTTTACGATGCACTCCCGCTGATTTTGTTAGCGTTCTCTGTCTTTCTGCTTTTTTAGGGTGTGGTTCTGCCTGCGTTCTTGTTGGAACTTGCGCTGTTGCTCCTGTTTCAGTTGCTGAATTCTTTGTTCCTCGGCGTATTCATCCAGCATAAGGGAAACCTTCCGCCTTCCGTCAACCATGGTTGTATAGCTATATTCGTCGGTATATCGTTCCTGCAATTTGTGTACAGCATCCTGCTCCATTTCGGAACGGATAGCTTGTCGTGCATTGTACAGGTCGATGGAATCAAAGTCTGCCACCTGTTCCTGGATGCAGTGTAACCGTTCGTCCATCCACTGTCTGCACGAAACCCTTTTCTATCAGGCCATTGATGATATTCATATCACACAGCTTCAGCCAGTTTGCAAGCAGTCTGCCCGGAATACCGGTAAGCGGAGCCAAAGAAAGATTTCGCATAACATCCGTTTCCGCATTGGACAGCTGATACAAGGAAAACAGCGTATGAATATGGTCATAATAGGTTTCCTTGCGGCTCCTGTCGTCCTTGGTGATGTCAATCGTATCGGTGACATCCAGGGCGGCTTTTTCCGTTTTCAGCTTGTTTAGCAGGGGTAGCGGCTTCAGAATTCCCGTTTCCAACAAGCGGGCAGATAATTCTACAGCCAGAGTGTGACGGTGAACGGCCTGGATGATCTGTTCCAGAACAGGGCGCTGTTTTTCCGCATCGGAGTAGAAACAGCCCATCAGTGAAATCAATGTTTCTGTATCAGCGATCTCTTCCAGATTCACGGAAGCGTAGGTATCAAATTTGCTTCGGGTAGTAAACAGAATACGGCAATGATATTTCAGGATTACATCCAGAATACTGTCCTTTGCTGTTACAGTATTGAAGTTATCAATAATCAGCAGACTGTCTGCTCTCAGTTTGCGAAGATGGCGATGGTGTCTGCTGAATCTTGCATCGGCAGTTTCGTTTTCGTCCACATCATCAGCAAAGTCCATATTTACAATATCATTCTTCAAATCACCGGAGTAGGTGATGTACAAAATGTTGGTGTATTCTTTGTCATATTTCTTCGCATAGGCTTTTGTCAGTTCGCTTTTACCAATACCGGCAATTCCGCAAAGAAAAACATGACGGTTTTCCTCAAGCATGGTATATAATTCTTCCAGTTCTTTATCTCTTCCGATAAAATGACGGCATGGTTTCGGAACCTCACTGTCCATAATATAATCCAGCAC
>ERZ773260.4415-NODE-4415-length-11799-cov-3.317609_pt1 | contig 11799 bp, 10 predicted proteins | sample MGYA00511387_ERZ773260 | MGnify/ENA primary metagenome ERZ773260 (study PRJEB29015, sample SAMEA2737745) | human gut metagenome | biome: human gut; feature: human-associated habitat; material: faeces | place: China | collected 2012 ... | reverse complement strand
GATATTTCTGTGGCAGGACCTATGTCTACTATTTCCATCGCTTTGTCTTCGTTGTTTGGAGTATTAATCGGAGGATATATATCAGACAGGTGGGTACTTAAAAATGTACGTGGAAGAGTCTATACAGGAGCATTGGGATTAGGCTTTATCATACCTTCCTTATTGTTTATAGGATTCGGGCACTCTATTTTTGCATTAGTGATGGGAACGATATTGTTCGGAGTAGGATTCGGAATGTTTGATGCTATAATATGCCGATTCTTTGTCAGTTCGTATCTGCCCGCTATAGGGCAACTGCTTATGGTATAATGAATATGTGTGGAGTGTTTGCGGGAGCAGCGATAACCAGCATATTGGGTGAGTCTACAGATGCCGGACATTTGGGACGAGACTTTGCATTCCTGGCTATATTCGTATTGATTATGTTAGTCATCTTGGTCACATGTCTACGACCTAAGACTATTGATATGAAAGATTAACATTTAAGACTAGAAATAATGAAAAAGATACTATTCATATTTGTTGGTATACTTTGTATCCTACCTTTGAAGGCAAAGGTAAGGTTGCCGGCAATTATTGGAAATGATATGGTGTTGCAACAGAACACTAAAGCCAATCTATGGGGCTGGTCTGCCCGTTCGCAGAAAGTTATCGTTAGAACATCCTGGGATAATAAAGCCTATACAACCACTTCTGCTTTGGATGGGGCATGGAAAATACAGGTGCAGACTCCTTCGGCCGGTGGTCCTTTTACGATCACTATATCCGATGGTGAGCTTGTAATTCTTACAAATATTTTGATAGGCGAAGTATGGTTATGTTCGGGGCAGTCAAATATGGAGATGCCTGTAAAAGGATTTAGAGGACAACCTGTAAAAGGATCATGTGACGCGATTGCAACATCCTTGCCATCTGACGACATTCGCATGGTTACACTCAAAATAAATAGCAGCCAGACATTGTTGGATGATTGTATTTCAACTCCCTGGATGGAGTCCAGCCCCGCCAATGTGGCGGATTTCAGTGCAACTGCTTATTTCTTTGCAAACTATCTGCGCAAAGTCTTAAAAGTTCCGGTAGGTGTCATTTGCTCCAGTTGGGGTGGTTCCAAAATAGAATCGTGGATAAACAAGGAGGTATATATGGAAAAATTTCCGGAAATATCTTTATCGGCACTGACTAAAGATCCTAAAGACATAGCCCGACCAAAAGATGAGCCTACATTGCTATACAATGCGATGATTCATCCGATTACACAGTTCACGATTAAAGGAGTAATTTGGTACCAGGGAGAAAGTAATTTAAATAATCCGAAAGTGTATAAACGGCTGTTTCCGGCAATGGTAGAGTCTTGGCGAAAGGAATGGAAGCAAGGAGAGTTTCCCTTTTATTATGTGCAAATTGCTCCTTATGATTATGGACGAAAAAATGCGGATAATACTGAGGCGGCCGAGATTCGGCAAGTGCAGCTGGAATGTCTGAAAGAAATTCCCAATGCTGGTATGGTCGTTACATCCGATATCGGAAACCGTACATGTGTGCACCCTTCCGATAAAGAGAATGTAGGAAAGAGACTCGCTTTGTGGGCATTAGCCAAGACTTATCAACGTAACGGAACACCTTATAGTGGTCCTATCTACAAGTCTTTTACAATTGATAAAGAAAAGTTGATTGTGGAGTTCGATTATGTAGAAATGGGAATGACATCTTATGATCAAGAGATTACCGGATTTGAGATTGCCGGAAAGGATGGGGTTTATTATCCAGCAAAAGCTACTCTTTTTGATAATAAGACAAAGGTAATACTAACCAGCGAACAAGTTCCCGAACCGGTAGAGGTTAAATATGGATTCAGAAATTATCAGCCGCTGAATCTATTTTCAAACTTCGGCTTGCCGGCTTCTCCTTTTGTAGCAAAATAATATTATGATATATGAAACGAGAAAATAGAAAAACCTGAAATTTGAGTTATTAACTTGTAATCTACAATTTATGTTAAATGCATTTTTATTAAAAAGTAAGCTATTCCGCATGTCGGGTATCTTATTAGTTATCTTCACTTTTTGCATGCCCGCTTTTTCGGCTTCATTTGAAGCTTTGGGCATAGATCAAAAGAAGATAACTGTCAACGGAGTTGTTTTGGACGATACACAAGAACCGTTAATAGGGGTTTCGGTTCTGGTGAAAGGTTCTCAACAAGGGACAGTGACTGATTTGGATGGAAAATATTCCATTAGTGCTCCTGCAGATGGTGTTTTAGTATTCTCATTTGTAGGTATGGAAAAACAGGAAATACCCGTAAAGGGGAGGAATAGTATTCTGGTAACGATGAGGAGCAGTTCAGTTGCTTTATCAGATGTTGTTGTTATCGGATATGGTAAGCAGTCTAAGGCAGCATTGACGAGTGCGATCACCAAGGTGGACTCTAAAGATATGGCTATTTCGCCAGCGGGAAATCCAATGTCCATGTTGCAGGGGAAAGTGCCGGGAATGGAAATTCGCGTAAGCTCCGGTCAACCGGGGGCTGATCCTCAAATTATAGTGCGTGGTGGAACAACTACTGCACCAGAAAGTGATTCTCCTATGGTAATTATTGACGGGGTGATTCGTACTATGAAGGATATTAACTATGCGGATATAGAAACGATACAGGTGCTGAAAGATGCTGCTTCAACGGCAATTTACGGTTCAAAGGCTTCTCGTGGTATTGTTATGATTACGACTAAGCAAGGTAAAGCAGGCAAAGGGAGTATCTCTTTTAGTTATGGTTTGTCTGTAGATCATCAACCGAAAAGAATGCCTTTGTCGGGTGCCCGCGAATATTTGACCGCAACTCGTACTGCTGCGCTACATGCAACCGATCCTGATAAATATTTGTTAGGTACTTTTGCGATGAGTACTGCAAATAAACGGAATGCTTTGAATACAACAGCTTTTCTGGATGACTATATAACCAATTATGGTCAGGGGTATGTAGAAGATCTGTTATCTAACCAAGGATGGGAGATGATGGAGGATCCTGCCAATCCCGGTAAGATGTTGATATTTAAAGAAACAGATTTTCAAGATAATCTATTCCAGACTCCTGTTAATCATGATTTTAATATAAACTTCAGTGGCGGAAATGAGAAAGCCACTTATTATATGAGTCTTGGTTATCTTACACAGGACGGTATTGTTGTAGGTTCTAATTATAATCGTTGGAGTTTTTTGACAAATGCTTCATACAAGATTCGTAAGAATCTGACGGTAAGGGGGATGGTGAATTACTCCATGCGAACGACAGCAGGCATCAATGAGAATAACGTAATGTCACGTGCTGCCAAGATGCCGCCTACAGTACGTCAGTATTATGAAGACGGGACACCGGCTCCGGGAGAATTGACGAGTTCATTCCGTACCAGACTTCATGAAGTTTATTATCAGGAAAAAGAAAACAGAGTGAGCCGTATCAATCTTTCTGCAGAATTAGATTGGGAGATCATTCCGGGGTTACATCTCAAACCGATGTTCTCATATACTAACAACGAAGGTAAAGACCATAATTTTGAACGATATAATGAAGTTGTGAAAAACAGACCGGTGTCGGAAGCACATAATATGGATTTGCATTATCAGTATGACCTTATTTTAAACTACACAAAGACACTAAAAGATAAACATAACCTGGACTTGATGGTTGGTGGTAACTACATTTATGACAATTGGTATCGTTTCAGCGGTTCCGGTTATGGTGGAACATCTGATTATATTGAAACATTGAATGGTATTGCTGCAGAATCGGCCAAGACAACCTCTACTTTTGAAGAGAAAAAGATGAATAGCTATTTCGGACGTGTCAATTATAATTATGACATGAAGTATCTGTTTTCCGCAAGTATCCGTTATGATGGCTCTTCCCACTTTGCAGCCAATCATAAGTTTGCAACTTTTCCAGGTGTGTCTGCCGGATGGAATATGCATCGTGAGGCCTTCTTTGAACCTTTATCAAAGGTGGTCAGCAACTTAAAGCTTAGAGCTAGCTGGGGGAAAACAGGATATGATAATCTTGCATTGGAAAATACGGAAGGTTCTTATGAAGCCGGTAAAAACTATGCGGGTGAAGCAGGTATCTTGAATACTGTGTTGATGAATCGTAATTTGCTATGGGAAGAGACGACTTCAACCGACTTGGGATTTGAAGCTGGATTTTTAAATAATCGTATCAATTTATCTTTCGATGCGTATTATAAAAAGACTACGAACCGTTTATTGAATGAAAACCTATGGTCGGAAACTGGGTTTGCATCAATTAAATCCAATTTTGGTTCTTTGAATACGAAAGGTATAGAAATTGCTGTCAATGCGATTCCCATGCAGACACGTGATTTCCGTTGGAATATAGATGCAAATTTCTCCATTTGGAGAACAACCATAGGAAAGTTGCCTAATAATGGTGCAGATAAGAATCGGACTGGTGGAGGAATCATTTTCGATCCTAAGTTGGGAAAATATGTTGAAGTGGGCGGATTTGCAGAAGGAGAGCGTTTTGGTGCTCGCTTTGCTTATCAGTTGGATGGAGTTTATTCAACAGATGAGGACGCTGCTAATGCTCCATATGATGAAGGAGTATCTTCCGGTTGGTTGGGCAAAGGAAAATGTGCCGGTGATGCAATTTGGCGTGATGTGGATGGAAACGGTATCATAAATTCTAAAGATATGGTATTTGTAGGTTATATTCATCCGGATAAGATGGGTTCTTTTAATAACACTTTTACCTATAAGAACTTCACTCTGAGGATTGCAACAGACTTTTCATTAGGTAATGTGATTGATAATCACTTTAGGGCGCAGGCAAATGCGAATTCTCGAAATAACTTCGCAACGATTCATGATGTTGCCAGTAGTAAAATGTGGCATAAACCGGGTGATATAGCTTCTATTCCCCGCTATGATGTAGAGTCCGACTGGGACAATGGGAAACGTAATCATGGTCGCCCAAGTAGTTCTACAATTGGCTTTAGTGGTGGTAGTGCCAATACTTTATATATAAAGAAAGGGGATTATCTGGCATTCCGTGAAGTCTCTCTATCCTACCCGTTACGTGCCAAATGGTTGCGGGCTACTAAAATTGAAACACTGGATTTGACCGCTGCTGTCTATAATTTAGGATATTGGACAGCTTATGATGGACTTACTCCTGAAGTAATTGGTGCTGACGCCGGTAAATATTCCCGTCCACGTCAGTTTATATTCTCTGTAAAATTTACAATGTAACATTAAAGTAAACGATGATGAGAACTAAATTAATAATGTTTAGTATACTAGCTGCCTGTACTTTAGGTAGTTGTGAATCTATTTTGGATATAGATCCTATCTCTGAAATAACTATGGCGAATTATTGGAAATCAGAATCAGATGTAAAAGGCTATTTGAACGGTCTTTATTCGGATTACAGAGGTATGACCAGTACTACGTTATATGGTGAGGACCGTGGAGATGCTATGGTATCAGGAGTAATTGGAGGTGTTTCGCGTTCACATCAACACGAGTTGAATGAAGAATATGGGTTGGATTGGCGTACTTTCTATGAGAATATCCACCATTGTAATATGATTATTAAATATGCTCCGGGAATTGAGTTTACGCTGGAAAATGAAAAGAAAAGGATTTTGGCGCAGGCATATACGTTCAGAGCAAAAGCTTATCTGACTTTAACACAGATGTGGGGAGACGTGCCTATTGTGTTGAATCCTACGGAATCCTATGATAAGGAATCACGTCCGATGCGTAGTCCGGCTTCTGAAGTAATGAAACAGATTTTGTCGGATATCCAGACCGCTATTGACCTATATCCGGAAGCACATATCCTGGATAAGAACAGACTTTCCAAACCTGCTACATTATGTCTGAAAGCGGAAGCGTTGGCATGGAAATATACAGTTCAGAGGAGCAATGACAAGAATGATTTGACAGATGCAATTTCAGCGTTGGAAGAAGTCGAAAAATGCGGAGTGAGTATGATGGATAAATATGCGGATATATTTGATGTGGCAAATAAGAAAAACAGTGAAATCATTTTCTCCATTTATCTGAAGAAGGATGAATACAACAATATGTATATGTCTACATTATCTATGTCAGCCGCTGCCGGACTGTTGACTAATGATATTGTAAACAAAGAGGATATTCCGTATACCAATTCAACAATCGCACGTCATGTATACGCTCCGTCTCCCCGTTTGATTTCACTTTTCAGCGACAAGGATAACCGGGCTTCATCAGCATATATTAATGCTATAAATTCGAAAGGAACGGTAGTCTTTACTTCGCAGAATAAATTCCGGGGAACAGCTTATACTGACGACCGTTATTATGATAATGATATTGTAGTTTATCGTTTGGGTGAAGTCAAATTGCTAAAAGCGGAATTATTGTGTTATTTGGGTGGTGATAATGTATCCAAAGCTATTGATGCGATGTTTTCTACTCGTAATCGTGCCGATATCGGCGCTTATGTCGCAAGTTCGGATCAGAAAGTGGTACAAAAAGAAATATTGGATGAACGAGGCAGGGAATTGTGTTTCGAGTTGAAGCGTTGGCCGGACTTAATGCGTGCGCATTATGCGGGTACGATTGATATTTATGATTACATCCCTAATCTGGTTGGTAAATCTACTCCGTTGTATTTTCCGATTTTAAGGAAGATGATTGATTTGAATCCTAATCTGGAACAAACTGATGGTTATTAAAAATTAAAAACAATGAAGAATTTAAACTTAATATTAGCATGGATGTGCCTGTTGTTTATAGCGACAGCATGCAATGATGTGGAGCCGAGCATATCTTCTTTACCGGTTCCTACGAGCAAACCTTACTCTATAAATAAGGAAGGGTATGCTTATTTCAGAATACCGACAATGGTTATAACAAATAGCGGTACAATATTGGCTTTTGCAGAGGGACGCCGCAATGGACCTGAAGATGAAGGGGATATTGATATCGTTCTGAAACGCTCCACTGATAAAGGAAAGACTTGGGGGCCGCTGATAACTGTTAAGGATGATGCTGAAAATCGTTGTCGTAATCAGGTGCCTGTTTATTTAGCGGATATCAATCGTGTTATCTTGCTATCTTGCTGGAACCCGGGGGCAACGGGGACCAACTCTATTTTCATGACTTACTCGGATGATGAAGGGTTGACATGGGCGAAAGAAAAGGATATAACAGCTTCGGTAACTCCAGATAAATATAGATGGTATGCAACAGGACCTTGTCATGGAATTGTAAAACAGTTTGAGCCGCATAAAGGAAGAATTGTGGTATCATGTAATCATAACACCACGACTTCCGGTGCAGGACGTTCCCATGTGATATATTCGGATGATAGGGGAGAAACCTGGCATTTGGGTGGTATTATGGATATGGATTATACCAATGAGAGTACTGTGACCGAATTGAGCAATGGTGATTTGATGTTGAATATGCGTAAACAGTCTGATACGGAAAAATACAGGGTGGTTTCTACCAGTGCGGATGGTGGACTGACATGGAGTCCGTGTAAATACACTACATTGAAAGAACCGATATGTCAGGGCTCTATCCTCTTTTATGGTTTGGGAGAGGATGGCAAAGGCATTCTTTTATTCTCCAATCCTGATAGTCAGACCAATCGTAATAACAACACATTGAAAATGAGTGAAGACGATGGAGTAACCTGGAAAAAACAATATTCCTATACTGGTAGTGACTATGGCGGATATTCGGATATAGCCCGTTATCCGGATGGTATGATTGGAGTACTGTATGAATACGGATTCAAGAATATTGGTGGCATTGCTTTTCAAAATGTTGAGTTATCGCAATTACAATAACCATACGTGGAATTATAAAAATGTAATGATATGAAGAACATAAAAAAGATAATATATTTCTTGTTCGTATGTCTGGGAGTTTTTTATTCCTGTAAAGATGAAGAGCAAGTATTGTTGAACGCTGATTTTGTCTCTGATAAACAAACGATTTCTGCCGGAGAGAAAATTTGTTTTATGGATAAGTCTACCGGAGAGCCAGTACGATGGGACTGGAGTTTTGAAGGGGGAGAACCTAGTGTGTCTAATCTGTTTAGCCCGGAAATCGTTTATAATTATCCGGGAACTTATACTGTGAAATTGAGAGTGGGCAGAGGAACGGAAAATGCAGAGACTGAAATGTTGAAATACGTCACTGTCGTATATCCGGATGAAATAACAGCTGCTTTTAAAGCGGATAAAACTCAAGCTCTAAGCGATGAAACTATAAACTTTACGGATTTGTCTGTTGGATTTCCATCGACTTGGGCATGGGAGTTTACTTCTGTGGGTGGGATAACGGTTACTTCTGATCTGCAGAATCCAAGTCTCATATTTGAACCGGGAGTTTACACAGTGAAATTAACTGTGACAAATCCTAAGACATCAGCTACTGTTACAAAAGAGAAATACCTGAATATTATTGATAAAAATTCAGTAGCCGCAGATATAGCGGCAGATCGGCGTATGATTATAGAAGGAGGAACAATATCATTTAAGGATGCCAGTTTAGGACGTCCTACTCATTGGAACTGGACATTTGAAGGGGGCGAACCGTCTGTTTCAGACCAGCAGAACCCTGTTGTAACTTATTCGACTGCCGGTAGATATAAAGTGACTTTGGTGGCATCTAACGAAATGAATACTTCTACTGCTGAACAAGAAGGATATGTCACTGTGCTTCCTGGTAAGGATCTTGTTCTTTTCTATCCATTCGATGGTGACAGTAAAGATATGGGACCGAATGCCATTCATCCGGAAATTCTTAAATTGGGAGATAATATGGATGTTAACTTTAATGCTCCTGCCCGTAAAGAAGGATTTACTTGTGCCCAGTTTGTAAGTAAGGATAATCAGAATTATGCTTTCCTTTCGTTACCTGATAATGATGCTTTGGATTTCCAGGCAACTCCTGTAACTACATCCTTCTGGGTGAAAACTTCAAATAAGACTGCTACCAATCTGGGAGTGTTCCAGCATGGTGCCGGACCTAATGCAAGTGCAGACGGAATGAATAAACAAACTTGGTTCAGATTCCAAAAGTCCAGTCCATATATAAGATATGTCATTGAATACACGGGACTGTCAGGAAACTGGACTGATTATAAAACGAAGTCTATGACGGATGGGGAATGGCATCATTATGTATGTGTACATACGAACGGAAGTACCTATTTGTATATTGATGGAGTAAAAGAAGCGGAAGCATTGAATAAGGGATTGAAACCGATCGACCGGAAACCTTATTTTATTGGTGCGATGTATCGTGGAGCAGAGGGTGCACGATCTTATGAGAATTTCATGGAGGGTTATATCGATGATTATTTAATTTATCACCGTGCATTTACAGCTGAAGAAGCGAAAACACTTTATGAAAGTATGAAATAGATAGTATTATATATCTAATTTAGGGCGCTATATATTTAGGATAATCATATCTTGAATGTATAGCGCTTTTATTTATAATTTAGTTACCTTTGTTCACTCTAAAAAGAGACAATGAAAATGATACATAATACAATGATACTACTATGAAGCCTTTGTTTATTAAGACTCTTCGTATTTTGATGCTTTTTATCTTTATTATTTCATTGGGCTTAGGTTATGTTATTTACGAAGATACATTAGCATCATGGTGGATACCTGTTGGAATGGCGCTTTTGGTGGCTCTTGCTACTATCCCATTCTATAAGAAATGGATATGGCTGACAACTATGGATGGTAAAGTAATTAATTGTTTGTGTCATCTGGCTTGCATCGGTGCCATCAGTTATGTATTGTTTCTTGGCGGTAATTATTGGTTTGCCGATCTTGCTTCCACACACGAAGAAACAGTGATGGTACAGAAAAAATATGTAGAAACACACAAGAAGACCCGTAGAGTAGGCAGGCATCGTTATGTTTCGGATGGCATACGTAAGGAATACTATTTGCAGGTAGCTTTTGAGAATGGAGCTGTGGAAGAATTGCATGTGTCACTTTCCACTTATAATAAGGCCAAGGCAGGTGCACCGAAGATACTAACTTTACAAAAAGGCTTTTTCGGATTACCAGTGATTACAAAAGGACTTTAATCAATCATTATGATATAGATATGGAAAATAGAGAATTGTATGAAAGAATGTTGTCGGGGACTATTTATAATGATTTGTCTGCAGAACTGGTTCAGAGAAGAGAACAAGTCGTTTTTCTGACTAATGATTATAACTCTACTTATGGAAAACCCAAAGAGGTTCGTGAAGCATTACTACGCAAATTGTTGAAAGGCATTGGGGAGAATGTTCACTTCGAACCCAATTTCCGGTGTGAGTTTGGATTTAATATCACTATAGGAAACAACTTCTTTGCTAATTTTGATTGCATCATGTTGGATGGGAATCTTGTTACAATAGGGGATAATGTCTTGTTGGGACCACGTGTCGGACTGTACACTGCAAATCATGCACTTGATGCTCGGGAACGCGTTATGGGAGGTTGCTATGCACGTCCGATTGTGATTGAGGATAATGTCTGGATTGGTGCAGGCGTCCATATTATGGGTGGTGTTACCATTGGAAGAAATTCGGTAATCGGAGCAGGAAGTGTAGTGACTAAGGATGTGCCGGAAAATGTGATCGCTGCAGGAGTTCCATGTAAAGTAATTCGGGAGATCACGGATAAAGATAAGACCGACTTTTTAGGGTAGGTTGGCGTGTGCTATTAAGAAAAGTCACATCACTTTTAGAGGACATAAACCGTTCTGAAAGTGATGTGACTTTTCTTATATAGGTAAGGCAACTAACCAGAATAGGAGTTGCCCGACTTAATCTTAGGATGAACCGTTAGCTGTTAGCTTTCGAATCATTATCTTCTTCGTTCTCTTCCTCTTTTTTCTTTTTGCCTAGTCCGAGGATACCAAAGATAAAATCTTTCAGATAACTTATTATACCGATAACGATCAATGCACCGAAGCCATAGATTAGAATACTGCCTCCCCATTTATCCCAGAAAGATGGCTCTGGAATGAGACTGGTAAGATCCTCTACATTGAGGTCTTTCTGAAGAGCTTCTATAAAATCGTCGGGAATATCATAATAGGTGTCAGGTTTGGATTCTGAAAACAGCACTAATACACGGCTACCATCTTTCTCAATATAACCCAGATCCAAATGTGAACCGTCATCTGTTTTGTAATAGGAACTGTCCGGCAAAGTAGCGACTTTAGGAATGTTAGCTGGAACGTTGATTCTTATACGGCGTGCTTCAGCACTAGTCATAAAAATGGTGATAAAGGCCACCAAAACAAATAAAAACTTTTTCATACTTTATAAATATTAAATTGATTGTGTCGCTATAAAGCCACTATTGTTGTTTTGCTGTATATTGATTTGGCAAATGTAGAAATTTTTTTCTAAAAACAGAATATAATTGAATGTTTACCTTGTTAAAGGCTCTGTTTCTGGTAAGATTTCATGGATTGAATGATTTTTTCGTCTTACCAATTTTGCGTTTTGTCTACAAACGGGATGCATTCGTCTCATTTCAAAAATCGGCAATCTTCTATACTCTATCTTCGTGACGAAATAAAAACAGAATAAAATCATGAAGATGAATAAGACTAGATTATTAGAAAAAATATCTATTCAGTCAGGTATCTCCGCAGATGAATGCAGCGCAGTACTCAAAACCTTTGAAAGAGTTCTTAGTGAAGAGTTAACCCGGAAAATACATCGTTATGGCGGGTGGATACTTTTGTTGGTTGCTTTGTTGG
>ERZ773260.4409-NODE-4409-length-11810-cov-6.101829_pt1 | contig 11810 bp, 11 predicted proteins | sample MGYA00511387_ERZ773260 | MGnify/ENA primary metagenome ERZ773260 (study PRJEB29015, sample SAMEA2737745) | human gut metagenome | biome: human gut; feature: human-associated habitat; material: faeces | place: China | collected 2012 ... | reverse complement strand
GATACTCTGGTGAGGAATCCATGTTTGTGACAACAAATGTGTACATGTAAACCATTTGGTTTTCCGGCTTTTCAACCTTGCATACCACACGCCTTTCATAAGGCCATGAACTCGCTCTATACATGAATTCGCCATAGGCTACTGCATAATCGACTTTATTATTTTTGGTGATCTCATCAAGCTCATCCACAAGATAGGATGCTTTTTTGCGGAGAATGCCATTCTCCTTCAGCCGGATCACATAGCTTGTGCCGTTTTCCTCACACTGCTTATAAAGATCAGGTGTAGCGAAACCGCTGTCACCACGAAGCAGAATACGGATCGCCGGATAATCATTCAGGTATTCATCAAGTATCGGCTGCAGGAAGTCAACCACTCCGGTACAGGAATACTCGGTTCCATCACGAAGCTGGATTTTTACCAGATCTCCGGTCATTCCATCATAACAGACAAGTGGATGGTATCCATTGCTTTGATAATGAAAGTTAAAGGCTCTGCCTTCCTGTTTGCCGTATGCATCAAGAAGAGTGGAATCCAGATCCAGAATAACAGCCTGTGGCATCTGAATACGATAAACTCTCTTTCGGAGTATTCTGCCAATCATAAGTAACTGATTTAAGGTATCTTCATCCATACGGTTAAAGAATCTTGATAGCGTAGGCTGTGATGCAAGGGTGTCTTTTTCAAGTACAGACTTGAATACAGGATCATTTGTAAGTTCATCGGAAGTATCATCTTCGAAGTAGCCTGCAATGATCATATATATCATCTGGAGCAGGTTTTTCTGATCTGTATGATATCTGAATAATGCAGAATCGTTGGTCTTGAAAACTTTGCCTAAAAGATTATCAATACCAAGTTTGCTTACGAATTCTTTGATAAGAAGCAATCCTGCATCGGAGGATAAATCTCCTCCATCAAAATTTATTTTAATTTGTCTATTGCTTTCTAGTGATAAGGTGTTTACAATACTCATAAAGGGCTCCTTTGTTGGTATTTATTTTGATTAGACACCTTAATTTTACCACAAATGGATGCTCTTTTTTCATTCACTTGATAGGTGAAAAGCAATATTCAGTTAAAATACAGTAACTATGTGGCTTTCAGCCACATTCGTGGCAAAGTCGTGAATAATTCAGGTTTATCTACACTACTCTCTTTCGAATATGAGACGGTATTATTAAGCAAAAATATGGCAATATCCATCATGATGTCACTTTTCCTTGCTATCTTTACGGTTTTGCATTAGAATGAAGCAGCACTTAAATTCATACTATCTAAAAAAGTAATCGTTCTCGTTTCTGAGTCGGTTACTTTTTTATAAGTAAGCAATGCTATATTGTTGCGTTATTTCATCTTTTACAATCATTACACATACCGCATTGAAAATTTTAAAGAAGTAGAGAAAGCCTGGATTACTAATTCTTCCAGGCTTTCTTTACTTCTTTTATGGAGTCGAAAATATAAGTTGGAGAGTACGTATGAATCATAGTATCTGTTTTTTTCGCTTCACCGGTTAGTACCAGGACTGTCTCTACCCCAGAAGCGTTCCCGCATGCAATGTCAGTGTAAAACCTGTCACCCACTATCACGGTTTCCTCTTTGGTAAACGGATTTTCCCGGAGCGCAATATCCACCATATCGGTAGAAGGTTTTCCGATATAATGTGGTACCTGGCCTGTGGCATTAGTGATCATCTGACATATGGATCCGCAGTCGGGTACATAGCCAAATGGGACCGGGCAGACCAGATCCGGGTTGGTGGCAAGGAAGGTGACAGGGCGGGTCTGCAGGATGCGGCAGGTGTCAGTCAGCTTCTTGTAGGTAAGTTCGCTGTCGTAGGCAACCAGCACAAAGGAAATATCCTGGGTGTCCGGATCCGTGGTGACGCGGATTCCATGTCCTTCAAGCTCTCGAATCAGTGATCGTGTTCCAAGTGTATAGATAGTCTTTCCAGCTGCGTGTTGCCGTAGCCAGCTGGCAGAAGCGGTGGAGGCAGTTACAAAATTCTGTGGATCGGTTGAGACACCCATCTGACGGAATTTTTTGATGTAGTCCGCAATGCTTTTGGTGGAGTTATTGGTAATGAATACAAACTGCCCGCCGCGCTCTTTAATTTCCTGGAAGAATTCCGCCGCTCCGGGCAGCAGGACATCGCCCAAGGCCACGGTTCCGTCAATATCAAATAAGAAGAGTTTCTTTTCGGAAAGCATAAGCTACCTCCGGATCTGCTCCAGAAGCCAGGAAATGTCTTCTTGGATTCCGGATTCATCATCTGCCACATCCGGGCTGTATTCCAGAACCAGATCTGCGTTTGGAGTCAGTCTCTGATAATCAGACAGAAACAGGGGAAAATCCAGGGTCCCGTGGAAAATCCGCTGATGGCTGTCGTGAACACCGTCGTTGTTGTGAAGATGGTAAGCCACGATCTGATCCTTTAACGCTTCCATGGTCTGTGCCAGGTCCCAGCCGTTGGCGTAAGCATGGCCAATGTCGATCAGCACGGGATAATGCTCTTCCCTGCAGAGCTGGATAAACGCATCCTGGTCAAACAGCATGTTGCCGCGGTCCAGGACACCGGCATTCTCCACCACCACCGGGATCTGGTGCGGCTTGAACAGCTCCGCAATTTCCCTGTAGTTTTCTCTGGAAACACGGATCATCTCTTCCCGGCGTTCTTCCGTCACCGGGATGTTGTTGTGATGAAAGACCAGATACTGGCTTCGAAGGCGCACACAGTAAGGCAGGGTTTGGCGGATCAGGTTCATGGAGTGCGCATATTCCGGGGTGCCGGGGGCTGCGCTGTGCTCGGTTTCATAGTACGGGCCATGAAAACTAACTAGGATTCCTTCAAACTCCGGCAGGCAATGAAGAAGCTCTTCCTCATAGCAGTCTGCGTCAAACATAGGGAACAGCTCGACGCCAATCTGACCACGGAAGGCATGTAAATGCGGGATGACCCGGGCAAGCTGACCCGGTTTATACACATTGGTACTGACCAAAAGATTCATGATATTTACCTCCTGTTTTCTGGTTTTTATTCTGGGCATCCGGCATGGAAAAATCCAGGGCTGCGTTCAGACGGCGAATTTCTTCTGGATATCCAAGGGACTTCTCGCTCTGGGCATCAAACAGATGCAGTTTGCGGAAATCAATATTCATGAAAATGTTTTCGCCTGGGCGCGGGACCGAGTCATTGCAGATGGCAATCAACTCACTCTTTTCACCCTTGACATCAATATAAACGCCGTAGCGGTTTCCATAGTCCTCCACGTATTTTACGGTTCCGCAGATGGAAGTTTCCGTTGGACGGCTGCTTAAGACTATATGTTCTGGGCGGATGCCAACGCAGTATTTTCCGGATGGACAGGCATCTGCGATCGGACGCCACATCGGAGCCAGTCTGATCATCTGGTCTCCGATGGAGAGATTGCCGTTTTCATACTGGCAGGAGATGATGTTCATGGACGGAGAGCCAATGAATCGGGCACAGAAAATACTTGCCGGCATATTGTATACATGGCTTGGCGTGTCCAGCATTTCCATATTTCCGCGATACATGATGGCAACACGCTGTCCCACGGTCATGGCCTCAATCTGGTCATGAGTGACATAAACCATGGTCGGACGGTACATCTCGTGGATCTTGACCAGTTCTTTTCGCGCACGCAGGCGGAGCTGTGCATCCAGGTTGGAAAGCGGTTCATCCAGAAGAAAGTAGTCAGAGCGTTTTACGACGGCGCGGGCCAGGGCAACACGCTGGCGCTGTCCACCGGAAAGATCCTTCGGCTTGCGGTCCTCCAGACCTTTCAGCTGCAGCATTTCCAGTACTTCCTCCAGGCGGCGGTTAATCTCAGCCGCTTCCATTTTGTGGGCTTTCAGACCGTAGATGATGTTATTTTTTACAGTCATATGCGGGAAAAGGGCGTAGTTCTGGAATACCATGGATACGCCGCGGTCTCCGCAGGCAACATTGTTGACTACCTGGCCTCGCATATGCAGGGAGCCGGAGGTGATATCCTCCAGACCGGCGATCATGCGCAGGGTGGTGGATTTTCCGCAGCCGGACGGGCCCAGCAGAATCAGCCGCTCCCCTTCCCGGATTTCCATATTCAGATCATTGACGATCACATTTTTTCCGTATGCTTTTACGACGTGTTCAAAAACGATATTATTCATAAGTCCTCCTGACAGATTAACCTTTTACGCCGGATGCGGCAAAGGTGTTGATGATATAGCGCTGGAAAATAAGATACAGAGCCAGCGGAATGATCATGGTGATGACGGATACGGCCATGGCAATGGTAAATTCGGTGCCGCCCTCAGCGCTGATGTACATCTGGAGCGCCAGGGAAAGCGTGTAGTTTTCCTTGCTCTTTAAGATGAGCACCGGCCATACATACTCGTTCCAGGAATTGATAAAGAAAATGATCCCGGTCGTGAGAATGGACGGGCGTACCAGCGGCAGGATGATATCTCGCATGATCTTGAGGCTGCCGATGCCTTCCATCCGCGCAGCCTCAATGAGGGCCTTCGGGATTCCGCGCATGGCCTGGCGCAGCAGGAAGATACCTAAAACATCCGCAAACTGCGGAAGTGCCACGCCCCAGATGCAATCCCGCAGACCGAGTTTTGAAATCATCAGGTAGTTTGGAATCATGGTCACGGTGAACGGAATAAACATGGTACTCAGCATGATAAAGTAGAAAAACTGTTTTCCTTTGTAATCAAAATAGACAAAGGAATAGGCGGCAAACAGGCTGGTAATGGTTTTGAAGATGGTAACGGATGCCGCGATCAGAAATGTATTTAAGGTTATCTGGACAAATGGCAGTTTTTCAAATACATGCCGGTAGTTTTCCAGAGTCGGGTGAGACGGAATGATCTCAAAAATGGTATTAAATGCGTCCTGCAGAGTCTTGAAGGAGTTGGACAGAGCGAACACGATGGGAACCAGCATGAGGAAGACGATGGCGCCCAGGATCATGTGCCAGCCAATTTCCGAATGATTGTTAGTTTTCATAGTAGACTCCCTTCTCCACAAATTTAAATTCCAGAAGTAAAAGGACAATGAACAGCAGCATGGTCAGAATGGAAATGGCCGATGAGGTGCCGGTCCGGTACAAGGTAAAGGCCTCGTGGTAGGAAGCGTAGATCAGGTTGGAACTGGCGTAGTTCGGTCCGCCCTGGGTAATGACCTTGATGGGGGTGAACACATACTGGAGTCCCTGGACAATGGTGGTGATGAACACGTAAATTCCGGTAGCGGAGCTCATTGGCACAATGATGTCCAGAAAGATTTTCCACATGGGGACCTGATCCAGCCGTGCGGCCTCAATAACTTCCTGGGATACGCCGGAGACACCGGCTAAAATATTGATGAAGTTGTAGCCGAAGGTCTTCCAGGTGGTAATGATGCAGAGCACGGCAATGACCCATCCGTCGGTTTTGGACCAGAAGGGCATCTGGATACCGAATTTACCGAGAATGATGGCCACCGGTCCGGAAATCGGGTTTAAGATCCAGGTATAGAGGATGGAGCCGACCACCAGGGAGATGACGCTGGGAAGGAAGAACACAGCCTTGTAAAAACTCTTTCCATGCCGGATCACGGCGGAGAGGATAAAGGAGAGAATATAGGGCAGCACAAAGTTCAGGACCAGCAGAACCAGAATGTAAGCAAGGGTATTGCCCAGAATCTTAAAGGTATTCGGATCTCGGAATACGGCAATGTAGTTGTTCAGACCGACAAACTTTTTGACAGGCTTTACCATGTTCCACTCAAAAAAGCTTAAGTAAAAGGTATAAAGGAGTGGGTAAAACATAAAGACTGCGAACACGGCTAGGGACGGGATCAGAAACAGATATCCCAGAATCGTTTGTTTTTTTGTTTCATTATTCAAGTGATTACCTCCGTAAATTCAGGAAAACCGGTACCTTCCCGTGAGCAAAAGGGAAAGTACCGGTCTGCATCTGGAATGTCAGCTTACTGTGCGTCTAACAGGGCATTGATGGCATCCTGGGTGGAAGTCATACCCTCCTCGGCAGTTACCTGTCCACCGAAGATCTGATCTCTCATATCCAGGAGCATCTGCTCAGCCTGAAGACCTGCATCACCCGGGAAGGATGTCCAGGAAACCACGCCGTCCATCTGCTCAATGGCAGCCTTCATCATCTCATTTTCAGCCAGGAAGGATTTCAGTCCGTTCTCTGCGTCTGCAACGTCCTTTCTTGGCGGTACATAACCGGTTCCGATGGTCCATGCAGCCATGGATTCCACGCTGTACAGGTATTTCTCAAACTCCCATGCGGCTTCCTTCTGCTCATCGGTCAGGGCATCGTAGCCCACCTTGCCGGATGCGTCCACGGTGGCGGAAGCATTTGCCATGACTTATTTGATGGGTTATGCAACTGATTTCCAGGAACTTTACGCGGGCTGCTGCCCCAGGTCGGGGATTTTACGGTAGCGACATCGAACTGCGCGCTCTTCTGAACGGATGCGCGACGGGCAATGGTGGTGTAGAGCATTGCGCAGTTGCCATCAATGAAGCTCTGGCAGCCTTCATCCCAGGAAACATGGAGAGCGGCTCCGTCCTTGATGAGGTCAGCAACCATCTGCATAGCCTGAATGCCTTCCGGGCTTGCGAAGCTTGCCTGGATCTTGCCATCTGCGGTCTTGGTCAGCATGGAAGTGTTATTGCTCTCGATGAGTCCCTGCTGTGCCCAGAAGTCTGCCGGCTCCTGCATATAGAAACCATATTTTCCGGTCTTTTCCTGAACAGTTCTGGCAAAGGAATCAACCTCTTCCCAGGTTTTCGGTCCCTCTTCGGAAAGTCCTGCTTCCTTCAGCAGATCGCGGTTGATGTAGAGAACCGGGCTGCTTAAAGAATACGGTATTCCGACCTGTACGCCATCACTGTTTACCGCCAGATCCAGGACGTTTGGCAGGAAATTGTCGGTCAGGAAGGTTTTGTCAGAAGCATCATACTGGTCGATGATCTCCTGTGGGGAGGTGTAGGAAAAGTTGTTGGAAAAATAATCCAGGAAAGCCCAGCCGATCTGAACCAGTGCCGGGGTATTGCCGGTAGCGGCTTCAGCCTGCAGGTTCTGCATCAGTCCCTTATACATATCCGGGTTATATTTAGCAACAACTTCAATGTGGTCATTGTTCTCATTAAAGTTTTTTACCAGTTCATCTACGGTCAGTCCGCCCTGGTTCTCTGCATTACAGTGCCAGTACTCGATAACGGTTTTGGAACCATTGCCGGAAGCGGTGCTCTCGGCGGAAGTGGTGGCTTCGGAAGAGGCGGAACCTGCTGTGGTATCTGCGGAAGTAGACTGACTGGATGAACCGCATCCGGTCAGAGAGATCATGGCACCTGCCATGCAAAGTGCTGTGAGACATTTTAGATTTTTTTTCATAATGTTTTTCTCCTCGTGTTAGTCTGGCAATAGAATTGGTTATGTGTTTCACAGTTTCCGATTATAGTGTTGTATGGCCTTGACATCTATCATGAAACAGTAAAAACATTGTAAGTTTTTTGTAAATTCCAGTAAAAGGGGGCATATGCTCCGCACCAACGGTGCGCTCAGTCCATTTTAAACGGTGCGGAGCATCATCCCTCTGATGACAGATGCTTATTTCTCAGCTTCGCGCATACTGATACCATTCATTTCAAGCCGATAGCTATGTCGCTTATCAGTAATACGGGCAAGACATGCATCCGCATAAGTATGTTCCCTGAACAGATCAAACCATGACTTGATCGGAAACTGTGAAATGATGATTGTGGACCTGCGTCCATCCCGTCCATCGATTACTTCGAAGAGATCACGGCATTTATCCAGATCCAGCTCCATGAGACCAAAGTCATCAATCGCAAGCAGATCAAGTTTGGACAGCGCGGTAACGTATTCCAGATAGGTTGACTTCAGTCTGGCCTGCTCCAGCTCAAGCATGAGCGTGTTTGCACGGATATATCGCACCGTCTTCAGCTGGCGAAGAGCAGAGATACACAAGGCATTGCTTAGATGTGTTTTCCCGCTGCTTGTCATCCCGGTAATCAGGAGATTCTTTCCTTCATCAATCCAATGGCAGGTTGCCAGCCGCTCAATTGCATCTGTGTCCAGTTTTCTTGCAGGATCATAAATGGTTTCATCCAGATCAGCATCCGGATAGCGCAGATGTGCCTGTTTCAGATAGCGTTTAAACTTTTTGTCGTATCGTATCTGCCATTCATGGTTTACGATCTCCGTGAACCGTTCAATGAAGGGCGCCAGATCGGCATTCGGATCCAGCATCTGGCTTTCAAATGCATCTGCCATTCCGGACATCCTCAGGGAACGCAGGCGTTCACAGATCAGGAGTTCCTCGTGAGTAAGGGAAAGATTTTCATTCATTGATAGCAGTCCCTCCCTCTGATGTTTTCATGTTCCGGAAGATGCCCGGCTGCTCTGTTTCCTGTCGGTTCGTGGTTAACCAGGCGGCTAAGGGCTTTCTTGAAGTAAGTGTACTTGCATGCAGATGCATCAATACAAATCTGAGCCGCTTCCGCTGCGATATGACGCGGGACATCATTGCACATATGCAGAATGCCCTTGCAGCTGTTGTATGCCTGCTCTTCATGCTTGACACTGCGGAGAATACGATCAATGAGCGTAACCATGGACTCTCCATAAACGGATGCCCATCTGCGGTAATACGCCCCGTCATGTGCATTCAGTTCCTTGTAATACAGGTGTTCCGGAGGCATATGACTGTCGTCTGTGATATAACGCGGAAAATCCTTATAGGAGCGTACATGCTTACACAAAAGCCTATTATTCTCATCACAGATCCTTATCTCACTCATTGTAGCTTTGAGCATTGCAGGTTTTCCGTGATACGTATACAATACAGAGTAATAGTGGCCGTCATATTCAAGGTGGTAATTATCTGGTATACGCAGAAAATATTTATAATCGCAAGTCGTAAAGCTGCCCGATGGAAGAGGCTTCATTTTTGGCTTGTCGTAGGTCTGGAAGGCATACTCCCGTGTCCTGCGGATATCATTTTTATTCCGGAAATCCGCTTGATTGATTGCCGCTATTATCTTTTGGGTTTCTTTGTTCAGGGAATCGAGACTTGTAAATATGTTTTCTTTTAAGCGCTCGATTAAATGTGTCTCCAAAAAACGGACGTGGTTTTCTATCGTCGGTTTCCCTTTCGGCTTGCGCGGCGGTGGAGGCAGCACAATCGTATTGTAGAAATCCTCCAGATCTGAAAAAGCCGAATTCAGGATCAATTCGTCCTTTGAGTGTTTAGAAATCGCGGTCTTCAGGTTGTCTGGAACAAGATACTTCGGAACAGCCCCATAGTATTCCAGTGCGTGGACAACGCCGGTAATAAAACTTGGCAGCTTCTCGTCAAGGAATACTTCTGCATATACACGGCTGCTGAAGCCAAGTGTCGTAGCAAACACATGAACTTTGTGTATCTCGCCGGTTGCAGGATCCGTCAGCAGTTCAGGCTGGTCGCCGACCCAGTCAATATACATCCGCTCTCCTGGGATTCGTTCGACTGGCATAGATACGGAATCCTGTCCGAAATTTTCTCTCAGAAAATCTCGGTAGAGCTTGTAGAACTGTGACAGTTGATAGCCATTCGGATGCTCTTTTTTGTATTCCAACCACTGGAATGCAAGATCAGGAGTCTCCATCGCCATCATACGCTGATGGATCTGAAAGAAATCTGGCAATTCCTTTTCAGCGCGGCGGAGATTCTCTGGCGGATAGAAAGCCTCCTCGACTTTCTTCGGCGGCATTGCTTTCAACTCCTCCAGGGAAAGCCCCAGTTCATGAAAGCGGTTCATAATAAGTGTTACGGTACTGTTTCCTATGTTGTACCGCTTCTTGGTAGTGCGGTATCCAACACCGCTCTGACGTAATTCAATCACGCCAATGATGGTTGAGTATTTTTGCATTTGGTGCTCCTTTCTCAACTTGTAATGAACGAGTTTCATTGTTCATTATAAAAGAAAACGCACCGTTTAGAATGGAATCAGCGCACCGCTATTTCAGAATAGGTGCACCGCTAATTCTGGAATGGACGCACCAATCGACTGGAATTTGCACACTTCCCTGCAATTTCCCTTATAGGAAGTATAATAACCTCGTAATGCAATTAGGAATTTCAAAGAATTTCAAAAAGAAAAAAGGAGAGTGCATTCATTATGAGAAAGCAGACAAAATTAGTTGCAGTTCTTTCTGCAGCAGCTTTACTCGCTGTTGGTGCATCCATGACCTCCTTCGCAGCCGGCTGGACTGAGGAGAATGGTACCTGGGTTTACTACGACAACGATGACGAGTTAGTGACCAATGAGTGGAGAAAATCCGGTTCTAACTACTACTACTTAAACGATGACGGCGAGATGGCCAGCGAGACCTGGGTTGACGACGAGTATTACGTTGACGAGACCGGTAAAATGGTAACCAATACCTGGTTAAAGCTCGTGTTAGACGATGCTGATATTGATGATCCGAACGGAGACGGCGAGGGCTGGTTCTATTTTGACAGCAGAGGTAAGAAAGTTACCGATACCAAGAAGACCATCAACGGCAAAGTTTACTACTTTGATGACAATGGCCTTATGGAGTATGGCTGGTACGAAGATGAGAACAGCAATTACTACTACTTAGGCGACGAGGATGACGGAGCCCGCAAGTCTGGTTGGTTATGGTTAGAGAGACCGGATGTTGACAACGACGACATCGGCCTTTGCGATGACGATGACTGCGAGGAGTGCGACGAAGAGGGCTGGTACTGGTTCGCGAAAGATGGTAAGGTATATACCGGAACCAAGCAGAAAAAGATTGACGGTAAGTACTACTACTTCAACAACCACGGCCAGATGCTTTACAACTGGATCATTGCTACCGAAGATCAGGTTAACCATAAAGACGATGAGGACATCACCCCGGACGGCGATATTGCATCCATGGACTACGCATTCAATGTAGACAAGGGATGGAGAGTTGACGGATGGTTACAGGTTGATGGTTCCTACAACATGGGCATGGAGAACGATGAGGATTGGTACTTCTTCGATGATGGAGATACCATCTACGCAGATAAGAGTACAGCCAACAATGTCGGTGCCCTTCTTGATACCGATGGATACGCTATGGATACCACAGACTGGAGATACCGTGAGAGAATCAAGAAAGAGGGCAAGTGGTTCTGCTTCGATGAGAAGGGCCGCATGAAGACTGGTCTCCAGGCAATCAGAAACGGCAGCGATTATGATGTATACTTCTTCGACGATAACGGATTCGTTAAGACCGGTAAGGTAAGCAACGTAGAGCTGGATAACGGTGAGACCGCCAACTTCTACTTCTCCACCTCTAACTCCAAGAAAGGCCGCGGAGTAACCGGTGAGGAGAGCGGATACCTGTACTACAAGGGCATGAGACTTGAGGCTGAGGATGATTATGCATTCTATGAGGTTGACGATAAGCTTTACCTTGTAAACACCAATGGTAAGATCCAGAAACCTTCCAACAACAGCAAGGGCAAGAAGATTGATCCGGAGAAGATCGAGAACGACGATTACCAGATCGCTGCAGAGATCGATCAGATAACTGGAGATGTTGACGATTACAATGTATACATTGTAGGAAGCAACAAGAACGGAAACATCACTCATGTTTACTATTCTAAGAAAGCTGATAAGTGGACCGATGACAATAGTCTTGATTCCAAAGTCGATGAAGTTGTGTACGACGCTACAAACAAGGACGATGTAGACTTCGGTTGGGAGGACTAATCCTTA
>ERZ773260.4406-NODE-4406-length-11822-cov-2.938472_pt1 | contig 11822 bp, 6 predicted proteins | sample MGYA00511387_ERZ773260 | MGnify/ENA primary metagenome ERZ773260 (study PRJEB29015, sample SAMEA2737745) | human gut metagenome | biome: human gut; feature: human-associated habitat; material: faeces | place: China | collected 2012 ... | reverse complement strand
AGCATCCGAGTGACCTGATTGCCGCTCTGAATCAGTCTTGGGAGGATCGTCCGCAGTAACCGTAGGTTCTCTTTTCAAATACGCAAGCGCTCCGTTACCAACCTCGGTAACGGAGCGCTTTTTCGGTTCCTGTGTTCGGACAGGCAAAAGGGGCGGCTTTCGCCGCCCCTTGGGGTATGCTGTTTTCTGTCAGACGCTTTTGATTACAGAAGCTTCTTCCAGGTCTCATGGGTACCGGACTTGGTGTAGGTGTGGTCGTTGGTGGCCTCCTGCACGTCGAGGTAGTACCATGCGTTCACGTTCGCGTTGTCGCGCCAGGTCTTCATGCCGGACAGCAGATCGTCCGCAGACTTCGGCGTGCGGCCGAGCGCACGGTTCACCATTGCCATCAGTTCGGCGCGGGTGACGTTGCGGTCCGGACGGAAGCTGCCGTCAGGATAGCCGTTGATCCAGCCCATCTTCGCAGCGATCGCAATTTCCTCGGCTGCCCAGTAGCGCGAGCCAACATCGTTGAACTTCGCAGCGGAAGCGCTCTCCAGACCGGCAAACTGCGCGATCATAGAAGCGAGCTCGGCGCGGGTGATCGCGTCATTCGGACGGAACTTGCCGTTCGTTCTGGTGTCAACGATCACGCCGGCATTTTCGAGCGTAGCAACGTAGGTGTTGTACCAGTCGCCGCGGGCAACGTCCGAATAGGAGCTGCTGTTGGTCTTGTAGTAGGACTGGCACGCATCGCCCATGATGCGGTACAGGATCGCTGCGGTCTCCGCACGGGTGACATTGCCTTCGGGCTGCACGGAGCCGTCGGGATAACCGTTGATAAATGCGAAGTGGTCATCGGTGTTGAGCGTCAGCGCCGGTGCTTTCGTCGTAGGCTTATTCGGGGAGTCGATCGTGCCTGAACTGCCTCCGGTGCTCTTCTTGATGTAGACGACCTCGATGGTCAGATTATTACCGGGCATCGTACCTTCGATCACCGCGTCTTCCTTGTCCTTGAGCTTGTAGCCCTTGATCTTCGGAGAGTCTACTTTGTACGCTTCGCCCTTGGCCAGGAGATCCATATGGCTCTCGGCCAGTTCCTTGCCCTTCTTATCGACGTACTGGATCGTCAGGCTGTAGTGGATCAGTTTCGTCTCCCAGATGCCTTCAAAGTGCAGACCGCCGGAAACCATCGGAACCTGCGTGTTCGGTGCAACCTCGACGCCATCAAGCTTCCACGTCTTGAACGTCCAGATATATTCGCCAACTCTCACAGAATCGGGCTTGGCTGCCGTTGTGACCTTCTGGCCCACCGTGTAGGTGTACGGGTTCTTAGGAAGCGTTGCCTGAACCTCAGCCGGGAGGTTGGGATCATAGCTGTACTTCACGCCGTATTCTTTCTGCGTGCGCTCCCAGATACCGACGAAGGTAAGGCCACCGGCAACCATCTCAACCTGCGTGTTCGGTGCAACCTCTGTATCGCCAAGCTTCCACGTAACGAACTTCCAGATGTATTCGCCGTCTTCCACATCGTCAGGCTTGGCTGCCGTTGTGACCTTCTGACCTACAGTGTAGGTGTCCTTGTTCTCAGGAAGCGTTGCCCACACCTTCGGGTTCGGCACAAGTGCCGGGTCTGTGCATGCGTAGTCATAGGTCACGCCGTATTCTTTCTGTGTGCGCTCCCAGATACCGACGAAGGTAAGGCCGCCTTCGACCATCGGAACCTGTGCGTTGGGAACAACGTCAACGCCGTTCAGTTTCCACGTAACGAACTTCCAGATATATTCGCCGTCTTCCACATCGTCAGGCATCATGGCCACACGAACCGATTCGCCGGGCGCGTAAGTGTACGGATTCTCAGGAAGCGTTTCCCACACCTTCCAGTGCGGCACAAGTGCCGGGTCTGTGCATGCGTAGTCATAGGTCACGGGGAACTCGTTCTTCGTGTACTTGATGACAACGTTCGTCCAGCCGTTGATGGTATCCGTGTCGCCAAACTTGACGTCCAGCGCCGGAACATCCTTATTGAACCACTCGTCGTGCGAGTAGCCGGGCATATCAAGATTTTGCACATTCGCGTTGAGATGCTCAACCACATTTGCGCCGAACGGAGCGGTGGAGTGATGGTACGCAGTCGGCTCCATCTTGCCGTCGATCATTCTGTAGACGTAGACGTGCTGCGTGGTGTTGACGTGGACGTTTACATAATGCTTGTCCAGGTCTGGCTGATGCTCGCCGAAGGTCGTGCAGGCCGCATTGCCAGCCCAGTCTTCGATGACGGACGCATCATAGGAAGCGGAGGCAGGACGGTCTTTTTCTGCCTGCGCGATGGCCTGCGCCTTGATATCCGCAAAGTCGATGGAATCGCCGTACAGACCAGTGACTTGATACGTGTAGAAGTCCGTGTTCTGGCGGTAGTGCGGCGCACCGTCGAGATACATATTCGCAACAACGGTGTACTCCTTGCGGGCGTACTTCACCAGAACGTTCGTCCAGCCTTTGATGGTGTCGTTCTCGCCGAACTTCCACTGGGGCGAATCGTAGTTATACCACTCGTCATGCGTATGACCGACCTTCTCCAGCTCGATGTTCTGTGCTGCGAGATAGTCCAGCAGGTTGCTGCCTCTGCGAGCCATGCCGGAGAAAAGCTGCGTCTCGGTGGTCTTGTCATCGTCGGTGATCGCTTTGACGATGACCTTCTCATAGTCATAGACCATGCAGATGATATTCGTCCAGCCGTTGACCGTGATCGAATCAAGACCTGCGGGCGGGTTTTCGGGGTTCGCCTTGTACTCGTTCCACTTGCCGTCGTTGTACCAGCCGTAGAAGTCGTATTTGCCGGTGCTGTTTGCAGTGTAGTAGTTGGCAATGTCGAGCTTAGCCAGATCAATGACTGTACCCTTCGGCTGCTTTTCGAGCGCAACTGTCTTGAATTCCTTGGTCATGTCGCCGTTGCGGTAGATCACAACGTTGACGGTCTGCAAGTTGAGCTCCCACTTCGCCGTCAGCGTCATGGACTTGGTGATCGGGGTAGTGAAATCGAACGGTTCTGCTGCGTCCTTTTCGAACCAGCCGAGGAACTTGTAGCCTTCCTTGGTGGGTGCAGTCGGCTCGTTCGCGGTTGCATTGCACTTGACCGCCTGTGTGTCGACCGGCGCCACGCCTTCCATGTTGACGTTGAACGTTACGTCGTAGTAGGTGTCAACGTAAGCCCATGCATAGGCGACAATCCACTTTTTGGTCGGGTTGTTTTCCGGCCACTGCATATTGCGCCAGTTGTAGCCTTCCTGACCATAGGTTGCCGCGTCAAACGGCTTGCCGCTCTTGTCGTTCAGGCAGATGTTGATGTCGGCCATGTCCGGATTCGGCTTGTTGGCCGCGTCAGCCGCAAGCGCCGCTTCCTTCAGCTGCTTTTCCAGCTCCGGGTAGTCGATCAGATCGCCATACAGGCCCTTGACGCTTCTGGAGATAACCACGCCTCTGGCATCCTTGGCGGCCTCCTCGCTGCCATTCAGGAAAAGCGATGCGGTAACGGTGTACTCCTTGCGGGTCAGCTTGCCGACCAGTTCATACTTCTTGGCCATATTGAGCTTGGTGACGCGCTTGTTCGTGTTGCCAAAGTCCTTTGTGGTCTGATACCAGCCGTCGAAGTCGTGGCCGGTCTGTTCGCCGCTTTTGAGGTTATAGTCCGCAAAATCGTCCTCGTTGTACCAGTCGGTGACGGAGAGATTGTCGACCTTCTGGCCGTTCTCGTCATAGACCGTGTACCGCACGGGGAACTGATAGTACGCGTACAGCTCCACGTTGCCGGACTCGGTGATTTGCGTGACAACATTGCCTTCCGCATCGCGCCAGTTGAGGAACTTCTGCGGCCATTCGTTGTTCTTGAAATCCGGAGCCTTGAGGGTGATCGGAAGCTCATCCGCAGTAAAGGTCTCGGGGTTATTGACGTTTTTAACGTCCGCGGGCTTGACCACACCGCGCCAGTTGTAGGTGATGGTGTATTCTACAGGCTCCCAGACGGCGGTGAAGGTAACGTCGCCGATGACAGTCCACTCATGGTCTGCCGGATACAGCGTCTCGCCGTCGGTCTCGGGGTTCGCGGTGATGACAGGCGTATCCTGCGCAGCGCTCCAGCCGAGGAAGGTGTAGCCCTCGCGGGTCGGCGCGCTCAGCGTAATGCGATCATTTACCAGATAGTAACCGTCGGCGGGCATGTTCTCGACTTTGTCGTTCGTCCCGGCATCAAACGTGACGCTCTGGAACGACATGGTGCCGTTGAGATGGTAAGCGTCGATCTTGCCGTCGGCTTCGTAGCCCTTGTGTGTGGTATTGGTCACGAGCTCCAGCGCGTTCTCGCCGTACCAGCCAATGCTGTTCAGCACGCGCTCGTTGAACTTTTCGGTATCGATCTCGCTGTAGAGCGCGAGCTTGCCATTGTCAATCTCGTCTGCCATGCCTGCAACGTCGGTCTTCGCGGTCATCAGCTTGCCAAGGGTGACGAACTTGCCGCCTGCGTTGAAGCCTTCCTTGAAGCCAAGACGCGCAAGCGCCGCAACGGCCTTCGCATCGCTCTTGGTAAGAGCAATGCCCTTGTAGGTCGGCTGCACGTAGACATAGACGGGCTTTTCCACATACTTCAGCTCGCCATAGAGATTCCAATTCTTGGCATTATCGAGTGTCTCGGTGCGCTTGTTGGGGTTGCCGAAGTTCTTCGGATTCTGATACCAGCCGTCAAACTCGTAGCCGTCCTTTTCAACACTATTGGGCTTGAGGTTCGCGCCGAAGCTGTCTTCCGGAACGTTGATCGTTTCGCAGTACGCTTCGACCTCGTTGCCGTCCTCGTCATAGACCGTGTAGCTGACGGGGTAGTTCCAGTAGGCATAGATGGTCAGGTTGCCGGTCGTGCCAGCCGGGATCTCGGTGATCTTCTCAGCAACGCCGTCCTTGTTCAGATCGCAGCGCCACTCCAGGAAGGTCTTGCCAAACATGCCGTTCTTCGTAATGGGGTTCAGAACGACAGTATCTTCAATCGTGTACGTCTCAGCGTTTTCGGGATAAAGCTTCTTCTCCTAAATGTCCTTGTCGCGGTAGTCGTACGTGATCGTGTACTCGACGGGTGTGTAATCGCCGTAGAGAACCCACGTCTTGTCAAAGAGCTTTGTGACTTCGTCCTTCTTGCCGATGTCTTCGGCCTTTTGGTACCAGCCGGTGAACTTGTAGCCGGTCTTTTCGGCAGGCGTCCAGAGCGTGTGATTCTCGCAGCCAGCAACCGGAACGTCTTCCTCGTATGCGTTCACCCATTTGCCGTTTTCGTCCTTCAACCGGTACGTGACATGGAAGGGGTTCTTCTCCCAGACAGCGTAGAGGATATAGTTCGGATTGCCCGTGGTGCTCACCCAGTTATCTGTTCCCAGGTTTTCCACGGGGAAGGTTGCGATACTGGAGCTGGTGTCGGTTGTCCAGCCCAGGAACTCGTAGCCCTCGCAGACGGGAATATCCTTGCTGAGCTGGAACGTCACAACTCTGGAACCCTCCGGAATGGACTCCTTCTGAGGCGCGGGCAGGTTCGTCACCGTCTTGCCCGCGGGCGCATTCGCGTTGTAGGTCAGCTTACATTCCTTCTGCGACGCGCAGATGACATCGACAACAGGTCTGGCATCCTGCGCCCATTTTCCTGTTGCGTCATCGTAGTAGAACGTGAGTGTTACCGTCTCAGGCACACCGGTTGCGCGCGTATGTACGGTGTTCGTAAAGGATGCACTGTTGTAATCCGGGAGATATGTATCAACCACAGCCACCACATTAAAGGAATAGCGGCCATTTTTCAGTGTTGCTTTGCTATCAACCGTATATGTACCATTTCGCAGCGTGGTCACAAAATTTGTTCCCATCCACTGCTTCTGGTGCGTCGCTTTATCATTCACGCAGTTGAGCTCGAAGCCGTCCTGTCTGATGACGTCGGCATCCTTGGCAGGCACTTCGGGAGCCACTTCGCAGTAAACCGGGATGTCTGCGCGCTTTTTCTCGTTATTCTCGGTAACGACCTGCCATTTGCTAAGTCTGCCGTCCGGCGTATAGGCAAGTGTGACGGGCACGGTGTCAGTCTTTGCCGCATGTTGGCAGTTATATTTCACATAGACCTGATTGAAGTAGTCAACATACGGTGCAGTTCTGATTTTTACCGTATAGGTTCCGTCGGCATTTTTCACCGCACTGTTCTTGACGAGCGAGCCCTCGATGTAGTTGACCGCGCTGCACGCCATCTCGTAGGGATTGTGTGGAGTCTTCTCCACAGGATAGCCGCAGTAGACGCTTGCAATGCTGAAGCTGCCCGCGCTCAGAGCCGCGTCGGTCGGCGCTTCCGTGCTGCTGCTGGCCGTGGACTTGACATATGCTCTGATGATAGGCGATCCGCTGCGCGTCCATTTCTGCGTCGTAGCATCCCAAGTCCAAGTCATAGCGAACGGGTCGATATGATAGGAACTGCTCCCGTTGCCCTGTTCATCCCATGTATGACCGGGATACAGATCATTGTAGGCTTTCAGAATCGCCTCGTCGTTCCATTTGATTCTAAAGGTCGTCTCGCTATGTTCCGTCACCTTGTACATAGCGGAAGTGATGTCAATATGATAGCTTGGCGGCGTGCATGTGTCACAAACGTAATTGATGGAAGCCGTGTCCAAGAACTCCGGAGTGACCTTCGTCGGGTCGGTGATATCGGGCTGGGTCTTCTCCTTCCAAACCGCATAGATGGTCTTGGTCGGATTGTCCCAAGTCAGCGTGATCTCATCGCCGCCCGTATAATCCGGCGTGTTAGAATCATTCCTATCAGCCCAGCCAAGGAAGTTGTAGCCTTCGCGGCAGGTCAACGTCTGGCTATCAACCGTGTACGTGTAACTGGTGTCCGCTGTGGGTCCATACTCGATGTTCCACTTGGTGCTGCCAGTCCCAACATAGTTAAAATCGTAATACAGATGGTAAGTGTACTTCTCCGGCTCATCCGGCTCAAATGTGCCGCTGGGTCCTTCTACGGTTTCGAGATCTTCCGCGAAAACCGACATCGGCAGCGCGCCAAAGAGCATGACCAGCGCCAGAAGCGCCGCTAAAACGCGTTTTTTCATCGTGCTTTCCTCCAAATTCTGAAATATTTATATAAAATCCGGTTTTCCGAATAGAATTTTCCAGTTTCGCCGCGCGGCGAAGGAACCGCAACAAATGTTGCATATCCCCGTACAACCGTTGACCGCAAGCCCGGCGCACACCCCGAAGGGCAGAATACGCCTTATGGACTTTTACATAGAATAACATAATCTTCCGCCCTTTTCAAGTTAATTTTGCTGTTTCCGGAAAGAAAAACCGGCGCTTTTTTCCTCCCTCAGCCAAAAAAGTTTTCCAGTTCGGTAAAAAAATTTTCAGCCCCGTCCATCCGCCGCCCATCCCGCAAAATGTTGCATCCGCACCTTCTTTTTCTACCATATCTGGGTTTCTCCGCCAGCCGCGACAAAAAACGGTTGCATTTTTCCCGCTCCCGTGCTATAGTAGCAGCACAACTGAACGCGGGGTTAGTTCATCGGTAGAACGGTCGCTTCCCAAGCCACAGAGGCGGGTTCGATTCCCGTACCCCGCTCCAAAAATCAGCACCCATCTCAAAGATGGGTGCTGATTTTTGCTGCAAGGGTCCCGCAACGAACCCGTGGTTCGACCGTCCGGCAATTCCGGGCGCAAGACCGGCAGCGGTATGAAATACCGACGGTTTTAGCCGAAGGTCAAAACAATTGCCGAGACGGCACGGAGGCGGCAAAGCCGCCGGAGTATTCCCGTACCCCGCTCCATGAAAAAACGCCATCCATCCGGATGGCGTTTTTTGTGTGCCGCAATCGTGTCCGTAGGGGCAGACGCGGCTTTGTTGCGTTTTTTGCCGGTTTGTGGTATGATAGACGGCACGACACCAAACCGGAAAGAAGGCGCGCGCATGCAGCTCGGAACATTTCGTATCGAAAATCCCATCGTGCTGGCCCCGATGGCGGGCGTGACTGACTGGGCGTACCGCTGCATTGCAGCTTCGCTCGGCGCGGACATCACCGTAACGGAGATGGTTTCGTCGCGCGCGCTGGTCTACCATGACAAAAAGAGCCTGTCTCTTCTCCGGAAGACCGATGCGGGTATCTGCGGCGCGCAGATTTTTGGAAACGACCCGTCTGTGATGGCGGAGGGTGCGGCGCTGGCGCTGGAACACTCCGGCGCGGACTTCATCGATATCAACATGGGCTGTCCCATGCCGAAAATCGCCGGAAACGGTGACGGAAGCGCCTTGATGCGGGCCCCTGAAAAAGCGGCCAGAATTGTCGAGGCGGTCAAAAAAGCCGTCCCGGTTCCCGTTACAGTCAAGATGCGAAAGGGCTGGGACAAGGGGAGCGTCAATGCGGTCGAGCTCGCCGTCATGTTGGAGCAGGCGGGAGCAAGCGCCATCGCGGTGCATGGCCGGACGAAGACAATGCTCTATTCCGGCGTTGCCGACTGGGACATCATCCACGATGTAAAAGCCGCCGTCCATATCCCCGTGATTGCCAACGGCGACATTTTTTCGCCTGAGGATGCGGTACGCTGCATGGCGCGGACGAAGGCAGACGGGCTGATGCTTGGCCGGGGCGTGTTCGGCGACCCGTGGCTGCTACTACAGTGCAAGGCGGCGATCAAAGGAAAGCCTGTCCCCGAGCGACCGCCGTTATCCGAACGCGTGGATACGGCGCTTCATCAGTTCGAGCTCGCGAAAGAGGACAAGGGCGAGCACATCGCGTGCTTAGAGGCGCGCAAGCATTTTGCGTGGTATCTGCGCGGCGTTTCTCACAGCGGGTATTATAAGGAACAAATTTCGAAGATTTCCACCATGGACGATATTTCTGCCATCGCCGCCGGCATCAAGCACGATTTGAGGTGAACCTATGTTAGAAGAACAACTCATCCGCCGCGCGCAGCAGGGCGACAACGGCGCGTTTGAAGAGCTTTTGCTCCTGCACCAGAAAAAGGTCTATAACCTCTGTCTGCGCATGAGCGCGAACCCGGACGACGCGCTGGACTTATCGCAGGAGGCCTTTCTGCGCGCGTGGCGCTCTTTGGGGCAGTATCAGTTTGAGGCGAGCTTTTCCACGTGGCTGTTCCGCCTGACGAGCAACATTTGCATCGATTTTCTGCGCCGGAAAAAGCGGCGGCAGGAAACCTCTCTCACCGAGAGCTACGACGACAGCGACGAGGGAGCCGAGCTCTCCGTTCCCGACGCGCAGCCGGGGCCCGAGCAGCAGGCGATGACGAACGAAACGAAAATCGAGCTTGCCCGCGCGATGGAGCAGCTTTCGCCGGAGCACCGGGAGATTTTGCAGCTGCGCGTGATCGAGGATCTGCAATACGAGCAGATCGCGGATATTTTAGGCGTGCGCGTGGGGACGGTAAAATCCCGGCTGGCCCGAGCGCGTTTGTCTTTCAGAAAAATTTTAAAAGCCGGGAACTATTTTGATTCCGCTTCGTCTGAACCAGTAGAAGGCGAGGTGCGTCTATGATCACATGCAACGAGGCGCTGGAGCTGCTGAGCGCGCAGCTCGATGGCGCGATGACAATAGAAGAACAAACCGCTTTGCAGGAGCACCTAGCCGCGTGCCCGGAGTGCCGCAGAATCCAAAGCGAGCTCAAGATGGCAGAGGAAGCGCTGCCTGAGCTACAGCAGGAGCCGCCGAAGCTCCTGCATGATGCGGTCATGCAGGAGATCCGCCGCGAGACGAGACGGAAAAAGGAGCGAAAGCCGCTTCTGCGCTTTGTCGGTGCGATGGCCGCGGCCGCGGCGCTGCTTGCCGTATTGGCGGGGTTCAAGCTTGTAAGCCTCCCCGGCTTTGACCACGGCGAGGCTGCCGTCTCAATGGGAGATTCCCTCTTCCCGAAGACGGACAGCGCGAGAAAGTACGCGGAGGAGCTCTCCAAGCAGACCGGCTGCCGCGTCATTCTGGTTGAGCACTGCACGCCGGAAGCACTTGGCGGCGGTTTTGCGAAGCTCGATAACGGCATTTACCGCCGGGAGCTCAGCGAGGCGGAGCTGGATGAGCTGGAAGCGAATTTAGACAGCAGCTACGCCATGATCATCTGCGGCGCAAAAGGCGAAGCGGAGGATTCTGCGTACCTTCTGTGCACCGATTGACTTGACATCCCGCGCATTTTATGAAAAAATAGACCTACGCCGCACAACCTACCATTGCCGGTTGTGCGGCGCGAATTTTACATGAAAGCAGGTATCTTCATGAGTGAACAGGAATTTTTGAGCGGGTTTTGCCCCAAGTGTGGCGAGAGCCTGAAGGTACCGGCGAAGCTTTCGCAGTTTTCCTGCATGTACTGCGGCGCGCGGCTGACGGCAGACGAGCTGCTGGACAAGCCCGCGGGCTCCGGTTCGATTGCGCCGGAAGAGGCGCTTCAGAGGCTGGATGCGGCAAAAAAGCAGCTGCCCGGCTGCGTGCGGAGCTTCCGGGGCTATCAGAAGAAAATTACGAAGGGCGAATTTGAGGCCGCTTTTTCCGACGTGTATGCGATGACGGAGCCGGTCTTCCGCATGCTCGACGAGGCGGTTTCCTCCATGCCGGACGAGACGGACGCGCGGCTTTTGGAGAGCGCAAACGCGTTTTTGGACGAGCTGGAGCTCGATTGGGCGGCCAACCGGAACCGAAACGGTGCGCGGGACGACGATAAGATGGTCATCGCCATCTTCCTGGTGCCTGCCATCCGGAAGCTGGAGCTTCCGACAAGCGAAGCGTTCTGCAAAGCCTTGCAGGCTGAGTGGGTGCGCCGGTACCCCAAAACGCCGTTCTACCTGGGAGACTACGAGGCGATCTCCACAGGCTTCCGCAAAAAGCTCTTCGGTCTGTGCTTTATCACGACCGCCGTCTGCGAGGAGCTGGGGAAACCGGACGACTGCGAGGAGCTCACCGCCTTCCGCGCCTTCCGCGACGGGTATTTAAAGACTTGCCCGGACGGCGAAGCGCTGATTCGCGAATACTATGACATTGCCCCCGGTATCGTCACGTGCATCAATCTGGCCTCCGACCGGCACGAAACATACCGCGAGATTCGCGACACATGGCTCGCTCCCTGCTATGACGATCTGCAAAACGGGCGCATGGCTGATTGTAAGGAGCGCTATACGCAGATGGTGCGCACATTGGAATCACGCTTTCTTTCGTAACATCTGATTTTTTCGGAAAACCTTCAAATCTCGCATAAAATCTCCGAATTTTGCGTCGGGGCGATGCCCACATCGCCCCGGCGGAACGATCCGTTTTTACGGAAATCTCCGGCGAATCCGATGATACCCTTGGGTCGATGTGGGCATCGACCCCTACGAATTCTACTGATGCAACTTGAAAAATCCGGCCTGTAGATGCTTTTCTACAGGCCGGATTTCTATTTTCAATAGCCGTATTTTTTCTGCTTGCCGATAAGAAACAGCGCCGTAACCAGAACAGACATGACCTCCGCCGCGACGATCGACAGCCAGATCCCGTTGAGTTCCCAGATGCGCGGGAAAAGGAGCACGGCCGCGATCTGGAACACCAGCGTCCGCAAGAACGAAATGAGCGCCGAGGTGAGCCCGTCTCCGAGCGCGGTAAAAAACGACGAGCCGAAAATCGAAAATCCCGAAAGCAGGAACGAGAACGAGAAGATCGAAAATGCGTGCGCTGTCATATCCAAAAGCCCTTCGTCATAGCCCACAAAGAGCTTCGCCAATGGCCTTGCCGCGAGCTCTCCCGCCGCAAACATCAGAACTGCCGTCACGGACAGAACGGTCAAGCCCTTTTTGAGAAGGC
>ERZ773260.4404-NODE-4404-length-11828-cov-3.014610_pt1 | contig 11828 bp, 8 predicted proteins | sample MGYA00511387_ERZ773260 | MGnify/ENA primary metagenome ERZ773260 (study PRJEB29015, sample SAMEA2737745) | human gut metagenome | biome: human gut; feature: human-associated habitat; material: faeces | place: China | collected 2012 ... | reverse complement strand
TGTGCCGGGATTTTCCTTATCCGGGTCCGTGGTGCTCTGGCTCAGTGCTGTTTGGGCGGTGAACCACTCTACATCTAAAGTCGGAGTATCGTATGCTTTCATTCTATTGTCCTCCTTCTTTAGTTCACTGCGGTAACAACGCCGTTTACGCACTGATAAATATCACCATAAACCACAAAGGGTACCTGGGTGTTCATACGGGAAGTACGGTAGCTCACATACATACGCATATAATGGCTGCCCGTATCGCTGCCCTTCTTGGTCATGGTAAAGGTGCCGGAATTGGGACTGCCTGTCCAGTTGGCAACATTGCGGGACACAACCGTTTTCACATCGTTGCCGCCGCCCTTCACAAGGGTGTCCTTTCCATTCTTAGTGGCGGAGTAAATCACACCCACCTCCAAGACGGTCACCTCCGCACCGGCAGAATAATCACAGGACATGGTAAACTTGTTGTCTGCAAAGAAGCCTACGCCATTCAAAGCCGGCGTGCCGCTCTCTGCCTGCTCCTGCAAATTTTTGGGCAGATCGTTTAAGCTGGCGTATGCCGTGTAAGTGGTATCCGTATTGGCGCTGAACAGGGTAACATTCTGCTCGTAGGAAGCCAAGGTCTCCACACCGTTTACGGTACGGGTCCAGTACGCTGCGTTGTCAGAGGTCAGCTCTAAGGGTTTGTTGATACCGGGTGCGGTGTACTGGGTAGCGCCGTTGATCAAGGCATTTGCCGCCGTGCCGCTGTTGCTGACGGTGTAGTTCACATCCAAGCCGGTGCGTGTACCTTTCTGCACAATCTTCGCAACCTGACCCGCCGGCACCTGATGGGTGCCTTCGCTCCAAGTCCAACCGGTAAAGGTGTACTTGGGGGAATCCTTGGCGGTAATCACTGTATCGCCCACCGTTACGGTGTTGCCTTTTACGGTTACGCTGGTAGCGCCCACAAAAGCGCCCAAAATCGTGCCAAAGTAGTCGGCAACAATCACATTGGGGCTGGTGGCAGTGGTAACCGTAATGGTGGTATCCTGCTGCACCAGCAGCGACAACTGATAATTGCACTTGGCAAGGTCAATCTTGGTGTCGCCGGTTGCCGTATGCACAACGCATACAGTGTCTTGCGTCTTGTATGCAGAGAAATCCAGGTGAGCAATGGTGCCGTAGTGGTACAGCGTTTTTTGCTCCTTGGTTTCAAAGGGATTGCCGTTGACGGTGCAAACAACACTGAAGGTGCGACCGCTTTCAGAGGCCTCGCCTACATTCATATTGCTCAGCAAATCCGCAGTAAAGCCGTCTACCGTGCCCTGCTGCGTAGCAGGCACATTCACATAATCCTTGCCGTTGTAGGCTTTATAAATGGTACCGTTGCCGTTGGTTACCGTATTGGTAATGGCGGTACCGCCGTCCGGGAACGCGGTGCGGTCAATGGTAGCGCTGATGCTGCGGGCAGATTCATAGGCGCTGGCATCAGCAGCAACCACAAGGCCGGAGTTTTTCAGTTGGGTTGCGGTTTCGTCAATTTTGGTTTGGGTGGTCTTTTCCGCAGAATCGGGACCTACGGTAAAGCCTGCCACATTGTTTCTGCCCTTTTCCGGATACTGCGCCAGCAGATCCGCACCGGCTTTATAGGCGTTCTCAAAGTTCTGCCAGCTGTCCGCCGTGTACTTATTCTGGTCTTTATCAGTTACATTGCCGGCAAAGCCCTTGTCATAAGCCGCCTTGTTCTGCTCTACCACCTTCTCCAATTCCGTAAAGTCGGCACGCTTGGTCAGGCCCGTATAAGTAGAATCCAAAACCGTGCCCACATCCTGGGTGGTCTCGTCCGTGGTCAGCAGGGTGTAATTGTTCAGGTATGCCTCTGTGTTCAGCAGCGCAGTGGTGTACTTGTCCCAAGTCTCCTTGGTGTAGTCCGTGGACACACGCACCTTGCTCACCGCATTATTATACGGCGTGCGCTCGTTGCTCTTGTTGCAGACCTTTACACGTAGGGTCAAACCCAGGTTTAAATAGTTCTTAACAGTATTTGAAATCAGGCCGGATTTCTTAGTATTCGTGCAATAAGACTGAGTCTCAGCCAACACAGCCTGCTCTTCCTGCTGATTAGGCTGCACGGAAGATGTGCCGGTTATGGTCTGATACTGTTTAACACCGGCACCCATGGTGTAATTGTCAAAGTAAATACGATCGGCAGAGAAGCCGGTACCGGTCACATAGTTCAGAGAATCTGCAGACGGGAAAGAAACCGTGCTGCTGTCTGTACGGGAACCACTACTCTTCATAGGCACATAGGCTATCTTAAAGGAATAACTGGTGCCGTCTGCATTATTCCGGGTAATACCTGCATTTGAATCACTACTCATATCATAATAGTAGTACGCAGATACCATTGAGTTGTCTTTCACTTTAAGACAATTATCTCCACTGGCTTTCTTGTAGTTGTCAGACAGACCGGCAATTTTATCACCGGCACTAGTAGAATACAAATTTCCGCGGGCTGATCCCCAGCTATCTTCAAAAGTTAAAGCATTCGCATCTTCGATATTATACGCATTTTCGATACCCATTGTGCCGGTGTAATTCTTTCTGTCAGTATTACCATAAGAATCCTCTGCCACATATATAGCGCCTAAAGCAGAAGACGCAACGACTACATTTGTGTACAAATTCTGTGTACCAACAGAGTGCCCTGCAACCGGGTTAGAAGCCACATACAACTTATCCGTCTGGGTCCAAATATTGCCGTCCGTATCCGTCAGAGTGGTTTCAATGGTAACCGTCTCGCCCTTGTTATAATTTGCATACTCGGCAGTATCTGCAATATGCAAAGTACCGCTCAGCTTACCGTCCGCATACTTAATATCCGCAGCAGGATCCTCCACACACTGAATACCGGTAATGGTATAACGGCTGTCACTAACCGTATAATGGGTCTCTTTTTCGCCGGCTTGAGAGCCGTCGGAAATCAAGGAACCACAATACATATACGGCTGCCCCTTACCGGAAGCATCACCGTGGGTATAAATCACCGGGTCATACTTAACCACACCGGTCACAGCCAAGTCGCCGTCCACAACCGTAATACTATAAGTATTCAGCCCCGCCTGTACCACAGCGTTACCTACTGCGTTGGCAGTAACGGTAACATTATAACCGTCAATGGTGCTGCCGCCGTTTGCCTTTAAGCAATGGGCATACATATTGCTGGTTGAAGTGGAGGGATTCAGCAGGAAATAACCGTCCGTACCGTGATAGACAATTAAATATTCCTCGCCGTCATCCACGGTATTCACCTGAATGTAACCGGGCAGCTCCGCGCTGCCGGTCTCGCCGGTGCGAATTCTGCGATACAACTGGAAGGTGGTGGCTTTCAGTACCTCTTCCTCTGTCTTTGTATCCTTGTCTTTACCCTCAAAATCCCAACGCTCAAAGTGGTTCACCACATTGCCCTTGGAATCTTTTTCCATAAAATACAGGCCGTAATGACCGTCCTGCAACAGCTGGAAGCCGCCGTCTACTGCACGCAATGTAACATTAGCAGGCGTAGACGCACCGGGATAGCCGGCCTTACCATTTGTACCCACACTTAAGTACATACCTGCGTGGGCAATGGTGTACTCTGTACCGGTAGAGGTAAAGGTGTACAAAGCACGCTTTACAGAAACGGATTCGCCGCTGTAATTGGCGTCCGTTGCCTTATTGGCAGTGGCACCGGGTACTTCCTTCGCAGCAGACAAAGACACAATGTCGCTTGCAGAGTTATTCACATTCTGCGCAGAGAAGGTTAATGTCTTCTTCTGACCCACATTCATCTGAATATCCGTTGTGGTGGGAACATCCGCATCCATACCGGTAAGCGTTTCAATATCATAAACCTTATAGGTAAAATCACAAGCGTCCGTCTCATACAAATCTGCCACGCGGCCGTCTTTCAGCACCGTCAAGCAAGAGTACGCAAAGGTTGCACCCTCTGCGGTAATGGTCTTTTTGGCATATTCGGCAGAAACAGTATTGTCATCATTCAGCAGCAAGGTAAAGATCGCGCCGGTTTTACGACCCTCTGTTGAGGAGGGAGAGGAAACCAAGATGGCACGCTTGCCGTCAATCAGATAGGGATACATAACGGCAGACAGCTGGCAGTTACCCCAAATGTCAATCCCAGTATCTACCACATCGCCCCACTGATAGCCGGAGCCGTTCCAGGTGGCATCGCAGTACCGAATTTTCTTTTTACCGTTACGGTAGAAGCAACGCACAACACCGTTACCTAAATCTACAAGCTGCGCCTCACTGGACCAACCGCTGCCGCCCCAACCGGTGCTGGTAAAGTTCGCCGTACGGCTCCAGGTCTTGCCCTGGTCTTTACTGTAAATAAAGCTGGTTGCCTGAGAAGCGTCGCCGGAGCCCCAAGTATTGTCGCCGTATACATAAACCGGCATACAAATGGTGCCGTCATCCGTTACGATGGCACGACCGGGGCCTGCGCCCAAGAACTTCTCGCCGCTCTTTCTGGCATTCACAAGAGAGGGCGCGCTCCAGGTTTTGCCGCCGTCCGTGGAAGTACGGAAAAACAGGTACTGGCACTTCTTGGCCTGGAACTCACAGTTAGAATACCAAACGCAGCCAACATAAGCGCCATCCTTAAACAGCTCAAACTCGCCGTTTACCTTATAGTGGCTGACAACCGTGCTGTCGCTGGTTCTGTAAATGCTGGCATAGCCGTCAGCACCTACCGCGCCCACATAATAGTCATAGTCGCCGCCGTTACGAGCAAGCAGCAGACGACCCTGACTGTCCAAACCGGTGTCCTTAGAAGGCTGTGCGTTCGCAGAACTGCCGTTAATGGCAACGCCGGAAGCAAAGAAGGTAGACAGCATATACAGGTTCTTGCCGTCAGTTGCAATATTGCTGTCGCAATAACTGGTAGACGCCTTGTTAAACACATTGCCGTTATCGCCGTAATAGCCGGCCCATGTGTAAGACCAAGTGTCGCCGTTATCCGTAGAACGCGCAGTGATCACATCGTTACCGCCGCCGTCCATACCGCCGTCCCAACGGGCGTCAGCAGCTGCAACGACAGTACCGTCATCCAGGGTAACCATACTGGGAATACGGTACCAATGAGACGGATTATCGCTAACAAAGGGACGACCCTGGGTCGTACCGTCTGCCGGCTTACTTGCCTCGCTGCTGCCGGCTGCCATCGCGGTGGTCACCGGAAATGCGGTAAGCACCATGAGAATGGCCATCAGCACAGCTGTCCATTTTTTTGCCATAAAGATTCACGCTCCATTTTGTGCAGCGCACCTGCGCCGCAGAATATAAAAGTAGGAGAAATGGGCACAATTCACCCACTCCTCCTTTTTCCATTGGGTATTATATATTTTAATATATGGAATGTCAACCGATTTTTACAAAATACAAGCTTTTTTTGAACGAATAGACATTTAATGAAACAGTGGTGATTAAAACAGGGCCCACCCTGCTGGCCGCAAGAGAATTCTGTAATTCAAGCATCATTTTAACCACTAAAAAAAGCACCCAATCGGGTGCTTTTTTTATGCCTTTATGATTCTGCATGATCCCATTCCGTCAACTGCTCGATGGACTGAATTTTGCCATGAAACGGCTCCAAGCGGTTATAATTGCCGTTGACCCCTGCGGGGATCTTGGTGCGGTCCACATAGAACTCCACCACATCCTTATTTTTCTTGGCGTACTGGTGCTTTTTGTCCGTATGGCGGTTGGATTTGGTATCACACAAAATGATCTTAAAGGTTTTGCCGGTGTCCAGGGTGACCTTATATTTGGTGGTGCCGTAAAAGGTGCCCAGGGCGGCGCAATAATATTCCCCTACCATACGAATACCGGTGGTCTCGTCGGTGGTGGTCTTGTAGGTTACGCCCCGGTAGGTGCCGGAATTCAGCACCGCATAGGCAGGCGATGTTTTGTCTGTTACCGCATCATAATAAGCGTAGGTTTTGCAGGCGCCGGAGACTTTCGGCAGTTTCAGGGTCTTGGTGGTTTTCACCGTCACCGGATCGGAAAAGCGGCTTTTGGTCTTGGTTTCTCTGTTTTCCACCACGCCGCGAATCTTGTAAGAATACACGGTCTTGGGCGATACATCTATATCGGTAAAAGTGCGCTTTTTGCCGCTGATTTTGGCGATTTTTTTGTACTTGCCGTTCTTCTCCGCACGGTACAGTTCGTAGTAGGCCGGAGAATGCTTGGTGCTCCATTTCACGGTCACCTCTGTGGCACCTGAAACAGACAGCTCCATTTTACTGGCAGAGGGTCGGGTATAAAAATCCGTCTCCCCCACGGTGCTCTCCTGGAGAACGTCGCTGCCGGGCACAGTGATCTTGAATTTATAGAACATGGCCGGGGTCAGGTCCGTCAATTCCACCGTATTTACCCGCACCTGCGTATGCAGACTCCAGCTTTTGAGAATGTAATCATACTGGTACACATTGTAGATGGCAAAGGGACTGCCGCTGTCCCAGGACAGGGTGGCATGCTTGCCGGTCAGGTCGGTGACCTTAATTTTGGCGTGCACCGCGTTCGTCTGCTGCTCGGTATTCATAATGTTCACCGGCAAGGCAGGACCGGGCGCAATCTGGGTCTGCGCCGTAGCGGTGGCAACAGGCGAAGCCAGTGCCGGCGCGGTGCTGCCCAGGATCAGGCAAGCGCTAATGGCAGCCGCAGCTAATTTCTTTTTCTGAATAGAAATAAAAGTTCCCCCTTTGAGCGATTACTCAAACGCATTAGATTATACGCCATTTGAAGAAAAAATGCAAGTTAGGCAAAATCGGAGGGTCACAACCCACCAAATTCGGCGACCCTAACAGCGGGAGCAAGCCCCCGCCCCATAAAGAAAATAATGGCTCCCCTTGCACACAAGAGGAGCCGAAAAGCAGTGATATTATTTGCCAAAGAAGAACACAGAGGAAGCGATCAAATACTGTCCGGCGTAGTAGGCAAAGTGGTTCAGGAACAGCCAAATGCTGCCGTCAAACCCGCGACCGAAATAGGTATTGCTGAGAATCGCGTCCGAAATGGTAAAGAGCGTTGCACCGATGGCCATTAGGATCATGGACTTTTCGCCTGTAGTAAAGGCGGCGAAAATAGCGGTGACATTGGTCATGATCAAAAAGCACACATAAAAGAATACAATGCGGCGATACTTGCCATAATGCACCCGCATGATGTTGGCGGTAGCGATCATCACTGCGCCAACGGCAATAGCAACTGCGGCGCTGATCAGGACCTTCCACCAATCCAGCTTGGTAAAATGGATCAAGGCTGCGGTATAAAACACATGACCGATCAGAAAGAAAATAAAGCCGCCTTTTAGATAATTATTGGCGTCCTTTTTGTAAACCCCTTTCAAATCCAACAGAATGTCGCCCACAAGTCCCAAGGCACCGCCCATAATGATCAGCGAGCCATACTGGGCAGCATTGGTGTAATTCTCAATCACAGCAAACACCGCCGACAGCATAAAGAACAGACTGGACACGGATTTGAAAATCAGATTTCGAACAGAGTTCCCCCCGGAGCGGACAAAGACGAAGGCCAACGAAACGGCCACGCCGATGCCCATAGCAATGTAATAAGTCATTATGAATCCCCCTTATTGATTTGACAACTTACGCATTTGCTTGGCTTTCCTCCAGTATAGCACAATTAGGGGTAGATCTGCAAGTAGCCAGGCCACAGGACCGGCAAAACAGACAGCTTTGAACCCAAACAGCGGTGTGAAAAGATACGAAACGGCAATTCTGCCTATTAACTCTCCGGCGCCTGCCACTGCATTTGCGTAGGTACAGCCCAGCCCCTGCAGGGTATTACGCAGCACAAACAGTACGCTGACCAAGCTGTAACACAGAGAGATGGCAAACAGGTATTCTTTTGCAGCGTACACAATTTGGCTGTTATAATCCGTCATAAACAGACCCACGATCTGCTCTCCGCCGAAAAAGAGTACCAGGGAGCAGAGAACAGACAACCCCAGATCCACCACAAACACCTTGCGCACGGTGGTGAGAATACGCCGATACTGCCCGGCGCCGTAGTTCTGGGCCACAAAGGTAGACGCGGCCACTGCCAGATTGCTCATAGGAATATTGGTGATGCTTTCCGCCCGACCGGCGGCAGTAAACGCCGCCACCACATTGGCGCCAAAGCCGTTCACGGCACTTTGCAAAATCATAGAGCCGATACTGGTAATGGTAAACTGCAAGGATACCGGAATGCCCAGCGCCAGCTGGCGGCGGGTACGCTTAGCAGTAGGTACCAGCATACGCGCTTTCAGCTGCAAAACCGGTATGCCCCGGAACACATAAATCCCGGCAGACACAGCTGCCACGATTTGAGAGATCAAAGTTGCCCAAGCGGCGCCTGCCACGCCCCAACCGAAATGTGCCACAAAAAGCAAGTCCAGCACCAGATTAACAGCCACGCTGATTAGCAAAAACAACAGGGGCTTTTTGCTGTCCCCAACGCTGCGGGCAATACCGGTAAACACATTGTAAAGCAGCTGTGCCGGCACACCCAGATACATAATTGCCGCATACTGCACAGACAGGTCATAGATCTCTTTCGGGGTATGGATCCACCCCAGCATCGGGTGCAGAACCAGCAGCGCCAGCGCGGAAAACAGCACACCTGTAATCAGCGACAAACCGATACCGTTACCGGCCTGGCGATTGGTTTCCTCTTGATCCCCGGCACCAAAGCACTGGGCCACCGGTATGGTAAAGCCGGCGGTAAGTCCGAATGCAGCGCCGATGGCAAAACTGCTGATGGGCGCAATATTGCCTACGGCGGCCAGTGCGTTTGTAGACACATAGCGACCGACAATAATATTATCCACCATATTATAGGTGTATTGCAAAAGGGAGCTGAGCATAATCGGCAGCGAAAACACAACGATCTGCTTCATCGGTCTGCCGTGTATAAAATCAGTGGTCATCTTCTACCTCAAAAAATTGGCGATAAGCCGTAGGCAGCGCATAGTCCCGCCGCACTTCCTCCAGCGGCACCCAGGTGTAACTCCCGGCGGTCTCTCGAACGGTCATATAATAGCAGCGCATATCCCAGTGAATATGCGTAAAAACATGGTTTGCATGTACGATCTTTTGCAATTCCAGCGGCTCCAAACCAACATTTTGCAAGTAAGCAATGGCGGACCCCTCGTTCAAAAAACCGTCTGTATCGGGCAACTGCCACAGACCGGACAGCAGCCCCTTATCGCCTCGTTTGGATAGCGCCACTCTGTCCCCGCAGGTCAAAAAAAACACCGTACGGTTTTGGTGCCGCTTTGCCCGCTTAGGCAACTTTACCGGAAAATCCGTCTGTCTACCGGAAGTATTGGCGGCACACACATCGCCTAAGGGACAAACCGAACACTTCGGCGATTTTGGCGTACAAACGCAGGCGCCCAATTCCATCAGCGCTTGCGTGAAAGTGCCGCAAGCCCCTGCCGGGTACACCTGCTCCAGATCTGCTTTGATCCGATTTTTTGTGGTCTGCAAGTCAATGGGAGCCGCATTTTCCGTAAAACGGGTAATCACCCGCAGCACATTGCCGTCTACCGCCGCCACCGGGCAGTCAAAGCAAATGGACGAAACCGCTCCGGCGGTATACGGCCCAATTCCCGGCAGCGCCAGCCAGCCGTCATAATCCGTAGGGAATTCACCATGCAGGTCATTGACGATCACCCGGGCGCACTTTTGCAGATTACGGGCGCGATTATAATACCCTAGACCTTCCCACAATTTTAGCAGCTTGTCCTCCTCCACGGCAGCCAAATCCTCCACCGTAGGCAAAGCGGCAAGAAAGCGCAAATAATAGTTCCAAACCGCCTCTACCCGGGTTTGTTGCAGCATAATTTCTGACAACCACACATGGTACGGCCGGCGGTCCTGCCGCCAAGGCAGTGGGCGGGCGTTCTGGGCAAACCAGGGCAGCAGCCGGGTAGGCAATATAGACAATGGGTTCTGCAAGCAGACACCCCCTTTTTGATCTTTGCAAGTAGTATAGCACACCCCCGACCTTACGGCAAGGCAAAAAAGCAACTTGTACCACTTGGAAATTGCAGCCGTTTATGGTATAGTGAAAGCAGAAAGGCAGGTAACCGGGATGGCTAAGCGGATCGGCAGCGTAGATATACTCAAGGCACTGGGCATTTGCTCGGTGATCCTGTACCATACGGAGGCACTGCCAACCGTGGTGAACGGCTGGATCGGATCCTACTTTATGCCGCTGTTTTTCTTTGCCTCCGGGCTGACTTTCAGCGCCAAGCAGCCTAAATTCGGTGCTTTTCTAAAGAAGAAATGCATCTATCTGCTTCTGCCCTATTTGCTTTATTTGGTGTGCTGCGCTGCAGTAGGCGTGGCCAAGCAAGTGATAAGAGGCGTTGCATTTCCGGTCAAATCGTTCTTGCTGGGCGCTGTCAGCGGACTGCCGAATATGAATGAATACACCGGCAGAGCTTGGTTTATCTACTGCTTTTTTGTTGCTGAGATACTGTTCTACTTCTTGCTGAAATGGACAAAAGGCAAGCGCACGCCGCTGTTTCTGGCTGCGCTGATTTCTCTGCTTGCCGGATATGCCTATGCGCACTTTTTCCGTGACTCCGCCGCGATGTTTTGGCGCTACACAGACGGCATGGTGGCTGTGTTCTTTATGGCCGTAGGGTATTTGCTGCGAGAAAGTGTGTTAAAATTAAAAGCACCCGGTTTACTGTTCATAGTGCCTTCCGTTGGTTTTGGGTTGCTCAATCTGCACATCAATGGCCACGGGCTGGTGATGGCATATTCTTACTATGGCGAGCTGGTGCCCATGGTGGTGAGTGCGCTTAGCGGCTGTCTGTTCTTTGCGGCATTGTCAAACTGCCTGCAAAGCCGCTATTTGGAGTATTTGGGGCGGAACACACTGTTTATTTATCTTTTTCACTTCTTCCTCTGGGCATACCCCCTGCCCCGTTTGCTGGGCAAAGTGATGACCGTGAGCACTGCTGCATACAATTGGCTGTACGCCTTGCTGCTTTTTGCGGAGGTGCTGGTAATCTTTAGCCTTTTGATTCCTGTTTATAATCGGATCATGCAGCCCTTGCAGCGCCGCCTGTTAGGCAAAAAGAATGAAAAATAGCGCAAATTCTCTATTGACACGCCCTGCCAATTCTGCTACACTATGAGTGTTGATATTCCTCAATAGCTCAGTTGGTAGAGCATGCGGCTGTTAACCGCAGGGTCGTTGGTTCGAGTCCAACTTGAGGAGCCATACAGGGGTATAGCTCAGCTGGTAGAGCATCGGTCTCCAAAACCGAGTGCCGTGGGTTCGATCCCTACTGCCCCTGCCATTTTGCTGCTGTAGCTCAGTAGGTAGAGTGCATCCTTGGTAAGGATGAGGTCACCGGTTCAAATCCGGTCAGCAGCTCCAGTAGAGAAGCCCGTCGTTCGCGCTATGCGCCGGATGCCGGGCTTTTTTCGTACACCGTGCGCGGCGGCAGCCGAAAACACGCCAGCTCTTCCCGCAGACCTGCCGACCAGACGAACCCCATCTCAAAGGCCTGCTGCTCCAACAGGTCGGCATAGTCCATGCACGCATCCCACAGCCGTTCGCCGCTTTCCCCTGCCTCCGTCATGCTGTGCAGGCGGTCAAAACGGCTCAGGAGCGCCTCCTTGCGGGGCTTTTCGCCCTGCTCGCTCCACAGATAGAAAATCTCTGCAAAGATACTTTTCATTTTCTCACCTCTTTTCCTCTGTATAGATAATACACTGAAATCAGTGTATTATCAATTATTAAATTTCACAAAAATAACACAAAATTTTGTA
>ERZ773260.4402-NODE-4402-length-11829-cov-3.120095_pt1 | contig 11829 bp, 21 predicted proteins | sample MGYA00511387_ERZ773260 | MGnify/ENA primary metagenome ERZ773260 (study PRJEB29015, sample SAMEA2737745) | human gut metagenome | biome: human gut; feature: human-associated habitat; material: faeces | place: China | collected 2012 ... | reverse complement strand
AATTTCAGAGCTTCTAAAAGAGAGCACAGAGGGAATTACAAAGTTACGGATAGATCCTTCGTTCCTCTCCAAGATTGGAAAAGCTCTATTCAATTTTGATGACGCATATATGCAGCTTTCGGAAGGCAATAAATCTTTGCTCGTTAAAAGCGACGACAGCGATAGTATCGGAATCATTATGCTAAAATTAATATAGATTAAATACGAATCATTATGTTTTACGAAATTAAACTGAAAGTCGATAAAGAGAACGGCAAAGGAGAGAAGAAAGAAGTCGTCGAACACTTCATCACCGATGTAGAACTGTTCGCCGAGGCCGAGGCAAAAGGATTAGAGCAGTACAACGGAGATTGCGATGTATTCTCTATCACCCGCTCGAAAGTCATCGAGATAGTCAACGAAAAGGAAGAAGGCAAGCCCTTCTACAAAGCCACGTTGATAGACATATTCATCGATGACAACGGCAATGAAAAGGAAACGAAGTACTACAACCTCGTTTGCGCCAAAGACATCACCGAAGCCAACCGCCTCATGCAAGAACACATGAGACAAGGCCTTAACGATATGCGGTTGGACGGAATTGTGAAAACAAAAATCATAGACCTGATATAGGAGCATAATGTGAGACATTCCCCGCAAGCCGATCCGGGTACGTGGTCGAGCACCATACGGAGAAAGGAACTGCGGTGAGAAATTAGCCATAAGTGTTTTAGGTGGTATCGGCAGTGGTCAAACGGGAGAGCGGTATAAGTCGAGTATAAGGAGCGAATATACAGTTGCGGGTTCGAGTCCCGCCTGCCGAACAAAAAGAAAAAAATACAATATAATGGAAGAACAGGCCACATACAACCGAAAACACAAATACGATGTAGTGATAGGGATAGACCCCGACGTGGAGCGTAGCGGACTTGCCATATTGGGACTGTACGACATGAAGCTGACGGTTAACAGCCACCCGTTCCCGGAGTTGTTGAAAATCGTCCGTTCGGTGGCATTCGAAGGTGCGGAACTCGGCCATGCCACCGTGGTATATGTCGAGGCCGGTTGGAAGAACAAATCCAACTGGCACTTGTCACCGAAAGACACACGGGCGAGCGCAGCCAAGAAAGGCGAGCATGTAGGTCGCAACCAAGAGACCGGTCGCAAGATAGTCGAAATGCTGAGTCATTACGGAATACAAGTCATGGAGCAATCCCCGTTGCGCAAGTGCTGGCAAGGGAAAGACGGCAAGATCACCCATGAAGAATTGAAGCGGTTGTGCCAGATGAGCGGGATAGAGTTTAACAGACCCCGCAGCAACCAAGAAGAAAGGGACTCTGCCCTGCTCGCTATCATCTGCTCCGGATTGCCCATTAAATACAAGGTTGTCGAATCTAAAATAAACAAATGATATGACAGCAGAAGAATTTATAAACTCTACCGCTTGCCGGCAACAAATGCGTAAAAAATATTCCGTTTTCCGGCAACATTTTATATTAAAATATTCCATACAACTAAAATAAAAGCTATGAAAACCAACCAACTGATGAAAAGGCGAATGGGTAACATAGATGTTACCCAACGTACAAAAGACGGATTTTTCTGTGCATCCGAATTGTTGAAACAGTGGAATGAAGGCAACAACCATAAGAAAAATGTTAACCACTATCTCGAAAACAGTAAGACAAAAGAGTTTATAAAAGCTCTTATAAATGACGACGATCAAATTCGGAATTCCGAAAAACCTATAAATCAAATACTTATAATCAATAAATCGAGAACTAACAAAGACGGGAGCAAAGAGGCAGGGGCTGTTTGGATGTCACCCTTACTGTTCATCGATTTTGCAATGTGGATTAACCCGTCGTTTAAGGTTAAGGTGTTGAAATTCGTCTATGACGAGATGATAAAGTATCGCAACGAAGCCGGCGATGCCTACAACAAACTAGGCTCGGCCGTTTCAAAGATCGTTCGGAAAGACTTCATGCCCCAAGCCATGCAGAAAGTAGGCGAAGCGTTGAACTGGATTGTGTTCAACGAGCATGAAAGGAATATCCGCAACCAATACGGCGAAGAAAAGAAACAGCGGGAATTGTACGAGTTGGAAAGAAAAGTCGCCGACCTTATCAACGAGGGCTTTATCAAGAGCTACGACCAAATGATAACCTATCTGAAAAACGTTTACCGGCACAAGTATCTGCCGGCTGTATTCTCATAACCAATAATTAAAAATACAATGATCAGAGAAATAAAGTTTAGAGCAAAATCCAAAAATTTAGACCCAACCAGTGTACCAAAAGATAGTTGGTGTTATGGCTATTTTGCAAAGTTGTTAGATAATGGAGAAGTAAAGCCTTACATTATAAATTCTGAATGCTGTTTTGAGGTAGATGAATCCACGTTATGCCAGTTTACTGGTATATATGACAGTAACTGGAAAGAGGTTTATGAGGGGGACATAGTTATGTTCAAAAAAATTATTAAAGGGAGCAGTACGGTAAGTTATTGTTATCGCAAGGTAATATTTAGAGATGGTTGCTTTGTTCTCAAAGAGCACGGACGTTATAATTCAATTGACGTTTATTCCACTAATGGGAAATTACCCGGTGATGTTGCAGGTAACATCTATGACAACCCAGAATTGTTAAAACAAGAATAGCCATGATTATAGCCAAGCAAGTTATATCCTCCATTATCGAGGAAAAGAAAAAGAATAACAAGGAGCCCTCCATAGCGAGCTTTACCGAAATACAGTCGGTGGTTATACGGTCACTCAAATCTGAGATAAACGAGCTATGCAAAACCGGTGAGATTGACAAGCACAAGACCCTGAACGGGTGGGCATTCACTATCAATATTGAGAATAAATGAAAGACAGCTTTTTGATTTATAAATCATTTTATAAACCCATATCGAGATTATCGGACAAACAACTGGGCAGGCTGTTTCGAGCAATATTCAAATATCAACTTGGCGAGGAGGTTACGGTAGAGGAGGACATTGAAATGGCATTTGAGTTTTTCAAGAATCAATTCGAGATAGATGAACTCAAATATCAGAGCATTGTCGAGAGAAACCGGAACAACGGGCGTAAAGGAGGTAATGATAAAAACTCTGAAACGGTTAAATCAAAGTCCAGTGGGAGCCAAACGAGCCACTCGACCCCAAATAACCCAGTGGGAGCCAAACGAGCCAGTGGGGGCTTAAATGATAATGATAATGAAAATGATAATGATTTAAAAGAAACTTCTCTATCGAGAAGCAAAGAAAAAGAAGAAGATTTTGGCAAAGACGTTGACAAGCCACTGACAGAACTGCGTGAAGAACTACTCTCAAATCAAACGTGGATAGAAACGCTATCGATGAACAACCACATCGACGAGAACGAATCGAGGTTATATATCGAGGCATATATCCGTAAACTTCAAAACGAGGGTATTGCAAGAAAAAGCGTCAGCGATGCACAACAACACTTTGCCCGCTGGTTAATAATCGAACTAAAACGAGCACGAGATGAGCAATCCGGAATCCATCAAAAACCTAATTCCAAGACCAAACAGGAGCGATATGCAGAGTTTGCAGAAGCCATCGCCGCCAAGCTGGCAGCGGGAGATACTGGCAACTTACAAGACGGGGGAGAATCTGCTTTGCCTTTTTAGCCCTGACAAGCAGACGGAATACTGCAAAAACGAGGAGCGTTGTTTTACCGGACATGCACCGAGTATTGCAAGAGTTGCCCGGACATTTGGAGATAGCGTAGCTGAATCATGGCTATCTATACAGCTCTTTGAACTCGCTGAATTTTCAAAAGTTCGCAATGGCATGGAACCAGCAGATTTTATCGAACTGGCACGGACAATTATCTTAGGCTATGGCGGTTTTAAGCTCACCGAGTTCATGGTATTCTTCCTGCGATTCAAACAAGACAAATACGATCAATTTTTCGGCACTTTTACTCCGGGTACAGTAACAAGGTCATTGATAAAATTTAATTCCGACAGAGAGAATATATTGCGGTTCTATGAAGACAAAAAAAGGCAGGAGGAAAGGAAACGGGAATGGGAGCTGCGTGAAAAGGAGAAAGCGACACCCGGTCAGATTCAAGAAATTATCGACAAATACAGAAAAAAGGGAAGTTAAGTATGAAAGACATAGAGCTTTACAACGACTCATTCCAGAATTATAAAGTCTATGGGCTGCCAAAGGCGCAGCTGATTATAGCAGATGTGCCGTATAATTTGGCGAATAACGCCTACGCCAGCAACCCCGCATGGTATATCGACGGAGACAACAAGAACGGCGAGAGCGCATTGGCAGGCAAGCAATTCTTCTCGTCCGACAGCGAGTTCCGTCCGGCCGAGTTCATGCACTTCTGTTCCAAAATGCTCGTGAAAGAACCGAAAGAAGCCGGCAAGTCCCCCTGCATGATACTGTTCTGCGAGTACGAACAGCAGTTCAAATTCATAGAGTTAGGCCGCAAATACGGGTTAAATCACTATATACCGCTGGTTTTCCGCAAGGACTTCTCTGCGCAAGTGTTGAAAGCAAACATGAAGGTCGTCGGCAACTGCGAATACGGTCTTATCCTTTATCGGGACAAGTTGCCCAAATTCAACAACAACGGGAGAATGATTTTCAACTGCTTCGATTGGGTGAGGGACAACACCACGCCCAAATGCCACCCTTGCCAGAAACCTGTCCCGCTTCTCAAACGGTTGATAGAGATATTCACGGACAAGGGCGATGTTGTCATCGACCCGTGCGCAGGAAGCGGAACGACCCTGTATGCGGCAGCCTCATTGGGAAGAAAGGCATATGGCTTCGAGGTCAACAAACAGTTCTATAACGACGCAAATGAAAAAGTTTTGAAAAGAATACAAGTCAGTTTATTTCAATAAATTATAAAAATCATACAGATATGAGTTTTACACACGCATCACTATTTTCCGGTATTGGAGGATTCGATCTCGCAGCCGAATGGGTGGGGTGGAAAAACGTCTTCCACTGTGAGATAAACGAATTTTGCGCACAAATTTTAAAATACCATTTCCCAAATGCAGATCACTATGAAGATATTAAAACAACAGATTTTACAAAGTGGCGTGGAAAAATCAACGTCCTGTCAGGAGGATTCCCGTGTCAACCTTTCTCCCTCGCAGGGCGAAGAAAGGGAGCGGAAGACGACCGCTATCTCTGGCCGCAAATGCTACGGGCAATACAGGAGATCAAACCCGATTGGGTTGTTGGTGAGAACGTTGCTGGAATCATCACGATGGTACAGCCCGGCAAGGCGGTTGAACTGGGTCGTTCAGCGACTCTTTTCGGAGAGGATTACAAGGACGAGGAGATTCAACAGCAATATGTCATTGAGACCGTGTGCCAAGACCTTGAACACTCAGGATACTCTATCCAGCCGATACTTATTCCGGCTTGTGCCGTCGGAGCGCCGCACCGTAGGGACAGGGTTTGGTTTATTGCCAACCGTACAGACACAGGGGCTGAAAGTTTGCAATATTCATGGGAAGACAACATTCTATCCGGTAGGACTGCTACCGACACCAACTGTAATGGAAGACCGTCGAAAACCAAATGGGGACGAAACACGGGAGAAGAAGATGATGAGCAATTTAAATCCATATTCAATACAAGCCTTGTTGCCGACACCGACAGCGATAGACAGTGGGAGCGGACGTGTGAACAAGAGCCAATCAACGAACGCTTTGGAACGACCAACTATTGCTATGGCTGCGAGAATGGGGATCCTGCCTACTCCAAAAGCACAAGAAGCGAGGGGAAATGTGGCTATGGACAGAGGAAAGTCCAATTTAACGGACGAAATAGCAAATATATACAAACCTGCTGGGAGAAATTCCCAACTCAACCCCCTGTTTGTAGAGGAAATGATGGGCTTCCCTTTGATGTGGACGACCTTGCCATATCTTTCCCGAAGTGGAGAGCGGAATCAATCAAGGCCTACGGAAACGCCATAGTCCCGCAAGTTGCATACGAGATTTTCAAAGCAATAGAAACAATTAATAAAAATATTATAAAGGAGGAGAACAATGAAAGCAAAAATTAAATCGACTGGCGAAGTCATAGAGGTATCACGGATAGAAGATATTATTACCAAAAGAGGAGTGGAGCGTCAATATGTTGATAACAAGCGTAGTTGGTGTACATACGTGCAATCAGAGCTTGAATTTATTAAAGAAGAACCATGCAAGACTATTGATTGGGAGCAACGTAGGTATGAGATTGCCAAAGAAGCAATTTGTGCAATAATGTCTAACGAAGAGTTTTATGCGCAAGTGTTATACGAGGGTTCAGGATTGAATGGCAGGAGAGGAATACCATGTAACGTGAGCCATGCTGCTGTTGTGTTCGCTGATGCCCTCATTGCGGAATTGAAGAAAGGAGGAGAACAATGATTGAACGATTAAAATGCTGTATCAACATTCTGTTTGCAAAGCAATATATCGTTTTTACGGCAGACAAATACAAGATAGGAAAGTTCGGATCAGGATATATCCGTACAACTAATAAAGCATTCTTACAAGCGGCTATTGAGGTTATAGAGGAAATAGACAGTCATCTAGTTGAAGTTAATGAGAAAAATTGATAGGTAATGAAAATAGAAGATATTGAGAAGAAGTCATTAGAATATGCCAAAACAGCAACCCCATCTTGTGTCTTTGGAGATTTTGATAAGTACGCAATAGCTGATGCTTTCGAGCATGGTGCAAACTGGCGGATAAATTCAGTGTGGCATGAGGTAAGTGAAGAACCCGAAAGGAATAGAATATATCTTGCCCAACTTGGAGACAGTGCCTTTGATACCTTTTATGACTCTGGAAATTGGGTAAAATTTTCACGTGGAGTTAACATGCAACGTTGGGCATATGTAGAAGACTTGTTACCAAATAAACAGTAGGAATAGCAATGAGAAAAACGATATTAGATGCCTGTTGTGGGGGAAAGATGTTCTACTTCGACAAACATGACGAAAGAGTCCTTTTCCAAGATATTCGAAAGGTATCTACTCATTTATGCGATGGTAGATCATTTGAAGTAAATCCCGACATACAAGCTGACTTTACAAATATGCCCTACGAGGATAAATCTTTTTCGATGGTAGTTTTCGATCCGCCTCACTTATTAAGGAATGCTAGAAAGTCAAAGATGGCAGATATGTACGGAAGTTTGAACGAAAAAGCATCGCCAACAGGCTACCAACAAATTAAATACGGAGCTCTGTATTCAGATTGGCGTGATATGCTGGCAAAGGGATTTAAAGAATGTTTTCGAGTCCTGAAACCCGGAGGATTTTTGATTTTCAAATGGAACGAGACCGACATCAAAGTGTCGGAAGTTCTCAAACTCACACCTGAAAAACCAATATTCGGGCATATATCCGGCAAACGTTCTAATACACACTGGATTTGTTTCATGAAAGAAATTATAAAGGAGGAATAAGATATGAAGATTAAATTATTGAAAAGATTAAGGAATGATATTTTACAAAATTTTGAATATCATGATGGTGGATGGAGTGGATATTATAGAGTTATCTATAAAGGAACGAGATACGAGTCAGAAATAGTAAGCGGTTTAGATTATTTTCTTACAGGTGGATACTGGTTTATTAGAAAAGTTATTATCGAAGAAATAAAAAAAATGAGAGAAAAGTCTGATATTAAATTTATGTATATAAAAAAAGATAGTTAGATGATTAAAGGAGGAATAGAGGTTGAAAGACTTAAAAAGAAAAGAATATGACAGTACAAGAATTGATTGACGAACTTATGAAAGTTCCAGATAAGTCAGCCGAAGTGTTTTATCTTTCAGATAGTGGCGATTTCTTTAATAATTTAAAAGTCTATTCTATGGGTAAGATATATGGAGATGACGAGGTTACAGAAGTTTATCTAATTAATGGCGATTGAAATATGAAGAAAATCATGTTCAATGATAAAAACGGACTCACACAAGCCGTACTTGAAGGAAGAAAGACTCAGACAAGGCGGATAATGAATCCACAACCGGAGGACTGTTCTACGGTACATCGTTGGTATAAATCAGCATATTGGAAGGACAAACCCATGAGTTTGGTTGTCAACGAAGATGGTAGTGTTTATTGTGAGTTCTGTGGTTATGGAGCAAAGCTGGAAGGTGGTAGCATATTCCGACTCCCGTATAAAGTAGGTGAAATCGTAGCCGTCGCTCAAAGCTACAATTCCTTTTACAATGATGAGTGCAATCCCAATTTATTCCCAAACGGTGCAGGCTGGACAAATAAAATGTATGTGAAGCCAGAGCTAATGCCACACTATGTCATTATAACAGCCGTAAGCGTGGAGAGGTTGCGGGATATATCTGATGTTGATTGTATGGCAGAGGGGATTAATTACTATGAGCAAGAGGGTTTTTCTTGGTGTTCAACGGGAAAATTATTTGATACACCCCGTGAAGCCTATGCTGCACTAATTGATAAAGTAAGCGGTAAAGGCACATGGGAGAGAAACCCTTATGTATTTGTGTATGATTTCGAACTGGTAAAGAAATGGAAATAGATAAAATAGAGGCATTTGATTATATGCTCCACCTTTTTGAGGAGTGGCGGGATAATCATGAAACGATTAAGGGCAAGCCGTTTCCTAAACTTACAGCCATGAAACTGCTGTTTTTGGCTGCTGCTCCTAAGAAAGATAGAGGCGATGACCTTTTAGACATATTCGATAATTTCTATGCTGTGCCATATGGCCCGGTGGAGAGTGATGTATATAATGCAATGTGCGAAGATAAACTTCCTTCGTTTTCGGTTAAATATCGTAGTATTGAACCAAGAGAAGGTGCGGAACCATATAACGCAAAAAGATATAATGACAAATTTTATCACAGAGTAAGAAATGCGGTAAATGATCTGAAAAAGAAAAACGAAAAATTGGTATTACTAAATGCTTTTGAACTAGTAGAGATTACTCATAGATGGTCTAGTTGGGATCGGGCAATGGATTTTGCTGAATTTATGGAGCAAATGAGTGCCAAGATGTCTATTGATTCTATTAGGGATTCAAGCAAGATATTCGATTTAAAATGAAATATAATCATGGAAGGAAAAGAAGTAGGAGTAGAGATGAAAGGGAATGCCTGTACATTCCCATAGAAAGCGAAATCACGCACTTTTCTTATCGCTCACCAAGAACGAAAAGTATTTAGACCTTTTAGGGTAAATCTTTTTACCGTTCTTGATGATATAACGGCAGAATATGCGGATTTTCCCACTTTCATTTTGAACTTGATCTTTCACATTAACACCTCCTTTCCGTTCTGCCTGCCGACCTGTATCGACAAGCTATAAGTTGCACCCTGTCAAGTGCAACTAAAAAAAGCCCAAAGTTACAGGACATTGGGCTTAATGTCTTTCTCACACGAGAATGGACAAGATGATGGCGAATGACAGTTCGCCGGATCGGAGGTGTTAATGTTCCGAATCAAGTTCGATGCAAATATACTTCGATATTTAGTTATCAAATATCAAATTAACTCTTTTAATAGTTTAGTTAACATTGTTATATTATGAGTAAAAAGAAAATCTACATCTCCCTACCTATTACCGGCAGGGACTTCGATGAAGTGGAAAGTGAAATACTATACGTTTCGGGAGTCCTCGAAATGAAAGGATACCGTGTCGTCACACCGATAGACTTCGATGTAAACCCCGATTTGGACAAACCCTATCATGAACTTCTGGGAAACGATATAAAGGCTCTTATGGAATGCGATGAGGTATGCCTTTGCCCCGGTTGGGAAAAATCCAAAGGCTGCCAGTTAGAACATTTCGTGGCCCAACTATGGGATAAGGAGATAATAGAATTTGAACGATTAAAATACAGTAAGATATGGAAAGACAAGTAGGAGAAATATTTGAGTACAACGGTGAGTGGTATCAGTGTGTAGAATGTGATAGTTGTGGTAAATGTTCACTTCGTACCACTGAATGTGGAAGCGGTACTAAAAGCGACATAGCAGATGAAGTATTTGGGAAATGTAGCAAAGTAAGAAGAAGTAACAGTAAATCTGTAATCTTCAAGAAACTTGAAAAGGTCGGAGAGCCGTATATGAGCAATGGCCATTTAATGCAAACATTATCTGGCGAGAAACAGCCTAATTCTATTCGTGACTATAAAACACGAATGTGTTATTATGCAAACTGTATATTAAGAATTGAAATCAAACAAAACAAAGAAAATATGAAAGAAAAGAAATTGAATCTTAAACCCTTTGACCTTGAAGCAGCCAAAGCTGGCAAGCCAGTATGTACTCGTGATGGTAGAAAGGCAAGGATTATTTGCTTTGACGCAAAATGTAATAAACCAATTGTTGCTTTAATATACGATTGTAATAAAGAAACTGTTTTGCAATATCTTGAAAATGGTAGATTTTTTGTCGACCAGATTGATAAATACGACCTCATGATGTTCCCCCAGAAGAAAGAGGGGTGGGTGAATGTATATAAATCATATAATGTAGGAAAGAAAATCCCTTGCATGGCAAGTATTTACCCGACCAAAGAGGAAGCAAAAAAATCTTCCGTAGTAGGATTTGACTATGTTGATACCGTTAAAATCGAGTGGGAGGAGTAAATATGAAGAAATTCCTATTGCTTTTATTGGTATTGCTTATACTAACAAGCTGCTATACAAATGGAGATACCTTAATTGCTGTAAAAGAAGCACACCCCGATAGTGAGATATACCAGATAAAGATAAATGAGTTCATACTTGTTGATTCCATAGGAATATGGTATGTGAATGCAAATATGGGTATAAAAGAACCATATACAGAAAAACAATTAGTTAAACTTTGGAATAATCATGGGAGAAATTGAATTTGGTAAATGTGAAATCTGTGGCAAAGAAGCACCATTAGAAAGGACTTATTTCTATTATCCTATTCATTGTGAATGCTGTGGTAGTAAGGACGAGAATGGACAAAAACAACATTTTGTAATGGTAGTACATTGCAAAGATTGTCCCGCTCCTATGCCAAAAGAAATACACCCGTTGCTCAAATCTATGCACGGTGAAGAACATAGAGCGAATATCACGAATATTTTGCCGACAGAAATTAGAGGTCAGTTTATTATAAATGATGAAATTATTAAGAAATAGCAAGTTATGTGGATAGCAAGGGACGAAAGTGGAAAATTGTTTATGTACTCGACTAAACCAGTTAAACGTAAGTATACATGGGGATTTAGAGACAAAAATACTACTGTTGTTGTATTAAGTGACAGTTTGTTCCCAGAAGTGAAATGGGAAGACAAAGAACCAAGAGAGTTGATATTGAAATAATTATGTAAGACAAGTAAGTCATGAACATCGAAATATTGAAAGAGGAGTACAGCCGGAAGATGGAGAAGGCTCTGAGAAGGGGCGACTTCGATCTGTTTGACAACTTACGAAGGCAATACGACCGGCTACTGCAAACCCGTGAGCAAGTCACGGCAAAAACAATCACCGACACCATGAGCAAAGAGGACAAAGATAAATGTAATCGCCTCCTGAGAAAAATCCCAGTGTTGGCGGACATTGCAGAATCCTCCGCTGTCGATTTACTTTCGCTACTGAAAAAATATGACGGCACTGTTACCCTCCCTATGCTGGAAGAACTGCGGGCGGAATATTCTGCGGAAATAGAAGCAGTTTCCCTCACGGAGAGCGTCGGAAGCGGAACTGCCAAGGACGGGGAAAAATATGCCAATGTCAGTATAACCGGGGTCAATGACGGCTATTTTAAAACTGACGAGCTGACCCTGTTGAGCGGAAGAATGTTTCTGGATGTGGACCA
>ERZ773260.4397-NODE-4397-length-11844-cov-5.068793_pt1 | contig 11844 bp, 8 predicted proteins | sample MGYA00511387_ERZ773260 | MGnify/ENA primary metagenome ERZ773260 (study PRJEB29015, sample SAMEA2737745) | human gut metagenome | biome: human gut; feature: human-associated habitat; material: faeces | place: China | collected 2012 ... | reverse complement strand
CCCACAAAGCCCAGCCAACCGCAAACCTCTCAAAAGGTCGGAATTGTCAGCGGCGACCCGCCGCTTAGTGCTTGCGGAACCAGTTACGAATCCACTTGCCGTTTTCGGTAAGATTGCTCTCGCTCCAGTTTCCGTTTGCCGATGTTCCCGGCCGCAGTACCGAGCAGGTTTCATCCTTGTTGCAGATACTCCAGTTACAGTAGCTTATGCCTTGCTTGTCAAAATAGCTAAGCCACTTCTGCGTTTCGTTGAAGTCGTTCGCACCGCCGCCCGATGCGTCACAAGTACCGAATTCCGACACGAATACCGGCAGTCCCTGTGACACGCAGTTTTCTACGTTTGAACGAAGTCCTGCGTGAGTTGCCGCATAGAAGTGGAACGCATACATTACATTCTTGTAGTTCAGCGGGTCGGAAAGCGGCTTGTCGATCTCCTGACTCCATGTTGGCGTGCCTACTATAATTACCGAGTTCGGCGCATTCTTGCGGATAACGGGTATTATCTTTTCCGCATACGGCTTGATATTGCCGCTCCACGATGCACCGCCGTTCGGCTCGTTGCATATCTCGTAAATTACATTCGGATATTTTGCATATCTCTTTGATACCGTTTCAAAGAAGGATTTCGCCTCGTTTGTATACTTGGACGGGTCACCGGGATTAAGAACGTGCCAGTCAATGATAACATACATATCCAGCTTGATGCAGATGTCAACACCCTTTTCAAGCAGTTCAAGGCTTCCGCTCTTGTTGCCCATATAGCACTGACCGTTGCCCCACTCGTCAACATACATCGCAAGACGGACAACATTCGTATTCCAGTCGTCACGGAGCGTTTTGAATGCGCTCTCGTTTACGAATTCGGGGAACCATGTAAGCCCGTGCGTACTCATTCCTCTGAGCTGATAACCCTTGCCGCTCTTATCAACAAGCTGTCCGTTCTTTACCGAAAGCTGACCGTGCTGTGATACCGGTGTAGTGCCTTTAGGGTCGCTCGGTGCCTGAGGAACTGTTGCCGCCGGCTTTTTGGTCGTTGACGTATTATTATTGTTATTATTGTTGCTGTTATTTCCGGAACTCGTTCCTGCGGTACTTCCGTTCACAGTCACTTTACCCTCATTGATATAAGCGTCAGCCGAATAATTGAATCCGAATGAAACGCTCTTTCCCTTTTCTATAGTTCCGTTGTAACTCTCGTTCTTGACCGTCATTGTGTTTCCCGAAATGCTGAATATTCCGTTCCACTGCGACATCAGCTTTGTATTGCCGGGGACGGTTACCTTTGCCGTCCAGCTGTTCACCGTATCGCCGTTATTGGTTATAACAATCTCATAACCTCCGCACTTCTTACCGCCTTCTTCCCAGCTGCTCGACTTCTTCCACTGAACAGTGAAATTGCTTGCAGATGAAGCAGGCTTGCTCTGGCTGTTGTTTTTCGTGTCGGCAGTTGCCGGTGCCTTTGTTGTATCGCCGGGCTTCTCGGTGTTCTCTGCCTTTGATGCATTTTCCTGCTTTGAAGTATTACTTTCTTCCTGTTCGGAGGTATCGGAAGATGTGTCGCTCTCTGTTACTGAGCTGTCAACGGAAGTAACCTCAGAATTTTCATCAACACTGCTCGTATTCTCAACATACGATACATTGCTTTCGGTCTCTGAGCTGTTTCCGACAGACGATAATACACCGCTGTCCTGCGCCGCACAGCCTGCAAGCATAGCCGCCGCAATAAACACAGCTATCGCACGTCTGATTATAGATTTTTTCATATTTCCTCTTTCGGTCGTGATATTAAAACAGCCCTCACGAATGAGGGCTGTCGTTATTCGTTAATCTTTTTAAGATTACTTTCTCTTCTTAGCAACTACTACTGCACCTGTTGCGAGGAGTGCAACACCTGCAACTGCTGCAACGCCTTCAACACCTGTGTTTGTGTTGGGCTTTGTAGAATCGCCTGTTGTGGGAGCAGTTGTATCAGCGGGAGCTGTTGTATCAGCAGGCTGGTTAGCAGCGTCAAGACCTGAAACTGTGAATTCGATCTCTAAAGACTTTGTGGGGTATGCACCGTTATAGCCATCTTTCTTAAGAGCATCGTTCCAGATGTTAGCGAACAGAATCTTAGTATGACCTGACTTCTTACCGTCTTCTGTATCAATGATAGGATCAGCAACTTCTGATGTTACTGTACCATCAACGATAATCTTGCAGTCAGAGAACTTAGCGATAGATTCGCCATTTTCGCCTGCGTCCTTGTTGAAAGGAATATCTGTTGAAACAAACAGAAGGTTGAAAGCAGAAGAACCGTCGAGTGCCCAGTCAAAGTCAGTAATGCCAACCTTGTATGTGCCGTCCTTGTCGATCTGTACATCTGTGTATGTAGCAGGAATAACATAGCCGGCATCACCACCCGGCATATCATCGTCGAACTTGTCTTCATACTGAGGGAATGTTTCGGGGTCGTTACCGCCCCATACGATTACGCTGTTGAAGTACTTGCCGTCTGCTGCATCTCTTCCGTATTGTGCCTCATCGAAAGCGTTTCTGAATGAGTAGGGTGCTGTCTGGAAACCGATATAAGCATTATAAGTTTCTGCTGCTGCGCCTACTGTAAGTGTGCCTGCTACTGCAATTGCAGCTGCTGCACCGATGAATCTTCTCATCTTCATTTTAATTACCTCCAAAAAAATTGTATATGTTTCATTCTTATGAGTGTTGTTAAAAGTTTACAACATTCTCAATAAATTAATTATAACCTCTGCCCGCCAAAAAATCAATTTGCATTTTTCACACATTTACCACATAACTTTTAGTTATTTTGTACAATCAGGCTATTAAGTTATAACGCAGACCATTCTCGATTGTCACCCATTTGTGCGGTTTGGTTGACACAAGGCGCTGTCGGTGGTATTCTGTTAAAGTCGTTTGACAAAATGGAAAGGAAACAAAAAATATGAACAGACAGAAAATCACAACAATCGTACTTTGTGCGCTCTTTGCGGCAATCACGGCAGTACTTTCGCAGATAGCGATACCGATGCCCTCCGGCGTACCGGTTACATTACAGACCTTTGCAATAGCTCTCTGCGGCTTCTATCTCTGTACGGCAAGAGCAACCGTTTCAACAGTCGTTTATGTTCTGCTCGGTGCGGTAGGCGTTCCCGTATTCAGCGGCTTCAAGGGCGGAATCGCTTCAATAGTAGGTCCTACGGGCGGATTTATAATCGGCTTTATCGCTATGGCGGCCATCAGCGGAATCGCATTCAGAAATATGCCCGAAAAGTTCCGTATACCGCTTAGAATAGCAATGGGCATCTTAGGCGTTGCCGCTTGCCATATCTGCGGATTTGTACAGTACGCTCTCGTTGCAGGCAAGGATCTGTTATCCAGCTTCCTGCTCGTATCCGCTCCCTATCTTATAAAGGATATAGCAAGCGTAGTTCTCGCATACTTTGCCGCTCTCGCAATTTCAAAGGCTCTGAAAAGAACAGGCTTTGCTCCAAGCGAACAGGCGTAATTGCAATAAATTTATAAACATTAAAGGCAGTGCCGATTGGCGCTGTCTTTTCGTTTTTATAACAAGCACAAAGCAAAAACCAATTTACTGCTCCCTCGCAAAAGGTAATATTGACATATAAATCTGAACAATTAAAACCATACACGTTTTAATACCCGCCGATAACGCAAGCCTCGCCAACCTCAGATAATTCCAAAGGCGGAATTTACAGTGACTTTCAGTCACCGCCGTTAACGTAAGCCTCGCCAACATCAGACATTTCCAAAGGCGGAATTTACAGTGGCTTTCAGCCACCGATGAACCCTCAGTATCACATTACCCCGCCGTTTTGCCACGCACAGCCAACCTCAAACATTTCCAAAGGCGGAATTTACAGTGGCTTTCAGCCACCGATGAACCCTCTGTATCACATTACCCCCGCCGTTTTGCCACGCTCAGCCAACCTCAAACATTTCCAAAGGCGGAATTTGGTGCGGCACATTGCCGCCCTGCTTTGACTTTTTATGATTTAAGTGCTATACTCTATAAATAGAAAGACAAAACACGGAGATACTATAAATGGATAACAAATACGAAGAACGGCTTGGCACAGCCTCGATGCTGCCTCTTATACTTAAAATGGCACTGCCGGGCTTTGCGGCACAGCTTATAAACCTGCTGTACAGCATAGTTGACAGGGTCTTCATCGGACACATAGAGCTTATCGGCACTGATGCGCTGGCAGGTATCGGTGTTACAAGCTCGATAATAATTCTTATCTCGGCATTTTCACAGATAGTCGGCGGTGGCGGCGCACCGCTCGCCTCAATAGCGCTCGGCAAGGGCGACCGTGAAAGAGCGCACAGGATACTCGGCAACGGCTTTTCACTGCTCGTGCTGTTTACTGTAGTAACATCGGGCATAACCTACATCTTTATGGAGCCCCTGCTCCGCCTTATCGGCGCAAGCGACGCTACTATCGGCTATGCCACAGACTACCTCTCGGTATACCTTACAGGCACGCTGTTCGTAATGTTCGCAACCGGACTTAATTCGTTCATAAATGCACAGGGCAGACCCGGAATTTCAATGATAGCCGTAATAATCGGCGCGATCCTCAACATAGGCCTTGATCCGCTTTTTATCTATGTGTTCGGTATGGGCGTAACGGGCGCCGCTCTCGCAACGGTAATATCACAGGCGGTAAGCGCCTTTATAATAGTCGGTTTTCTTGTATCCGACAAAGCGACTTTGAAAATAAAGCCGAAATATCTTAAGCCCGATATAAAAATAATCGGCTCGCTGTTCGCTCTTGGCATCGCCCCGTTTATAATGGCAAGTACGGAAAGCCTTGTCGGCTTCGTCCTCAACGGCTCGCTTAGCGGCTACGGCGATATATACGTCAGCACCCTTACGGTAATGCAGAGTGCAATGCAGTTTGCCGCCGTGCCTCTGAGCGGCTTTGCACAGGGCTTTGTTCCGATAGTCAGCTACAATTACGGCAAGGGCAACACAGACCGTGTCCGCCTCTGCTTTAAATATTCCGTGATAATTATGTTCTCATTCTTCGCCCTGACAAATCTGTTTATGATTACCTTCCCCGAATTTGTCGCAGGAATGTTCACAGACGATACCGCACTTATAAAAACAGTCGGCAGAATGATGCCTCTTTTCCTTACAGGCATGACCATATTCGGACTTCAGCGCACCTGCCAGAGTATGTTTGTTGCTCTCGGTCAGGCTAAAATTTCACTGTTCATAGCCCTTTTGCGTAAAGTGATACTGCTTATCCCTCTTGCCCTTATCCTGCCGAATTTCCTCGGTGTAAAGGGTGTATATCTCGCAGAATCCGTAGCGGATGCTACCTCGGCAATCTGCTGTACAGTTATCTTCGCTCTTACCTTCCGCAAGATACTCAAAAAGCGTGAGCAGACATAAATTAAACAATCAAGCGGTCACAGGGACAGATACAGCCCCGTGACCGCTTTTTCTTATACGATTTTCAAGCACCGCCTGCACGGTTTTCGTGCAGGCGGTGCTTTGCGTTTATTTCAGAAATTCCGCCAGTATCTGACCGAGTACCCTGTACTGCTCATCGCTGAGCCTTTTTCTTACTGTATTGTTGTATTCGTGAAAAGCGTCTATAAGCAAGCGAACACAGTCAGCCTGCCCGTCCGTAAGCCCGATAAGCGAAACCGTTCCGGATTGCTGTAAGCCGCACAATTCATCGATTGATACACATAATTCTTTTGACAATGTGCAGAGCGAATCTAAAGACGGACTGGCAGTATTGTTTTCATATTTGCTAATCATAGAATTACTCACACCAAGAATTTTTGCAATTCTCTCCTGTGTGATATTTTTTTCATTGCGATATTTCTTCAACCTTGCTCCGAAATCATACGGTTCATTCATAATCAACATTCCTTTAATTCACTATTTCGATTCAATCACTTGAATTTAATTCAAGTTTATGCTAAAATAGTTGCATTAAACGAAATAATTATTGAAAAAAGTTGAATTAAATTCAGCTTTTTATCTATGGAGCAAAAATAACGTGCAACAACAAATAAAATCCAGACAACGTGTGACCGAACACGGCGAGGTTTTCACCGCCGAGCGTGAAGTAAAGGCAATGTGCGACCTTGTAAAACAGGAAACCGAGCGTATCGACAGCCGTTTTCTTGAACCCGCCTGCGGAACGGGCAATTTCCTTACCGAAATTCTCGCAAGAAAGCTGTCGGTCGTAAAGTCTGAATACGGTCGCAGTCCTCTTGAATATGAAAAATACTCGCTCCTTGCGGTAAGCAGTCTTTACGGTGTCGATATAATGGCGGATAATGTCGAAACCTGCCGTGAACGGCTGTTTAAGCAATGGGACAAGCAATACAGATCCGTCTGCAAAAAAGAATGCAACGATGATACAAGAAAATCCGTCCGCTTTATCCTGTCAAGAAATATCGTCTGCGGAAACGCCCTTACTCTTAAGTGCGTAGACGAAAACTGCAACGATACCGAACAGGATATAGTCTTTTCCGAGTGGGCATTCGTTTTCGGCAGTAATATTCAGCGTAGCGATTACAGCTTTGACGAACTGGTAAACAGCAATAAGGAAAAGGCTTCTCAGCTCACCCTCAGCGACAGTACAGAAGGCGAAGGTACTTTTTTACGGAAATATATATGCAACTACAGGAGGTTATGGGAAAATGGCTGATAATATTTCACCCGGAATTTTAAGCGGACTTTACGAAAAGGTATACAACCCCGATGTTCTGTCCTGCCTTGCCAATCTCTCAAGCGATGAGGTTTTCACACCTCCGGAGATAGTAAACAAAATGCTCGATATGCTCCCGCAGGAGCTTTTCTCATCTCCCGATACAAAGTTCCTCGACCCCGCCGTGAAAACGGGAGTTTTCCTGCGTGAGATAGCAAAGCGTCTTATAAAAGGCCTTGAAGCCGTCATCCCCGACAGACAGCAGCGAATAGACCATATTTTTAAAAATCAGCTTTACGGCATTGCGATAACCGAGCTTACAAGCCTGCTCTCACGCAGAAGCCTTTATTGCAGTAAGTACGCAAACAGTGCTTTTTCGGTAACACACTTTGAAAATTCGGACGGAAATATCCGTTTCAAGCGTATCCCCCACTCGTTCAACAAGTCCGGAAGATGCATTTTCTGCGGTGCGTCCGAAACGCAGTACGACCGTGGCGAAGAACGTGAATATTATGCGTATGAATGGATACATACATTACACCCCGAGGAGATTTTTGGCATGAAGTTCGATGTTATTATTTCAAATCCGCCGTATCAGATGACATTCGGCATAGAAGGCGGTAATAGTGCGAATGCAAAATCTATATATAACGTTTTCATCGAAAAGGCAATAAAACTTCGCCCAAAATATATTTGCATGATTACACCGAGCCGTTGGATGACAAAAACAGCTCAAGGAATACCGGATAGTTGGGTCGATGCTGCTTTAGCATCTAATAAATTCAAAATTATTCACGATTTTGAAAATGCATCGGATTGCTTTCCCGGCGTTGACATTAAAGGCGGTGTTAACTATTTCTTGTGGGATAGAGATTATTTTGGAAAGTGCGAGTATTATTTTCACCAATCACAAGACCAGCATGTTTTAAATAGATTTGACTATCTTGATTCTAAAAATTCAGGAATAGTTGTAAGAAACCCTAAATCATATTCTATATTAGAAAAAATCGAATCAGTTGAAGGAAATTATTTTTCGGATATTAATAAAAACTTTTCCGGTTTGGTTAGTGCAAAACACTTTTTTGATGACAGTAATTTACTTACTTCAAACTGGACTGATTACCACGATAAACCGGATTCTGTATACTGTATAAAATACTATCTCAATATCAATAGAGAAAGAACAGTAAGGTGGATTAGCAAATCGCAATTACCCAAAAATTCACCAACAAAAGATTTGTATAAAGTCTATATCCCCGCCGCAGGCGGAAATGGGTATGATGAACAAATATTGGGCAAGCCGTTTTTAGGCGATAAAAACAGTGTTTGTTCTCAAACTTTTCTTGTTATCGGTTTTGACCCACAAAAGCACAATTTCACTAAAGAACAATGCGAAAATATCATAACATACATACAAACGAGATTTTTCAGATATTTAGTAAGTATTAAAAAGAAAACGCAAAACGGACCGAGAGGTGTTTACCAATTCGTCCCCCTCCAAGACTTCTCAAAACCGTGGACAGATTCCGAACTCTACGAAAAATACAATCTCACAGACGAAGAAATAAACTTTATCGAATCTATGATAAGACCGATGGATTTAGGCGGTGACAATAATGGCTGACGTATTTGAAAAATATGTGACCCCTCGCCCCGAGGTAAACCCGACTATCTATGCCTACAAGCTGAACGGCGTTACCACTCACGACGGCTACATAAAAGTAGGCTACACCGACCGTGATGTAAAGCAGCGTATAAAAGAACAGCTCCATACAAGTGCGATAAGCTACACCGTGCTTTGCGAGGAATCGGCAATGCGTCCTGACGGCTCGTGCTTCAATGACCGTGACGTACACGCCGTTCTTAAACGTAACGGCTTTCACCGTCTTAACGAAAACACCGACAAGAACGAATGGTACAACTGTACCGTAAATGATGTCCGCTCCGCCGTGCGTGAGCTTCGCACAGGCGAAAGGACGGACGAATACCGCACTGCCGACTTTAAAATGCGTCCGGAACAGAGTAAAGCGGTAGACCGCACAATCGAATACTTTGAAAACATTAAAAAGACCGAGCCTGAGCGCATACCAAAATTCCTGTGGAATGCAAAAATGCGTTTCGGCAAGACCTTCGCCGCTTATGAGCTTTGCAAGAAGATGAATTTCAAGCGTATTCTTATTCTCACCTTCAAGCCTGCCGTAGAGTCGGCGTGGAGCGAAGACTTAAGAACTCACGTTGATTTCGAGGGCTGGCAGTACGTTTCAAACAAGGACGCACATAATAACAAGCAGAATATCGACGAAGCATATTACAATGCCGACAGCACAAGACCGATAGTAGTTTTCGGCTCGTTTCAGGATTTGCTCGGTACTAACGAAAACGGCGGTATAAAATACAAGAACGAGTTTATCCATACTACCAACTGGGATATAGTCATATTTGACGAATACCATTTCGGAGCGTGGAGAGAAAACGCAAAGAAGCTGTTTGACGATCCCGACGATGAAGATATAGACTTTGACGCAGAAAAATATCAGAAGGAAGAAGCAGGAAATGCCGTAAACGAAACCTTCCTGCCGATAACCTCGTCACACTACCTTTATCTGTCCGGTACCCCGTTCAGAGCAATGCACAGCGGTGAGTTCATAGAAGAACAGATTTTCAACTGGACTTATTCCGATGAACAGAGCGCAAAAGAAAACTGGAAGGGCGAAAACAACCCCTATCTGTCGCTTCCCCGTATGGTAATGATGACCTATAAAATTCCCGAAAGTATACGCTCTGTAGCCTCTGAGGGAGAATTTGACGGCTTCGATCTGAATCTGTTCTTTTCCGCAAAGGGAAAAGGCGAGGACGCTCGCTTCGTAAACGAGAACGAGGTGCAGAAATGGCTCGATCTTATCCGTGGCGCATATCTCCCCGCAAGCGTCGATGACCTTAAAATTGCGGTAAGTCTTGGCGTTGACAAGCGTCCGCCTATGCCCTTCTCAGACACAAGACTTCTTAACGTACTGTCGCACACCCTATGGTTTTTGCCGAGTGTAGCGTCCTGCTTTGCAATGTTCAATCTTCTTATGCAAAGCCAGAACAACTATTACAATCAGGGCTATAAGATAAACGTCTGCGCCGGTATAAAAGCGGGCGTAGGTCTTGATGCGGTAAAGCCCGTTATTGATTCTATGGGCGATCCTCTCGTTACAAGGACAATAACCCTCACCTGCGGAAAGCTGACAACAGGCGTTACCGTAAAGCCGTGGACAGGCATATTTATGCTCCGCAATCTTAAAAGCCCGGAAACCTATTTCCAGTCAGCTTTCCGTGTGCAGTCGCCCTGGACGGTAAAAAATGAGAAGGGCGAAGTAGAGATAATCAAGCACGAATGCTATGTGTTCGACTTTGCACTTGACCGTGCGCTCCGCCAGATATCCGACTATGCCTGCAATCTGAATTCCGAGAACACAAACCCCGAAAAGAACGTCAGCGAGTTTATAAACTTCCTGCCCGTCTTAGCCTATGACGGCTCGACTATGGAGCAGGTAAATGCACAGGCTATTCTTGATATTACCCTTGCCGGAACCTCCGCAACCCTCCTCGCAAAGCGCTGGCAGTCCGCCCTTCTTGTTAACGTTGATAACGATACGTTAAAACGTCTTATGGCAAGCACAGAGGCAATGACCGCACTTGAAAACATCGAGGCTTTCCGCAATCTCAACAAGGAGCTTGAAGTAATCATCAACAAGTCCGAGGCGGTAAAGAAGCTGAAGAAAGACGGTGTGGAAAAGCTCACCCCGAAAGAAAAGAAAGAGCTTACCGAAGCCGAAAAGGAGTTCAAGTCAAAGCGTAAGGAGGTACAGGAAAAGCTGATGAAATTCGCCTCAAGAATTCCCGTATTTATGTACCTTACCGACTACCGTGAATCCTGTCTCAAGGACGTTATAACCCAGCTTGAACCCGGTCTTTTCAAAAAAGTGACCGGTCTTGATACAAAGGATTTCGACCTTTTGTGTTCACTCGGCGTTTTCAACTCCAGCCTTATGAATCATTCCATTTTCCAGTTCAAACGCTACGAGGATGCAAGCCTTACCTATACCGGAATTGATATGCACAGTAACGATAATGAGATAGGCGGTTGGGATACCGCCATAAGAAAAGATGAATATAAAAAGCTGTTCTATAATCAGCAGGAATCAATGAACGCTCCTCAGCCCTCCATACCCGACAGGGATATAGCAATGCTGAAGAAAGAAATCGCAAAAACGCCTGCAGGAAAGCCCGGCGTTCAAACCTCAGGCAAATCATCGGCATATCCGTCCGTACCTCCACTCGTCACCGAAAAGTTCGGCATAAAATCACCCGTTCCCAAAGCCGCTTTACCCGTTCCCGACAGGAAACGCAGCAACACCTCTGATTTTGACGAATCGTCAATAACAGTAGGAATGACTGTAATACATAAAAAGTTCGGCGAAGGAAAAGTACAGTCAATCGCTGATAAACATATATATGTAAAATTTGCTGACGGTCAGAAAAATTTTGCCTTCCCCAACGCCTTCACCGGCGGCTTCCTGCACCTGACGAAATAACAAAAAACAACAGCCCGACTGAATCAGCCGGGCTGTTGCAGATACATACAACAAAAAATCCCGTGCAAAATACACGGGATTAAGCTTGGTACACCTTCAGGGACTCGAACCCAGGACCCACTGATTAAGAGTCAGTTGCTCTACCAACTGAGCTAATGGTGCATATTAGGGTTTGTACCCTGAAAACTGAACAATCACTACTCGCTTTAGCTATTTTCGAGACTCTTTACCTAATTCATTAGGTCAAGCCCTCGGCCTATTAGTATCAGTCCGCTACATGTGTTACCACACTTCCACTCCTGACCTATCAACCACATAGTCTACGTGGGGCCTTACCTCCGAAGAGTGGGAATACTTATCTCGAGGGAAGTTTCACGCTTAGATGCCTTCAGCGTTTATCTCGTCCGTACTTAGCTACCCAGCTATGCCCCTGGCGGAACAACTGGTGCACCAGCGGTACGTCCATCCCGGTCCTCTCGTACTAAGGACAGCTCCTCTCAATATTCCTGCGCCCGCAACAGATAGGGACCGAACTGTCTCACGACGTTCTGAACCCAGCTCGCG
>ERZ773260.4388-NODE-4388-length-11875-cov-5.620305_pt1 | contig 11875 bp, 10 predicted proteins | sample MGYA00511387_ERZ773260 | MGnify/ENA primary metagenome ERZ773260 (study PRJEB29015, sample SAMEA2737745) | human gut metagenome | biome: human gut; feature: human-associated habitat; material: faeces | place: China | collected 2012 ... | reverse complement strand
CCATGATCCTAAAAAACGATTATTATGCCATCGCCGCCTGCATCCGGACCTGCAACGAGGTGGACCGCAGCAGAATCCGTATGGTTCGCATTCCCAACACACTGCATGTGGGTGAAATTTATATCTCCGAAAGCATGCTGGAAGATGCCCGAAAAAACCCCGACATTGAAATACTGGGGGCTCCCGAGCCCATGCCCTTTGATCCCTCCGGCAATCTCCCGGACGTCGGTGCATGGTCCGCGTAAATATTTCCATTCCCCTGTTGATTGTCAACCCATAATATTGTAAAATAGAACAACATACACATTTAGGAGGAAAAATATGAGTGGATCTGGCAATCATCACCATGGAAAAAAGCGGGCCAAGTTCTCCGGAAGCTTAGGCTACGTCCTCGCCGTCGCGGGTTCCGCCGTCGGCCTGGGAAATATCTGGCGATTCCCATACCTGGCTGCCAAATACGGCGGCGTGCTGGTGGCGCTGCTGGCTGTGGGCGCTGTCCTGACCCAGGTGGATGTACAGGTGGTATGGAGATATTTCTCCTGGAGCAACCAGACACTGGCTATGATCGCCCTGTGGGCCGCAAGCGTATATCTGTTCCGCAGAAAACGTTTCTACTGGCTTACCGCCCTTCCGGCCACCTTCATGTCGGCTGTATCCTGTACCTATATCCTGATGGCAAAGGAAGGCTTCCAGCTCTCCACCGCCATCGCCTATCCTGCCGGCATCATCTTTGCTGCAGTGTGCCTGGGAACCTTTGTGTTCACCTGCGTGATGGGCAAGGGAAAGAACGCAGACAGTCCTGCGGTTGAAGAACCTTATGGGGTTTAAGGGAACGTTTGAATCGCTCTTCATATAAGAAAGCGATAAAAGGGCGCTGCCCCGGCCGGACTTATCCGGCCACGGGCAGCGCCCCTTTTTCTGTTATATCCTCTTTCTGTTATGTCCTTTTTACGTCATACCCTTCTCTGCCCGCCTTTCATCCTCAGGTCTTTTCCTGCTGTCAAAATAGACAAACCGGTCAATGGCATCCAGTATATCCTTAAAATCCTCCTTGGGCGCCAGGTCGATGTAGGCCCTCAGAATCTCTTTTTCCCTGTCCCTGAACGGGCCGTAAAATATATCATATAAATTATGGCCTCTGAGAAAGGTGCGCACCTCTTCCATGTGCTCCTTCATATCTTCCGGGGATGAGAAATCCCGTCCCAGGACTTCCATCAGCTGCTGCCCGCTGCGAATCCGGTACAGATATTCCTTCCATTTGCCATAGAGGGTCCGGTAAAAATCATCCTCGCTTTCCACGATTCCCAGGCGGGCCATAACTGCCGGGTTAAAGAAATAGTTCTCAAACGAATAATACTTTAAAATAAGCACGTTCTTCCTTGTCACCTTCGGCAGGCGGTCCACGTCCTCCAGATTCCTCTCATCGTAATACCTGCATAGCTGCGATGCCAGCTCCTCCGGATCCTTGCCGTCTCCATCGCGTATCATAAGGAACTGGTCCCGCAGATAGACCTGGTTCATGTACTTTAAGTTGGCATATGTCTTGATGTTAGTACAGCTGTTTGTGGTGATGATGGATATGCGGTACAGATTTCCTTCCTCATCATAAATCTCAGAATAATACTTTTCCAGAAGCAAAGGCAGGCGGCTCTTGTCCTGTTTCCCCTCCACAATAAACACGAAGCTGACATTCAGCAGATCATTGGCCCCATACCCCAGGTCGTCCAATATCTCACTCATGTTGGTCCGCGTGCGTACAACCGAGTACCGCTCATCATCCAATACAACCTGCCGTATCTGGCGTATGCTGAAATTAAACAAAAGGTCCGGGCTGTGAGTCTTGAAAATGACCTGATTTTTCTTGGACAGCCGGTACAGTATCTCACTGCATGTTTTCTGAAGCTGGGGATGGAGGAATATCTCCGGATCCTCCACCACAATAATGCTGGGAATCCGGCCCTGTTCGCTGATATAGGTCTCTAACAGGGAAAGCATATAAATACTCCGCATGCCCTTTCCCATCAGCTCCACCGGCTTCACGGTACCTCTCTGGCGGTTATGGGCCGTTACCTCCACAGTAAAAAGCTGGTCCGCATCGCAGCTTAACGTGTACTGTATCTCCTCGTATCCTCCATTTTTAAAGAAATTTTCATTGACCTTTCCGGAAAATCCGCTCAGGTTCATCTGGTATATCTTAAACTCCAGAAGTCTGGCCGTCTCAAAGGCGGAAAGCTCTTCCGGTTTCTTCTGATTAATCAGGCCGATGCACTGGAAACAATGGTTGCATTTCTTAGCCCTCTCAAAAATACAGCTGCCGGATCGCAGCCTTCGCAGCTCCTCGTTCTCCTGGAACATCAGAAGGTCGTTCTGCAGCTGGTTCAGCTCCCGCTCCGCATTGATGCGGTAGATGCGGGGCATCACCATATGGATATAGGGGTTATTCTTTCTATAAAGATCCTCGTACCGCACCTTGCCGTCCTGGTTTACGTGAAAGGTAAAGGACAGCTCTCCGTTTTGGAACGACGGAAGCCGCTCAGAAAATACCCTGCGCCACACATCGTAACGTCTGTACTGGCTGACAATACCCATATGGTGAAACAGGTGCAGATCCTCCTCCTCTATGGAAAAGCAGGCATCAATCCGGATGGCCTGACGGTTTTCATTAAAATCCCTGTCTTGAATCTCATAACAGCCGCACACCGCGCAGATTGCATCCAGCACCGAGGTTTTTCCTGTATTATTTTTCCCAACTAAAATCAGCGCCCGCTCTATATCCCGGATTTCCATGCTTCGTATAGACTTAAAATTGTGGATGTGCAGATAGGTAAGCTGCATGAGGTTCTCCTTTCCCTGGGTATATATGGTGTTGACAGGCAACGGGAAATCTGCCGGATTTCCTGAATCCGGCGGGAACACGGTTTCAGGCATCCTCAGATTATTGCTGTGGATTATTACTATGAGTATACGCCATAAAAAGGCAGGACACAAGCCTGTTTTTGCCGGCTGTGTGTCCTGCCCTCCATATTGGTTTTTATCTTAATTCTATTCTTTCTCCGGCTGTTCTCTCTCCGCCGGTTCTTTCTCCGGCTGTCCTTTCTCCGCCTGCTCCTTCTGGTCCTTTGCGCCCTTCTTTCCTCCCACGGGCTTGCCGCGGAATAGAGAGAAACGCCTTGGGGATCGGTTCCCGCCCCGCAGCTTTCGGCTTAGCCTTCTGACAATAAGGACAACCGCCCCAATAATAACAGCCACTACGAACAGGATGGGACTGTTGACGGCAAGCCACACAATCAGGTCAGTTACCGCCTCCCCAAGGTTATTCAGACTGCGGTTAAAGCCCTTCTGAATCCTGGTTCCAATGCTGTCCGGCGCAGTGGGGGTAAGGTCCTTTACCTCCCTCATGTAGATGGATACGGTGCTGTAATCCACCTGATTGTCATAAAGGCGCAGCTGGGATGTGTAGGACTCCAGCTCATAGCGGATCTCTGAGAGCCGGGCCTCCAGAGCCACCACCGCATCCAGGGACTCCGCTTTTTCCAGCAAGGCCCAAAGCCGTTCCTGCTCTATCTCCAGCGATTTCTTGCGGCTCTCCGCATCCGAATACTGCAGGGTCACATCCGTCACCTGCTCCTGCTTGCTGGTCACATTTCCCGCGCTCTCCACTGTCTCCACAAAGCGGTCCAGCCGGTCGGCCGGAATCCTGGCCCTGATGTCCGCGTGGCGCTGTTGGCTGCCGCCATAGGAATCGACGCTGACTCCCGACACATCAGAGGATTCCACATAGCCGCCCAGCTCCCCTACCTTATCTGTAATCTGGGAGAGGACGCCGTCAAAGTCCCTGGCCTCCACGTTCATACTCACATCCCGTATCAGCTTCCTGCCTGCTTCCCCCGGACTTCCAATATCCGGCGAGGGAGACAGACCGCTTCCGCTCTCAGCCTTTAACCCATTCAGGTCTTCTCCCGCAGGGGCCATGGTTATCGCTGCTTCCCTCACATCCATAGCATATCCGGCAGCCGTGGTCTCAGCCGTGGCTGCCGGATTGGATAGCTTGCTGCCGCAGGCAGACAGAGAGAGCAGTGCCAGAAGAACCAGCGTCATTGCCAGCGTCCATGTACGCTTCTTTTTCCATTTTTTCATAACCCATCCTCCTTTATGGTTTCATGGTATCATGAAAAAAACAGCCTTTCAATGGACGTAAATGAGACTTAAGAAACAGTATAAAATATTAAGAAATGTCAGCTCCAGGGAAAGTCATTGGGCACCTGGACTATATGAAAAGGAGAACCGGACATCCGGACCTTGCGGTCCGGTATCCGGTTCTCCCTCTATCATGCTGTCCTCCTGCCGCGGGGGCAGAAAGATGATTTTTATGATTATAACTGAGGACCAGCGGAAACCAGTGCCTTTCCAGCCTCATTGCCCTCATATTTCGCAAAGTTCTTGACAAAACGCTGTGCCAGATCCTTTGCCTTTTCCTCCCACTGTGATACCTCTGCGTATGTATCGCGGGGATCCAGAATCTTAGGATCTACGCCTGGAAGCTCGGTAGGAATCTCAAAGTTGAAGAATGGAAGCTGCTTGGTTGGAGCCTTTGCAATGGAGCCGTCAAGAATCGCATCAATAATACCGCGGGTATCGCGGATAGAGATACGCTTGCCTGTTCCATTCCAGCCGGTGTTAACCAGGTATGCCTTTGCGCCGCTCTTCTCCATTCTCTTAACAAGCTCCTCTGCATACTTGGTTGGATGCAGTTCCAGGAATGCCTGTCCGAAGCAGGCTGAGAATGTAGGTGTGGGCTCTGTGATGCCACGCTCTGTACCGGCAAGCTTTGCTGTAAATCCGGACAGGAAATAGTACTGTGTCTGCTCCGGAGTCAGAACGGATACTGGAGGCAGTACGCCGAACGCATCTGCTGACAGGAAGATAACATCCTTTGCAGCAGGAGCAGCTGATACCGGACGAACAATCTTCTCAATATGATCAATCGGATAAGATACACGTGTATTCTCAGTTACGCTCTTGTCATCAAAATCAATCTTGCCCTCAGCGTCAAGTGTTACATTCTCTAAAAGAGCATTGCGTCTGATTGCATTGTAGATGTCCGGCTCAGAATCCTTATCCAGGTTGATAACCTTTGCATAGCATCCGCCCTCGAAGTTAAATACACCGTTGTCATCCCAGCCGTGCTCGTCGTCACCGATAAGAAGACGCTTGGGGTCTGTTGAAAGAGTGGTTTTTCCTGTTCCGGAAAGTCCGAAGAAGATTGCGGTGTTCTCACCGTTCATATCTGTGTTGGCAGAACAATGCATGGATGCAATGCCCTTCAGAGGCAGATAGTAGTTCATCATTGAGAACATGCCTTTTTTCATCTCTCCGCCGTACCATGTGTTCACGATTACCTGCTCGCGGCTGGTGATATTGAACATTGCGGCTGTCTCGGAGTTCAGGCCTAACTCCTTATAATTTTCCACCTTTGCCTTGGAAGCATTATATACAACGAAATCCGGCTTAAAGTTCTCCAGTTCCTCTGCGCTTGGCTGGATAAACATGTTTTTTACGAAATGAGCCTGCCATGCAACCTCTACAATGAAGCGGATTGCCATGCGGGTATCCTTGTTTGCTCCACAGAATGCGTCTACAACAAACAGTCTCTTGTTAGAAAGTTCTTCCAGGGCAATCTTCTTTACCGTATCCCATGCTTCCTGGCTGGCCGGATGATTGTCATTCTTGTACTCGTCCGTTGTCCACCATACAGTGTCCTTTGAGTTCTCATCCATGACAATGAACTTGTCCTTAGGGGAACGACCTGTGTAAATACCAGTCATGACATTCACTGCACCAAGTTCGCTTACCTGGCCTTTTTCATACCCCTCCAGAGTTGGTTTAGTCTCTTCTTCAAATAACATCTCATAGGAAGGATTATAAACAATTTCTGTGGTTCCGGTAATACCATACTGACTCAAATCTACATTTGCCATCATTCATTTACCTCTCTTTCATTTTATCGAAATCCTTTTCATTATCTCATTTTGTGAATTAAAAGTCAATATTTCAATTAACAAAATATTAGCAAACATAAAGCGCGTCTCCGGGGGCATAAAAAAGGACCGGCCCGCTGATACCGGATACAGCGGGCCGGCCTTTTTTCCTGCGCTTTCTTAAAATCACGCTTCAATCACGTTTTATTACGCATTTAATATATTTTTTAATCCTCTTTGATTTTTACAATCACCTTTTTAATAGGTGCCGGCTCTCCGTTGGCAGCCTTTGGCTTATGGGCATCCCATGGGTTAAAAATCAGATACTGTCCCGCTCCGGTCACAACCCTAAGTCCGGGGGTGGTGTTCTCAAAGAATACCACATCCTTATCCGGATTATATGGAACCTTTACAGTCATCTCATGTACCGGCGCGTAGCTCATAATCTCGCTTCCCTCAATCACGTACTGGATATCGGTGTAATGCTCATGTGCCTCATATTTAGCCTCCTCCCACGGGATGGTGGTGTAGGCTGTTACATTGGCATACACGTTTTTGCCGTCAATCTCATACTTTCCCGGCTCCAATGCCTCAAGGTCCGTATTCTGAAGGAAATCCACGGCCTTGGCATATCTGCCTTCAATCCCTAAATTCCTGTAAAAGTCCAGGTTCTTCTTCTCATCAAAAATCATATTCCATTCTCCTTTGTGGCATTTCGATTTTCCAATTCCTAGTATACACCTAAAGCCGCAGGAAACTCAATCCTTTTTTATCTGATTATCGGAAGAACTCATGTCCGTCATGGGCAAAAAGGTAGGTCAGCCGCCGGTCGAACCAGGAAGCAGCACTGCCGGAGGCCCTTCTGTTCATAAAATACAGGGCTCCGTTGGAATAATCTTCACCGGCCAGGGCACGGTCCACGCATTCAATGGTTTCCGCTGTGACCTTTACCGTGTTTATGGTGCCGTTGGATACCGGCTGAAACTGGGATGGCTGGTATACAACTGCCTTTACGCTGTCCGGGAATTTTCCCGACAGGACACGGTTAATGATCACATCCGCAACCAGTATCTTTCCCTTGGGGTCGCAGATTCCCGCCTCCGCCTGGACAATGCGCAGGAGTACCTGGTAATCTTCATCCGTATATTTAATCCTTCTGGCTGCCCGGCGCTCTTCCTCCGCCTTTTTCCTGGCCTCCTCTTCCTGTCTCTCCTTTAATATCTGTTTCTGAAGTGTCTCAATCTGGGTCTGTGCAGCTGCCTGCTTTCTCTGTTTCTCTCGGACGTCCGCTTCCAGCAGCGCACCGGCCAGATGCTGGCCTTCACTGTCTGTGTTTAAATGTCCGAATTGTACTTTTGCTTCAGTAACCAGACCGCTTCCTTCGTTTTCCTCCTCCGCCTTGTCAATGGCGTCACTTTCCTCTGTCATGGGCGCTGCCAGGGCGTTTCTTCCCCCGCCGCCAAACCCATTGGCTGAAAATGCTATGATGGCCACTACCATCATACCCGCCATCACCACAGATGAGGAACGGTACATCTGCTTTGTCACTTTCACAGTCAGCGACTTAACAAAGAGAACTACCGAACGAAGGAATGAATGTAATGTAAGCATACATACTCCTCTTTCCTGGCCCCGCACAACTCTGCACAGGTACCATTCTCAAAATTTTATGCAGTGGGTATCTCCCACTTTGTGCATGTTTTTCCGGGATGTATGGCTAATTATATGGGATTTGACTTTTCGCGTCAATGGAGATTTAATAATTTTGTTACATTTTTTCTTACTTTTGAAACATTTGTAATATTTTTTATATATTTACTATGGTTTTCCAGGGGTACGCACCTTTGTTTTGTGCATTTCGCCAGCCATATCTTTACATTTATGTTACAGTATTATTAATTTTTAAACATGTTACATGATTTCCTATTTTTGTAATTTATATTATGTAAATCTTTTTATACCTTAATTATTCATTTTTTACATTTTATATCCATCTTTGGATTTTAAATTTATTGTCGAATTTTGACAGTCATCCCCCACTTTAACAAAAAAATGGCATTTTACCCCTCAATCTCTTTCACGAAGTTCCGTCAAAATAGCCAAAGTAGGCAAAAATAAGAAATACCCTTTGACAATCCCCTTGTACTTTGATACATTAAAGTTCAGAAGTTTTAATTATTAAAGTGTATGCGGAGGATATTCAAATGACTGTTAAACTGCTGATGCTGGTTATCTTTTTTGCCATCATGCTGGGAGTGGGATTCTATTCCCGCCGCCATGCCACCAATGTCAATGACTTTGTTCTGGGAGGACGGGGTGTGGGGCCCTGGCTCACCGCCTTTGCCTATGGCACCTCCTACTTTTCCGCTGTGGTATTTATCGGTTATGCCGGTCAGTTCGGATGGAAATACGGCCTGGCCTCCACCTGGATAGGCATTGGCAATGCCCTGATCGGCAGCCTGCTGGCCTGGGTCATCCTGGGACGGCGGACCAGAGTCATGAGCAAGCATCTCTCCTCGGCCACCATGCCGGAATTCTTCGGCAGCCGGTTCCACAGCCAGGGCATGAAGATTGTTGCCTCCCTGATTATATTTGTCTTTCTCATACCCTACACAGCCTCTGTCTACAATGGTCTGTCCCGGTTATTCGGCATGGCCTTTGATATTCCCTACAGTGTCTGTGTCATGGGCATGGCTATCCTGACAGCGGTCTATGTCATCCTGGGCGGTTATATGGCCACAGCCATCAATGATTTCATCCAGGGCATCATCATGCTGGCCGGCATCGCCGCCATCATCCTCAGCGTTTTAAGCGGCCAGGGAGGCTTTACGGCTGCAGTGGGCAGACTGGCGCAGATTCCCAGCGAGGTCCCGGTTACCCTGGGCCAGCCCGGAGCCTACACCTCCTTCTTTGGACCGGATCCCCTGAACCTGCTGGGCGTGGTGATTCTCACCTCCCTTGGAACCTGGGGCCTGCCCCAGATGATTCACAAATTCTATACCATCCGAAGCGAAAAAGCCATTGCCACGGGCACGGTGATTTCCACCCTGTTTGCCATTGTCATCTCCGGGGGCAGCTATTTCCTGGGCGGCTTCGGACGGCTCTTTGACAGCCCTGCCATTTATAATGGAAATGGATCCGTGGCCTATGATACCATCATACCGGCCATGCTGTCCGGCCTTCCGGACCTGCTGATTGGAATTGTTGTCATGCTGGTGCTGTCCGCATCCATGTCCACCCTTTCCTCCCTGGTGCTCACCTCCAGCTCCACCCTGACCCTGGATTTTATCAAAGGCAGTCTTGTGAAGAACATGAAGGATAAAACCCAGCTGGTGCTGATGCAGTGCCTGATTGTGGCCTTTATCGTCATAAGTGTTGTCCTGGCCCTGGATCCGCCTGACTTCATTGCCCAGCTCATGGGTATCTCCTGGGGCGCGCTGGCCGGAGCCTTTCTGGCTCCCTTCCTCTACGGCCTGTACTGGAAAAGAACCACGCCAGCGGCTGTGTGGGCCAGCTTTGCCACCGGCATCGGTATCACGGTTTCAAATATGTTCCTGCACTATATTGCGTCCCCCATCAATGCAGGTGCTGTCTCCATGATTGTGGGACTCATTATCGTTCCTCTGGTATCCCTCCTGACGCCAAGGATGGACTCCAGGGACATAAACGCCATCTTTTCCTGCTACGACAATCTGGTGGAGGCCACTACTAAGAAGGTCCTGCCTGACGACCAGTCCTTTGATTCACCGGCTTTTAAAAAGAGAAAGAAAAAATAACATACAAATGCAGCAAAAAAGCTGTTCCTTCCGCGGTTCATCACCCGGAAGGGACAGCTTTTTATTTCATTCCGATATTTTTATCTCGCCTAAACAATAACCTTGACAGGACATTTTTCTGCGCACTTGCCGCAGTTGGTACACTTCTCGTAGTCAATGACAGCCAGATTGTTCTCCATATGGATGGCATCAAACTCACACTGCTTTGTACACAGGGTACATCCGATACAGCCGGCTGCGCAGACAGCCTTAACATCCTTGCCTTTGTCGTGAGAGCTGCACTGTACCAGATGCTCTGCCTTATACGGCACCAGCTCAATCAGGTGGTTCGGACAGGATGCCACACACTTGCCGCAGGCAACACATTTTTCCTTATCTACCACTGCCACGCCGTCCACTACATGGATGGCGTCAAAGGCACATGCCCTGACACAGGAGCCGTAGCCCATACATCCGTATGCGCAGGCCTTCTCGCCGGCGCCCGGGACAACAGATACCTTCTTACAGTCATCCACACCGTAATAGTTGTACTGTACGGCGGTTTTGTCACATGAACCTTTACATTTCACGAAGGCCACCTTCTTCTCGGCAGCTCCGCCTGCAACGCCCATGATGGCTCCGATTTTCTCCGCGGTGGAAGCGCCGCCCACAGGACATGCGCCTACATCCGCCTGGCCGGCTGCGATTGCCTTTGCCAGTGCGTCACAGCCCGCGTATCCGCAGCCGCCGCAGTTGTTGCCGGGCAGCTCGTTACGGACCAGGATTTCCTTTTCATCTACTTCAACTTTAAACTTCTCGCTGGCTATGCCTAAGAAGACACCTATCAGAATACCAAGGATACCTACCACGGCTGCCGCTATTATAATGCCTGTAACCATTTTCCTTCTCCTCCTTCTAAATTAATCCGGAAAATCCGAAAAATGCGATTGCCATAAGTCCCGAGGTGATCAGAACGATGGGAGAACCCTGGAATGAGTACGGCACGTCGTTGTGCTCGATCTTCTCGCGGATGCCGGCCAGCATGATAATCGCAATGGTGAAGCCCACGGAGATACCCACGCCGTTCACAACACTCGTCAGAATGTCGTAGCCCTTCTGTACGTTGGTCAGAGCCACGCCCAGCACCGCGCAGTTGGTGGTAATCAGGGGCAGGTACACGCCCAGCGCCTCGTAAAGAGAGGGCATGGACTTTTTCAGAAACATCTCTACAAACTGAACCAGAGCCGCAATCACCAGGATGAACACGATGGTCTGAAGAAACGCCAGATCCACCGGCTTGCCATTGATGATGAAGTGCTCGTTGGCCAGGATGAATTTGTAAATCACGCTGGTCACAAACGACGCAATGGTGATAACGAAGATAACGGCCGCGCCCATACCTGCCGAGGTCTCTACCTTCTTGGAAACGCCGAGGAACGGACAAAGCCCCAGGAACTGGCTTAAAACCACGTTATTGACCAGAGCGGATCCAATGGCAACTAACAATAATTCTTTCATCTATCCACCCTCCTTAATCTTCCTTCTTGGCTGTCGCCGCCTTCAGTTCCGCTTCTTTCTTGGCCAGGGCCGCTTTCTTCTTGGCCAGAGCCTCTTCCTCCGCCTGACGCTTTCTGGTGTCCAGAATCTCATGGTTTGCCATGCAGGAACTACCGGTACAGGTGGAGCAGTTTCCGCCGCAGGCCAGCTTGGACTGGGGCACGGAACCGTTGGTTGCGGACGGCGCTTTGAACTTGTTCTGAAGCGCCGTCAGGATCGCCAGCACGAAGAACGCGCCGGGAGCCAGAACAAAGATGGCGATGTGGAAATCCTCGGGGATCAGCACCTTGCCGAACACGGCGCCGGAGCCTAAAAGCTCGCGGACCAGTCCGATACAGGTCAGGGCCACGGTGAAACCAAGACCCATGCCGATTCCGTCAAACGTGGAAGAAACGGCGTCGTTCTTGGACGCGTAGGACTCCGCGCGGCCCAGGATGATACAGTTCACCACGATCAAAGGAATATAGATACCCAGAGAGTCATACAGGCTGGGCAGATATCCTTCTACCAGAAACTCCGTTATCGTTACGAAGGACGCCACAATGACGATAAATGCCGGCACACGGGCCCGGTCCGGCATTTATC
>ERZ773260.4383-NODE-4383-length-11888-cov-3.312347_pt1 | contig 11888 bp, 7 predicted proteins | sample MGYA00511387_ERZ773260 | MGnify/ENA primary metagenome ERZ773260 (study PRJEB29015, sample SAMEA2737745) | human gut metagenome | biome: human gut; feature: human-associated habitat; material: faeces | place: China | collected 2012 ... | reverse complement strand
AAAGCGACCCAGGCCGCGCTGACCAGTGAAACCACCGCGCTGAAAAACCGTGTCAGCAGCCTGGAACAGGCGATGCCAAAAAGGGCGCAGGTCATTTACGGCACCTATACCGGCGACGGGACGGAAAACCGGTTGATTTCCCTTGGTTTTAAGCCGTATCTGGTCATACTTGCGCCAACGATAGGCAATTTTGAAATGCTGGAAACGATAACGGTATGTCACAGGCTCTGCGGTGGCTCCCCTCCGGAACTTTCCGAGTCCCACCTGACGGAAAACGGCTTCCGCGTCTCCGAATCGGACAGTATGAGCATCAACCGCAGCAACAACCCCAACGAATCCGGAAAAACCTACGGTTATATCGCCTTTGGGCTGTAAAAAGGGAAAACCCCTCTCATTCGAGAGGGGTTTTCGTTATACGGATTAAACCGTCTGATTGTTCACAACCAGAGTGAGGGTGGTGCCATCCGGAGCAATAGTCGCGGTAGCAGTCTGGCTAAAGAGCTGAACTGCATCGTAGCTGCCACCGGTGAAGGTGTAGCCTTCCGCAGCAGTCAGGATAACCTTTACAGAAACCGTATCGCCGGTAGAAACAGTTTCCGAATCGCCCAGCTTGGTGCCAGTCGTGTCAGCAGCCTTGTACCACTCGGTTACAACGTTGCCGCTGTCAACGCCCGTGCTGGAGCAGGTAGCCTGCGCCTCGGTCGGGTTCTGACCATTAGCAATCTTGGTCAGGTTAACGGTCGGAGCCGCAACCACAGCAGTAACAACCTTGATCGCCTGCTCGGTCTTCTGATCGCCCAGGGTAACAACGATCTTGTAATCGCCAACCTTGGTGGTGGCCTTGGTCGCTACCGTAAAGGTCTTCGCCGCAGCGTTGTTGTCAGTGATCAGAGAGAGGTTGCTCTTGGTCACAGTGAAGTCAGCAGACTTGTCAGTGCCCTGACCGTCAACAACCTTTACGTCCGGGGTGAGCATCCAGGCGTTCTGGTAGCCAACCGTACCGGTGTAGGTCTTAACGGTGGCGAAAGTAGCGTTGTCCGTGGTGTCGTAGCTGGTCTTCAGGACAACGTTGCTCGCTTCCTTGTTGATGGTGAAGGTCTTGTCAACAGTCTTGCCGTCAACCGTTACCTTCAGCGTAGCGGTGCCGTCCTTCTTCGGGGTGCCCTTGATGGTCACAACGGACTTGCCGTCGCTGTCGATATCGGTAGCCGAAGCGGTCAGGCCGTCAGCGTTGCTCAGGGAAACGCGGACAGAGGTGCCCTTGTTGATGTTCTTGGTCGTAACGGTCACGTCCATATCAACGGACTCGCCAACTGCCACGTCATTGATGGAGCCGATCTTGACGTCAGAAGCGTTCGCATCCTCGCCGTCAACAACGCCGCCGGTGGTGTCAACCGTGTAAACGTCGTTGTCCAGATACTCGCCCTGATCGATGATCAGCAGCTCGATCTCGTCGTCGTTGCCGATTACCAGAGCGTTCGCCAGGTAGTCGCCGTCAACCTTCTGCGCTTCCTTGATCTCGCCGTCCTCTACGCCGATCTCCAGATCCTTGTCAGCATCGGTGTCGATGTAGAATACGTCGCTGCTGCTTACCTTGTCCAGCTCAGACTGGCTTGCGCCAACCGGCTGCTTCGCAAAGATCGCAGTATCCTTCTTGTCGTTTACGCTGGTTACAGCAGTGAACGTAATGTCAGAAGCGGTCAGATGATCCACGTCGTCAATTACCTTTACGCCGTCCTTCTCGGTGAGCGTATCGTAGCCGATAACGGTGCCCTTCGCGCGGTCGGAAGTGCTGTTCTTGTCCTCCTGAACCGTTACATTCTCAGAACCGTTCCAGAAGGTGTACTCGATCGTGCTGTTGTCTACCTTGTAGGGCTTGGTAACAATGTAGCCGTAGTTGCTCCAGGTCTTGACGATGCCGTCCAGGCTGTTGACTGCAACAGCCATAGCGCCGACGCGGTCAATGCCGCTCATGCTGCCGTAGAAGCCATAGATCTCAGAAGAGTTAATGATCTTGCCGTTAGCCAGAGCCTTGAACTGCTTGCCGGAGATCTTCTTGGAATCGTTGCCGGAAGCATCGTCGCCAATGTTGGTGGTGCGCTTCGGCAGGAACAGCAGGACTTCTGCGTCGTCGTCAATGGTGTACTTGCCCAGAGAGTTGAATGCGTTCGTGCCGGAGGTCTGCTGCGAGCCCATGTAGGTCATGTCGCCGTAGTACTCCTCGTACTTGCTGTCAGCAACGCCATCCTTCAGGGCCTCGAAGCTGTACTCGTCGCCGGATACGTCGTAGCCGTAAACGGTGCCGGTCTTCAGGTTATCCCACTTGATCGTGCTGTCGCTGTCGACCTCAACCGTCTTGGTGGTGCCGTCGAAGAACGCCAGCTTGACTTCGTTGTCGATGCCAGTGGTGCCCTTGTTGACGATCATCGCAACTTCGTCAACCTTACCGTCCGCCTTGCCGGAAACGCGCTTGACATAGAACATGATGTTGTTGACAACAACATACTCTACCTCGTTGCCAGCCTTAACGGTGTTCAGGTCGGATTCGCTTGCGGTGGACTGAACCTTCGCAGCGCCCTTGAACCAGTCGTCGCCCACGCGGTACTCGTTGTAGGTTACCTTGCTCGTGGAAACGTCGCCGCCGTCAAAGAAGATGTTAGCAGACTGGTTGTCGCGCAGGCCGTTCAGGGTGCCGGTGGACATGTCAGCCTTAACAATATCCTTGTTGTCGTTGTACAGGTTCTCGGTGATAACGACCCAGTCGTCCTTGGCGATACCGTCCGCGATGTTCTCATCCGCGGTCTTGTAGGTCTTGCCGCTGGCAATGATCTTGTCGGAAGAAGCGTAGGATACCTTGGCAACGTTGTAGGTGGTAACGTTCAGGGTATCAATCTTGCCGTTGCCGTCGGTATCGACGAACGTGTACATGTTCGGGTTCAGCTTGTTGTTGTCCAGCTCGTCGAGCGTGGTGCCTTCAGCAACCTGGCCGTCGATGTAGGTAGCGATCGCGTCGCCCTTGTTGGAGTCGTAGATGGTCTTGTTGTCCGCGTCGCCGTAGAACTCAACAGAGTAGGAGGAGCCGCCGAACTTGACCTTGTCGCCGTCCTTCTCGGTGCCGTTTGCAGCAACCGTGTAGGAGGTGTTGTCAGAGATCGCGTAGATGCCGAGGACGTTGTTGGTCTTGCCGTCCTTGAACATGACCTTGACCTTCTGGCCGAGCAGCTTGGAGTAATCCGAGCCTACCTTGGTGAAGGAAACGGTCTTGTAATCCTTGGACTGGTGGTAGTTGTCGGAATCATAGCTGCCGTCGATCTTGATGGTCAGGGAGTCCTTGCTCATCTCGGTCATGGTGCCTACGTCGTAGGACAGGCCCATGTAAGCGGAGCCGACAGTCTCCTTGATGCCGCCGTTGAGGACGTCGTCAAAGGACTGGGAATCGTCGGACCACTTCACGCGGTTGGCTTCCAGCGTGTTGTAGATCATCTGCGCGGCGTACTGACGCGGCAGGCCCTGCTCCAGGCCGGAGTTGACGTCGTCCAGCAGGCCGGCGGAGCCAGCGTAACGCAGGGTGTTGGTGGACCAGTTGTGGCCTACCAGACCAGCCTTGTCAGCGTCGTAGCCTGCCAGAACGAGCAGCATCTTCGCAGCTTCCACGCCGGTTACGGTCGCGTCGGGCTTGAAGGTGTTGTCGCCGTAGCCGGCGATGATGCCCTGGGACTCGCAGAACTTGATGTAGCCCTTGGCCCAGTGGCTGTTGATGTCGGTCATCTTCGAAGAGTTGTTCGCGTAGGCCGAATCATCAATGGAGTTGTTGCGGACAACGAAGATCATCTTCGCCATTTCCGCACGGGTAACGGTTGCGTCCGGACGGAAGGAGCCATCGGGGTCGCCCTCGATTACGCCCAGCGCCGTCAGCATGTTCACGGCGTCGGTGGCCTTAATGTCCGCCTCATCCGTGAACGCCGCACCGGCAAACATGGTGAACGCGCATGCGAACGCCAGCACCAGTGCGAGAACCTTTTTCTGATGGCGCGATACTGCACATAATATAGAGGAAATTGCCGGAATGCGGTCAAAAATACCCTCTAAAATAAACATTTTATAAAAATGGAAAATTGAAGCATATTTTCCTTATATGCAGGAAAGGCAATGAATAACCATAGATGCCAAATAAATTTTTCCCTGATTTTTGTTTTGTTTGTAAAACCTTACTGCAATGAAACAATATACACAAAAATGCATATTTATATTTGTATATAAGTGCCGGAGTATCAGGTGCTTTTCACGAATTCGCACAAAAGCCCTTGCATTGACAGATAGATATTGTATAATTTATATAGTGGCTTTGGCCAAATTACAGGATGAGGTGATACCAATGGACTATATTGCAGAATACAAACGTTGGCTGGAGAATCCGGCGCTTACTGAGAACGAGCGCGCGGAGCTTCAGTCCGTTCAGGAAAATAAGGAAGAGATCGAAAGCCGCTTTTTTGCCCCGCTGTCCTTTGGAACAGCCGGCCTGCGCGGCGTGCTTGGCGTAGGCCTCAACCGCATGAACCGTTTTACCGTGGGACAGGCCGCTCAGGGCTTGGCCAACCTGATCGTATCCAACGGAAAAGCCGCCATGGACCGCGGTGTTGCGATCGCGTACGACAGCCGCCATTTTTCGCCTGAATTTGCCAAACAGTCGGCCTGCATCCTTGCGGCGAGCGGCATCAAGACCCTGCTGTTCGACGAGCTTCGTCCGACCCCAGAGCTTTCTTTTGCGATCCGACATTACGGCTGCATCGCGGGCATCAATATCACCGCATCCCACAATCCTAAGGAATACAACGGTTATAAGGTGTATTGGGAGGATGGCGCGCAGATGCCCCCCGCGGAGGCCGACGTGGTCGCCAAGGAAATGGCGGCGACCGATATTTTCAGCGGCGTGCGCACGGGCGACTACGGCGCATTTGTGGAAAGCGGCATGATCCGCATTCTGGGCAGGGAAACGGACGAGGCATATCTCAACGAGGTGCTCAAGGTCGCAGTCAATCCGGACTGTGTAAAGCAGGTCGCGGATGAGTTTAAGCTGGTCTACACCCCGTTCCACGGCGCGGGCTACCGCCTGGTGCCGGAGATCCTGCGCCGGCTGGGCTATAAGCATATCATCTGCGAGCCGGAGCAGATGAAGATCGACGGGGACTTCCCGACGGTTAAAAACCCCAATCCGGAATACAAGGAAGGCTTCAACCTGGCGATCGAGCTGGCGCGGCGGAACGATGTCGACCTCATTATCGGCACGGATCCGGACGCCGACCGCACCGGCATTGTGCTCAAGGACAAGACCGGCGATTATGTCACCCTTTCGGGCAACCAGGTGGGCGTGCTGCTGATCGATTACATCATCACCGCCCGCAAGCTGACGAACACCATGCCCGCGCATCCGGCGGTGCTCAAGTCGATCGTGACGACTGAGATGGCACGCGCAGCGGCGGAAAAGAACGGCGTGGCGTGCTTTGATACGTTCACGGGCTTCAAATTCCTGGCCGAAAAGATCAAGCAGTTTGAAAAGACCGGCTCGCACAAGTACCTCTTTGCGTTTGAGGAGTCCTACGGCTATCTCGCGGGCGACTACGCGCGCGACAAGGACGCCGTGACCGCCTCCATGCTGATCGCGGAGATGGCGGCCTATTACCGCACGCAGGGCAAGACCCTGTACGACGCGATGGAGGAAATGTACGAAAAATACGGCTATTACTGCGAAAAGACGGTTTCCATCACCATGCCCGGCGTTTCCGGCTTGACGCGCATGAAAGAACTGATGGCAGAGTTGCGCGAAAAGCCGCTCGGCAGGATCGGCACGCATCAGGTGGAGTACACCCGCGATTATATGTCCGGCATCCGCACCCGCATGGCGGACGGCAGCGCGGAGCAGATGGAGCTGAAAGGCCAGAACGTCATGTATTACGAACTGGAGGGCGGAACGACATTTATCATCCGTCCGTCCGGCACCGAACCTAAGGTCAAGGTCTATATCATGGCCAAGGGCGACAGCAAGGCGGCGGCCGCCGAAAAGGTGGAGGCACTCTCCGCTGCGGCAAAGGAGATCGTCCGCTGAACAGCGGGATCCGCTGAAAAACCCCCGAAGTAGGCTTCGGGGGTTTTTCGCGTTTGTACGGCGCCGCGTCAGCGGTTTCTGCGCCAGGTATCCGGCGCAAACAGCAGCAGCATGGGGAACAGCTCCAAGCGTCCCGCCAGCATGTTGAACATCAGCACGATCTTGCTGAGCGGGTCGAAAAAGCCGAAATTGGAAGACGGACCGACCAGCTCCAGGCCAGGGCCGACGTTGTTGAGCGTGGCCGCGACCGCGGTAAAATTTGTGACAAGGTCTTGGCTGGAAAGGCACAGCGCGAGAGTGGACAGGATAAAAATGATCAGATAGGCGATCAGGAATACATTGACCGAGCGCATAACCTCATGCTGCACGCGCCGGCCGTCCATCTTATTAACGCGCACCGAGCGCGGATGGATCAGGAACTGCATCTCCTTTTTGATGCTTTTGCACATCAGCAGGACACGCGAGCATTTGATGCCGCCGCCGGTGGAGCCGGCGCAGGCGCCGATGAACATGAGCAGCACCAGGATGCACTTGCTGAACGCGGGCCACTGGTTGAAGTCCACCGTGGCGAAGCCGGTGGTCGTGATGATGGAGGCGACCTGGAACAGCGCGTGGTGCAGGCTGTCAAAAAAGCCGCCGAACAGATGACGGACGTTGCACGCGATCAGCAGGGCGGAGGCGGCAATTACGCCAAGGTAAACGCGCAGCTCCTCGATCCGGAGCGCCTGCTTCCAGCGGCGCGTCAGGATCAGGAAATAGATGTTGAAATTTACGCCGAACAGGATCATAAACAGCGTGACCACGGCCTGCAGGTAATAGCCGCTGTAATGCGCCATGGAGTTGTTCCAGATGCCGAAGCCGCCCGTGCCGGCCGTTGCCAGAGCAGTATTGACGGCATCGAACAGCGGCATGCCGCCGAGCAGCAGCAGCACGATTTCCAGAACGGTCATACCCAGGTAGATCGCGTACAGGATGAACGCGGTGTCGCGCAGGTGGGGCGACAGCTTGTTTACCGATGGACCGGGGCTTTCCGCTCGCATCAGGTAGATCGTCTGCCCGCCTGCGAGCGGGAGCACGGCCAGCATGAACACCAGCACGCCCATGCCGCCGATCCAGTGGGTCAGGCTGCGCCAAAGAAGCGAGGCGTGCGACAGCGCCTCCACATCGCCAAGGATGGTCGCGCCGGTTGTGGTGAAGCCGGAGATGCTTTCAAAAAGCGCGTCCACATAGGAGGGGATCTCGCCGCTGAGCCAGAACGGGAGCGCGCCGGTCAGCGCAAGTACGATCCAGCACAGCGATACGGTGACAAAGCCCTCCCGCGCGTAAAAGCGGGTGTTCTTGGGCTTGCAGCGGGTAAACAGGCAAGAAAAGACCAGACAGAGCGCGGACACGGCCAAATAGGCGAACGCGATCGGTTCCTGGTAGATAACTGCTGTCAGCATGGGCAGCAGCAGGATGCCGCCCTCCACACTCAACATCCAGCCGACCAGGTAGCACACCATAGCGTGATTCATGGCCTCTGTTCCTCCGTTTCACGGGGCAGAAAGATATCCTGCAGGTCGTTCATGCCCTCGCGGGTGGAAACGACGATGACCGTGTCCCCCTCCTGCAGTATGTCCTGGCCGCGCGGGATGATCCGCTTGCCGCGGCGGTTGATGCAGCACAGCAGCACGTCCGGCCGGATGGGCATGTCCTGCAGCGGCACGCCGGTCAGGTCGTGCGCGGCCACGCGGAATTCGAGCGCCTCCGCGCCGCGCAGCTCGTGCAGCGTTTCCACATTGGAGCCCATGGAATTCTGCATCGCGCGGGTGTACTGGCTGATGAGGTCGGCGGTCGTCTGCTTAGGGCGGATGATAGCGCCGATGGGCAGGCTTTCGATGACCTCCTCGAAATTGACGCGGTTGATCTTAGTGAACAGCTTGGCCTTGGAATGGCGGCCCGCATGCAGCGCGAGCAGGATGTTTTCCTCGTCCATGCCGGTCAGGGCGATAAAGGCGCCGCAGGTGGCCAGCCCCTCCTCGTCGAGCAGGTCGCGGTCGGTGCCGTCGCCGTGGATGATGGTCGCGCCGGGCAGCAGCTCGGACAGCATCTCGCAGCGGTCGAGCCGGTTTTCGATGATCTTGACCGAAATGCCCGAGTTGAGCAGTATGCCGGCTAGGAAAAACGATATTTTTCCGCCACCCACCAGCATGGCCGAGCCGATATGGCTGTGCGGCACGCCGATCTTTTCAAAGAAATAGACCTGCTCGTTTGGGGGAATAATGATCGTGATATCGTCGCCCGCCTGCAGGATAAAGTCGCCCTTGGGGATAAAGGTGGTACCCGCCCGCCGAACCATGCACAGCAGCACATGGGTATGCAGCGAGACGTTGATCTCGCAGACCGGCATGCCCGCCAGACGGGAGCCGGACGGGAGGCGGATGTCCAGCAGCTCGATACGCCCCTTGGCAAACGTGCTCACGCCGATTGCGGAGGGGAAACGGATCAGGCGGGAAACGACCCGCGCCGTGGATAACTCCGGATTGATGACCATGGACAGGCCAAGTTCATCGCGGATAAAGCCGACCTCGGAAACATATTCCGGATCGCGCACGCGCGCGATGGTATGGCAGCCCGATGCCTTGCGCGCGATCAGGCAGGAGAGCAGGTTGATCTCGTCATGTGCGGTTACGGCGATCAACAGGTCGCAGTCCTCGATGCCGGCGCTTTGCAGCACATGGTAGCTGGTGCCGCTGCCTTTGACTGAGGCCACGTCAAGCGAGGTGGTCAGGTCCTCCAGCCGTCGCTCGGACAGGTCGATGAGCGTCAGGTCATGCCCCTCGCTGGAAAGGTGCTCGGCCAAAGCTGAGCCGACCTTGCCACAGCCTACAATAATGATACGCATAATGCGCCTCCGATACGAATCTTAATATTTTCTTAATGCCCATAGCGATTATACCGTTTTACCGGCAAAAAGACAATATCTTTCCGAAGATATTGCGCGCCGCGGCGGCGTTGACCGCGGCTGCGGCGCATGGTATACTGAAAGCAAATAGCTGCGCCGGACGGGGCGCGGCGCAATCGGGCGGGAAGCGCCCTGATAAAGGGAGGGATGGGACATGGCACGGGTGCTGGAGGTATGCGTGGATTCGGTCGAATCCGCGGTCAGCGCGGCGCGCGGCGGCGCGATGCGGCTCGAGCTGTGCGCGAACCTGGTGATCGGCGGCACCTCGCCGGATGAGGACCTATTCCGCATGGTGCGCAGGCGGGTGGATATCCCGATCCGCGTGCTGCTGCGGCCGCGGTTCGGGGATTTCCTGTATTCGGAGGAGGAGTTCGAGCTGCTGCGGCGGCAGGTCAGGCGCTTTGCCGCGCTGGGGGCGGATGGGGTCGTGATCGGCGTGCTTCGGGCGGACGGAACGCTGGACGAGCCGCGCATGGCGGAGCTGATCGCGCTGGCGGGCGGCTGCGGGATCACGCTGCACCGCGCGTTCGACGTGTGCCGCGACCCGTTTGAGGCGCTCGCGGCGGCGCGGCGTCTGGGCGTGGACACCATCCTGACTTCCGGCCGGCAGGCAAGCTGCACCGAGGGCGCGGCGCTGCTGCGTGAGCTGGTCGGGAGGAGGCCGCAGATCCTGGTCGGCGCGGGCGTGAACGCGGACGTGATCCGCGCGCTGCAGCCGATGACAGGGGCGGACGCGTTCCACCTGTCCGCCAAGCGGACGGAAAACAGCCGCATGACCTACCGGCGCGAGGGGGTGCCGATGGGGCTGCCCGGCATCAGCGAATTCGAGGTCTGGCGGTGCGATGAGGCGGCTGTCCGCGCCGCGCGATGCGCGCTGGACGCGCTTTGCGGCGCAGAATAGGGGGAAAGCCATGCGGATTGAAAAGGTACTGAACAATAACGTGGTTGTGGCGCTGGACGAAAACGGCGCGGAAACCGTGCTGATGGGGCGCGGGCTGGGCTTTGGCCGGCGCGCGGGGGACGAGGCGCCGGCCGCGCAGGTGGAAAAACGCTTCACGCTGCACTCGGACCAGCTTTCAGACCGGTTTCAGCAGCTCATCACCAGCATCCCGCTTCCGCACTTCCTGATGAGCGAGCGCATTATCAACCATGCCAAGATCGCGCTGGGGAAAGAGCTGTCGGACAGTATTTATGTCACCCTGCCCGACCATATCTCGGCCGCTATCCACCGGTATAAGGAGGGCATCCGCCTGCCCAATCCCCTGCTGTGGGATATCCGGCAGTTCTACAAGGATGAATACCAGGTGGGCAGCAAGGCCAATGAGATCGTCCGTGAGGAAACGGGCGTAGAATTCACCGAGGACGAGGCGGGCTTTATCGCCATGCACTTTGTCAACGCGCAGGTGGGCGGCGAGATCCGCGACGTGTACGATATGACCTATCTCATGCAGGAGGTGTTCCGCATCGTGCGGAGCGCTTACGGCTTTGAGCCGGACTGCGATTCGATCGACTATTACCGCTTTGTGACGCACCTGAAGTTTTTCGCGCGGCGCATCGTGAGCGGCCAGCAGTACGGGGATGAGGACGCGGACCTGCTCGGCGTCGTGCGGTATAAATACCCCCGCGCGTTCGCCTGCGCGCAAAAGGTGTGCGCCTACGTCAAGCGGGAAAAGGGCTTCGCCTCCGGACAGAACGAGCTGCTTTACCTCACCATACATATCGCGCGCGTGATGGATAAAAATGCTGGCTAAAGCAAGCGGGAGGCCAAAGAAAGGCCTCCTTTTTTGTTGGTGAAACCGATTTTATTGGTATGAACTCACAAAAAAAGGATGGCATTTTCGGATAGTTTGCCGTGCAAATCGGGCTTGCAAAATTGTGAACAATTTGTTACAATACACTCAACAAGTAAACAATGTCCTCTGAATGATTGGATTGTTACCGCTCCGGCGGGCAAAACCAAATTTCTCGTAGTTTGTCTTTTAGGTAAGACTGTGTTACTGCGGCGAAATTTGGTTCTTTTTCGTTTTTGGATACTTTTTGCATCAGGAGGACATACTCGTCGAAAAAGGGTGTGATTGTATGTTTGGGAAACTCAAGGGATTGTTCGGCGGTTCCGCCGGCATCTCGATCGCCGCGCCGATGGCGGGAACGGTCGTCCCGCTGGAGGAGGTACCTGACCCGACGTTTGCGCAGGGCATCCTCGGGCAGGGCGCGGCCATCCTGCCGGCCGAAGGCCGCGTAACGGCGCCCGCGGACGGCACGATCGACGTGATGTTCGACACCGGCCATGCGGTGAGCATGACCACGGCGGACGGGGCCGAGGTGCTGATCCACGTCGGCATCGACACGGTCCAGCTCAACGGCCAGCACTACAAGGCGTGCTGCAAGGCGGGCGACAGGGTCAAAAAAGGCGATCTGCTGATCGAATTCGACCCCGAGGCGGTCAAGGCCGCGGGCTATGAAACGGTCACGCCTGTCATTATCTGCAACACGGACCGATTCGCCGCTGTAAAGACGGAAAAGACTGGACCGGTCGCGGCCGGAGACGTGCTGCTGACGCTGCAGGCAAAATAAACCAGTTTACCCTCAAAAATTCAAATATTATTCAGGAAAGGAAGTCATCCCTATGAAAACCATTGAATACACGATTACCGACGAGCTCGGCATCCACGCGCGTCCGGCCGGCATGCTGGTGAAAGAGGCTGCGAAGTTCCAGTCCAAAATCATGGTTGCCTCCCCGAAGAAAGAGGTTGACGCAAAGCGCATTATGGGTGTGATGAGCATGGGCGCCAAGAAGGGGGATCCGCTCAAGGTCAAGGAGATCACGCCTGCCCAGCATTT